>Ga0073899_10000506_pt1 | contig 36021 bp, 28 predicted proteins | sample KloWWTmetaKNB5Ph_FD_88975 | JGI IMG/M metagenome (GOLD analysis project Ga0073899, IMG submission 88975) | Active sludge microbial communities from Klosterneuburg, Austria, studying microevolution and ecology of nitrifiers - Klosterneuburg... | ecosystem: Engineered > WWTP > Aerobic digester >... | reverse complement strand
TGACCCCGTACTCCTTCGCCATGAAGACCATTTCATCGATGGCTTCCTTGACGCCACGCTGGATGATCGGCCCGAAATTCGGGCACATGATCAGGCGGTCGGGATACTGCTGCACCCCGGTCAGCATCCAGGCGTTCGTCGATATCGGAGTCGTGCCGCCGCTGCAGAACAGAAAGCTCTCCGGAATGACGCAGGCCATGTCCGTGCCCGAGGCGTCCATGTTGCGGATCATCTTCTCGAACGGACTGCCGCCGTCGTTCTCCATGGACGGGAATTTCTGGATCACTGGCCGGATGCAGCCCTCCAGCGAGCGCATGAACCGCTGGGTCCCCTGGTAAGGTGCCAGTTGATGCCACATCGAGGCGTCGATCGGATGCGTCTCGGTGTCGAGAATGAAGTAGTCTTTCTTGGTCATGGTCCCTACTCGTGGTGTAAACGGGTTTCGCGCAGCAGCTGCCAGAGGCGGTCGGGCGAAGCCGGCACCTCGCGCGCCATGGCGCCGGTGGGTGCGAGAGCATCGTTGATGGCGCACATGACCGCCGCGGGCGCGGTGTGCAGCGCCCCTTCCCCACAGCCCTTGGCGCCGAGCGGCGACAAGGGCGATGGCGTCACCAGCGCCGACTTCTCGGTCATGGGCACTTCGTTGATCGTCGGCAGCAGGTAGTCCAGGAAGGTCGTCGACCCTGGCTGCCCGTCCGACGTGTAGTGATACTCTTCGAGCAGGGCCGCTGCGACGCCCTGGGCCACGCCGCCCTGCGTCATGCCTTCGACCGTGGCCGGATTCAGGCGCGTGCCGCAGTCGTCCACGACGACATACTTCCGGATCGCGACCCGCCCCGTTTCCCGATCGATCTCGACCATCACGACGTGACAGGCATTGGCCGCCGTCAGATAGCTCTTGGCACGCCCCTGGTCGTCGACTGGCTTGCGATCCTGAGCCGTCCAGACGCCGGTTGCCTCCAGTCCCATCTCCATGCCGGGAGGCAGCAGGTCGCTGCGTCCGTGGGCGACGCCCGCGACCTCGGCCAGAGTCAGCTTCGCCTCGGGCATGCCGATGATCTGCACCCGGCCGTCGATGAACTCGAGCTTTTCCGCCGGCGTCTGCAGCAGGCCAGCCGCGATCTCGACGATCTTCTTCCTGAGCTTGCCCGCCGCCAGCATGGTGGCGCCGGCGATGGCCACGCCCAGCCGGCTGCCGCCGGGCCCGAAGGAAGGCGGTGCACCGAGTGTGCTCACCGACACTACCGCGATGTCAGTCATCTCCGCGCCGAAGTAGTCGGCCAGCAGCTGCGCGATCACCGTGTATTGACCCTGGCCCTCGCTGGTGAAGCCGACGCGTGCCGTGATCCTGCCGAACACGTCGATCGACACGGTGATGCCTTCGGGCACGCCGATCGCCTGCATGCCGACGATGGCATAGGCATTCCAGTCGAATACGCCGGGTTCCACGGTATTCGCCACGCCGATTCCGACGAGGCGCCCTGCTGCCCGCGCACGCGCCTGTTCCCTGCGCATTTCCTGGTAGCCCGAAATCGCGAGCGCCTCGTCCAGCGCTGCTTCGTATTCGCCGCTGTCGTATTCGTTGCCGCTGGGAATGGTGTAGGGGAATTGCTCCGGCCGGATGTAGTTCCGGCGACGGATCTCGGCCGCATCGAGCCCGAGGCCGCGCGCGGCGAGGTCCATCAACTGCTCCAGCACGAAGAAATGCGGCGGTGGCCCCATGCCACGATAGGCGCTCGTCGGCGTCTTGTTGCTCAGCACGATGGTCAGGTCGTAGGACGCGGCCGGAATCGCGTAGCAGCCCGTGAAGGCGCTGAGCGGCTTGCCAGCCCCCATCGCGCTGTAGTTCTCGCCACTCGCCCCGATGTCCTCGATGAGCGCGACGTGGAATCCGGTGACGATGCCGTCATTCGTGACCGCGAGCTGCGCCTCGTAGTAGCGGTCCCAGGCCTGACCACAGCCGCTGGTCAGGTATTCCATGCGGTCCTCGATCCACTTCACGGGCCGTCCGCCCGCCTGGCGCGACAGCAGGCTCGTGATCGCGAGGCCGCGCGCGTTGCCCTTGCCGCCGAAGCTGCCGCCGCGCTGAGTGCTGGTCAGGTTGACCTTGTTGCTCGGGATACCGAGCACTCCAGCGACACCGATCGCGTAGAGCAGGGGTGTCTGCGTGGCGCCGCGGATGGTGAGGCCGCCGCTCAGCGTATCCCACTGACAGATGCAACCGAAGGTCTCCATGGGATTGGCGCCCATGCGGTTCCAGCGGAACCGCTCCTTGAAGACGTGATCGGCCTGCGCGAACGCCGCGGCCACCGGCCCCCACACGAATTGCCGCTGCAGCACGACGTTGCTGCCCAGTTCGTCGATGACGAGCGGGCTGCCCGGCTGCATGGCCTCGAGCGTATTGACCGCCGGCGCCAGCGGCTCGAATTCGACGTCGATCAGCTCGACGGCATCTTCCGCGACGTGGCGACTGACTGCCGCGACGGCCGCAACGGGCTCACCGACGTAATGCACCTTGTCGCCGGCCATGCAGTAGGACCCGGTGCCCTCGGGAAAGCCACCGGATCGGGTGGTCAACCTGCGGACATCGTCGCCGGTGATGATGGCGACCACTCCCGGCAGCTGCTCCGCCCTCGACGTGTCGACGCGAAGGATGCGGGCGTGCGCGACGCTGCTGTACTTCATCGCACAGTGCAGCATTTCCGGCAGCGAGATATTGTCGATGAATTCGACGCTGCCCGTGACCAGCGCCACGTCGTCTATGCGCTGCACGTCCTTGCCGAGAAAGCGCAGCGAGCTGGCCGGTATGTCCTCGAGACGGGGCTCTTGGTGTGCCATCGATGTCAGGTCCGATAGAGAGGAATGATTTCCCGCGAGAACCATCTCACCCAGTCGAGGCACTCGTCGTAGGAATCCGTCCTCGGCAGGTGCACGACCATTCCCGTCGCGCCCGCTTGCTGGAGCCGGCCGACGAGATCGACGATTTCCTCCTTGTGCCGCGGGTAGCGCATCCGGTCGAAGTCGAGGCGGTTGTCCTCGGGAATCTCCGCCAGCAGCGTGAACACCTCGAAGGGCCGGCTGCGCGCCTGCATCCCGGGCTGGTCGTGAATGTAGGCGATGGCGCCCTTCATTTCCCCGAGCGTCGTCTGCCTTGGCAGCCAGCCATCGCCGAGCGCGGCGGCCCGGCGCAGCGCCGGCTTCGCATCGCCCCCGATGAGCAGCGGCGGATGCGGCGACTGGCAGGGCTTGGGCTCGAACAGCATGTTGCGGAAGCTCACGAATTCCCCGTGGAATTCCGGCGTATCGCTGGTCCACAGCTCCTTCATCGCCCGCAGGTACTCGTCGCAGATCGCACCGCGCCTCTCGAAGGAGACTCCGATGGCCTCGAACTCGCGACGCAGGTGCCCGGCGGCGAGTCCGAGTGCGAGCCGACCACCGGAGAGATGGTCGACCGAGGCGATCGCCTTGGCCCAGACCAGCGGGTTGTGATACGGAATGGGACACACATACGTCAGCAGGTGGATGCGCTGGGTGGCACCGAGCAGAAAGCCGGCGGCGGACACGCCTTCATAGAACTTCGCGCCCATCGAAGACATGAGCTTGGGATGCTGCACGATGTGTTCGGCCACCCAGAGATAGTCGTAGTCGAGCGCATCGACTTCACGGGCGAAGTGCACCGACTTTGCGGCCGGCAGCGTGGCTTCCCAGGCACTGGTGAGCGCCTTGTAGAGAATATTGGCGGGCAGACGGATCGCGAATTTCATGAAAAATGCTATGGGCGGCGCTGAAAGCACGGCATCGTCCACATGGATGATGCCGCGCCGCCGTTCGTCGCGTCTTCAGGCCGGCTGCTTGTCGGCGGGCTTCCCCAGGAAGAAGCGCTCCGGATCGAACACCCTGAGCAGGCTCAGTTCCTCCGCGCTGGCCGGCTGAAGCTCCTGCAGTTCGTCGGACACCTTCAGGTCCCAACCGCAGCGCTGGCGGATTGCCGCGACCGCCTGCGCCCGGTCGCGGCCCATCGCTGCAAAGTACCCCGTCAGCACGAGTTCGTCGCCGCCTCGCTTTTCGAAGCGGCCCATCGTCGAGATGACGCAGCGAACCTTGGTTCCCGGGCTGGTGACGTAGCTGACTCGCTCGACGAAGGTCTGGGCCCGCTGTACCGCGACCACCACCGTCTCAGCGGCGGAGGTGACGATATCGTTCGCCCCGCCCGATCCGACGAGAAACTCGCCGGTGGCGGTGCGCGTCGAGTTCACATTGCCGTGCCTGTCGATCTCGCCGGCGCCGATGGTCCCCATGCAGGCGTTGGCGCCGCCGCAGCCGTGCAGGCCGAGCGCCTCGAAAACGTCCGTGAGCATGGTGCAGGTCGGCAGGTTGCGATAACTGGTCAGGAACGGGTCGCCCGGCCGGGGATCGAACCCGTACATGCCGGTCTCGGCGAGCAGGGCGAATTCCACTCCCTCACCTCGCAACAGATGCGCCGCCAGCCAGCACATGAGCGAAGCCTGTCCGGCACCGGCCAGCACGGCCCGGTAGCCGTTGGTCGCGATGCGTCTCGCCGCCTCGCGAGCCGCCTGGACGATCATTTCCTCGACGCTGCCCGCTGGCCGCTCCTGGTCCAGCGTTGCCGAGTGCCGCTGCAGGTCTTCCTGCCAGGAGTCTGGTTCGGCCGCTCGATGAATTGCCCGCAATCGCTCATTGCCCAGCCTGGCGAGGTAAGCGTCCTGATCCCTGGTGTCGAGTATCCATTCCCCGATCCAGTCGTCGTATCGATCTCTGGCGCTCTGTGCCTCGCGGTGTTCCTTCATGAACGCGTAGTCGTTGGCATATGCGCGCAGCTGCGGGATACCGGTGCTGTAATTGCCGTAAGGATGCGAGCCGTAGGGCACCTCGCTCACCGACAGCACGATCCCTGCGGGAATGCGAACCAGATGGGAATGCCGGCGGATGAAGTCCGTCGACACCAGCTTGTGAGCCGTGAGCACCACGCCCTGCCGGGCCGCCAGGGCACCGTAGACGTTTTCCTGGAATGGAGGAAAACAGACCGCGTTGCCCGCACGATCCGCCGCCCACACGTGCACGAACGCGATATCCGGACGGTAGGCACGGATCACGCCCTGCACGCCTCCGGCAACGAATGGGTCAGGCAGCTCGGCATAATCGCCCGTGGCCTGTCTCTCCGTCGCGAGGGAACTGCCCGTGAGGGAGCGGGTAGTCAGAAACGGCACACCCATCGCGCCCGCGAGCAGGCGTTGGGCGATCGTCAGCATGGTCCAGTTCTCGATCTCGAAATCGCCGCGCTCCAGGGCCCAGCGCGTCACCGGACTCGGCCCCGGCGTCGGGTAGCCCTCCCCCGCGAAGGACACCACGGCCCTGCGCAGCAGCCCGAGATGGGCGAGCTGGAGGTAGCTGCCGCTCAGCGCGGAGGAAATGAACTCGAAGCCGGGGCTCAACCCCGCATACCGGCGACAGATCTCGTACATGGCCGCCTGCGGCCGCGCCTGCATCGTCACCGGATTGATCTTCATGCCCGGCCGGACGAAGCGCCGGATGGCGTCCGCGAGATCCATGCGCTTGTCGACGGCGCTGTCGTGGATGCTCGCTAGCCGACGGGCAACGACCTCACGCCACTGACTCAAGGCAACCTCCCCGCGTCGAACGCCTCAGGATGACCCGCACAGTCGCGCACGGGCTGCGGCGAATTGCGCCCGCAGGCTCGCGACCAGCTCCGCCACGGGCAGGATCTCGTCGATGGCGCCGACGCCGTGCCCGGCGCTCCAGATGTCCTTCCAGGTCTTGGCACCGACCGTTCGGGACCCGTCGGCACTCGTAAAGGCCATCTTCGCCGTCTCGCCAGGTGCCCGGACGAGATTGTCGGGGTCGAGGCCGGCGGCGCGCATCGACGGCTTCAGGTAGTTGCCGTGGGTGGACGAAAAGTAGGGTGTATACAGCACGTCGCTCGCGCTGGACTCGACGATCATCTGCTTGTAGCCCGGCGCCGCATTCGCCTCCTCGGTCGCGATGAAACGCGTGCCCATGTAGGCCATGTCGGCGCCCATCGCGAGCGCAGCCAGAACGTGCTCACCGCGCGTGATGCTGCCCGCGAGCACCACGAGCCCGTCGTAGATGCGCCGCACTTCGCTCGTCAGTGCCATCGGACTGAGCGCCCCCGAGTGGCCGCCGGCTCCCGCGCATACCAGGATCAGGCCATCGACGCCCGCCTCCAGCGCCTTCTCGGCGTGCCGGATGCTGGTCACGTCGTGGAACACATGGCCGCCCCAGGCATGAATGCGGGGCACGTACTCGGTGGGAGCGCGCAGACTGGTGATGACCAGTGGCACCTTGTGCTCCTCCAGCACGTCGAAGTCGGCATCCAGCCGTGCGTTGCTCGTGTGCACGATCTGGTTGACGGCAAACGGCGCCACCTTCTTTCCCGGATTGGCCAGGCGACAGGCCTGCAGCTGACACTCGAGAGCGGTGAGCCACTGGTCGAGCGCCCCCTCCTCGCGCGCATTCAGCGCCGGAAACGACCCGATGACGCCGCTCATGCACTGGGCGAGGACCAGCGGCGGCGTCGACACGATGAACATCGGCGAACACAGCACCGGCAGTGTCAGCTGATCCTTGATCGACAACGGCAATGCCATGGCTTGCAGGCTCATGCGGCAAACGGATCGGCGATGGCCCGAACGTCCTGTCGATCGAGTACATCCGCGGCGATGAGTTCCTCCAGGTGGCGCGAGTCCCACCAGTTCAACTGCAGCTGCTTGGCCCGCCTGTAGTACAGCTGGATGTGGTAATCGAGCGTGAAGCCGATGCCGCCATGCACCTGCTGGGCCATGTGGGTGATGTCGCGGAAGGCCTGGCAGCAGAAGAGCTTGGCCATCGGGGCGAGGCGCCGCGTGTCCTTGCCCTGGTCGTGGGCCCAGGCTGCCTCATGAGCCAGCATCTTTGCCCCCTCGACCACGGGGCTCGCATCCGCCAGGTAGTGGGCGAGGGCCTGAAAGGCCCCGATCGGCTTGCCGAACTGCTGGCGATCCTTGGAATACTGCACGGTGATTTCTAGGGCGCGGGCGGCCCCTCCGGCGGCAAAGGCCGCCAGCAGTACGATCCCGCGCGACATGACGGCAGTCCACGTCTGCCAGCCGCTGCCCGCGGCCCCGAGGCGCTCGGCGGCGACGTCCTCGAACGTGACCCGATACTGGGTATCGGAGGCCATGCTCTTCTGCTGCTCGAACACGAGCCCGCTGGCGTCCGCATCCACCAGGAAGAGATCGATTTCGTCTTCGCCCTTGCCGGTGCGGGCGAGTACCAGGAGCCTGCTCGCCGCCTTCGCGTGGAATACGTGACGTTTCACGCCCGTGAGCCGATACCCTTCGCCACTTCGCCTCGCCTCGAGTTGCACGCCCTCGGGACCGTAGCCACGGTCGGGCTCCAGCCAGGCGGGCACGATGACGGTGTCACCGCTGGCGAGCCGCGGCAACAGCGCCGACTTCTGCGCCGCACTGCCCGCTTCCCGCACGGCCAGTACGCTCATGACCGCACTGCCAAAGTGCGGCCCCGGGGCAAGGGCACGCCCGAGCTCCTCGTAGATGACCACGCAGCTCAGCAGGTCGAGCCCCGTGCCGCCGTACTCCTCGGGCACGAAAATCCCGGTCAGCCCGGCTTCCCGCATGCCCGTCCAGAGCTTCTCCGGTATGCCGATAGGGTCGTTCTCCATCTGCCGCACGACGTCCATGCCGCTCGCGTCGCGGCACAACGCCTGCGTCGTCTCGCGCAGCATGTCCTGTTCGTCGGTGAATTTCAGATCCATCCGGTGCCTCCGGTCTCGAATCCAGGTCAGGGTTGCCAGCGATCGCCGTGGCGCTGCCAGGGATTGTCATCGGCGTCCGCAGGCAGTGCGAAGCGTGCCTGGCACTCGGTATTGACCTTGTCACCCACCGAGACGGCGAGATCGAGGTGGATCCAGCAACAGCCGGCGGGGTCCACCGACTTGCGTGCCACGCGCCCCGAGAGGGTCATCGTGTCGCCGGGGAACACCGGAATCTTCATCTTGAACTTCATCCTGCCGAGCCGACCCTTCGGGCCCGTCCAGTCGGTGACGAAACGCTGGAACCAGGCCGCGTTCGTGGGCGTGTTGATGAAGATGTCCCTGGTGCCGTTGCGATTGATCGCGAAATCCCGATCGTGGTGCATGGGACGCCAGTCGCGGCTCGCGATCGCGCCGAGCACCACGGTCGTGGCCGTGACCGGGTATTCCAGCGGAGGCAGCTCCTGACCTTCTTCGACTTCGCCGAACGTCAGATTGCGTGCGGTGCTCATCGGGCGCCCTTGATGTAGATGAGGAAGTTGTAGGTGTCGGTGCCGCACCACTCGTTGCGCTGGTTGACGGTCACGACGTCCATGGTGCAGAAGCGGCCACGGCCGAGCTTCGTATCCTTGAGTTCGCCGAGCGAGCGGCAGTACTGGCTGGTCGTCAGTACGTCGCCGATGCGCACCGGCTCGCCGAAGCTCGCCTCGTTGCTGGCGACGATGCCCTCGGGCAGTCCGACGATGTCCTTGATGTCAAAATAGAGCTGCATCGGCTTGCGTTCGCCTCCGGCGCCCGGCATCCAGTGATGTCGCTTGAACCAGGCCGAAAGCATCGCCGGCGGTGCGATCTGCCCCCCCGTGATGTCCCGGGCCACTTCAGGGTCCCAGTACAGCGGATTACCGTCCTCCACCGCGGCGCACATGTTGTATACGTACCCGATCTCGATCGGGAACTCGGTCTGCTCCACGTAGTGCGGCTTGCCGATCAGATCGCGTACCACGGCCGGCAGATCACTCGCTATCTCTGTCACCTGTCGTTGCTCCTGACTTTGCTCGCCGCCTACTCGACCGCGCCGCTGCGGCGCAGATCCTCGATTTCACCCGCGGAGAACCCCGCTTCCGACAGCACGGCCTCGGTATTGGTCGTGCCGGCCGGGCGAACCTGATGCTCCGGCTGCTGCCTTTCGCCCCCGGCGAGCACCGGCGCGAGCTGCTCGAAGCCGCCGCGCACGCCGTGCCGCGCGTGCATGAAGCTCTGCCGCGCCCGCAGGTGGTCGCTCGCAGTGACCTCGGCCACCGAGAGCACCGGCGCAACGCAGGTGTCCTGATCGGCGAGCGCTGCAACCCATGCGTCGCGCGGCTGTGCGAGGAAGCGCTTCGCGAACGCTGCGCGCATCTCGCCCTGTTTCGAATCGTCATACTGGCTGGCGTCGTACTGCTCCAGTCCGAGCAGCCGGCAGAGATTCCGGAAGAAATGGCCCTCGATCGCACCCACCGAGACGTGCCGACCGTCGGCGCACGTATAGACGCCATACCAGGCGTACCTGCCGGTCAGCACGTCCGAGCCCGGTTGCGTCTCCTCACCCGTGGCCAGAAAACGATCGATGTACAACGACATCAGGTTGAGCATGCCGTCGGTGATCGACACGTCGAGAAGCCGGCCTTCACCGCCCTTCGCCACGTGCAGCAGCGCGGCGATCACGGCCAGTGCCGCATGCATGCCGCCGCCCGCACTGTCGGCCACGGTCGCCCCCGGCATGGCCGGACGGCCGTCCGCATCGCGCCCGCTGCAGGCGAGGTAGCCGCTCACCGCGACGTAGTTGATGTCGTGGCCTGCCCATTGTGACCAGGGACCCTCCTGGCCATAACCGCTGGTCGAGCAGTAGACGATGCGGGGATTGATCGCCTTGAGATCCTCGTAGCCGACACCGAGCCGGCTCGCGACGCCCGGCCGATAGCTCTCGATCACGACGTCGACGTGCTCGACGAGCCGCCCGATGACGCCCCTGCCCTGCGGCGACTTGAGGTCCACACGGATCTGTCGCGTGCCGCGTCCCGCACCATAGGCGTGGTACACGGGCTCGATCTGCTTGGCGCCCTTGGCCGAGACGGGTGCCACCTTGACGACGTCCATGCCGTAGTCGGCCAGGATGCGCGAGGCGCGCGCCGCGGGTCCCACGCTGGCGAGATCGAGAACCCGGTAATTGCTGAGCAACGCCATGTATGAGGTCCCGGCCTAGAAGTTCGGCGGCAACCCGAGCTTGCGCTTGCAGATGATGTTCTTCTGGATCTCGGAGGAGCCGCCCCCGATGGTGTCGATCACGGTATAGGTGTAGCAGCTCTCCGCGCGACCCTTGAGCGGCGCATCCTCGGTGCCGAGCGCGAGCTGCGCACCCGGGCCGACGATGTCCATGGTGGCGTCGGCCACGCGGCGCGAGAGCTCCGTGGCGTAGAGCTTGTATTCCGAGGCCGGCACCGTCGGCGTCTTCGACGCGTCGAGCGCGGTATCCACGAAGCGTGCGCCGAGGAGCCGCGCCACCTCACACTCGGTGGCGAGCTGCGCCACGCGCTGGCGGATGACGGGATCATCCTTCAGGGGCTCGTTGTCGCGCGTGGCGCGCTTCACGAACTCACAGAGCAGCTCCACCCGGGCGCGAATGGGCGAGAACGTGAACATGGTGAAGCGCTCGATGTCGAGTGCCTCCGCGATGTACTGGAAGCCCTTGTTCAGCTCGCCGACCCGATAGTCGTCGTGCACGAACACGTCGTCGAAGAAGACGGCGTTGGTGCGTTCACCGCCCATCGTAGGCATGGCCTGCAGGGTGAGCCCCGGATCGTCCATCCGAACGAGGAACAGCGTGATGCCGTGGTGCTTCGGCGCCGTCGGGTCGGTGCGCGCGCCGACCCAGTACCAGTCGGCGAAGTGCGCCGACGTACTGAAGACCTTCTGCCCGTTCAGCACCCAGCCATCGCCCCGGCGTTCTGCCTTCAGGCGCATGGCGGCCGAGTCCGAGCCCGCCGCAGGCTCCGAGTAGCCCACGGCAAACTCGATCTCGGCGTTGAGGATCTTCGGCAGGAATTCCTGCTTGAGCTTCTCCGAACCGACGTTGATCAGGGTCTTGCCGATGATCCCGACGCCCTTGCCGATCTGCGGCGCGCCGACGGAGGAGAGTTTCTCGTTCAGCAGGTATTCGTAGAAGCCTTTTCCCGCCTGCCCGCCATACGCCTTGGGCCAGGTGATGCCGAGCCAGCCCTTCCTGGCGAGCTTTTTCGCGAAGGCCCGCCGCTCCGGCGTATCGCAGATCTGAGCCATGTTCTCGCGCGTGACGTCCATGGCCTTCGGGTCATGGTTGTCCTGGAGGAACCGGTCCACCTCTCGCAGGAAACTGCGCTCCTCCGGGGAAAACTCAAAATCCATGGTTCAGTCCTGCTCTTTGCTCTCGACACTGGGGGTCCCGGCCCAAGGCTGCGGCTCGGCGCAGACGGTGTATGTGGCCCTATCGGGACGACCACTCCCGGATCCGCTGTGGCGTCCGGTCGACGAACTCGACCGTATCCGGCAGCGGCCGGCCCAGCCATTCGCGGTAAAAGGTGTCGAGGTCCGGCAGGAACTCGAAGTCCGGCGGGCAGCCGCGCGGCACCGCCTCCACCTCGAGCTGCGAGCCGCAACCCGGGCAGTAATACTCGCGCAGCTGGGTCCAGGCGAGATCCGGCTTCTCGTACCCGCGATAGACTTCGGACATCTTCTCATCGGTGTCGCGCACGTAGATGAGCGCCGAGAGCTTCCAGTTCACGCGATAGTCGCCAAACTCGTGCCCGCAACGGCACTTCACCACTCGTTCGCCGGGCTTCTGCACGATGAACAGCGCGGGAGTCAGCGGCAGGAGGATCTGTTCCTTCCAGGCAACGCGTCCCTGCAGGATCGCGACCCACTTGTCGAAGCGATCCCGGTCCTTGCCGTTCTTCATCATCTGCTGCACGGTGGTCCAGGGAAGTTCCCCGTCCACCAGCTTGCGGATGTCCTCGACGTCGTAGATGTCGTACTCGGCCATGCGGCCTCCTCAGAACTCGAAGTCCGCCGGCAGGCCCCAGAAGGCGCGAAGCTCGGCTGCATAACCGGGCGCGAGCTGCATGGAACTGCGCCACATGCTCTTGACGGCGTCGTTCATGTTCGCGCCCGCCGCGACCTCCGCGCATTCCCGCTGCCACCAGTCCCTGAACGGAGTGCCGCGACGCCGGCGCGCAGCGCGGATTTCCTGGCGCTTGCGCTCGGTTGCGTCGATGTCGATCGTCCACGCCCCTCGGGCATCCTTGCAGGCGATGACGCCGTGCACATTCTCGGCGACCCATGGGCGCGTCAGGCCCTTGTCCAGGTCCTCCTTGACGAGCGCCGGATCGCGCTCGATCGGATCGCCCATGGCCTGCGAGCCTGAGGTCGGGCTGATCACCAGGTCGTACTCGTGCAGCGTCTCCGGAATGATCGCGGGCACGGCAACGTCGTTGTTCATGACCTCGGCGACGACGTTCCGCTCGAGCGTCGGATGTTCCGGGTCGTCGCCGCGGTCGTGCACGAGCGGCTTGCGCTGCTCGATGAGCTCCCTGACATTGGTGCCCGCCGCATAGGCAACCCGATCCCCGGGCGTCGGGTAGGCGCCGAACATGCCGTGATTCGCCGTGATCTTGCTGTGCGCGCCGGCGCAAGCCGCGGCGTAATGCATCCCGGGGGAGTTCTTCACCATCCAGACCGTGGTGTGCCCGAGGCCGCCGCGAAATTTCCCGTAGCCGCCGGAATCCGGCTCCATGTTCCGGCCGAGATACATGAGCGGGTAGTAGAGTTCCATCACCTCGGCATTGCCGAAGTCGGCGTTCGCGGTGTACACGCACCATGCGGCCGGCTCGCCGTCGGAGATGCCGCGCGCAGGAGAGCCGTTGCTCGCCTGCTCGAGCGTCAGGCACACGGCATACTGGCCGTACTGGTTGATGCCATTCCACTCGGCGCACATGGTGGTCGCGGCGCCCGCAGACATCTCCTCCACGAACCCGCGCATGTAGTAGAGACGACCCGTGACTTCGTAGAGCGAGCTCAACCACCTGATCGCGGACGACCAGCCCATGCCGGTGGAGGCAAACCAGTCTGCCGGGAAGGGATTGCACCACGAGCCGGCCGGCGGCGTCTCCACGGTCAGCGCATACGTCGGCCCGGAGTTGAACATGTCGAAGCCGACGACGTGCGAATAGCCCATCAGGAGCGCGGAAGACAGCGCCGTCGGCGTGATGTTCTGACCGAAGGGCACGCTCCCGCTGGCCCCCGCGAGCGAGAGACTCACGTTGGCCTTGCTGTCGATGTGCATCTCCATCGGCACGTTGGAGAGCAGGTCGACGTTCTGCTTCGGCAGCAGGACGTTCTTGCCCTTCATCGCCAGATCCTTGAACTGCGACTTGCGCACGCGTCCCGGCACCGCTTGGTTGCGGATGCGCGAGACGGCATAGCGCCGGCTGTCCTCGATGTATTCCTTCGATGCCTTCTCGAAGAACTCCAGGCCGTACTTGTCGATGGTCTCGATCAGCTTCTCGCGCACGGTGATGAGGCCGGCCAGGCGCCCACGCGCATCCCCGAGCACCCAGTCCGGAGCGCGCGTGCGCGACTTGATGCGCAGCTCGTACCACGGGTAGTAACGATCGTTTTCGCCGATTCGCTCGACCGAAACGGGCATGCCGTCGGAGAAGCAGTCCGGGTTCATGAAGTTGATCGAACCGGGCAGCACCGCGCCTGCATCGGCGACGTGCGTCACGGAGGACGCCCAGGCGACGAGCTTGCCGTGATGGAAGATCGGCATGGCCGTATCCATGTCCGGCATGTGGATGCCGCCGTAGTGCGGATCGTTGTTCTCGAAGATGTCGCCCTGCCGGAATCCCGGGAGGTCCTCGTAGCCGAGTTCGATGAACTTTCGGATCATCGAGGCGAGCAGTCCCACGTGCGCGGTGATGCCGCGCGAGGTGCAGATGCACTCGCCGGTCGGCGTATGCAGCGCCCACAGCGCATCACCGCCCTCCGCCGCGACCGGCGAGGCTGAAACCTTGCAGCCCACCTCCCAGGCCGTGTTGCAGACGCTCAGCAGGATGTGCCAGATGGCCTCGTAGAGCCCGGGGTCTGTCTCCTTCTCGAGCAGGCGCTCCAGGCCGAACATGTGGCCGGTGCTGCTGAACAACTCGTCGTTGCGCCTGAGTTGATCCCTCAGCTTCAGCGGATTGTCCATCTATCGATCCTTCCGCGTCATCCAGTAGACGTTGTATTCGTCGATGCGCACCCGCCATTCCGGCGGCACGAACAGCGTCGTGTTGGAGGCCTCGATGACGGCCAGGCCATTCACCTCGTTCCCCGGCAGCATGCTCTCCATCCGGTAGATGTCCGCGTCGCGCCACTGTCCTTTCTGATAGATACGGCGAGGGCCCTTGACCGCATCCGGCGGCGGAGCCTTGCCCTGCAGCGCATGCTTCACCAGCTTCGGCTTGACGGTCTCGACCCTGGCCACCACGCAGACTTCCGTCACGTGATAGGTGCCGACGTCCGGCTTGCCCGCAAGCGTGAACATGCGCGTGTAGATCTCCTCGAAGCGCGCGAACAGTGCATCGACGTCCCCGGCAGAGCCGATCGTCGCGCCGGGCGAAGGCACCTCGACGTCCTCGAGCTGCCCGTAGAAGCGGATGTAGGCCACCGGCTGGATCTGGATCGACTGCTCGCCGAAGCCCTCGCCGACCAGTTCCTCGACGAGTTCGCCGCGCAGCTGGTCCCAGATATCCACCACCGGCTTCATTGCCGCGACGCGCTCCGCACCATTCATGCCGGGCGCCACCACCACCGAGACCGTCCTGTGGCGGCGATGGGCATAGTCCATGCACGCGCCGCCCCAGGCGGAAAAGCCCCCGGCCCACGGCACGGTGATCACTGCCTTGTAGGGGTGATCGCCCGCGTATGGCAGGAGGTGCAGCGGTCCGCCGCCGCCGTAGCCGAGCAGGACGTAGTCGCGCAGATCGCGGCCGACCATGAGGCTGCGCACCAGGTGCTCGCGCATCTGGACGTTCAGCAGGTCGATGCAGACCTCGCAGGCGTCGTAGAGGCCGAGCCCGAGCGGATCGGCGACCTTTTCCTTGAACAGCCGGTACGAAGTCTCCTTGTTGACCTTGACCTTGCCGCCGAGATAGTTGTGCTCGTTCAGGATGCCGAGCAGGAGATTCGCATCGTTGATGGTCGGCGTGGTGTTGCCCGCATCCATGAATGTCGGCCCCGGCGTGCCGCCGGCCGAGTCCGGACCGAGCTTGATGCGATTGGTGGCCGGGTCGATCCTGATGTAGGTGCCCGTGCCCGCGCCGATGGACGTGATGCTCAGCATCGGGGCGGTGAGATACATGTTCTGGAAGCCCGGCTCGCGATCGATCGGCACCGTACCCGCGGTGATGCAGCCGGCGTCGAACGACGTGCCGCCGACGTCGGAGCAGACGATGTTCTCCTCGCCGATCACGCTGCCGAGGTACTTCGCCCCCATCAGGCCGCCGACCGGACCCGACATCGCGGCTTCGAACAGCCGCGGGTAGCGGATGTTGGTCACGCCGCCGTAGCCGAGCACGGTCTTGAGGCTGTGCCGGTAGCCGATCGTCTTCAGGGATTCCTCGATCCGGAACAGCTGCTTGCGCGCCGGATCGGTCGCGTAGGCCTGCACGATGGTCGAGTTGGCGCGGGAGATCTCCCGCATCGTCGGTGCCACACGGCTCGAGAGCTCGATCGGGATGTCGCGGCCGGCCTCCTGCAGCACACGCCGCACGATGGCCTCGGCGCGTTCCTCGTGCTCGGCGTTCTTGTACGACTGCAGGAAGACGATGGCGATCGACTGGCACTGCTCGTCCACGATCAGCTCGCGCGCGGCCTGCTCCACCTCGTGCTCGTACAGCGGGATGACGACCGTGCCGAACATGTCGATCCGCTCGGTGACCCCGCGCGCCAGCTTCCGCGGCACCAGCGGCGTGCGGTGCCTGCGGTACTGCATGTGGCTGACTTCGGACCACTGCAGCCCGATGAATGTCTGCTTGCCGCGGCCCTGGGCGTTGATGTCCTCGAAACCGCGCGTGGTGATCAGGCCCGTCCTGTAGCCGGACATGTTGATCACGCAGTTGAGCATCGAGGTGCCGGTATAGATCGCGGTCTCGAGGTGATCACCGAAGCTCTGCTGCTCCTCCTTCGGCACGCCGATGTAGTCGAGCGCTTCGAAGAGCGCCTCCATGTAGCCGATGCTCTCGTCGCGCGGTGTCGTGGGCGCCTTGCCCACGACGGAGCGGCCCGTTTCATCGACGATGATCACATCGGTCATCGTCCCGCCTGCGTCGCAGGCAGCGAGAAATCGCTGCATCTGACTTTCGCCTCGTGAGGTCGGAACATGCGTTCGGAAAAGATGCTAGCCCTCGGGCCGGCGAGCCCCCATCGTCTGATCGGACTACCGCGCAAGCCGCATGATTTCCGGGTCGCCGTGGCCGGTCGAGTCGACGCGTCCTGGAAGGAGGACGACGTTCCATGCAGTGGTTGAAGCAACTGCACGGGAGGCGCTGGCAAGTCGTGCCGCTGCATCGTGCGGTGCCGGATCGTCGACGCCGCGATAGTCCGGCTGGACGATGGGCGAGAGTAACTGGGAGACTACGCTCGCCTGACCCGGGAGAGTGACGTGACATCCATACTGTGCAGACAGCAGGTCGAAGGCGTTCTGACGCTCACGCTGAATCGCCCGGAGCAGCTCAACGCGCTCACCTGGGAGCTGATGCGGCTGCTCAATGAGGCACTGGAACACGCCAGTGTCGATCCCGGAGTGAGAGTCGTGGTATTGACCGGGGCCGGCCGTGGATTCTGCGCGGGCGGAGATTTGCGCAGCCGCGAGCAGATCGACCCGGAGGATCCCGTCAGCGTCAGGTGGTCGGAAGATCCCGTGTGGAAGTCGGTCGGCATGCGGGCTTCGCACGTCAGGCGGCTCAGTCAGTCGCCGGTCCTGCTGCACACGATGCCGAAGCCAACGATCGCGATGCTGCGCGGCCCGGTCGTCGGTGCCGGTCTGTGCCTCGCCGCCGCCTGTGATTTCCGCATCGCCTCGGACACGGCATCGTTCGCCACGGCCTATGTCAGGGCTGCGCGACCCGGGGACTTCGGCGGCAGTTATCTGCTCCCGCGCGTCGTCGGGCCCGCCAAGGCGCGGGAGATCTATCTGCTCGGGGACAAGATTGCAGCGGACGAAGCTCTTCGCATCGGGCTGGTCAATCGTGTCGTGGCCGATGCCGAGCTCGAACAGGAGACTCAGGCGTTCGCGAACCGCCTGGATCATGGCCCCCCCGTGGCCTATCGCTACATCAAGCGCAGTCTCAATGCCGCCGAGTCGATGACACTGGAGCAGGTCATCGAGCTGGAGGCCTACAACATGATGCAATGCAGTGCGACGGAGGACGCCAAGGAAGTGCTCCGCGCAGCGCGCGACGGTCGCGAGCCAAAGTATCGCGGCTACTGAGAACGCTGCATTGGATCCCACCGCCCTGACGTCGTGGCTCGGCCGAACCCGCGAGAGCGAAGACACGCTGACGCCTCGCCTGCTCGAAGCCTACCGCGCAACCCTGTCGCCGCACCTTGCCCCCGCCGCGCCCGGAACAGTGCCGCCGGCGATTCACTGGTGTCTCGCGCCCGAAGCCGTCGCCCCGTCCCGCCTCGGGACCGACGGTCATCCGCTGACGAGGGACTTCCTGCCGCCGATCCCTCTGCCGCGACGCATGTGGGCGGGAGGCAAGGTCGAGACGGCTGCATCGCTGCGGCCGGGTGATCGCGTCGTGCGCCGCTCGAAGATCGCCGCGATCACGCGCAAGGAAGGCCGCTCGGGAACGCTGGGGTTCGTCACGGTCGAGCACGAGTTCGCCACGGAGCGTGGCGTGGCGATCCGCGAGCGGCAGGATCTCGTCTATCGCGATGCTGCACCGGCGCCGTCGGGACAGCGGCCAGCCGCCGCCGAGGCGGCCGAAGCTTCGCCACCGACGGACTGCGATCAGCTCTGGAGAGTACCGGCCACTTCGGTGCTCCTGTTCCGATATTCCGCACTGACGTTCAACAGCCACCGCATTCATTACGACCTCCCCTATGCCATCGGCGTCGAGGGTTACGCCGGACTGGTCGTCCATGGACCGCTGCAGGCCAGCCTGCTCCTGAATCTCGCAGCGACAATCGGTGGCCGTGTACCGCGGGTCTTCGACTACCGCGGCGTCGCGCCGCTGATCGCGGGCGGTGTCTTTTTCGTGTGTGCTCGCCGCGAGGACGACGGCAGCCTGCGCTGCTGGACCCAGTCGGCTCCCGGGGTGAAGAACATGGAAGCCCTGGCGACATGGTGAGCATGCCGGCCGATGCGCTCGTCGCGCCGCTCTTCGTGCCGGGAGACCGGCCGGAGCGATTTGCGAAAGCCGCCGCGAGCGGCGCCGACGCCGTCATCCTGGACCTGGAAGATGCCGTCGCGGCCGAACGTAAGGCCCATGCGTTGCAGCAGGTCTGTGCTCACGGCCTGGAAGGGTTTCGCACGATCATCCGGTGCAACGCGCGTGTCTCTGCCTGCTTCGAGGCCGATCTCCGCGCGCTCAGGGCAGTCCGATTCGCCGCGCTGATGTTGCCGAAGGTGGCAAGCGCAGACGATGTCGCGGCCGTTCACGCGACCCTGGGGCGGGTCGTGCCGGTGATTCCCCTGATCGAGACCGCCGCCGGGCTTGCCAGGCTGACCGGCATACTCGCGGCGCCCGGTGTGTGCATGGCGGCCTTCGGATCCGTCGACTACGCGCTCGATCTCGGGTGCGCGCACGACTGGGAGCCGCTGCTGGCGGCACGCAGCGAACTCGTGCTGCGGTCGCGGCTCGCCGGACTCGCAGCGCCGCTCGATGGCGTCACGACGACGGTCGACGATCCAGCCACCGTCGAGCGCGATGCGCGTCGGGCCGCCGATGCGGGTTTCGGCGGCAAGCTCGCCGTCCATCCACGTCAGATCGCACCCATCCACCGCGCCTTCCGGCCCGACGAGGCGGCGGTCACCTGGGCTCGCCGCGTCGTCGCGACGGCCGCGACGGGCGGCGCTCGCTCGCTCGACGGCGAGATGATCGACCGGCCCGTGGTGGCGCGTGCCCGGCGCATCCTGGCGCGCGCGTCGGCGTCCGGTACTTGACCGGACCGCCTCCGCACCGCGCTCACGAGAATCGCGAGAAGTCCGGCTTTCGCTTCGCCAGGAACGCCGCGCAAGCTTCCTTGGCCTCGGGCGAGGCCAGCCGCGCCTTGAATTGCCGGTCCTCCTCCGCCATCGTCTCCGCAACCAGCGCCGCCTGTGAACGATTCAGAAGCTGCTTCGCCAGTCGCACCGCCGCCGGCGGTTGCTGCGCGAGCCGGCGAGCCTGGGCGAGCGCATGATCGATCGTGTCGGCATCCGGCAATACCCGATTGACCAGGCCGATCTCCCGCGCTTGCTCGGCCCCGAACGGCTCGCCGAGCAGGATGATCTCGGCCGCCCGCGCGCGGCCGACCAGGGCCGGAAGCAACAGGCTGGACGCCGCCTCCGGACACAGACCAAGACCGACGAAAGGCAGCTGGAACCGCGCGCCTTCGCCCGCGTAGACCATGTCGCAATGCAGCAGCATCGTCGTACCGATGCCGACCGCAACCCCGGTGACCGCGGCCAGAAATGGCTTCGGAAAGTCACGCAAGGCCGCCAGGAAGCGAAAGACCGCTGCGTCTTCGTCCGCCGGCGGATCGTTGAGGAACTCGCCCAGGTCGTTGCCGGCCGTGAATGCGCCAGGCTGCCCATGCAGCAGCAGCACGCGAATGTCCTCGTCGCCGGCAGCCTCCTGGAAGACCTCCGCCAGCCGCCCGTACATCGCCGCCGTCAGGGCATTCTTCTTCTCCGGGCGGCGGATTTCCACGCGCAGGACGCGGTGGAGTCTCTCGATGACGATGTGCGGAGCCGCTGCATTCATGATCTGCCACCTCGCCGGAGCGATGTCCGGACTGCAGACCGCGCTCGAATGCCGCGTCGGCCCGACGGTCCGGCCGCGTTGCCGGGTCAATTCACGTAGCCCGCGCCCCCGCCGTCGACGCGCAGCGAGGCCCCGGTGATGTAGGCTGCATGCTGCGATACGAGGAAACAAGCGGCGGCGGCCAGCTCGTCGACCTTGCCGGCGCGCGCCAGTGGAATCGCCGAGCGCCACACCTCGCGCAGCACGCGACGTTCGAGCTCGACTCCGGTCTCGGCGAATCCATGTGCCTGAGCTGCCTGTCGGATCGCGGCCTGCGTGTTGTCCGTCATCACCAGGCCGGAGATCAGGGTGTTGACCGTGACGCCGCAGTCGCCCAGCTCGCGCGACAGCGAACACGCCACCGTGTGCAGCGCCAGCTTCGCCGCCGAATATTCGGGATGAAAGGCCATGGGCTTGAATGCCGCGCCGCTGCTGATGTTGAGCACGCGCCCCCAGCCGCGCTCGCGCATCGCGGGAACGAGTGCGCGCATCAGCTGCACGGCGTACAGCGTCGAGAACTGGAACTGCCGCTGCCAGCTCTCGATCGGCACGTCGAACCAGGCGCGGGCGGAGGTCGTCGCGCCGGCGCTGTTGATCAGGATGTCGATCGGCCCCGTCGCGAGCGCCTCGCGCGCGAGCCGTTCGACCTCTTCCGGCACGTCGAGCGCCCCCAGCAATGCGCAGGCCTTGCCGCCCAGCGCTCGAATGGACGCGACCACCGCCGCGGCGTTCGCGGCGCTGCGGCCATGCACGAGAATTTCGACACCCTCGCCGGCGAGCATCGCGGCAATCCCGGCACCGATGCCGCTGCTCGAACCCGCGATCAGCGCTCGGCGGCCTTCGATGCCGAGCTTCATCGCGTCAGCACCTGGAACGACGGGTCGTCGCGATCGGGACGACCGCTCCCCGGCAGGGCGGTCTCCATGATTTCTCGCACCTCGTCGAAGTCGTGCACGTAGTTGCGGCGGTCGATCGCCCAGCGTCCCTCGCGCCTGGACCAGCGATCGACGTAGCGCCCCCACGCCGACGTCTGCACGAGCCGGCTGCCGTCCATGCGGCGCAGCGTGGCGACGACGTAACTCTCGCTCGCCGCCCTGTCGGCATCGAGCGTGACGAGTACGTTCGTGACCCGATGCGAAGTCGCAAGCATCGTGCGGTGCGCAACGCAGGCCCAGTCCACGAAACCTCGTCCGCTGCCGCGATAGATCGCGCCGTAATCGGCTTCGCCGTCCTCGTGCCAGACCGAATGGCCGAGTTCGGCATCGATGCGATCCATGGCCCGGCAGTACCGGTAGATCGCTTCGGTGATGGCCATGCGGTCTGCGATCTCGCCTGTCGTCATCATCTGGTCATTCCTCCCGCAGCGCCTGCGTGCGCACTGCCGCAGCGCCCGTCGCCATCCGTGAAACATGCGCGCGCACGATCTAGTAGATGACCTGCCGCTCGATCAACTCGCGATATCGGGCCTCCGGCAGCCCGAGCAACTCCCTGAATACGCGCTCGTTGTCGCAGCCACGTGCGGGTCCCGGCCGGATGCGCGGCTCGCTGCGGCTGCACTTCACGTAAGCCCCGTAGATGGTCTCCGCGAACCCGAGCGGATGGGTCACCTCGAGGAACGTGCCGCGCGCGCGGTAGTGCGGATCGCGCAGCAGATCCGCGACGTCGAGGACCGGCGTGGCGGCCACGCCGTGTTGCTGGAGGAGTCGCGCGAGTTGGTAGTCTTCGCCGTCCGCGGCCCAGGCGGCGAGACGCTCGTGAATTGCGTCGATGGCGCGCAACCGGCCTGGGGCTTCGGCAAGTGCCGGAACGCGCGCCCACTCCGGGCTTCCGAGCGCGCCCACGAGGCCCCGCCATTCCGCGTCCGTGGCGACCGCAATGGCGAGCCAGCGGTCCTCGCCGCGGCAGCGGAAGACACCGTGCGGCGCGGCCGCGCGCAGCGGATGCTTGTTGCCGGCCGGCCTGGCCACACGCCCGTTCAGCACGTAGTCCATGAACGCCGGCCCGATCAGCTGCATGACGACCTCCTGCTGCGAGCACTCGATGTGCTGGCCCCGGCCGGTCAGCCGCCGATGACGCTCCGCAAGCATCACGGCCAGCGCGCCGACCACACCGCCGAGCATGTCGGCCGGCGCGGTTTCCATGCCCTGCGGCCCGGAGAGGTCCGGGTAGCCGGTGACGGAGTCGAGCCCGGAGAGACACGCCAGGCTGTTGCCATAGGTCCGCAGTGTGTGCAGCGGGCCCGAGAGCCCGGCAGCCGGCATCGACAGCAGGATCAGGTCCGGCCGCGCCGATTTGAGCCGCTCGTAATCGAGATTCAGCCGCTGCATCACGCCCGGGCTGAAGTTCTCGAGCGCCACGTCGCATTTCGCCACCAGTTGCAGGGCGAGCTCCTGGGCCTCGGGCTGCTTCAGGTTCAGGGTGATGCTGCCGTTGCCCGCCCAGCAGGCATGATTCTGGATACTGCGGTCCGGGTGTGGCACCCCCTGGTGAAAGGGAGGCACCTTGCGTTGAAAGTCGAGCTGGGCGCTCGACTCGATCTTGTAGACCTCGGCGCCGAGGAAGGACAAGAGCTGCCCGACCATCGGACCCACGAGGCCCCAGCCGAAGTTGGCGACGCGCATGCCGGTCAGCGGAAGTCTGGCGGCCGCCTGGGCCGTACCTTTGCCGTTCTGGACGGCACGCAACGAAGCCGTGTCACGCGCGGGCTGGCGAGTCGCGAGCACATCCGAATTGTGCGCGCCCAGCAATGGCGCGCCCGCCTCCGGTGCGCCCGGACAGTCGGGCAGCCGGATCACCGGACCTAAGGTGCGCACGCGGCCGAGCGCGGGGTGTTCGAGGTGCCGCCAGTAATCACGCTCGTGCAGATGCGGCAGCCGCGCGAGATCCTCCATGTCGTAGAGGGCGGTCGCGGGGCATCCATGGGCCTGACAGATGTCCATGATCTCGTTCTTCGATCGCGGCAACGTCCACTGTTCGATCATGGGGTCGATCAGGTCGCGGTTGGCGCCGCGGGACTTCAGCTCGTGGAAGAGCTCCGGCATGGCCCAATCCGGGCTGCCCATCGCCCGGCAGAGTCCGAGCCACTGATGGGTTTCCAGCGCAATGATGAATACCCAGCCATCCCGGCACGGGTAGATCCGCGCGGGACAGGCGAGTCCCATGCCGCGACCGGTCCGTCGGTAGAAGACGCCGTCCTGCGCATAGCCGCCGACGTTCAGGGAGCCGACCACGAGCGCCGCGAGGACTTCCGCCGACGCACAGTCGACGTGCTGACCGCCGCCGACCTGCCCGCGCCCCAGGACCGCACCGAGTCCCCACGCAGCAGCCGCGAAGCCGCCGAAGAAGTCCGCGAGAAACTCCCCTGTCGCCAGGGGCTCGCGATCCGGGAGGCCGCAGTAGCGGCTGCCGGTCGCCGAGAGATGGTACGCATTCAGCTCGTAGCCTCTCCAGTCCGCGTACGGCCCGGTCTGGCCGAAAGGCGTGCAGGAGATCATCACCAGATCCGGGTTGATCCGGGCCAGCGTGGCGTAGTCGAGCCCCCTCTCCTGCAGCAGTCGCGGGCTCGAATCGTCGATCAATACGTCCGCGTCGCGCAGCAGGTCGAGCAGCCGCTCCCGATCGCGCGCGTGGTCGACGTCGAGCGTGACGCTGCGCTTGTTCGTGTTGAGGAAGAAGAACAGACCACTCTTCTCGACGTCGGGCCGGTCGCCCGGAAACGGACCCCAGCCCCGGGTGAAATCTCCGGTGCCCGGACGCTCGACCTTGACGACGTCGGCGCCGTAGTCGGCGAAAAGCCTGCCGCAGTAGGGACCGGCAATCCCCTGCGCCAGCTCGATCACACGCACGCCTTCGAGCGCACGCGACCTCCCTTTCGGCGACGTCGCACTCATGGCATCGGACCCGTCGGCCACTCCACGCGGCTATCCGTGCAGTCGTGCGACGACCCTGGCGACCTCGGGGTCCAGCGCGGGATCGTCGGGCAGCGCAAGGGAGACGTTGTCGGCAAGATCCGCGTAGCGCTCGCGCAGCACGTCGGCGATTTCTGCGTAGGGAGCGGCGGGGAGCAGCACTTCGAGCATCTCGTCGGTGATCACGGGGGGCATGTCCTGCCAGCGACCCTCGCGGACCAGGCGGTTCAGATGCAGCCCGCGGTCCTGCCAGCCGTAAAGCTCGAGGATCGGCCAGTAGCTCGGTGTCGAAAACAGCGTCGCCATGGTCGCCCGCAGCTTCTCACGGCTTTCACGGGTCGCGCGCTGGTCGATCCCCGTCGCGGACAGGCAGTTGATGCGCAGCTCGACGTCACTCCGCGAGCGGCCGCCTCGCGCGGCACCGCGTTCGAGGTTCGGCAGGATCCGCTCGCGGATGAAGCGCGGCGCGACGTTGGTGGGGTGCGTTGCCAATGCATCGCCCACCTCCCCCGCCATCGCCGTCATGTGAGGCCCGATGCCGGCGACCATGATCGGGACGTCCGGATGCTCGATGGGTGGCGGCCTGACGAACTCCTGCATCCGCGTGAAGGTGTAATGCTGACCTTCGAAATGCAGCGGCGTGCCGTTCTGCCAGCAGTCGAAGATCGCACGCAGCGCATTCACGTACTCCCGCATGCGCGGCGCGGGTGCAACCCAATGCCCGCTGTACCGGCGGATGATGTTGCCGCGGACCTGGGGGCCGAGGCCGAGCTCGAAGCGCCTGCCGAAGGCGCGGCGCAGGTCCCACGCCGCGATGGCTACGATCATCGGGCTGCGGGCGAAAGCGACCAATGCCGGCGTGCAGACCGTGATGCGGCTCGTTGCACCGAGAGCCGCTGCGGCGTTCAGGAAGCCGTCGGACACCTGGTCCGCGACCTTGATGCCGTCGAAGCCGAGCGCCTCGGCACGCCGGGCGAAGGCTCCCAGATGCTGGTAGGGCATCTGGAAGTCGGCGCTGGCCCAGACCTTCATGACTCGATCAACCTCGTGGACGCCGCCCGTGGCTCCGGCGGCGTCCCCGTCGGTCAGAACTCCACGCTCAGATCGACGCCGTAGGTGCGCGCCCGCTCGTAGATGACCGCCCCCGCGAAGCTCAGGTACGCATACTGGATGATGTTGTCGTTGTCGAAGAGGTTCTTGCCCCAGAGCGCCACTTCCACCTTCGCACCGCCGATCTGGATGCCGCTCAAGGCGAGCCGCGCATTCACGAGCCACTGATCGGGCGCCGTGGCCGAATCCCGGAGAAGGGGATCCTCCTGCGCCGTCGGTCCGCTGCCGGGCGAGGTGTCGGAAGTCAACAAGTACTCGCTCTTGAACTGCCCGTCGACCCGCATCGAAACGTAACCACCCGCGACGGTCTGCGGACTGTCATATTGGGCAAAGAGATTCCCGGTCCATTCCGGACGATTGAATTCCTGGAATCCGGGCACGCCGTGCGTAACGACGTAGCCCGGGAAGACCGTGTCGTCGTCAAATTCGAAGTGCGTGTACCCCACGTTGACCCCGAGCGTCAGCCAGTCGGCCGGCACGATGGTGTTCTCCCACTCGAACCCATAGGCGGTCGCATCGGCGCTCGGAACGATGGCCTGACCGAATGGAATCGACGACGGGATGCCCGTCTGCGCGCCCAGTGCGGTCTGCTGTATCGAGCCGTAGTCCACGTGGTAGAGGGCAAGATTGCTGCGCAGTCGCTCGTCGAAGAGATCGGTCTTCAGGCCGACCTCGTACGACTCGGCCGTCTCCTGGTCGAATTCGATCGTGGCGAGCTCCCCGCCGGAGATGTAGCCCGTCGAGTACTTGACGTAACCGAGCACGTTATCCATCGGTTTGTAATTGAGTCCGACGAGGTAGGTGCTTCTGTCGTCATCGTATCGTATCGGCGAGGAGACGCCCCGCGACGGAGCGAATGGTTGAACCGTACCAGGGACGATCTCCGTACCGTTCTTCTTGTCCCTCGTGAAGCGATAGCCGACCACGAAGTCGAGCTTGTCAGTGAGGTGTATCTCCGGCTGCGCGTACACGGCGTCGGACTTCGACGTCACGTTCGGGCGGACGTATCCGATGTTGGCCGGCACCACGAAGAACCCCGGGGCGCTCGTCCCCTGCCCCACCATCGCCGCGCCCTGCAACGAATTGAACTCACCGTCGACGCCAGACGTTTCCTGGTCGTTTTCGAAGTGTATGAGTCCGGCAGTGAGACTGAACCGCTCCCGGGTCAGATTGAGCTGTAGCTCGTCGCTCCACTGATCCTCCAGCAGCCCGACATTGTTTGCGACGAACAGGAACGGCGCACCCGAGGGCGCCACGGTCAGGCCCCCGAGACCGTCGAGCTGAGAATTCGCATAGAGATCCGTCTTGCGATACGCGAGTATGTTCTTGAGCGTCAGATCGTCGTTCACGCGCCAGTTGGCCGTCAGGTTGTGACCGTAGGTCTTGGTATGGCCTGCACTGGTACGCCAGTTGTTGACCGCACCCGGTCGCTTCGTCGAGATGGGCGTCCTCGGGTTGGAACTTCTGTTGTAGAACGTGTAGGCGCCGAGAAGATTGGGGGACACGCCTCCGAACGCCAGAGTGGCCGGCGTCACCATGTAGGCGACGCCTGTTGCAGGAGGCGTGAAATCCGTGTCGGCAAGATCGAACTTGTAGGACAGATCGAAGTCCGGATGGAAGTCCAGATCCGCCGCAACGAAGACCGCATCCACGTCTTCGTCGCCCAGCCGACCCGGCGAACTGATGAGACCACGGCCGCTGGCGGGCTCGTGATTCCAGACCGTCCCGGCGCCGAGGTTCCGCGTGTCTCCGTCGCGTTGCGAGTGCATGTAGGAAGCCGTCAGGCTGAGCGGCCCGACTCGAGGCAGGTCGAAACGTGTCTTCGAGCGGAATTGACCGTAGTTGCCGTAGGTCAGATCCTGGCGGAAGCCGGCGTGGCCGGTGGGGCTGCGCGTCTTGATGCTGATGGCGCCACCGGTCGAATTGCGGCCGAACAGCGTTCCCTGCGGGCCCCGCAGGACTTCGATCTGCTCGATGTCCGCGAACTCGAAAATCGCGCCCGTTGCGGTCTGGAGGTACACGTCGTCCATGTAAAAAGACACGCCCTTGTCCGTGCCGAGGCCGCTGCCGTAGGTATAGATGCCGCGCATCGAGTACTGCGGATTCCTGCCTCCACCCGCGCCCGGCCGGATCGTGAGGTTCGGCGTGACCCCGCTGAGGTCAGCCATGCTCAGGATGCGATTGGTTTCGATCGCGCTCGCGCTCAGCGCGGTGACCGAAATCGGCACCTCCTGGATGTTCTGCTCGCGCCGCTGTGCGGTCACCAAGATCTCCTCGAGCCTCGAGGCCTGGTCGGCGGTCTGCGCCTGCAACACCGGCGGCACGGACACCAGCACCGGCGCAGCAAACAGCACATAGCGCAGGCCGCGCGTGGCAGAACCATGATTCTTCATTTGCATTCCCCCTGACCCGTCGCATGTGGCGTGTACTCGTCTCGAAACGCACTCGATGAAAGCCCGCACTCGCGGCGCATCGAGGTCATGGGCGCCAGTCGTTGCGACTCATCGTCTGACCGGACTAGTGCGTCTTTCCAGAGTCGGTCGCGTTGCGAGGCGAAGCCCAGGCGCCCCGCTTGAATTGCTTGTCGATGCTAGCTGACGTAGGATTTTCGACAGCTGCACCGGATTGCGCACTGCATGGACATTCTTGCTCACAGGTCTGTGGCCACACTCGGACACGAGAGCCGAGCGATCCACGACTATCCGATCCGGGAGTACCCGGTACCCAGCGGTTGCTTGCGTTTCATCCTGCCGACCGATCTGCGCCAGACGCTGGACGGTCATCCTCTGGGCAGCGATCTCTATACCCGCGCGGCGGGGCACTACTCGCGCGACCCGGGGCACGGGCCGTTCGTGCAACCTTGTCACGTGGTGTATTACTGCCTGCGCGGAGAGATGAGCCTGCGCTCATCCGCTGGCGCTCGACGGCTGTCACCCGGCGACATCGCCATCCATCCACCAGGCGCGTCTGAGCTGACGGCAGCGTCGGATGGAGAGCGCCTGACCTTCTACTGGGTGGCGTTCTCCGGCAAGTTGAGCACGACCTACACGCAGTTCATCGATCTCTCCGAGCACGTGATCTCCGTGGGCCTGCACCCGGAGCTGATCGCCCAGTTCGAGAGGCTGTGCCGACTGCACGATCCGCAACTCGTGGAATCCACGGTGGACCGGCTCATCAACGGCGCCAACCTGCTGAAAGTGCTCCTGACGAGCATCCCGGTTCTCGTTGCGCGCAAGGCAGGCACGAAGAAGAATCGCATCCAACTGAGCCGGATTCACGAACTCATGGCGCAGCGGCTCGCTGAGCCACTGCGGCTGGAGGACATGGCGCGAGTCGCCAACCTGTCGCCCTATCACTTCGCGAGGCAGTACAAGAAGCTGACCGGCCTCGCGCCCATGCAGCACTTCATCCGCTTGCGGCTGCAGCACGCCTGCCGGTTGCTCGATACGACGGCGCTGCCGATCAAGCAGGTCGCTGTCGACGTGGGCTACCCCGATGCGCAGTATTTCTCGCGGAGCTTCTGTCGGACCTTCGGCCTGTCGCCCCACGCCTATCGCAGCCGAACTTCGCGTCTCGACCAGCGATCGCGGGTAACGGCTGCCAAATCACAGATTCCCGATCCGCAAGGAGTGAGCCAGTGAGCGTCCCTGACCGGCGAGACAAGGGTGCGGCGATGATGCAGAAGGTGTACGCAGAGGTCGTGCCCGTGCCACCCGCGGGCCAGAGCGCCTTTGCCGACCTGATGCTCGAGCAACTCTTCGCGGAGGTATGGACGCGCGAAGCGCTGTCGGTCCGTGACCGGCGCCTGCTCACGATGGGCGTGATCGCCGCGCTCGGCGAGCGGACCACCTGGGGCATACAGGTGCGCGCAGCGCTCGCCAACGGCGAGCTCACGGCCGAACAGGCGCGCGAGGCACTGATCCACCTCGCACAGTACGCGGGCTATCCGCGCGTGAGCGGCCTGCTGCGCGTGACCGAGGAGGCAATCGCGGTGGCGGAGCAGCGCCAGCCCGTGACGCGCGAGCAGGGCCGGTGACGAGTCTGGGAGAGAGCAGGATGAAAGTCGCTTTCGTCGGACTGGGAAGCATGGGCGCCCCGCAGGCACGTCTCATCGCCCGCGGCGGACATGAGCTCGCCGTCCACGACGCCTTCCCGGCCGCGCGCGAAGCATTTCTCGGCATCGCACGGGTGGCGAGTTCCGTGGGCGACGCCGCCCGAGGAGCCGAATGCGCCTGCGTCTGCGTCAGGGACGACCAGCAGGTCAATGAAGTCGTGCTGGGCGAGGCCGGCCTCAGCGAGGCGCTTGCCCCGGGCGCCCTGGTTCTCGTTCACAGCACGGTCGAGATCGCGACCCTGCATCAGCTGCGAGCGAAGCTGGAACCGCACGGCATCGCGCTCGTCGATGCGCCGGTCTCGCGCACCCGTCGCACGGACGACGAAGCCTTCGTCTACACGATGCTGGGTGGCGAAGCCGGTGACGTGGAGCGGGCCCGCAAGGTCGTCGGGACTTTCTCGACGGAGGTCGATCACGTGGGCCCGCTGGGCGCAGGCATGGCGGCCAAGATCGCCAACAACCTGGTGACGTGGATACACCTGATCGTCGGCTCGCAGGCTGTCGCCCTCGCGGCCCACCATGGGGTACCCTACGAAAAGCTCCGCCGCATCCTGGCAGCGAACGGCAATCTGACCCCGACCGTGGCGGCCTTGCTCGACGGCAAGCACGCGTTCCCACCCGGCGCCGATCCGGCCCGCGATCAGTTCCTCGCCAGCCAGGCCGGGATCGGCGAGAAGGACCTCGACCTCGCGATCGGCTGCGGCAGGGCAGCCGCTCTGCAGGTCGCCATGATGTCCGAGGCGCGCAGCCTCGTTCGAGCGATGATGTCCGGGCCATTGCCGCAACCCTGAGGGCGGCGGAGACCAACCTCAGTCGCAGCGAACATCGGCCGGTTGCCCACTGCACCACCTTGCAAGTCATGCCCCGGGCTGGTTCCTCTGCGATCGGTTCGAGCCGCGCAGCCTGAACTTCTGCACCTTGCCCATGGCATTGGTCGGCAGCGCGCTCACGATCTCGACGAGGCGCGGCACCTTGTAGTTCGCCATGGCGTCACGGCACCAGGCGATCACGCTCTCCGGCGTCACGGCAGCGCCGGGCCTCGGCACGACATACGCCTTGCCGACCTCCCCCTGTCGCTCGTCGGGCACCCCGACCACGGCCACGTGCGTGTAGTCCGGATTGCCGCACATGATGCGTTCGATCTCGGCCGGATAGCAGTTGAACCCGCCGACGATGAACATGTCGGTCTTGCGATCCGTGATGCGCAGATAGCCGGTTCGGTCGAGGACGCCGATGTCGCTGGTGTGCAGCCAGCCGTCGCCGTCGATGGCCTTCGCGGTGTTGTCCGGGTCCTCGAAGTAGCCGAGCATGACGTTGTAGCCGCGCACGACGACCTCGCCTGGCTCGCCGACGGGCACGGCGCGGTTATCGTCGTCCACGCAACGCAGCTCGACGCCGGGTATCGCCTTGCCGCAGGAGCGCACCACGAGCTCGGCGCTGTCGCTGGCGCTGGTCATGGTCACCGTGCCGCAGGCTTCCGTCAGACCGTAGCCCGTGATCACCGTGGCGATGCCGAGCTCGCTGCGCATACGCTCGATCATGGAGGGCGGCACCATGCTCGCCCCCGTGGGCGCAACGCGAAGCGAGCGCAGGCCCGCGCGGTCCGCCGGCGGCGTGGCGAGCAGCGTCTGGAAGAGCGTCGGCGGCCCGGGCAGGAAAGTGATCTTCTCGGCGGCCACCAGCTCATAGAGCGGCTTCACGTCCATCTGTGCCACCGGGTAGATGGTGGCGCCACGAATGAAGGTCGCGAGCCATCCCGCCTTGTAGCCCGCGCAGTGAAAGAACGGATAGACGATGGCGAAGCGATCGTCCTCGCAAAGGCCCACGCAATCCGACCATGCGCGATACACCGCCAGGTTCTGGCGATGCGTGGTCATCACGCCCTTCGGGTTCCCGGTGGTCCCCGAGGTGAACATGATGTCGGAGATCTCCTCGCCGGTCAGCTGCTCGAGGGCCTCTGCGGCCGCGGCAGTGCCGGCCTGAGCGCCCTCGAGAAGGCGATCCCACTCACCGGCGCCGGCGGCCGAGGGCAGCCGCAAGCGATGTTCGAGATGCGGCAGCTCGACGCCTTCGAGCAGCGCCGGATAGGACGTGCCGAGAAAGACGTCCGTCAGCACCAGGATGCGTGCCCGGCTCCTGTTCAGGATGTATGCGACTTCGCCGGCCTTGAAGCGCGTATTGAGGGGCACGATGCAGCCGCCGGCCGCCTGCACGCCGAGCGCGGCCACGATCGTTTCCGCCTGGTTCGGAGCCCAGATGGCGACGCGGTCGCCCTGGCGGACACCCATGGCGCGGAAGGCCGCCGCGGCCTGCAGCATCTGCTGCTGCAACTTGCGATAGCTGATGCGCCGCGCGCCGTCGACGATCGCCGGCTTGTCGCCATGCCGCCTTGCCGCGTACAGCACGCTGTGCGGGATGCTGCGCGGCAGGGACGGGCTCTCGTTCACGGGGCCGTCCTCTTCGACAGCAGGGTCGTGCGGATCCAGCGTCGCTCGCCACCCAGCTGGCCGAGCAGATGGGCGCGTTTCAGGAAGACGTGAGCAGCGCATTCGGCCGTGAAGCCGATGCCGCCGTGTAGCTGGATACAGGAGCGGGAATTGGCGAGAGCTGCTTCGGCGCTGATGACCTTGGCCGCAGCAACCTGGTACGCCGCGTCGGGCTGACCACCCGCCTGCGACAGGCCGGCGAAGAAGACCTGGGCGTAGGCCGCTTCCGCCCGCATCGCCATGTCGGCACAGCGGTGCTTGATCGCCTGGAAAGACCCGATCGCCTGCCCGAACTGCTCGCGTGCCTTGGCGTAGTCCACCGACTGCTGCAATGCGGCCTCGGACACGCCGAGCAGCTGCGCCGAGTTCAACAGCGAAATCCGGTGTCCGACGTCGCCGGCTGCGTCCCGCAACAGCGGCCGGACACGCGGGGCCAGACGCGCCCGCTCGAGAACGATGGCATCGTCCAGGGAGATCACTGCCCGCACCTCGTCAAAGGCTGCAGTCCCGTAGAGCCGTGCCTCGCTCCCGTCGACCACCAGGCAGTAGCCCGCGCCGCGCGCATCCAGCAGATGACATTCGTCGCTGCCAGCGCACAGCCGGCTGGCGATGGCGACGCGCTGCTTGCCGGCCACCAGGTTCTCGAGGAGGTCGCGGTCGCCTCGTACCGCCAGGTGCGCGGCCGCAATCGTCGCGGCGATCGCAGGCGAGGCCGCGTAACGACCGACCTCCCGTGCCAGGAGCATCTCCTCGACTACGGTCAGGCCGGCACCGCCTCGTCCCTCGGGGATGCCCAGACCGAACCACCCCAGACCAGCCATGCGTTGCCACAGCTCGGCGGAGATGCAGATGTCGCCCGAACGCTCGCCGTCGGAACCCGGGCGCAGCCGTGCCAGCGGCAGCTCCGCGGCCAGGAAGGCAGCCACGCTGTCGATGATCTGCTGCTGTTCTGCGGAGGGCAGAAGGTCGATCATGAAGGCACCCGTGCTCAGCGGCCGCCGCGTGGCAACCCGAGCAGACGCTCGCCGATCACGTTGCGCCGGATCTCGGAGGTGCCGCCGGCAATGGTGTTCTTGAACGCATCCAGGTAGTCGGTGAGCCAGTCGGGGTTCTCTGCATGCGTCTCCAGGGCCTCGTTGCCCAGCAGCTCGACCGCGAACGCATGGATCCGCTGCGAGAGCTCGGCATAGTGCAGTGCGATGATGTTGCCCTCGGGCCCGGGCACCGCCTGGCGGGCGCCGCGCGATACGCTGAGGTAGGTCATGGCGCGCAGCGCCGCCACTTCCGCCCGCAGTTTCAGCAGTTGCTCGACGGTCGCGCCGTCCTCGATGGCGGGACGACAGCCGTCGGGTCCCCGGACGTCGTGCGCCATCACGTAGAGCTGTTCGAGGGTCGCCGCGAGATGTATCTGATGCGCGATGAAGGCCGTGCCACGCTCGAATCCGAGGGTGGTCATGGACACATCCCAACCGCCGTTCACCTCGCCCACCACGTTGCCGAGGGGCAGGCGCACCTCGTCGTAGAACACCTGGCACAGGTTGCCGGTGCCCGACAGGGTCGGGATCTTCCGGATGGTGATTCCCGGGGCGTGCATGTCGCAGATCACCCAGGTGAGCCCCCGGTGTCGCTGCGCGCCCGGATCGGTGCGCACCAGGAGTTCCTGCCAGTCCGCCATCGCGGCGTAGGACGTCCAGATCTTCGAGCCGTTGACCACCAGGTTGTCGCCCTCGATGCGGGCCTGGGTCTTCAGGCTCGCGAGGTCCGAGCCGGCATTCGGCTCGGAGAAGCCCTGACACCAGATCGCCTCGCCCTTCAGGATCTTCGGCAGGTGGAAGCTCTTCTGTTCTTCGGTGCCGCGCACGATCAGCGTCGGTCCCGCATGGGAAAGGCCGACGAACGTCGAGCCTCCCACGGGCGCATGAGCCTCCGCGCACTCCTCGTACCAGATGACCTGCTGCGTGAGCGACAGGCCGCATCCGCCGTACTCGCACGGCCAGGAGATGCCGGCCCAGCCGCCCTCGTACTGCCGGCGCTGCCATTCGAGGTCGTACTCGCGCAGGGCCGCGCCTGTGCGAGGCCGCTTGCCGCGCGGCACATTCGCACGCAGCCAGCCACGGACTTCCTCGCGGAACCGCTCTTCTTCAGGCGTGTACGACAGCTGCATGGCTCTCCCGCAACCAGCGATCTCAGGCGACGGCGTGTGCGGCGAAGCGGTCGAGATGCCAGTCCGCATCGCCGTAGATCTTCTCGAAGGCGAGCAGATGCTCGTAGTAGTGGCCGGCCGCGTATTCGGCCGTCATGGCGATGCTGCCGTGCAGCTGGATGGCCTGGCCGCCGACGATTCGGGCGGCATTCACCGTGACGAGCTTGGCGGCGGAAACCATGGCGCTGCGCTCAGCCGCCGGCGCATCCACGTGTGCCAGCCCACAGCAGAGGATCGACCGCGTCTCCTGCACCTCCACGAACATCTCCGCAAGACGGTGCTGCAGGGCCTGGAAACGCCCGAGCGGCTGGCCGAACTGCACGCGCGTCTTCAGGTAATCGGCCGTCATCTGCAGCACGGTCTCCATTGCGCCGAGAGCCATCGCGACCCGTGCCAGCGTGGCGCGATCGATGGCCTCCTGCAGGAGAACGCGCGCGGAGCCATCATCGGCAATTACGCACGATGCCGGCACCCGCACCGCGTCGAGCGCGACGTCCGCCGCCCGGGTGCCATCGACCAGCGGGTAGGCGCTCATCGTCAGACCGGTGGCGGCGGCATCGACCAGGAACAGCGCCAGGCCGTCTTCCCCGTCGGGCCGCGCCGAGACGATCAGGCGGTCGGCCGCCGGCGCATCGAGCACGCAGCTCTTGCAACCCTGCAGCAGGTAGTCCTCGCCGTGACGCCTTGCGACGACGCCCAGTCGCCCGGCGTCGTAGCGGCCGTCGGGCTCGTCGTGCGCAAGAGCGAGGCGGGCACGACCTTCCGCCATCGCCTGCAGCTGCGCGCGAGTCGCCGCGGTACGGCCGCATCGGTCGAGCAGTCGTCCGCACAGCACGACTGTCGAAACATAGGGCTCGAGCGCGAGCGCGCGACCGAATTCCTCCAGCAGGATCGCCGTCTCGACCAAGGTGCAGGGCCAGCCGCCGGTGTCTTCCGGCAGGCCGAGCGCCAGCCAGCCGAGCTCGGCATAGTGAGCCCAGCACTCCGCAGACATCCCGGTTTCGCTCGCCAGCAGCGCGCGGCGCTCGTCGAAGCCATAGTGCTCGCGGAAGAAACGCCGCGCCCCGTCGCGCAACATCTGCTGTTCGTCGGTCAAGTCGAGATCCATCGTTCGGCTCACAACCCGAAGGCACGCCTGGCGATGATGTTCTTCTGCACCTCGAGCGTGCCGCCGTAGAGCGTTGCGGCCCGCGCGTACAGGAACTGGCCCAGGCGCCCCGGCACGTAGGCCGGCCACAGCGGCGTGCCTTCGATCACCTCGGCGCTGCGGTCGTGCTGGCGGAACACGCGCAGGGCACGCGGGCCGAGTGCGTCGATCTGCAGCTGCGCGACGCGCTGCTGCATCTCCGAGCCGCGGATCTTCAGCGCCGACACCACGGCGTCAGCGTCGTGCAGGTTCTTCTCCCCCGAGAGGATCCGCAGCACCGACCACTCCAGCGCGAGGAGGTCGGCCGCAACGCGGGCGATCCTGCGGGCGAACTCCGGTGTATCGATGAGGCGCACGTCGCCGACACGCTCGGCGCGGGCGATCTGCCGGGCCTTCTCCAGCTCGCGCTGGTTGCGATAGAGATAGGCGCTCGCGGTGCGCTCCTTCTCCAGCAGGTACTTCGCCTGGGTCCAGCCCGCGCCCGCCGCCCCGACCAGGTTCTCACGCGGCACGCGCACGCCGTCGAGGAATACCTCGTGCAGGTCGTGCCCGCCGTTCAATGCCTCGATCGGGCGGATGCGCATGCCCGGGGCGTCCATTGGAACGAGCAGCATCGAGATGCCGCGCTGCGGCTTTGCCGACGGATCGGTGCGCACCAGGAAGAACCCCCAGTCCGCGTCGCCGGCGTCACTCGTCCAGATCTTCTGGCCGTGGATCACCCATTCGTCGCCCACGAGTTCCGCGCGCGTTCGCAGGCTGGCCAGGTCCGACCCGGCATTGGGCTCGGAGAATCCCTGGCACCAGAATTCCTCGCCCCGCAGCATGGGCGGCAGGTAGCGCCGCTGCTGGGCCTCCGAGCCGAAGGCGATGAGCACGGGGCCGATCATGTGCGTGCCCTGCCAGCCGTAATCGATGGCATCGGCGCGATACATCTCATCCATGAAGATGTGCCGCTGCATCGCCGTCCAGTCCGTGCCGCCATGCTCGACCGGCCAGTGTGGCGCCCCCCAGCCCCGGTCATCGAGCATGCGCTGCCAGCGGCGGAAATCGTCGATGTCCGGCGGCTGGGAGCAGATGTAGCTGCGGCGAGCCATGTCCGGCGGCAGATGTTGCCGGATGAATTCGCGGACTTCGGCGCGAAAGGCCGCGTCGCCGAGGCTGGGCTCGAATTTCATGCCGCG
>Ga0073899_10000505_pt1 | contig 36024 bp, 27 predicted proteins | sample KloWWTmetaKNB5Ph_FD_88975 | JGI IMG/M metagenome (GOLD analysis project Ga0073899, IMG submission 88975) | Active sludge microbial communities from Klosterneuburg, Austria, studying microevolution and ecology of nitrifiers - Klosterneuburg... | ecosystem: Engineered > WWTP > Aerobic digester >... | reverse complement strand
GGCTACCCTCCGCACAGCACAATGGGAAAGCGACCTGGATTTTCCTGAGCGACACACTCTTATCCGGGTGACGTCACCTGATCGGCGAACCGCTTGATTCTGACCAACGTACACAACGACAGTTTATGTACAAGTGGTGCAGACCGGTCAGGCGGCGCCGGTAAATTGATAGATAATGGGGCGATACTGCGGTAGTGGAATTGGTTTGCCGGTGGCACGCGCCGCTTCCAGCCACAACGTTTTTGCCTGTTCGACTTCTTGTAAAGCCTCCGCTGGCGTCTTTCCCCAGGCCGAACACGCGTTCAGGTCGGGAATATCGGCAATGTACCCATCATCCTCATCGCTGTAAAAGATATTGATATGGTAATCGCGCATTACTCCTCCAACTTCAGATTATGCTGTTCCACCAATCGCAGAAACTGACGAACCTGGTACGGCTTTTCCCTGTCCTTGCACCTCTTGCAGATTCACCAACTCGGATAGCGCCGGGTGCGTAAAAATATGATGGCTGCCGTTGACGCGCACCAACTCAAAACCAAAAGCTTTTACAAGCTGCACCATATCCCCAAAAGCGATATTTTTCGAACCGCCCAGGATTTTAGTCAATATCTTATGCGATTTCACTCAACGCATTGTACTAAAAGTTAGCAGGAGAAGCCAGCCAGTTGAACGAGTCTCCGCCTGGAACGGCCAGCCTACATCAACTGCCTGGCCCGCTCCGGCAACCTGTGGGTGGATGTATGGGGTTTCTCTACTGCTACCCAATCAATAGCGATATATCGTAATAAGCCAATTTGACATTTATTTCCCCGTTATCTATACTGCCACGCATGATATAGCGATATATCGTAATAACACGATATGGCTTGCACTGCATCAGGCAATCGGCCACCGAAAACAGGCCAGCGCCCAGATGGTGCAAGTCTCATCATCACAAAAAGTGAGGATTTATGCGAGTTGAAAGAACCTACGGAAGCAGTCAGCCGGACGACCGGCATGGCGAGCGCAAAGGGAGACGGCGCCACGGCGGCGAGGAAACTGCCAGTAACGAATTTGGCCCACAGGAGAGAGGCCGGCGCGGGTATGATCGGCGCGACGGTGGGAGTGGACGCGGGGGAGGCGGGCGCGCCCGTGCGCGACGCGGCGATGCACGGTACATCCTGCTCGACGTGCTGCGCGATGGCCCCAAACACGGCTACGAGATCATCAAGGTCTTAGAGGAACGCTCGGCGGGCCAATACATTCCCAGCCCGGGCACGGTCTATCCCACCTTGCAATATCTCGAAGATCAAGGGTTCGTGCGCGCCAACCAAGAAGCCGAGCGGCGGACGTATCAACTGACCGAGGCCGGACAGACAGAACTTGACGCTCAGGCCGAGCAAGTGACCGCTTTCTGGAAGCGCTTTGCCGGCCAGGAGGCGGCGACAGTGACGCAGCATGAGGTCAGCTTTCTACAAGATGAACTCGATCACCTGAACCGCATTGTGTGGAGCGGGCTGCGTCCGGCGATTGCTCAGGAGCAGCAGGATACTATCCGCCGTGTGCGCGGTGCGGTCGAGGAATGCCAGCAGAAAATTCGCGCGATCATTGCTACGGAGCAGCCAGCATGAGCACTTCAGAAAAAGACATGCAGAACTACGACCACTACATCAGCCAACTCTTTGCCGTCGAGGATGATCTCCTCCGAGCCACGCGCGCAACCATGGCGCAGGAGGGCCTGCCCTCGATCAATATCTCCGCCAGCGAGGGGCAGTTGCTGCACCTGCTGGCGTTGATGAGTGGTGCGCGGCGCATTTTGGAGATCGGCGCGTTGGGCGGCTACAGCGCGATCTGGCTGGCGCGCGCCTTGCCGGCGGACGGCAAGCTGATCACGCTGGAGCTTGACGAACATCACGCCGCGGTGGCGCGCCGCAATCTGAACGCGGCGGGGCTGGGCGCCAAGGTGGAGGTGCGCGTCGGTCCCGCGTTGGCAACCCTGACCGCGATGCAGCAGGCCGGCGAAGCCCTGTTTGACCTGATCTTTATCGACGCCGACAAGGAGGGCTATGTGGATTACCTGCAAAAAGCCGTGACCCTCGTGCGCGAGGGCGGGTTGATCCTGGCCGACAACACGCTGCCCGATGCGGTGCTCAATGAGAAGGGCGACAGCGGCGCAAAGCGCTACAACGCCGCGGTGGCCGCGCACCCTGCCCTCGCGTCGAGCATTGCGCCCGTGCTGCGCCAGGAGGGGATAGATGGGCTGACGATCTCGCTCAAGCACACGCCGGAAGGCGCCCGCGCGTCTGCCTGAGAAGAGTCAGAAACAGTGACTATTCAGCTTGGCTCTAATAGGCCATGGATGGTGCGGATTAGACGGACAAATCTGGATATTTCACGGATGTGAACCGTGAGCATCCGCCTAATCCGCACCATCCGTGGCCTATTTTCGCCATAGCCTGAATCGTTACCGAAGTCGAGCGCTTGATTGACCCGCTTCTGCGCGCCGTGGGTGTAACAAAGTTCGATTAAGTCGCACATTGGGTTGGGGCTGTTGGTCTCTAGTCGATCAGTCCCTGTTCGCGGGCCGCGGCGCGCAGTGCGTTGCGCTGGTCGATGCGGCTGCCGTGCTCGCGCGAGACGCCCAGGCTCTCGTAGATGATCTGGAGCGTATGGCTGACGGAGGAGCGGGACATATCCAACCGTAAGGCGATGTCGCCCGTGGCGACGCCCTGCATGTGAAGCAGGAAAACAGCAACGATAGTCGGATTGTCGCGCCCGCGTTGCTGCGAGGTGCGCAGCCGGTGAAAGAGGAGCGTCAGCATCGCCGGGGCAATGAGGCCGCGCTCAATGGCGTCGGTGACGACGCGGCCGGCGTCGGCGTGGATGTCGGTTTCGTGTGGCGGCGACACGCCATGCACGCCCAATAGTTCGGCAATTTCGGCGCGCTGTGCTGAATACGATTGGAGGTAGAGTTGGCGCAGCGCACGCACCCCCTCTTCGCCTAGATAACCCTGCCGGAAGAAACGACGTCCCAACGCATGAAATTCTGGTGTGGTCAGCAGCAGCGCCGCCACCCGGCTCACCAACTTTGGATGCCACCACAGCGGGAAATAGGCGTTGTCTTCGCTTTCCAACCATTTCAACTCTGCACGCAGCAACTTGATGACGGCTGATGAACGCACCCTTTGGCTGATCTGCAGATAAGCCAGATGAAATGCAATCGCACAGGTTGCCTGGCGATCTTGGGAGTGCTGGTAAAAAGCAAGCGACTCGCACAGATGTTCTTCCGCCTCTTTTCGCCGTCCTGTCAACAACTCAATTACGCCCAAAGTGACCTGGAAGCTCATCGTCTGGCCATGATCGGCAGGGGCAAGCGCCTGCCGGATCAAACATTCCGCTTCGGCATACTGGCCTTGCAGCACAGCCAGCCAGGCTGCCTGCGCATCGACCCAGCGGATGAAATTCGGCGTGTGCTCGGCTGCAATCCGCCACGTCATTTCATAATAGGCGGACGCCTGTCCATATCGCGCTTGCGCCCGCAGGACATTGCCCATCATCCAGTGCGCGTAAAGACGTTGGCGGTGAAAGCCGCTGCCCTGCGAAAAGCGCACCCACGTCTGGGCAGTCGCAAAGGCTTCCTCTAGATGGCCGCGATGCCAGGCCAGATGGGTTTCGGCGTTCAGCAGCGCCTCATAAGAAGCGCTTTCCAGGTGTCCGATCTCGTAACAAGCGCGCGCCTGGCTGAGAGCCTCCAGCGCCACTGGATACGCTCCCACCTGTTGAGCCAGGCTGCACACCGTCAACCGCGCCCGAAACTCACGGGCATGGTTACGCTGGAGATGATATTGATGCGCCGCGCGCTGCGCATAGCCCATGCCTTCCGCCACCCGGCCGGTGTCGCCGCACAGGCTGGCGATCATATAGTTGAGAAAAGCTTCGTGCGCCAGTGCGAGCGCGCCGCTTTGTTTCATCAGCGCCGCCGCCGCATCGACATAGCGTTGTACGTGGTCGAATTCGTCGCGCGAGTAGTGAAGCCGCGCCAGTTCTAGATAGATCCAGATGGCGCGGCTGGGCTGAATGTCTTGGGTGGTGAAATGGTCCGCCGCCTTTTCCAGCCACGTAAATGCCTCATCGGCTGCATGAAGCCGTGCGCTGACCAGGCCGGCCACAAACCACAGGGTCGGTGAGCGTGCGATCAGCGGCTTGGGGAAGGGCGCGAACAGCGCGGCTAGTTCAGCCGTCGTCAGGCGATCCAGCAGATCGACGGCGTGCGTCGCCAACAGGTCGGCCGCTATTTCCCATTCGCCTGCTGCTTGTTGCCGGTGAATCTGGGCAAGCATGGCGTCAGATGAATCTTCCAATGCGTCGGAGGCCATTGGGTGCGTTTATCCTTGCATGCGCCGGACACGAAACAATCATGAAAAGCGTGCTTCAGCATGGCGCGTTTCCTGGCGCAAGTCCAGTGACAAACGTCCCTATTGGTGCATCGTTTTATCAAAACGGCGCACCAGCCATCTCAGCAACACCGCTTGATAGAGAAACCCGCCGACAAGCAGCAGCCACCAGTCCGGCGCGGCGCGCTGCAATTGCCATAACGTCTGCGCCGGCCACCAGGTTGGCGTCAGCGCCAGGGGGATTTGCCAGGCTGTAGGTAGAAAATAGGCAACCAGCGGCGGGACGAGCACGATGCCGGCCGCTTTCATCAGCGCCAGTCCCTGCACCTTGTTCTGCGCCGCTGCCGCCAATGACAGCGCTGTCAGCGGCGCCAGCGGCGCGACGCTCAGCGCCAGCAGCGGATAGCCCCACCACGGCAGATCAAACAACCTGGTGATCGGCATCACCAGCAGCGTCGTGAGCGCGGCCAGCAGCGCCGGCGCCAGCAGCCGATAGGCCAAATAGCCGCGCAAAGAAAGCGGCGTCACCTGCAAGGCGGTCAGCGTTTGCTCGTCGCGCTGGTCGAGCAGCAGAAAGCCGATGATGGCGCCCCAGAAATACGGCACGATCAGCAGCATCATGTAGCCCATCAAGGGCGGGTAGTAGGCCGCAAGGTCAAGGCCAAGCCAGCTTTGAGCAGCCCCGACGAGCAGCGGCAACACCCAGCGCACGGCCAGCGCCATGACAAAGGGGATGAAGATCATCCAGCGTAGCATGGCATCACGGCCGATGCTGTGCGCATCGATGGGGCCAAGCGCACGCAGCGCGCCGAGGCGTCGCGCCAGCGGCCCGTCGACATCCAGCCTGACGCGCGGCTGAGGAAACACGCGTGGGCGCAGATCGCCGGCGTTGACCTTGTCCACGACGAAGCGGCGAAATGACCGATTTGCCCACCATGCAAAGATCGCCACCCACGCCGCACCCGCGGCCAGGCCATACAGGATCACGGCAGGCGGCGCCGGCTCAACCGCGGCGCTGAGCAACACCAGGATCGGCTGCAACGGATGCGCCAACAGCAGCGTCGCGACCACAGGATCCCGCCCGATGCCGAAGTAGGTCAACAGTGGCAGCCCCAGCAGCAACATGTAACCCACCGAAGGGAGCAGAAAGGTGTTGATGGCATCATAGCGCGCTACCACGACAAAACCGGCCAACGCATAGAGCGCCGCGCCCAGCACGATGCCGGTCGCGAGCAGGTCTGGCCGAAAATCGAGGCCGGCCACTGCCAACGCGATTGCCAGATTCTCGACCAGGGACAGCAGCGCTAACGCGCCCACTTTGGCCGCCAGATATTCGCCACTACGCAGCGGCGTAACGATCTGCGCCTCAATCGACCCTTCGGCCTTCTCCAGCAGCACCAGCCCGCTCATGAAATAGAAACCATTGACGATCAGGTTATTGACGATCATGGCCGGCAACAGCCATGCCAGATCATCTACGGGCAGCAGACGCAGCACCACGACGGTGATGGCCGCAACGGCGACGGCCGCGTAGTAGAAGCCGTTGCGCGCTTGCAGGCGGATGTCGCACAAGAAGGTTGCCTGGAGGCGACTGTTCATAGCGTCCTCCCCGTCACCTGGATGAAGATATCTTCGAGCGTCGCTTCCTGGGTGTGGATTGTCTCCAGATAGCCCTGGTTGAGCAGCGCCAGGAATTCGGCGTTGGCGCCCAGTGCCGCCAGCGGGAATTCGCGGCGTTCCAGCCCATGCGCGTTGGCATTGAAGTCGACGCGCACCGTGGGACGGCCATAGCGCAGCTTGAGCTGGCGCGGCGCGTCGATGAGCTTGATCTCGCCATCAACCAGAAAGGCGACGCGGTCGCACAACTCGTCGGCGACGCTCATGTTGTGCGTGGTCAGGAAGATGGTTTTTCCTGCCTGCTGCTGCGCCTTGATCAGCGCCTTGACCATGCGCGCGTTGACCGGGTCTAGCCCCGACGTCGGCTCATCCATGAAGAGCAAGCCCGGGTTGTGAAGCAGGGCGCGCGCGATGCCCAGCCGGTTCTTCATCCCCTTAGAAAAGTGCGCCACCAACACATCGGCGCTGTCAGCCAGCCCCACCATCTCCAGCAATTGCATGGGCGAATGGCCTTGACGCTGGTAGAGCGCGCCAAAGTAGGTCAGGTTCTCCCGCGCGGTGAGCTTGGTGAAATAATTGGGCAATTCAAAGGAGACGCCGATCTGCTGATAGTAATCGGCGCCCCAGGTGGTCAAGTCGCGACCCATCACCGTCACGCGCCCCGTGTAGCCGCGCAGCAGCCCGATGAGGATGCGCTGCGTCGTCGATTTGCCCGCGCCGCTCGGCCCCAAAAAGCCACAGATCTCGCCCGGCTCGATCGCAAAATCCAACTTGCGGATCGCCGGTTGCGCGGCCCCCACGTACTGATAGGTCAAATCTTCTACGCTAATCATGGCTTCACGCATTCTTCAATTACCCCAACATTCGGCTCAGCCCGGCCACGACGCGGCGGATAATTGTCAGCAGTTCTTCCTTGCTCAGCGTCTCCCAGTGGGCCAGCAGCCAACGATCGCTCGCATCATCCACGCCGATCAACAGCGCGGCCAGCAGATCGTCCGGCAGGTCGGTGCGCACCACGCCAAGCTGTTGCCCCTGCCGGATCAGCTTGATCACGCCTTGCTGCACCGCGCCCAACGAGGCCGCCAGCCTGGGATGCTTTGCTAAGTCGGCCTCTGCAAGACGTCCGGCCGCCTTGATCGCGCCAAAGGCCCACGGTCGGTCGTAAAAGAAATCAAACTGTGCGACGTACATCTCGCTGAAGGTTGCCCAGAACAGCTCTGCGGTCAATCCGTCGACGAGGCTATCGAGATCGCCAATCAACTCGCCGGCATAATATTGCACCGTGGCGGCAAATAGATCGGCCTTATCGTCGAAATAATAATAAGCCGCGCCCTTGCTAAGCTGCGCTGCGTCCAGAATCTTGTTCATGGAGGCGTTGTCATAGCCATGCCCGGCAAATTCCCGCGCCGCCGCTTCCAGGATCGCCGCGCGTTTCTGGGGCGAAAGTTTGTCAAAGCGTGGGCGTGGCATCCTCAGTCTCCTGATGCAATTGATAATTAAACCGATTGGTCTAACAGCATGGTTTAATTCTATGCGCAAGGTTCGTCCATGTCAAAATGCAATCCACCCTTGCGCAGGTCTGCGCCAAGTTTTTGCCGCCTCTTGCCCCGCTTCGTAGGTCGGGCTACCAGCCCGACGCAGCCTCCATTACCTTGTTGCACGTCGTCGCCCCTGTCGGCCACCGTCATAGCTGCTGGTTGTGCCATCGGCAGCGTTGACGCAACATCGTCGGGCTGATAGCCCGACCTACGGCTACGGCGTGAGCGCCCAAAATGTGGCAACCCGCTTCGTAGGTCGGGCTACCAGCCCGACGCAGCCTCCATTACCTTGTTGCACGTCGTAGCCACCGTCGGCCCCCGTCAACGCTGCTGGTTAATGTCACCGGCAGCGTTGACGTAACACCGTCGGGCTGATAGCCCGACCTACGGCTACGGCGTGAGCGCCCAAAATGCGGCGCGCTCTAAAAAAGCAGAACAGGCCCCTCCTGCGCACCGGTTTTGCAGCCGCCCGGTTTGTTGCTAGAATGAAGGATATTCGCTGCATGCCACCAGTGGGCGCAACTGCATGTCTTTGACCGAACCATCCTATCCACCACTGCGCAACCGGACCTCCGCCGTGCTCACGACCAGCATCCTGGTCGCTTTCTTTGTTTTGGTCGGGTTGAGTTGGATGTGGTTTGCCGCGCAAAATGGCCTGCTGCTGGCGCCAACGCCGACAGCAACGGCAACCCCGCTGGCCGCCACGCGCACGCCGACGCTGGACGTGCGCGCCACCAACGTTGCCGGGGATATGCTGACGCAGATTGCTTTTGCAGCGACATCCCTGGCGCAACTGACGCCACACACCATGCCGTTCGATGCGCCAGCGACTGTTCAACCTGGCGCGCCCGCGGAGACGCAACAATCGCTGCAACTGCCGCTGGTCTCCATGGCCGATCCCCAAAGCCCCTTGCAGATTCCTGCACAGAATCCGCCGCCGGTGCAGCCCGAGTCGCCGCTGGCGTCGGACGCTGAAATGACCGCAACCGCGATTTTTATCCCGAACGTCAGCCAGCAAGCTCCGCCAACGCCGACTGAGACGCCGACCCTTGTAGTCCCGCCTACGCTGCCACCCCCGCCGGTTACGCCTGAGATCTTGGCGCCGACTGAAACGCCGACGCCACCCTTTGTGGCGCCATTTACGCCGACGTCGACCGCGGCGGCGCCGTTCGTGCAGGTTGCGGAGCTGGCCGCAATTTCTAGAGCTGCGAACACGACGGTCTACATCGGCCCGAGCACCTTTTACACGCCAACCACCGATTTGCTGCCGGCTTACACATCGATCCGGGTGCGCGGGCGGACGCAAAGCGGTGACTGGCTGTTTGGCTGCTGCCTGAACAACAACCAGCTTTTTTGGGTGCGCACAGCCTACGTCACCATTGCAGGCAATCCGGTTCCGGTTGGGTTTCCTGCCGGCGTGGACACCAACAGCGTGCAATGGGATCCGAACAATCCGAAATGGCTGCCACCTTCCCAACTCGATCCCGTGCTGACGCCGCGCCCTCAGCCGACGTTGATTCCGCCGGGCGACTATCCCCTGGCGCGCTATGACCGCGGCAATAGTGGGCGACTGCCGGCTTTGCCGAATTCCTCCTTGCAAAATGGCTGGGGTAGTATTTTCGGGCAGGCTGGCCAGTCCTTCCGTTCACCAATCGCCGTGTCGGGGCCAAACGTGCTTTCCTCAAGCGCGGATGGGCAATTCTACAGCTTGAATCGTGACACAGGCACCCAACGTTGGCGCGTCAACCTTAATAATAGCAGTGAGTTGGCGCCCGCGGTCAACGATGGGTTGATTTACGTCCCCTATGCCCCCAATCGAATTTATGTGATGCAGGATGCCGGCAACAGCGCCAACCCCGTGTCGGACATTGAATTGCCCGCCAATCTCTCGACATCACCGACCTTTCTGAATGACGTGGTCTTTGTCGGCATCGGTGAAAACGCCGACGCGCGCCTGGTGGCGATGAAACGTGATAACGTCAATGATCGGCGGACTTTCGAGGATCCACAAGCTAAACTCTTGCAGCCGGCCATCGGTCAAGAGACGATCTTTGTGGCGGCCGACCGGCTGTGGGCAGTGGACGTCAATTTCTGGCTGAGTCCTGAGATCATCTGGATAAGCCCTGACGTTGCCAACGTGATCGCGCCGCCCGTTTACGCTTATCCGGGCGTAATTCGGAATGCCGAGTTGTATGTGGCCGACGCGTCGCTCAACGTACACGCCCTGGACGCTAATACAGGAGTCCGGCTGTGGGTGCATCCATTCGGCAGCCAGGTGAACACACTGGCTGTGAACGATGCGTATGTCTTTATCGCCGGAGGGGGTCTGTTGCGCGCCGTATCGCGCCAGACGGGACAAGCGCTTTGGACCGTGCAAACCGGCGGCGCGCTGAGCGGCGGGCCATTTGTCACCGCCGACCGCGTGCTGGTTGTCACGCAGAGCGGCGCCATGTTGATCTACGACGCCATGACAGGCGGTGTGCTGGCGTCCGCCACCATCCCCACCGCCATCAATGCCGCGCCCGCCGTCAGCCAGGATTGGCTCTTTGCTCCTTCGGGCAACACGATCTTCGGCTATCGAGGCACTCCCTAGTGGCTGACGCAACACGCTGTGATGCCTCCCGCCGGCCTGGGTGGGACGTTTTTCTCCTGGCCGTGCTGGTCTTTGCTGTGCTGCAAACCGTCGGGTTGGCGGAGCAAGCCGCGCTGCCCAACCGCCTGCAAGACGTGTTGCGCCACCCGGTGCTCGGCGCTTTGTTGCCGCAGGCTGGCTATACGGCGATGGGCGAGGTCGGCCCGCGCCCCGGCGAGCCGATTGGCTTGCTGCTGAACGCGCTGACCCTCGGCGCCTTGATCGGCTATGCGCTGCTCGATCTGTCCTTGCGCGAACCACACCGCACCCGCTGGAAAGCCTGGCTGTTGGCCGTGGTGATCCTGACGGCGGTAGTGTTGCCAACCGCTAAGCTGATCCTGCTGCGCAACGCCAACGGGCCGGCCAGCTACACACACGACGGCGGCGTCATCCAGACCGAAGCGACGATTCGTTTCCTGCTGGAAGGCAAGAACCCATACACGGAGGACTACGTCGACACGCCGATGGCCGAGTGGGGCTTCAGCCAATATCGCACCGCGCTTTACCATTATCCCTACTTGCCGTGGACTTTTGTGTTCAGCGCGCCTTTTTACGTGCTCGGCCAGGCGATCGGTTTCTACGACCAACGTGTTCTCTATCTGCTGCTCTACGGCCTGGCGGTCTTTCTGTCCGCGCGGCTGGCAATCGGTTCATCCGCAAAACTCGCCCTCGCCGCGACCCTGGCGCTCAACCCGATCATGGCGCTCGATGTGGTCTTCGGCCAAAACGATGTTTTTGTACTGGCATGGATTGCCTTTGCACTGGTCTTTTGGCAAAGTGCACGCACCCAGGAGAAGCAGGGCAACGTGGGCAGGCGCTGGTTTGTGCTCTCTGCGCTTTGCTTTGGCGTGGCGTGCGCGTCCAAACCGACGGCCTGGTTCTTTGCCCCGTTCTATGGTCTGCTGCTTGTGCAAGGTGATGCACGTTTGCACCAGGCGGGGTGGCGCGGACTGTGGCGGGTGACGCCGACGCTCCTGCGCCGCGCTGCGCCGGCCATCGGCGTCTTTCTGCTGCTATTGCTGCCATACGTGTTCTGGGACGCGGCCTCGCTCTACGACGATGTCTGGCGTTGGAGCAGCGGTCAAGGGCCGACTGGCTATCAAATCTGGGGCTGGGGCGCCAGCAACTTTGTGCTCGGCCTGGGGTTGGTGGCGGATCGTTTCAGCCAGTGGCCTTTCTGGGTGCTGCAAATCCTGGCGGCAGTTCCGCTTCTGATCTGGTTCGTGGTGCGCCAGCTCGGCAAAAATACGCTGGCGCTCGCTTGCTGGCACTATGGGCTTTTCTTGTTTGTCTTCTTTTACGCAAGTCGCTTTCTAAACGAGAATTATTTGGGATATATTCTGGCCCTGCTTGCGATCGGCATGTTTGCCTTTGACGAAGAGTAGCGCACAAAAAGCACCAGGCGAGGGTACCCTCGCCTGGTGCTTTTTGTTTCTTACACGCGCGCCCATCACGCTTCTTCCGGCACGCGCGCAGCTTCCATTGCGGTAATGACATCCTCTTGCGTAAGAAACTGATACGCGGCTTCAAACGCATCCAGATGCCGGTCGACGGTGGCTTCACTTTCCTTGGCTGCAATCAACACCAGACCGCTGAGCGCCGCGTCCAACGCCACGATGCTGGGCAACGGCCCGATCGCCTCCGTGGGTGCGTAGATCACCAGGTCAGAGATGCGGTTGACCGGACTTGCCAGCGAACCGATGATGCCTAGCGTTTTGGCGCCGCGTGCGCGCGCGAACTCCATCGCGCGTGCTACGTCGCGACCATAGGCCGTCGCACTGATGCCGATGACGAGCACATTACTGTCCAGCGTCATCAACGTGGCAGCCTTCTTCACAGCATCGTTTGGGAGATAGTCGGCTCGGATCCCGCGATGGCGAAATTGTTGGGCAACCATTTCCGCCACAGCTTCCGCATAGCCCTCGCCCACCACCACCACGCGCTCGATGCTCTCGATCAGCCGGGCGACGGCTTCGAGATGCACAGGCGGATTTTGGACGAGCATCTGTTGTAGATTTTGTCGTTCTTGTTCGATCCGGTCATTGAAGACGCCGGCCGGATTATTTGGTGCGAGCGGCTTTGGCTCATAAGCCGCATAGATCTCCGATTTGACCTGCTCCCGAACATCGTGAAGCAGATCCGGATAGCCGTTATAACCGAGTCGCTGCGAGAAACGTACTACTGTAGTTGTATCAACGCCGACAGCATAGGCGAGCTGTGCAGCGGTCATAAAAGCCACATCGTAGTAGTTGCTCATAATATAATCCGCGACTTTCCGGTAACTACGGCTTAAGTGGTCGTAGTACTCACGGATCTTTTCCCTATACATCTGGCCCCCCTAGAATGTATGAGTGATGAGCAAGCGTTGTCTATGTGTGCATAAATTGTTCCTGTGAGATTGTAGGAGTATGCCAATCGTAAAATGATGAAACTTCCGCTCCAAAGTATAGATTGGACAATTGTTTTTGTCAATCACCTAATCAAAAATGACCTACAAATGAAACATAGATTGACGACAAACGTTGCATTTTCGGGGCAAAGTTCGCGATAAATAAATCAAAAACATTCATAACGAGTTGCTATTCAATGGCTGCCCCTTGATTTTGTCGCTGGAATACGCCAAACTCATGCAGAAAACTCTGTGTAATTAGCCCACCCCTCTCAACCATGCTATGATGCGCGTATGGGAAGCGAAGTCAAACAACTTGCCAGAAAGGCAGAATCCGCGTTGCGCTACGGCGCCTTGGCCTGGCTGGTGGTCAGCTTATGCTGGCTGGGTGGATGTAGCCGTGGGGACAGCGTTTCCGCAGCGCCCGCCTTGGCGACGACTCCCTCGCCCGCGCTTGAATTGACGCCGATTGCAATAACGTCCACTGCCAGCCCAGCGAAAACGCAACCAGCGCGGCCCTCGTTATCTCCTGCCGCGGCTGTGGTGGAGCGTGCGGCGACATCGACGCCGCGGCCTGTTTCGCTGGCTGGCTTGCTCCCTACGCCGACGCCCACCCTGGCCGCAACGTCGCAACCCACCTATGCTCCAACGCCTGACGGCGTCGCCCGCACTCTGCGCGTGCCGATTCTCATGTATCATTACCTGAGCACGCCCCCCGACGATGCTGACATCTACCGCCGCGATTTGTCGGTGTCGCCGGAGTTATTTGCCGCCCAGTTGGATCGACTGCTGGCGGAAGGCTATACGGCGGTAAATCTCTACCAAGTGATCGATGCCTTGCAGCGCGGGGCGCCGCTCCCGGAGAAGCCCGTTGTCATTACTTTTGATGACGGCTATCGCGACAATTACGAAAACGCATTTCCTCTGCTGCACGCTCGCAACATGCCGGCGACCCTCTTTGTGGTGACTGACTTCATCGATGAGCAGCGCCCAGACTACTTGACGTGGGATATGGCGCGCACGATGTTGGCGGCTGGAATTTCGATCGAGTCACACAGCCGCAACCACGCGAGCCTGGCAGATCAGGGCGACGACTATCTGGTTTGGCAGTTATTGGGGAGCCTGGAGACAATCGAGTACGAACTCGGCGTGCGGCCGCGTTTTCTCTCTTACCCGGCTGGAGATTATGACCAGCGCACCATCGACATTGCCAGGAGTGCAAACTACTGGGCAGCCGCCACGACAAAACAGGGCGCCCTGCTGAACAGCGATCACCCTTTTGAGTTGTCGCGCATTCGTGTGCGCAATACCACGGATCCCGACGATCTCATCCGCCTGCTGTCGCTGGACTGGTAGCAGGCGCCGCCGGTGCGCTTGCCAGCCGGTAAATCTGTCAACACCCCGACCCCATGATCGAACTTGCTGCCATCTTTCTCAACATCCTGCTGCCGGTTTTCAGCCTGGTGCTGATCGGCTATCTCGCCGGGCCGCGGCTGGGGATGGAGCCGCGCACACTCTCCAAGCTGGCTTACTACATTTTGGCGCCGGCCTTCATCTTCAATATTTTCAGCAAAGCAGAGGTGCAGCTCGAGCTGGCCGTGCGCATGGCGCTCTATGCGATAGTCGTGACGCTGGGAGGCGTGGCAGTCGCTTTTGTGATGGCGCGGCTGCTTGGCGCGGGACCGCAGATGGTGGCTGCTTATGTGCTGGTGGCGGGCTTCGGCAATGTGGGGAATTTTGGGCTGCCGATCGTGGAGTTCAAGGTGGGCAGCGTAGGGATGCTGCCGGCCTCGATTTACTTTCTGACGGGTAGCACCTTTGGCTTTTTAATCGGCGTGATGGCGGCGACCTGGCAGCGCGGCGGCGCGCACTGGAAGTCGGTCTGGGCCGCGTTCACGACACCAGGCGTCATCGCAGTCCTGCCGGCCTTTCTGGTCAACTGGCTGCATCTCCCAACGCCGATGTTTGTCGACCGCGCGGTGGCGCTAATGGCCGGCGCCTTGATTCCCATCATGTTGCTGACCCTGGGCGTTCAGTTGGCGGGAATGGGACGGCCACGCATCGACCGTCACGTGGTCGCCGCCAGCGTGGCGCGCCTGCTGATTACCCCGGTGCTGGCGATCGCGCTGGCTGGCGTCTTTGCCATCACGGGCATCGAACGCAGCGTCGGGATCATGCAGGCTGCCATGCCGGCCGCGGTGCTGACCTCGCTGATCGCGCTGGAGCACGACTTGATCCCCGACTTCGTGACGACAGTCGTGCTCTTTTCCACGGTGGCCAGCGCGGTGACATTGACCATTGTGCTGGCAATTGTCTGACGCTACGCACTCAACCCGGCAAGGTGCGCCAACGCGGCGTGTCCTTCGCGCTCGAATCCGAAGAAGGCATAGTCGCGACCCCACAGGATGGCGTCCAATGCATATTCGGCGCGCGCTACAAAGCATTGCTGCTCCTCGTTTGGCGTCAGTGCACGACCATAGCCCTCAAAAAAGGCGTCGATTAACTCCGGACGATGAAGCCACGACCAAGTTGGATCCCTGCTGAAGTCAGCGACGCGCACATCCCAATGAGCAAACTCAAAGTCGATGACGCCACTCCAAACGCCTGCTGAGTTTACCAGCCAGTTGGCTGTGCAATAATCCCGATGGCAAGGAAGTGGACGCTCGCCTGCAAAGGAAGTCACAAGGTCGCTGGCGACATTAAGGAGCGCCAGTTCGCCGTCATGCAGATATTCATCGTTTGCGGCGCGTTCGATCTTGTTCTTGAGTTTAGTGGCGACAAATGCTTCCGCCGCTTTGATAGGAGAGCCGGTGCACGATCCGTCGCGGTGACATGGGCCGAAACACCGGCCCGCTTCCAGGCTGTGAAGGACAACCAGCGCGGCGCCAGCCGATCGCCACATGTCCCGCTCCTGCGAAGGTGAGAGGTGAGCAGTTTCGGCAATCTGTCCGGGTATTTCGCTGATGACGAGTGCCAACGGCTCCTCGTCGCGCACAGCAAGCAGCCTGGGCGTATGGTCACCAAATACACCAGCCCATTGCTCATAGGCATGTACTTCCTGGTTCCAGTGCGCTCGGCTGGCGTGGATCTTGAGATAGCAATAACCGCTTGTGGTGCGCAGCCGGTAAGTTGCCGATGCATGTCCGTCATGCACTTTGCTATGATCGGCGATAAACTCGAACGGCCCTATAGTAGCAGTGCACCATGCGAGCGTCTGTTGGTATTCAGTTTCAGCTAGCTGCTCCATCTGCGGCATTCCTCGTCGAAAGCCGGCGGGCGTCAGGCGCGGCCGCTGGCGCCCATGAGCTGCAGCCGATGGCGCGCCACTTCATGCACGCGTTGCATCGCGCGGTCGAGCACTCCGTAGTGATCCGCTCCCGCCTCCAGCGCTTCGCGCGACCCCTGACACCAAGCGCGCGACAGCGCCGCGCCGATGTTGATCTTGACGACGCCCAGCCGAATGGCAGCGCGCACGTCGTCTTCGTGAATGCCACTGCCCCCGTGCAGCACCAACGGCGCGTGCACCTTGTCGTTGATCGCGGTCAGCAGCTCGAGATCCAGCCGGCTGGACTGGCCGTGCTCCGAGCCAACGGAAACAGCCAGCATATCCACCTGACCCTGCTCGAACATGAGCGGCGTTTCTTCAGGATTGGTGTATTCCTGACTGCCCTGCGCACCGCCAAAGGTGCCCAACTCCCCTTCGACCGCCGCATCGAGCGCATGCGCCGCACGCGCAATGGCAGCCGTCTCCAGCAGCGCCTCGTCCAACGGCAGGTCGTGGCCGTCAAACATCACCGAGTTGTAGCCGGCGCGCAGACAGCGCAGATTGTAGGCCAGTCCTGGGCCATGATCGAGATGCAAAAAGACAGGGATCGGCGCGGCTTGCGCCATCGCCCGGATCAGCAGCGGCAGCGGCCCCATGTCATCGCCAAACGCGGCGTGCGCCAGATCACCCGGATAGGTCTGGACGATGACCGGCGCGCGCTCGGCGACGGCCGCCTCAATCACGGCCTTCGCCATCTCCAGATTACAGACATTGAAGGCGGGCATGGCAAAGGGCTGCTGATAAACTTCGCGGTAAAACTCTCGTGGATTTTGGATAAGCATAGAAGTCACACTGTCCGATCAAACATAAAGTAACACGCTTCATCAATCAGATAAACGATCTCTTGCGCCCTCCAGTGTAACACACCGGAGACGGCGCGTGATCTTTGTCATCGCGGAAAGGACGCTCCAAAAATTTGGCGGGGCCGATAGTAGGTCGGGCTATCAGCCCGACAGGGCTTCCATGATCTTGCTGAGTCTTGTCGTCCACCGGCGGCACGATCTGCTGCTGATTGATGTCACCGGATTGTTGACGCAACCCGTCGGGCTGGTAGCCCGACCTACGGAGAGCGCGCCAAAAAAATTTTGGCGCGCTCTCCAAAAACTGAGACAGACCCCGCAGAATGGCTGCTGTACTTGTGACAGCGATTATGCCGCGTCGCCGTCGAGCGTGGCGTTGACGGTGCGCAGCTCCTCGGCGGTCAGACGCCAATCCGCGCCCTGGACGTTGCTCTGCACGTGGTCGAGTTTGGTGGCGCCGGAGATGACCGAACTGACCTGTGGCTGGGCCAGCAGCCAGGCGTGCGCCAGGTCGGTCAGTGTATAGCCGCGTTCGTTAGCCCATGCTTCCAGCGCTTCCAGCTTGTCGAAGTTGGCGTCGGTCATGTAAGCCTGGACGTAAGAACTCGACTCGCCGCGCGAACCGGACGGCGCGGCTTCTCCGCGCCTGTACTTGCCGGTGAGGAAGCCGCCCGCCAGCGGGAAATAGGGCAGAATGCCGACATTGTGCACGTTGCAGAAGGGGATCAGCTCGCGTTCCTGTTCGCGCTCGAACATGTGGTAGTGATTCTGGATGCTGACAAAGGGCGTCCAGGGGTTGTACTCGGCCAGCAGATTGGCGCGCGCCAGTTGCCAGGCCAGATAATTGGAGGCGCCGATGTAGCGCACCTTGCCGCTGCGCACCAGGTCATCCAGCGCCCGCAGCGTCTCTTCGAGCGGTGTGTTATTATCCCACTGGTGCATCTGGTAGAGGTCGATATGGTCACTTTGCAAGCGGCGCAGGCTGGCCTCGACGGCGTTGATCAGGTGATAGCGCGAGACGCCTTTGTCGTTTGGCCCGTCGCCCATGGCGTTGTACGCCTTGGTCGCCAATACGACCTTGCCCCATTTGCCTTTGAGCGCCACACCTAGAGTGCTCTCCGAACGTCCCTGCTGATAGATATCGGCGGTGTCGATGAAGTTGACGCCCAGGTCGATGGCGCCGTCGATGATCTCGTTGACGCCGGCCTGATCCACTTTGCCGCCAAACTGGTTTGTGCCCAGCCCAATGGCGGAAACCTGAAGCCCCGAACGGCCTAGCGATCGATAGTGCATGGTGAAAGCTCCTTGTTTGAAATGCGTGATACGCAATATGTGATGCGTAATGCGTGATGCGTGATAGGTAACTTCCTCTCGTCCTTTATCTCTGCCCGCGCGCCATTTCCAGCAGACGCCCGAAGATCACCTCACCGTCGGCGCGCAGGGCGTTGTGCTCATACTCGTTGGTGATCCAGACCTTGCTGTCGCGGATCGTCGCCGCGGTCTGCACGGCGAATTCGCGCGCCACGTACATGTCGTCGTAGTAGATGGTGGCCGCGACCGGGACGGTGTTGGCGCGCAAGATGGCCGGGTCGTACAGCGCCGGCCACGCGTCATCGGCCGCCAACAACTCCGCAGCGGCTTGCAGCGGGCGCAGATGGCGATACTCTTCAAACATCCAGGGGTAGATCATCTCGCCGGTGAAAAAGAGCGGCGCGTCGGCGCGCAGCTCGAATTCGGGAAATTCCTGTCTTACCCGCGCGGCTGACCAGCGGGACGCAAATCCCTGGCAATAGATCGCCTCGTGCAAGATGGCGAAGAGCGGGTTGGCGTCGTAGGCTTGCAGGGTCTCCACGCCGCGTAGAAAGGTGTGGCTCAACTCGACCCCCTGCGCGCCCTGGACAAAGGCTTCTTCCAGCAGATAGTGGATGCGCTCGAAGCCGTCACTGGCGCCAAAGTCCAGGCCGAGTTGCTGGAAGCGGCGCGGGGTCAGGCGGTCGCCGGTCGGCAGCAGGACTTCGTGCGCGGCCAGATGCGCGGCAATCGCCTGGACGTGCGCCACATCGTCCGGGTAGCGTGCATAGTAGCGCTGGTTTTTCTCGATTACATGGCGGTAGGTGGTGCGGTAGATGTCGTCGGGATGCGCGGTCAGCGGCGGCAGCCCGCCGGTGATGAACACCTCGCTCAGCGTGTGGGGCGCGACGGAGAGATAATGCGTGGCGCAAAAACCGCCGTAGCTCTGGCCCAGCACGCTCCAACGCGCGGATTCGCCCAGCAGCGCGCGCCGGATCCACTCGGCGTCCTGCACGATGGCGTCGGCGCGGAAGTGCTTCAGGTGCTCCGCCTGGGCTTGTGGCGTAGACATGTGCGCCAACGTCTGAAAGGTGAGCGGCGTGCTGCGCCCAGTCCCGCGCTGGTCGAGCAGCAGCACGTGATAGTCGCTCACGGCGCGTTTGATCCAGCCGCTATTGGTGAGAGGGCGCGGCGCGGCAAAGCCTGGGCCGCCTTGCAGAAAGAGCAGCCAGGGCAGATCGTCCGTTGCTTTGCCCGCCGCACTGACCGCGCGGGCAAAAACTTCGATCGTGGCGGCATGAGGGCGCGCATGATCGAGCGGGACGCGGAAAGTGTGGTCGGTCAGCACAAGCCCTGGAATCCGGTGAGTTACGGATGTCATGATGATGCCTCCTGATTCGTGATTGTCCTATGGTACAATTCCGTGCCGTAAAGTTGGAAAAATCAGGAGCGTTGGAGCAGAAACCCATGACGAAGATCGGCATCACGCTGCACCCGCTGACTTCCCCCGATCGCGAAGAACTTGACTTGCTGGCGCGGCAGATTGCAGAAGGCGTGGTTGCCGCTGGCGGCGCGCCTGTGTTCATCCTACCGGACCTGGAGGAGACAGCGTTGTACGCACAGTTTTCCAGCCTGGACGGGTTGATCCTTTCCGGCGGCGGCGATGTGGCGCCCGCGCGCTATGGCGAGCAGGCGCTGCCGCAGGTGGGCGGCGTAGACGAGCAGCGCGACCACACGGAAACGACTCTGGTGCGCTGGGCGCTGGCCGCGCACAAGCCGCTGTTCGGCATCTGTCGCGGTCTGCAACTGCTCAACGTAGCCTGTGGCGGCGCGCTCTACCAGGACGTCAGCCAACACGCCGGCGCCATCCAGCACGCCTACTACCCCAGCTATCCGCACGATTATCTGGCGCATGCCATCGCTATCGCGCCGGAGAGCCAGTTGGCGACGCTGCTCGGCAAAACGGCCGCGCTGGTGAATAGTCTGCATCATCAGGCGTGTCGCACGGTCGCGCCTGGTCTGCGCGTCGTTGCCCACGCACCGGATGGCATCGTCGAAGCAGTGGAAATCACCGAGCATCCCTTTGCGCTGGCCGTGCAGTGGCACCCGGAGGCATTGTCCCAAGCCGTGGAGTCGAAGATGCTGTTTGGCGCGCTGGTGGCTGCCAGTGCCCAGGCCCAACGGGAAAGTCATCCACCGATGACACAGATTGCGCAGATTTTGGCGGGAGCCTTGCTTGATGACTGATTTCAAGATGGCGCGCCCAGGCTTGCCATCTGTGCAATCTATGGATGACTTTCGCAGACTATTCCCGTCACGCTGATAGCGTGACCTACAAAACTCCCGTCACGCTGATAGCGTGACCTACGGACCTACGGAACTACGGAACATGGTTACAGCGCCTCAAAACGCTGCTTGGCCGGAATCACTTCCAGCACTTGGCAAGCGGTTTCGTAGCGGCCAAAGCTGGGCATGAGATAGACGCCCTGCACGTAAGGCAGTTCCTTCAATTCCAGCAGCAATTCCTGCGCCATGTTGACGCCTTCCTGTCGCCCATTGGCGCCGGCTTTGCGCATCCGCTCCAGCGCGTCTTCGCTCAGGGTGATGCCGGGCACCTCGTTGTGCAGGAAGGAAGCGTGTTTGTGCCCCTGGAGCGGCAGCACGCCGATCAACACCGGCACGGGGAACTGGCCGTGGCGCGCTTCGTAGAGCTGCACAAACGCCGACCAGAGGCGCGGGTCGAAGATCGGCTGCGTCATCGTGAAATGCGCGCCGCCGCTGAGTTTCTGGTGGAAGCGATCCACCTCTTGCACCAAATCGGCGCGCGTGGGGTCGCAGGCGACGGCGATCGTAAAGCCGCCTTGCTGCCCCATCTCCTGACCCGCCACGTCGACGCCGTCGTTGAAGCGGTTGATGATGCGCACCAGCCCGATGCTGTCCACGTCATAAACCGCGGTCGATTGCCTGGTGTCGCCCAGGCTGGGCGGATCGCCGGTCAGCGCCAGGATATTGCGCACGCCGAGCGCGTGCGCGCCGATCAGGTCGGCCTGCAGGCCCATCAGCGAGCGGTCGCGGGTGGTGAAGTGGACGATGCTTTCAATGCCGACCTGCTGCTGAATCTGCACGCAGAGAGAAAGCGCGCTCATGCGCACGCGCGCCATTGGGCTGTCCGCGATATTGACCGCGTCCGCGCCCATGCGCAGCGCGTGGCGTGCGCCTTCGATCTGCTTCTCGGCGGTGAAGCTGCGCGGGGGATCGACCTCGACGCTAATGACGAATTTGCCGGCGCGCAGCTTGCGCAACACGTCGGTCGGCTGCGCCGCGTCGCTCACGCCATAATCCGCCCGCACCGCGGGCAGCGGCGTCTCGACCGTGAGGACGGCGGGCGTTGTCACGCGGCCGCGCGCGGCCAGATGCTCGTCGAGCGCGGCGCGCATGGCGCGGATGTGCATCGGCGTTGTGCCGCAGCAGCCGCCGATGATGTCCGCGCCTTGATCCAGAAAGGGCGCGGTCTCGCGGGCAAAATATTCTGGGCTGGAAGGATAGTAGAAGCGTCCCTCGACGCGCTCTGGGAAGCCAGCGTTGGGCATGACGATCAACGGCGCATCGCCCACCGCGGCACGAAAGTGTTCCAGCGTCTGCAACATCGAGGCCGGCCCGACCGAACAGTTGACGCCCACCACATCGGCGCCGGCCGCGCGCAGCCTGGCCGCGACCGCGTCCGGCGCGTAGCCGGTCATGGTCAGGCCGTCCTCAGCAAAGGTCATCGACGCCACGATCGGCAGGTCGCAGACGGCGCGCGCCGCGCGCACGCCGATTTCGATTTCGTGCAGGTCGGTAAAGGTTTCAAACAAGATCAGGTCGGCGCCTGCTTCCCACAGCACGCTGACCTGCTCGCGGAACGCGTCGGCCACGTCGTCGGCGCTGAGCGGGCCATCGGGCTGCAGGCGCTTGCCCAGCGGCCCCACATCGCCGGCGATAAAGAGCGCGCGGCCGGTGACTTCGCGCACATCGCGCACGAGTTTGACCGCGCGGAAGTTAAGGTCGCGCACCTTGTCGCCCAGGCCGTAATCGGCGAGGCGGATGCGGCTGGCGCCAAAGGTGTGCGTCTTGATGATGTCGGCGCCGGCGGTGGCGTAGGCCTGGTGAATTTCGCTCACCCACGCCGGTTTTGACAGGACGAGATGCTCCAGGCATTGCTCGCTGCTGGCGCCTTTGGCGTACAACATCGTGCCCATCGCACCGTCGGCCAACAGCGGCGTCTCGACCAGACGCTGAAGAAATGGATGACTGCTCATAGCGTTCTCTTTCCGTATAAGGTTTCCTCAAAACCGATGCAGTATAGCATAATGGTAGATCGTTATCTGGAATTGTCGACAGACTAGCTTTGCCTTTTCTCAGGTGACAGTCACTTTGGAAGTGATTGTCACTTCTGGACAGAAAAGTACAAAGGTAGACGGCGACAGAAACTTGGTGCAATCTGTGAGTGAACTTTTACCGCCAGCCGTTGCTGCGCCACCTATCAGCCCGCCGCCCTCGGCGCTGATACAGAACGAACTGCGCAGCATTATCGAACCCGACCTGCTGATCGAATCGATCCAGGCGCCGCGTGATCCGGAAAAACAGGGCGTGCTGCTGTTGCGTGGGCGGCTGCTGCGTCCCAGCCATGTTGTTTTCCCCCGCTGGCAGGCAGCGCTGGCGCGGCGCAACTTCACGCCAACGCTCCGCTCCGCCGCGGAAGAGCATGCGGCCACCGGCGCGCCGCTCGACAGTGCGCAGCCGGACGATGTGTACGTGCGTATTCTCCCAGGCGTCGCGCGACCCGGCCGGCCGCGCGTCTGGATCAACGCCGTGCTCTTTGTGCTGACCGTCATCAGCACGCTCTTTGTCGGGTCGTTGTATGGCGACACGGGCCTGGTGATCAACTCGGCGTGGGATTTTCTGCGCCCTGAGAATCTGATGCAAGGGTTGCCCTTTGCCGCCACCTTGCTTAGCATTCTGGCCGCGCATGAGTTTGGTCATTACTTTGCGGCGCGCTATCACAAAGTCGCGGTGACGCTGCCCTACTTCATCCCGATGCCGCTGACCTTCGGCACGTTGGGCGCGTTTATCCAACTGAAAGAGCCGATTCCCGACCGCCGCAAACTCTTTGACATTGGCGTGGCCGGCCCGTTGGCTGGGTTGGCGCTGGCCGCGCCGCTGCTTTTCATCGGGCTGGCGTCCAGTGTGGTGTCTGTGCCGCCGCCGGCCGCGGGGCTGATGGTGGAGGGCAACAGCATCTTCTATCTTGCCGCCAAGTTTCTGGTATTCGGTGAAATCCTGCCCAATGCGGCGACCGGCCGCGATGTGATGATGAACCAGATCACCTTTGCCGCGTGGATTGGGCTGCTGGTCACGGCGCTCAACCTGCTGCCGGTTGGCCAGCTTGATGGCGGCCACACTGTGTTTGCGATGTTCGGGCGCAAGGCGCGCTACGCAAACCTGGCGACCGTCGGTCTGTTGACGATCTTTGCGCTGGCTGGGTTGCCCTTCGTGCAACAATTCCTGCCCATCATCGGCAGCATTGGCTATCCCGGCTGGTTCTTGTGGCTGTTCCTGATCCTGGTCATGATCGGCGTCGAACACCCGCCGGCGCTGGACGACGTCACCACACTCGACACGCGGCGCCGCATCATCGGCTTCGTCGTGATTTTGATTTTTATCTTGACCTTTGTTCCCGTGCCCATGCGCGTGTTGTGATTAGATTTTTATTTCCGTGGGGGACAAAGACGGTGGCGGCCTCACGCGCCCCTCGTCCTGCGTCCCTCGCTAGAATGTGAGTTTTCCGATGTCCAAACCACCCTCCATGCAAGAAGTGATCATGCGGCTGCATGAATTCTGGGCCGCGCACGGCTGTACGACCTGGCAGCCCTACAGCGAGAAGGTCGGCGCCGGCACGATGAACCCGGCCACAGTGCTGCGCGTGCTCGGCCCAGAGCCGTGGAACGTGGCTTATGTCGAGCCGTCCTTCCGCCCCGACGATGGTCGCTACGCCGAGAATCCCAACCGGATGCAGATGCATCATCAGTATCAGGTGATCCTGAAGCCGGATCCAGGCAATCCACAGGAGCTCTATCTCGCCAGCCTGGAAGCGATCGGCCTCGACCGCACGCGTCATGACATCCGCTTTGTCGAGGACAACTGGGAATCGCCGGCGCTGGGCGCCTGGGGTCTGGGCTGGGAAGTATGGCTGGACGGCCAGGAGATCACTCAGTTCACCTATTTTCAGCAGGCGGGCAGCCTGCCGCTCGACCCGGTCAGCGTGGAGATCACCTACGGGCTTGACCGCATCGTCATGTACTTGCAGCACAAGACCCAGGTCTGGGATATCGATGTCGATGGACGGCATACGTTTGGCGAACTCTACCGCGACCCGGAGATCGAGCACTGCGTCTATGACTTCGAACTGGCCGATGTCGAGCGCATGAAGCGACTGTACGACATCTACAAGGCCGAAGCCGAGGCGTGCATCGCGCGCGGGCTGACGATTCCGGCGCACGATTACGTGTTGCGCCAGAGCCACACCTTCAACCTGCTCGACGCGCGCGGCGCCATCGGCGTAACCGAACGCGCCAAGTTCTTCGCAGACATGCGCGGCCAGGCCAAAGCGGTCTCCGAGTTGTACGTCGAACAGCGCCGCCGGCTGGAGTTTCCGTGGCTGCAGGAGAACGGCGTGACAGACAGGGAGAAGGGGAGACAAGGAGAAGGGGAGAGCGCCGGCAATCTCCCAATCTCCCAATCCCCCAATCTCCAATCTCCAATCTCCTTTTTACTGGAGCTTGGCTCCGAAGAACTGCCGCCGCAGGATGTCGTCGATGGGATCGCGCAGATCGAGGAGAAGCTCACTGTTTTGCTGGCGCAGTACAAGCTGGGCTACGACACGCTGCGCGTCACCGGGACGACGCGACGGCTGGTCGCCTTTGTGACTGAATTGACGCCGATGCAGGCCGACGAGCTGGTGGAGAAGCGCGGCCCCGCGCTGGCGCAAGCGTACGACGCGCTGAATCAGCCGACCAAAGCGCTCGAAGGCTTTGCACGCGGCCAGGGCGTGCGTCTCGACCAGATCGAGGTGCGTGACCACTATGTCTATGCGGTCAAGCGCGTGGCAGGTCGGCCCACCGCTGAGGTGCTGCCTGCGCTCTGCGTGGACCTGCTCAATGGGCTGCGCTGGGGCAAGGCGATGCGTTGGAACAGCAGCGGGATCGCCTACTCGCGCCCGTTGCGCTGGATCGTTGCCATGCTCGGCGCACAGATCGCGCCCTTTACGTGGGCGGGCGTTGTCAGCGGCAACATCAGCCGCGGCCCGCGCTTTGCCGATGCCGCGGCGCGCCTGCCGGCAGGCGGCTTCACCACGTTCGACGTCAAAGACGCCCAAACTTACTTCGATGCCGCGGCTGCTGAAGGCATTGTGGTCGACCGTGCAGAGCGACGCCAGTTGGTGGCGGAACTTGTGGCGCAGGCGGCGGCCAGCGTAGGCGGCAACGTCCCCGACGAGACCGCTCTGCTCGACGAGGTGACTGATCTGGTCGAGGCGCCGCAAGCCTTGCTGGGAACCTTTGAGGCCAAGTATCTGGAATTGCCCGCGCCCGTCCTGATCGGCGTGATGAAGAAGCATCAGCGCTACTTCCCGGTGCTCAAGGGCGGCGCGCTCGTCAACCATTTTGTGGCGGTCGCCAATAGCAACGAACTGGCGCACCCGGAGGTCGTCTGCGCCGGCTACGAAGGCGTGATCCGCGCACGCTACGCCGACGCCGCCTACTTCTACCGCGCGGACACGGGGCGGCCGCTGGAAAGCTATGCTCCGCGCCTGGCGACGCTGACCTTTCACGCCAAACTCGGCTCGATGCTCGACCGCGTCAAACGGCTGAAGGTGCTGGCGCCGCAGATCGCACACATGCTGGGCGCCGCGCCGGAGGAAGTAAGCACAGTCGAGCGCGCGGCGGCGCTGAGCAAAGCCGATTTGATGACCCACATGGTGGTCGAGATGACCAGCCTGCAGGGCGTCATGGGCGAAATTTACGCACGCCAGAGCGGTGAGTCAGCGGCCGTTGCCCAGGCGATCCGCGAGCAATATCTGCCGCGCTTTGCCGGTGATGCGGCGCCCGCGTCGTTGCCCGGACTGGCTCTCTCCCTGGCCGACAAACTCGACGCGCTGAGCGGTCTGTTTGCCGTGAAAGCTATTCCCACCGGCAGCGCCGATCCCTTCGGGTTGCGCCGTTCGGCGTTGGGGATTCTCAACAGCTTGATCGCTGCTGGCGCGGATTTCAGTGTGCGCGCCGGGCTGGAAGCCGCGGCAATGCAGCAACCGGTCGCGGTCAGCGCTGAAGCCACCGCCGAGACCGCGCTGTTTGTCGAGCGGCGTCTGCAGGGCGTGCTGGCGGAGCAAGGCTTTGCCTTCGACGTGGTCGATGCCGTGCTTGCGGCGCGCGGCGACAACCCCATCGCCGCGGTGCGCGCGTGCGTGGCGCTGAGCGAAACTGTGCGTCAGCCGTGGTGGAGTGACGCCTTCACCGCCTACGCCCGCGCCGCGCGCATCACGCGCGGCCTGAACGAACAGATGGCGCTGCATGAAGCAGCCTATGTCGAGCCGGTGGAGTACGAACTCCATGCCGCCTACGTGGCTGCCGAGGCCGCACTCGCGGCGGCGCCGGAACCGGCTGTCATGCTTGGCGAAACATTGCGCGCATTGCAGACGCCCATCAATACATTCTTCGCACGCGTGCTCGTCAACGCCGAAGAGGAAGCTGTGCGCCGCGCCCGGCTTGCTTTACTGCAGCGTATTGCTCAGTTGCCGGCGCGCGTGGCAGAGTTGAGCAAATTGCAAGGATTTTAGAAAAATCGCTGAAAAATGTTTGAATATTCAAGTATTTTATCCAATAACCTGGACATCTAGCCGGTGACAAAGCCGGGCTTGTCCGATATCGTAATTCGTGTTACATTCGCGTATAGAATGCAGCACGAATTGCCCTATCTCTCCGTCCCTGCCCCTTCTATGCGCACACCATCGCAAGCGGCCTTTGCCGCGCCTCATGTCGCAGTGAAGCGAGTGATGAATAAGCCGTCGAGAGGATAAGTGTAAAGCATGTCTCAGTATACTCCGCAGATCCAGGTCATCCCGGCTGACCTGGCCGAAAGTAAAGCATCGGGCAAGAATCTCAAGTTTTTGGTGGGCGGTCTGTTGCTCATCGGGCTGGTGATCGCCCTCATGGTGCAGGCGACGATGTCGACCGGCGCCTATTACATGACCGTGAGTGAACTGCACGGCCGCAGCGCCTCGCTGGTCGGGGAGCGCGTGCGCGTCAGCGGCATTGTCGTCGACGGCAGTGAAGACTGGCGGCCGCAAGAGGTTACGCTGCGCTTTGCCATCGCCGATGAAAATGGCAGCCAGTTGCCGATTGTTTTCTCCGGGCCGCGGCCCGACAATTTCCAGCGGGCGGCCTCGGCCATTGTCGAGGGCGAACTGCTGCCAGATGGCTCCTTCCAGGCGGAAACCCTGTTGCTCAAATGCCCCAGCCGGTATGAAGAGGAGCCGGAAGAGGTTTTCGCCAAAGCCAATTCCTGATCAAAAATACGCCAGAATCGTCCGAACAAGAGGGGGCGCTGCCGGAAGCCGAGCGGCAGGCCGCCTGCTTGTTTCACCTGTTTAGGTTCAATGCGACTCATGTTCACTTGTCTGTCATTTCACCGCACGCGCCGCGCCGTTGTGGCCCTCCTCATCGCTTCTTTAATCGGAATCAGCCTGGTCGTCTCTTTGCAGACGACGCCTGTGTCTGGCCAGGATCAGGGTGTGCGCGAGTCGCCGCCTTATGACCGGGCGCAGGTGGCCGTTCCCGCCAATTTGCCATTTGCCGCAGCAGGTCGCGCCAGCTATCTGGAAAATTGCGCGCCTTGTCACGGCGAGCAAGGGCTTGGCGATGGCCCCACTGTCGCCGATTTGCCCAGCCCGCCGACAGCCTTTGCCGATCAGGCCGCGATGTGGGAGCTTAGCCCGGCCATGCTCTTTCACACGACGAAATTTGGCCGGCTGCAAAAGTTGATGCCGCCGTGGTCGAATCAATTGACCGACGATGAAATCTGGAACACCGTCGCCTTTGCGTGGAGCCTGCACACCGAGGAAGCGGCCACTGCGGCTGGCGCGCTGCTGTATGCGGAAAGCTGCGCCGCCTGTCATGGCGACGCCGGCGCCGGCGATGGGCCGGAAGCTGAGGGCAATCTGAACGATTTCACCGACCTGGCGGATACGACCTTTGCCAGCCAGGCCGATTGGCTGGCCGGCTGGAATGCTGCGCACCCCGAGCTTGGCGCGGATTGGTCGCAGACGCAGAAGGAAGAGACGCTCGAATATATCCGCACTTTCAGCTACATTCCACCGTGGGCGTCCGCCTATCGGCCCGGCGCCGGCGCGATCACGGGGCAGATTGTCTTTGGCGCGGATGCGCCGCAGCAGGTCGAGGGGAGCAATGTTTTTCTAGACGCGTATCTAGGATTCGACCCGGTGGCCACCTTCACCGCAACCGTGGGCGCGGACAACACTTTCACCTTCCAGGAGCTGGCGGTCGATCCGAATTTGACCTATCTCGTCACGGTGCTGGCGGAAGGCGTCAGCTACAGCAGCGGCATGGTCAACCTGACGCCGGATCAGCCGGTGGCGGACACGAGCATCGATGTCTTTGGCACCACCGACAGCCCCGGCGACCTGCGTATCAACCGGGTGCACTGGATTCTGGACGCACAGCCTGGCGCGCTGGTTGTCCTTCAGATTTACCTTGTGGGCAACACAGGCGAGCGCACCTTTGTCGGGCGCAGCGTGGACGGCGTCGATGTGCCTGTGACGGTCGGCATTCAGTTGCCGCCCGACGCCCAGGAACTGTCCTTCCAGAACGGCGCATTGGGGGATCGTTTCCGTCAGGTAGGCGATGTCGTCTATGACACCCTGCCGGTGACGCCCGGCGACAGCACCCAACAGATCATTGCTCAATACGCGATTCCCTATCAGGGTACAAGCTTCGATCTGAAACAGACCTTTGACTATCCGGTGGATGTCCTTTCGTTGCTGGTCTCCAATTTCCCCAACCTGCGCGTCGATGTGCCGGCGATGACCTTCGACAGCATCCAGAATATCCAGGGGACAGAATATCAGGTCTGGGGGCAGGAAGCCTTTGGCCCTGGCGAGGTCGAAGTCAAGCTGCAGGGATTGCTCGAACGTGGCGCCGCAAACCCGCGGTCAGTCGGCGCCGCGACCGAGGGCGGCGCAAGCCAACTCGCCGCAGTGGCCCCGCCGCTGGAGACGTGGGTTTCCTATGCCATGCTCGCCATCGTCGCCGCCATTTTGCTGGGACTGGTAGGGGTTGCGATGCAGCGCGGAGCATTTGCCGCCGCGTCATCGCGCCACGACTTGCAATCCGTGCGCGAATCACTGCTGACCGAAGTGGCGCGCATTGACGACCTTCATGCATTGGGACAGATGAACGACAACGAATGGCTGCGCAGACGCGCAGGTTTGAAGAGCCAGTTGTTGGATGTTGTGCGCCGGCTTGATGCAACCGGCCATGCCGCCGGACAAACATAATGATGCAGTTGACCTTTGCCAGCTTCTGCAGGACAAGGAATGGTGCGGATATGAAAAACATCTTCGTTTTGCTGGTTGCCTTATCGGCGCTCGTGCTGATGGCCGGATGCATTGCCACGCCAGCGACGCAGATCGGCCCGCCAGGGAAGCCTGGACCTGCCGGCGCGCCCGGCCCCATCGGTCCCCCTGGCCCCAGCGGGGAGCAAGGGCCGACAGGCGCGCAGGGTGATCCGGGACTCAGTTACACAGAACCCACCTATGTTGGCAGCGCCGCGTGCCAGGAGTGCCACGCCGATCTGCATGAAACGTATATGGAGACGGGTCACGCCTGGGCCTTGGTCAAGGTTGCCGAGGGCGCGGCGCCGAAGTTCCCAGAATCCAAAATTCCCGAGCCGCCGGACGGGTTTACGTGGGACGACATTCATTATGTGATCGGCGGGTATGGTTGGATGGCGCGTTTTGTCGACAAGCAGGGCAACCTGATCACCGGCGACGCCGATGCACTCACGCAGTACAATTTGGAAAACAAGAAGCTTGACGCCAAAGCAGGCTGGGTTGCCTATCATGCGGGTGAAGAGCTCCCCTTTGACTGTGCGCAGTGCCACACCACCGGCTATATTGCCGAAGGCAACCAAGAGGGGCTGATGGGGACGTGGGTCGAAGATGGCGTCGGGTGTGAAAATTGCCACGGCCCGGGCAGCAACCATGTCAACAGCCCCTATCTGATCGCGCTGCCGGTGGCGCGCGACAGTGAATCGTGCGGCGCCTGTCACATCCGCACTGAGGCAATGACCATCGAGGCGCACGACGGTTTTATCGACCACAACCAGCAATACAGTGAGTTGTTCTCCTCCAAAAAGCGCGTGATGAATTGTGTGGACTGTCACAATCCGCATCAATCGACGGTGTATGGCGATGGCGCTGACAAAGCGGACTGCGAGACTTGTCACTTTGAGCAGGATGAATATCAGAAAATTACTGACCGCAAACATGCGTCTTGCGTGGATTGTCACATGCCGCGCATCACCAAGAGTGCAGTAGCGGATGCAGAACGCTTTAGCGGGGATGTGCGTACACACCTTTTTGCTATCAATCCGAACGCAAAGTCGCAGTTTAATCGCGACGGTGCGTCGGCGGAGCCTTATATAACGGTGGACTTTGCTTGCAAAGGCTGTCACAGCGAAGAAGGACGCGGCCCCATTCTGGAGGATGCACGCCTGCAGGAGGCGTCGCTCGGTTTCCATGATCGTGGGTTGGCGGGCAGCGAAAACAAACGTTGACCCCCTATCTAAGTAGGCTGCCTGTCCTAGAAGTTAGCGTGGATTAACTCAATGGATCATTATAAAAACACTCGAACCATCAATAAACGCTTTTTGCGCGCGGTGGGGGGTGTCATCTGGTGTGCGGTCATCGGCGGCGTTCTGTTGTGGAGCCGACCGGCGATGGCGCAAACCGTGCCGCCGCTGCCGCAGCCACCGCCCGACGCCGCGTGCAAACTCTGCCATCGCGACAGCACGGCAACCGTGACGTTGCCCTCAGGCGACATCATCCATGCCGGCATCGATCCGGCGGTGCTGGATCAATCGGTGCATGGCGTGGGCGCCGCGGCGCCGGTCTATTGCACTGACTGTCACGCGCCGCGCCAGCGTTATCAATTCCCCCACGGCGAAAATCCCGCCCAGGATCTGGCGCAATTTCACAGGGAAGTGGCGCAGAATTGTGAGCAATGTCACGTCTCCGCCGAGGTGCACAATCCCGGCCATCTCCAGGCGGAGGACGCCAGCCAGCTGCCAAACTGCGTCGATTGCCACGGCGGGCACGCTGCCGCACCCGTTGCGGCGATGCAGGCCGATCCGGTGGGCGCGTGCCAACAATGTCACCAGGAATTTGCGGACCCCCACGTCGGTGACGTACACGCCGAGTTGGCGGCGAATCTAGGCGCCGGGCAGACGTGCGAGACGTGTCACGCCAGCACGCCGCAGAGCGAGGATGCAAAGTGCCAGACGTGTCACAGCTTGCTCACCAGCCAATTGACGCTGGCGTCAGGCGACACGGTCGAACTTCATGTGAATCCGCAGGACATTGTCGATTCGGTGCACGGCGAGCAGGTCATCGATGGCGTGCAATACACGACGCTGCGCTGCACAGACTGTCATCAGGACCAGGCGCTGTCGGGCTTCCCGCACCAGCCGATCGATGCGGAGACGCGCCGTGAGCTTACCATCTCCATGCAGCGAGTGTGCCAGGATTGTCACACTGAGATCTTCGAGCTGAATGCTGACGGCGTCCACGCCCAGCACATTGCGGATGGCGACTTGGAGGCGGCCACCTGCGCCGACTGTCACGGCAATCACGCCATCCACGACCCGGACGAGCCGCGCGAACGCGTGTCGCAGACATGCGGCAACTGCCATTCCGAAATCAACGAGCAGTATGAGGCCAGCGTGCACGGTGCGGCGTTGCTTGGTGAAAACAACCCGGATGTGCCGGTTTGTACAGATTGTCATGGCGTCCATAACATCCCCGACCCGACGACCGCCGCCTTCCGCCTAAGCTCGCCACAGATGTGCGGACGGTGTCACGCCGACGTTGACATGATGGAAAAATATAACATCTCAACCGAAGTGTTCGATACCTATGTGGCCGATTTCCACGGGACAACAGTCACACTGTTCGAGCGACATGGAAGCAATGAGGAGACGAACAAGGCGGTCTGCTACGATTGTCATGGCGTCCACAATATTTTGCCCGCCACGGATGAGAATTCACAGGTCATCAAGGCCAACTTGCTCGCCACGTGCCGGCAATGTCACCCGGACGCCAATGAGAACTTTCCAGATTCGTGGACCAGCCACTTCAAGCCTTCGCTGGAGCATAACCCGCTCGTCTACTTTGTCGATCTGTTCTACATGATTGTGATTCCGGCGACGATCGGCGGCTTTGTGCTTTTCATCGGCACGGACATCTTACGGCGCACCCGAGAACGGTTCCAGCGCAAACGAAGGGGGTCGAAAGGTGAGTAATCCACAGCCTCATTACCACCGATTCAATATCTTCCAACGGATCGAGCACATCATCCTGCTGATCAGCTTCACTGCGCTCGCCATCACGGGTCTGCCGCAGATGTTCTCGCTGCAGCCGTGGGCCAGCTTTATGATCGAGGCGATGGGCGGGATCGAAACGGTGCGCATTATCCATCGCTCCTCCGCTGTCTTGCTGATTATCGGCACCATCTATCACTTTGTCGCGGTGGCCTACCGTCTCTTCGTGAGACGCGTGGCGCTTACGATGCTGCCCAGCCTGCAGGATGTCAAGGACGGCTTGCAGGCGCTGGGTCACAACCTGGGCATCGTCAAGACGCCGCCGCGCATGGGGCGTTACAGCTTTGGCGAAAAGGTCGAGTACTGGGCTGTGATCTGGGGCACGGTCGTCATGGTGCTCACCGGCTTTATGCTGTGGAACCCGATCTCCACCACATCGCTTCTGCCGGGAGAGTTCATCCCGGCCGCCAAGGCCGCGCATGGCGGTGAGGCGCTGCTGGCGGTGCTCTCGATCGTGACCTGGCACTTCTACCACGTGCACGTCAAGCGCTTCAACCGCAGCATGTTCACCGGCTATATCAGCCATGAAGAGATGGAAGAAGAGCATGCCCTCGAACTGCACGCGATCGAGCAGGGGAGCGTGGGCGTTGACGCTGACCCGGAAAGTATGCGTCGCCGGCGGCGCGTCTTTATCCCCGCGGCCGCGGTCATCACCACCTTCTTGCTGATCGGACTCTATTTCTTTGTCACCTACGAACAGACCGCGATCACAACTGTGCCACGTCAGAACATTGATATATTCACACCGCTAACACCCGAACCCGGCTCTGTCCAATAGAGCAGCAGAAGCGTCTAAGGTTCTGCATTGCATCTGGCGGGAAAGCGTTGTAAAATTGTAAGCGTTCTCACTACTTTGCTGTCATTTCCCAGCATTTATCTTTGTTCAAATGGTAGAAGCAACCACTGGGCGCACGACAGCGACTCATCCATCCCCGCCAGGCAGCAGAAAGGAGCAAGCCAAAAATCAGATTTGGACTACGCGTCATTTTTTCGTTTTCTTTTTCCTCGAGCCTAAATCAATAGGCAAATATGGAACCCGAAGGGGGGTAACAGAGTGAGAAAGAGTCAGGTTCTCATTTTTGCGGTAATAACAGCGATGCTTGTCTTGCTGTTGGCCGCTGGCGTTGCCAGCGCTGCGCCGCCAACGCAAGAAGATCCGGCTGAACCAGCCGCGGTTCAGGTCCCATTTCTGGAGGAGTGGATGTCGTCCGGCCATGCCGATGCGGCTGCCGAAGCATTCACCCACTGGAATGAGGAAGATCCACAAGTCGTCCCCGAAGCCTGCGCTAAATGCCACAGCAGCACAGGATATCAGGACTTTCTGGGGGTGGATGGCAGCGAAGCCGGTGTGGTGAATGCACCGCATCCAATCGGCGCCGTAGTCGACTGTGTAGCTTGCCACAACGACGTGACAGTCACCAAGACCAGTGTCGTCATGCCTTCCGGCATTGAGATCACCGGGCTGGGCGCCGAGGCGCGTTGTATGGAGTGTCATCAGGGACGCGAGTCGAAGTTTAGCGTCGATCAAGCGATTGCCGATGCCGGCGTCGACGCTGATACAGTTAGCGAAGAGCTCGGCTTCAAGAATATCCACTATTTTGCCGCGGCCGCCACCAAATACGGCACGCTGGCAAAGGGTGGCTATGAGTTTGATGGCAACAGCTACGACGCAATGTTTGCGCACGTCGATGGGTACGAAACCTGCGACGACTGCCACAATTCCCACACGCTTGAAATCAAGTTGGAAGGCTGTACGGAGTGTCATACAGATGTCGCTTCCACCGACGATCTGAAGGACATTCGCATGGCCGGCTCCGAAGTCGATTATAACGGCAACGGCGACTTGGAAGAGGGCATCTATTATGAATTGGCCGGCTTGCAGGAAACTCTGCTTGCCAGTATGCAGACCTACGCCGCCGAAGTCGCCGGCACGCCGATCGGCTACGACTCGGCGAGCTATCCGTACTTCTTCGTGGACGCGGACGGCAGCGGCGAGCTGGAAGAAGGGGAAGTCGCCTTCGACAACGGCTTTGCCGCCTGGACGCCGCGCCTGCTGCAGGCCGCCTACAACTATCAAACCTCAGTTAAGGATCCGGGCGCGTACACACACGGTGGCAAGTATGTCATCCAGTTGCTGTACGATTCGATTGCCACCCTCAACGAGGCGATTGCTGAACCGGTGGACATGACGGCTATGCGCCGCATCGACGCCGGACACTTTGCCGGGTCCGAGGAAGCGTTCCGCCACTGGGACGCCGAAGGCGCTGTGCCGGGGTCGTGCGCCAAGTGCCACACCGCGGGCGGCCTGCCCCTGGCGTTGGCTGAAGGCGTCAACATCTCTGCGCCGCCATCCAACGGCTTGGAGTGCGCCACGTGCCACAACGACCTGGTCGAGTTCACGCGCTATGAGGCAAAACCCGTCAAGTTTCCCAGCGGCGCCGTTATCGACAGCGGCGATGCGGATACCAATCTGTGCTTGAACTGCCATCAGGGTCGCGAATCTACGGTCAGCGTCAACCGATTGATCGGCGACGCCGAGCCGGACGAACAGGCCGAAGGTCTGCGCTTCCTCAATCCGCATTACTTTGCCGCCGGTGCGACCCGATGGGGCGCTGAGGCAATGGGCGCGTATCAGTACGAAGGCAAGGAATATCTTGGCTTCTTCGACCATGGCGACGGTGACGTCAATCAGTGCGCGGACTGCCACAGCGTCCACGGGCTGGAAGTCAAGGTCGAGGATTGCGCCGAGTGCCACGAAGAGCTTGAAGACGGCGCCATGCTGCAGGACATCCGTTACACTTTGACGGACTTCGATGGCGATGGCGACGAAGAAGAAGGGCTGTACTACGAGATCGAAACAATGACCGAGGTGCTGTTTGCGGCGCTCCAGACCTATGCAGCAGACACATTGGGCGCGCCGATCGCCTACGACAGCCACAGCTACCCGTACTTCTTTGCGGACACCAATGCCAATGGCGTGGTCGACCCAGAAGAAGCTGTCTCTGATAATGGCTTCAGTGGATGGTCGCCACGGCTGTTGCGCGGTGCGTACAACTACCAGTGGGCCACCAAGGATCCTGGTTCGTATGCGCACAATGGCCAGTACATCATCCAGACCCTCTATGACAGCATTGAGGATTTGGGCGGCGATGTCGCGGCCATGACCAGACCGTAATCGACGTTTTGCACTCAGTTGCTTCTGCCACCGATAAGGGGGGTCGGGCGGTCTATGCGCCGCCCGACCCCCCTTTCTTTTTCGCTGCTCAGTGGTCGATCTGGCGCAAGCTTGAGGGTGGATGGCCGTCTTCCGAAGGGGCCGAAAGGTTAAAAATCTGGTGAAATTGCCAATCG
>Ga0073899_10000504_pt1 | contig 36099 bp, 27 predicted proteins | sample KloWWTmetaKNB5Ph_FD_88975 | JGI IMG/M metagenome (GOLD analysis project Ga0073899, IMG submission 88975) | Active sludge microbial communities from Klosterneuburg, Austria, studying microevolution and ecology of nitrifiers - Klosterneuburg... | ecosystem: Engineered > WWTP > Aerobic digester >... | reverse complement strand
TGCACCTCGAACGTGCCCCCGTCCGAGGCCGCCCGCCACTCACCGCCGATGAGCAGTCCCGTGTTCGGCAGCCGTACGTCCACCATCCCCACTCCTTCCGACGCCGCCCGGCGACCAGCACGGCGGGCGGTCCCATCGCGGCCGGCACCGAGCGCTGGCTCGCGCTCGCGGCGTGACGGCCCCGGGGCCCCTGCTCGGCACGCTACCCCAGCCGTCGGTCAGGGGCAGCGGACGGAGTCCTGCCGGCCCCGCCGACCCTCCGGCACGCCTCCGGCGGGGGGATCGGGGCTCAGGCCGACCAGCGACGACGCTCCCGCAGGAGGTTGGCGCGTGCCGCCGACTCCCAGTGCGCCACCCCGTAGCGTGTGGCGAAGAGTCGCTCGCGGCCCAGCAGGTCGTCGAGCACTCTCGTCCGCCCGACGGCCCAGGCGCTGTCTCCCACGTGGGCGTAGTCGACGCGCACGTCCCTCACGTAGATGTCGTAGCGGGCGGCCGGGGCGGCCAGCACGGCCAGGTCGGCGTCGGACAAGGCCGCGCCCGCCCGATCGGCGCGCGACGGGTCATGGGTCCGGGTCAGGCGGACCAGCCGAACCACCTCGTCCACCTCGCCGGCGGACGCGACCCCGTCCAGCAGCTCGGCCGCGAGGGCGGCCGACCGCTCCTCGTCGCCGTCGGCACCGTCGTACACCGCGTCGTGGAACCAGGCCGCCAGCCGGACGGGCCGGTCGGCCGCGTCGGCTCCGACCCGCTCCAGCCCGCTCAGCACGTCGGCGAGGTGTCGCACGTCGTGATAGTGGCGGTGCTCCTGTCGCCAGCGGCGCACGAGGTCGCGGCCGAGCGCCCCCTGCCCGGGCACCGTCTCTGCCCAGGCCTCCAGCAGGCCCGGGACGACGGTGTGCTGCTTCGGCGCACGGTCGGGGGTGCGGACTCGCAGTCCCCCCGCGACGAGGCGACGCACCAGTTCGGCACCGCTCACCTCCACCGCACCGGCGGCGACACAGGCCCGATAGGTGGACTGCCGGACGTCGTAGTGGTCGTGGTCGAACGCCCTCGGGTGCACCCCGGCGGCCGCGGCGAAGAGGTGGAGCTCGTCCAGCGACGAGTCCGACACGAGGTGGGAGAACAGGGTTCCGTGCGCCGGCCACCGCGGCGGGTCGATGAGGATCAACGCCGCCGGCTCGTGCCGAAGATCGACCGCACCACCTCGCGCCCCACCTGCGACAGGATGTTGGTGCCGGTCCGCACCGCGGCGCTCTTCACCCGCGCCGCCTGGGCCGCCGCCTCCCGCTGCTCGCGGGCGGCGCGCTGCGCCTCCTCCCGCGCGGCGCGCGTCTCGGCCGCCGACGCCTCCTTCTGGGCCCTGGCCTGGGCGCGGGCGATCTCCTTCTCCTCGGTGGTGCGGGCCTTGGCCTCGGCCTCGGCCGCCGCCTTGGCGGCCGCCTCCTGCTCGGCGACCCGAGCCCCGTCCTCGAGCTTGCGGGCGAGGATCTCCCTGGCCGAGTCGCGGTCGATGGGCGTCGCGTACTTCGCCAGCTGGGGTGACCGCTGCACGCGCTGCGCCAGCTCGTCCGGGGGCACCGCCGCCATGAGCGACTGGGGGGCCCGCATCCGGGTCCACGCCACCGGCGTCGGCGCGCCTCGACTGTCCATGACGGTGACGATCGCCTCGCCGATGCCGAGCGACTGCAGCACCTGCGCGAGGTCGTAGTCGGTCGTGGGGTAGGTGTTGACGGTCTGCTTGAGCGCCTTCGCGTCGTTCGGCGTATGCGCACGCAGCTGGTGCTGCACGCGGGACCCGATCTGGGCGAGCACCGAGTCGGGGATGTCGGTGGGCTGCTGCGTCACGAAGAAGACGCCGACGCCCTTCGAACGGATCAGTCTCACCGTCTGCTCGATGTCGCTCAGGAACTCCTTGGACGCCCCGTCGAACAGCAAGTGGGCCTCGTCGAAGAAGAACACGAGCTTCGGCTTGTCGACGTCGCCGACCTCGGGCAGATCGTGGAACAGGTCCGCGAGCAGCCACATCAGGAACGTGGAGAAGACCATCGGACGGTCCTGGAGGTTCGGCAGCTCCAGCAGCGAGATGAGGCCCTTCCCCTCGGGGTTGGTGTAGAGCAGGTCGTTGGTGTTGAACTCGGGCTCGCCGAAGAACGAGTCGGCGCCCTGAGCGCTGAACGCGACCAGTTCCCGCAGCAGCACCCCCGCGGTGGCGCTGGACAGGCCCCCGATGTCCTTGAGCTCTGCCTTGCCCTCGTCGGAGTTGAGGAACCGCAGCAGGGCGGTCAGGTCGGTCAGGTCGAGGAGCGGCATCTCGTTGAGGTCGGCGTAGTGGAAGACCAGCGCCAGCGAGGACTCCTGGACGTCGGTGAGGCCCAACACCTTGCTCAAGAGGGTGGGTCCGAAGCTGCTGACGGTCGTGCGCACCGGCACCCCCGCGCCCTGTCCCCCGATCGCGTAGAAGTCGCAGAACGACGCCTGCGGCTGCCACTGCTGACCGATCGCCTGGGTGCGGGCCAGCAGCTTGTCGTTCGGCACCCCGGGCTTCGACAGTCCGGACAGGTCCCCCTTGATGTCGGCGGCGAACACGGGTACCCCCGCGTTGGAGATCTGCTCGGCGAGGAGCTGCAGGGTCTTCGTCTTGCCCGTCCCCGTCGCGCCGGCGACCAGGCCGTGCCGGTTGAGCATCGACAGCGGGATCCGGACCCCCACGTCGGTGCGGGGTTCGCCGTCGGCCAGGAGCACCCCGAGCTCGATGGCCGGCTCGTCGAAGGTGTATCCCTGCTTGATCGCGTCGATCGCCTCGTTGGTCATGGCTGAATGCTGGCACAACGCGCCGGTCGCAGGCAGGGGGCGAGCCCGGGTCGCGCTTGTAGGATCGGCCTGTGATCTTCAAGCGCGTGGGCGACGGCCGGCCGTACCCCGACCACGGGTACGTGCAGAAGCAGTGGGCAGCCATCGCACCGCACCAGGTGCGGCTCGATCAGCTGGTGACCACCAAGCGCATGCTCGACCTGGAGGCGCTGCTGGAGGAGGACTCCACCTTCTACGGCGACCTCTTCGCCCACGTCGTGCACTGGCGCGGCGACTACTACCTCGAGGACGGTCTCCACCGCGCGCTCCGTGCCGCGCTGCAGCAGCGACAGACGGTTCACGCGCGAGTGCTGGAGCTGAAGTAGGGTCTGGGGCACGACCGGCCGCTCGGACGAGGAGGTGACGTGACGGTTCGCGACGTTTGGCGGTGGATCCGCACGCCCCTGACCTTGCTGGTGCTGCTCGGCGTTCTCGGCTACGGCGCGTGGTGGGGCTATCGCACCGTGCTCACCGCGGGCAACCCCAAGGGCCCGGTCACGTGCGTGACGCAGTCGGCCAAGGTCGTGGTGCCCAGCCAGGTGACCGTACGCGTGCTGAACGGGGGCACCGTCCGCGGCTTCGCCGGCGACGTGGCGAAGACCCTGCGCGAGCGTGGCTACAAGGTCTCGGTCGTGGGCAACACCGACGAGCAGGTCGGCAACGTGGTGGTCGTGGGCGCCGACCTGACCTCCCCCGAGGTGGTGCTGGTGGCGTCCAACTTCGCCGGTGTCACCCTGCGCGCCGACGCTCGGGCCGACCACACGGTCGACGTGCTGCTCGGCGCCAAGGTCGACGGCTACATGCCGGCCACCGGGTTCAAGACCGAGGTCCCGATCCCCGGCGGCGAGGTGTGCCTCCCGTCCCAGACGCCGACGCCCACCCCGACTCCCACGCCGACCCCCGGCGCTCGTAAGTCCTGACGCCCGCAGGCTGTCCGGCCGGCCCTACGTCTCGGTCCAGTTCGCGAGCCGGCCGCTGCGGCCGACCGCCCGCAACCGGTCCTCGACCTGTGGCCGGACCGCCGACGGCGCGACGATGAGCAGTTCGTCCCCCGTCCGGATCCGATCGCGGCCGTGGGGGGTGAACGTCTGCTCCTCACGGATCACCAGCGTGACCGTCGAGTTGGGCGGGAGCCGGAGCTCGCTGACGGCCACCCCGTGCAGCTTCGACCCCTCCGGCACCCTGATCTGCAGCATGTCCGCCTCGACCCGGTCGAGGGGAGCGACCTCGATGTCCACGTCCGTCGTCGAGCCGGCCAGCCCGAGTCGCGCCGCCACCCACGGCAGGGACGGCGCGTTCAGCAGCGTCAGCACGATCACGGCAACGAACGTGAGGTCGAACACGTCGTCGGCGCGGGCCATCCCCCGTTCGAGCGGGACGGTCGCGAGGATGATCGGCACCGCTCCTCGCAGGCCCGCCCAGGAGACGAACGCCTGCTCCCGCCACGGCACGCGGAACGGCGTGAGGCACACGGCCACCGCCAACGGCCGGGCGACGAACGTGAGCGCCAGGCCGGCCACCGTGGCGTTGACGATGCCGCTCCACTCGATCCTCGGTGGCACCGCCAGCAGCCCGAGCATGACGAACAGCCCGATCTGGGCGAACCAGCCGATGCCCTCCGCGAACGACCTCGTGGCATGGCGGTGAGGCAGCTTGCCGTGACTGAGCGCGACCGAACACACGTACACCGCGGCGAACCCCGACAGGTGCAGGGCGACGCCCGCACCGTAGGCGAGCACGGCCCAGCCGAGGGACGCCAGCGGGTAGAGGCCCGACGCGGGCAGCGCCAACTGCCTCAGGAGTCGCACGCCCACCCACCCCAGCGCCAGCCCCAGCACGATGCCACCGACGAGCTCCCCCGCGATGACGAGGGCCAGCATCAGGTAGCCGTGGGTCTGGGCCCCGGTGGCGATCTCGGTCATGGCCACGACAAGAAGCACCGTCGGGGCGTCGTTGAGTCCGGACTCCCCCTCGAGGATCGAGCGCACCCGCGACGGCAACGGCACCTGACGCAACACCGAGAACACGGCCGCCGAGTCGGTGGGCGCCATGATCGCGCCCACCAGCACCGCGACCGACCACGGCAGCCCCAGCACGTAGCGCCCGACCAGGGCGACGATCGCGATGGTGACCACGACCCCGACCGTGGCGAGCACAGCCGCGGGCAGGACGGCCGGGCGGAGTTCGCGTGTCTTCGTCGACAGCCCGCCTTTGGCGAGGATGATCACCAGCGCCGCGAAGCCCAGGTCGTGCGCCAGCGCCGCGTCGTCGAACAGGTGGAACCCCGACGGGGCCGAGATGGCGACACCGAGCCCCAGGAAGAGCAGCAGCGCCGGCAATCCGAGGCGGTCGCCGATCTTCGCCACGATCACGGCCACCAGCAGCACGGCCGCACCCGCCAGCAGGAGCGCGTCCAGCTCGAGCGGCATGGGCACCTCGGCGGGCTCGGGGACGCCGGTCTGCGTCCAGTTCCTACCGTAGGGGCTGGGACCTACCCAGGGGACCCCGGCCCCGAGCGTGCGCCCCGCGGAACCCGACGGTGGACGGGATCGCGTGCGCGGCTGCCCGGCGGGGAGATGCGACAGGGCGGGGAACCGTGGTTCCCCGCCCTGGCCCGCGGTGGCGGTGGGATTTGAACCCACGGTGGGGTTGCCCCCACACGCGCTTTCGAGGCGCGCTCCTTTGGCCGCTCGGACACGCCACCGTCGGCGATTCTAGCCAGTCGCCAACCCTGCGTGCGAATCGGTTGCCCTGCCGGCGGCGAGGCACCACAGTGGTGCGGTGAGCAGGTGGGACGCGGCGATGGCGACGGCGCTGGACGCCGCCCGGACCGCTGCCGCCGCGGGCGACGCGCCGATCGGAGCGGTGCTGCTCGACCCTGCCAGACAGGTCGTGGCGGTCGCCGGGAACGAGCGCGAGCAGACGGGCGACCCGACCGCCCATGCTGAGGTGCTGGTGCTCCGCCGTCGTGGGGCCGACCTCGGCTCGTGGCGTCTCGACGGCCACACTCTCGTCGTCACCCTCGAGCCGTGCACCATGTGCGCGGGAGCCGCGGTGCAGGCGCGCGTCGAGCGGATCGTCTTCGGTGCCTACGACCCCAAGGCCGGGGCCGTCGCCTCGCTGTGGGACGTCGTGCGGGACCATCGGCTGAACCACCGTCCCGCGGTGACCGGCGGGATCCTCGAGGCGGAGTGCGCCGAGGTGCTGCGAGAGTTCTTCCGGTCCCAGCGCTGAGCCGTCCGCGCGGTCGGTGTCCGGCCGTCGTCGCGGGCCGCTCGCAGTAGCGTGGCCTCCCATGGCGCTGGGTTCCTACCGTGACGTGTGGTCGGTCCGGACCATCCGCCACGTGCAGCTGCTCGGCCTGCTCGCGCGGATCCCCCAGTTCGGGGCCGGCATCGTGCTCACGGTCCACGTCGTCGAGCACCTCGCCGACGCCTACGCCGCCGCCGGCGTGGTGGTGGCCTGCTACACGATCGCCTCCGGGATCGGCGGACCGTGGCGGGGCCGGTTGCTCGACCGGTACGGGCTGCGGCGTTCGCTGCTGCCGTCGCTCGTGGTGATCCCCGTGGTTTGGAGCGTCGCCCCCTTCGTCGGCTACTGGCCGCTGCTGCCGCTCGTGGTGGTCGCCGGGCTGTTCAACGTGCCGATCAGCTCCGTGATCCGGGTCGTCCTCATCGCCCACGCACCGGCCGGCCGGCAGCGCGCCGCGCTCAGCCTCGACTCCGTCGTGGTGGAGCTCTGTTTCATGGTGGGCCCACTCCTGGCGATCCTGGCTGCCTCGATGTGGGGGACGCGGGTCACCCTCGTCGTCTTCTGGCTGGCGTCGGCCCTCGGTACCGCGCTGATCGCGTGGCTCGACCCGCCCCTCACCAGGGCGGACCGGACCGCCGACGAGCACACGCGCGGCTGGGTGTCGGTGCCCGTGGTCGGCATCCTCGCTGCCGTGGCCACCGCCGGTTTCGTGCTGGGCGGCACGGAGGTCGCGCTGGTGGCCGCCTACCGGGCCATGGGGACGCCGGAGGCGATCGGCCTGGCCATCACCGTGTGGAGCCTGGGATCGGCGGTCGGCGGCCTGGCGTACGGGGCCGGCCACCGCCGGATTCCGGTGCCGGTGCTGCTGGCGGTCCTGGCCGTGACGGCACTCCCGCTCGCGTTCCTCACCTCACCCTGGACGGCGATCCCGCTGCTGCTGCTCGCCGGCGTGTCGTGCGCACCGCTGGTAGCCTCCACCGTCGACGCGCTGGGCACCCTGGTGCCCGAGCGGTTCCGAGGCGAAGCCATCGCGTGGCACGCGTCGGCGCTGACCGCCGGCGCCAGCCTGGGTCCTCCCCTCGTGGGTGCCGTCATGGACGCCCGGGGCTGGCAGTCGGGGTTCGTGACCACCGGCGTCGTCGGCCTCGTCGTCGCGGCCCTGGTCGCTGTCGCGGTACGCACCGCCCGACGCTGACCCGGGAAGGCACCGCGCGCGACGACAGTCGGGTCAGCTGCGCCAGGCCCGCCAGAGCGTGGCGTAGGCGCCTCCGGCGGCGAGCAGCTCGTCGTGGGACCCGAGTTCGGCGATGCGCCCGTCGATGACGACGGCGATCCTGTCGGCGTCGTGAGCGGTGTGCAGCCGATGGGCGATGGCCACGACCGTGCGACCTGCCAGCAGGGCATGCATCGAGCCCTCCAGGTGCCGAGCCGTGCGCGGATCGATCAGCGACGTGGCCTCGTCGAGCACCAGCGTGTGCGGATCGGCGAGCACGAGCCGGGCCAGGGCGATCTGTTGCGCCTGGGCCGGGGTGAGATGGGTCCCGCCCGAGCCGATCATCGTGTCGAGGCCGTGCTGCTGGCGCTCCACCCAGTCGGCGTCGACGGCCAGGAGTGCCCCCAGCGCGTCGGCGTCGGAGGCGTCCTGGCGGGCCAGCACCACGTTCTCGCGGATCGTGCCCACGAAGATGTGATGCTCCTGCGTCACGAGCGCGACCTCGGTTCGCAACAGATCCAGCGGCAGCTCGACCGCCGGCACGCCGCCGATGGTGACCGACCCGGTGCGGGGTGCGTTGATGCCCGCCAGGAGCCGCCCGAGGGTCGACTTTCCCGACCCCGAGGGTCCGACGATGGCGAGCCGTTCGCCCTGGTGCAGGCGCAGGCCGACCCCGTGCAGCACGTCGTGGCCCTCGCGATAGGCGAAGCGGAGGTCGTCGCCCACCAGGTCGGTGCCGGTCGGCGTCGCCGTACCCGGCGTGCGGTCCGGCGCCACCTCGGCGATGCCGAGAAGCCTCGTGGTCGACGCCACGGCCACCTGGAAGTGGTCGAGCGTCTGCATGAGCCGGTCGATCGGATTGACGAGCTGCTGGCTGTAGAGCGCCACCGCCGTGACCTGCCCCAGCGTCGCCCAGCCAGCCGCGTGGCCCACGGTGCCGAGCAGCACGATTCCTGCCAGCGGGGCCTGGCAGAGCAGGTCGAAGCCGCAGAAGAGCAGGTTGCGCAACGTCATCGTGTAGCGCTCGGCCTGGGCCGATGCCTCGAGGTCGCCGGCCGTGGCCGCGACCCGGTGAGCACCGAGCCGGAGGGCCTCGACCGTCCTCGCGCCGGTCACCGTCTCGGTCATGGTGGAGTTGATGCGGCTGTAGGTGGCGCCCTCGGCGATGTAGCCCCGGGCCGATCGCCGCAGGTAGAACCGCATGAGAAGGGCCAGCCCCAGGCTGGCGGTGAGAGTGGGCAGGGTCAGCCGCCACGACGTCAGCAGCATCGCGCCCACCGTGAGCACCGTGAACGCGGTGTTGAGCAGGAAGCTGGGAACGACGTCGCGCGCCGCCCGGCTCATGGTGCCCACGTCGCGGGTGATGCGGGTCACCAGGTCACCGGACGACGCCTGCTCCAGCCGGGAGAGCGGCAGGTCGAGCACCACCCGCACGATGTGCTCCCGGGCGGCGGCCAGCACGTCCTGGCCGAACACCGCCGCCACCCAGCGAGCCACCAGGGTGAGCAACGCCTGCACGATCACCACAACGAGGACGACGGCGGCCAGTCCGTCGAGGGCCGTCACCCCCGCCGCGGCCCGGTCGACGATCTCGCCGAGCAGGCGAGGCGTGACCAGGCCCACCGCCGCGGCCAGGAGGTTGGCCACGACGAGGGTCGCGAACAGCCGCCGGCGCGGAGCCAGGAGCCGGCGCAGGAAGGCCCCGACCGACGACCTGTCGGCGACCGGAAGCCCCCGCTCCGGACGTCTCGACGTCTCGTAGGTCTGGTCGGCGCGCCGGCGGCGGACGTCGTGACGGGCCCACAGCAGCCGCCAGCGGGTGGGCCAGCCGAGCCCCCGCAACCGGTGCTCGGCCTGCTGCGCCAACAGTTCCGGCAGCCAGGAGCCGGTCACGGCGTCGGTCGGGCTGTCGCGGTCGGGAACCGGCCGCGCCCAGGTCTCCGCCGACGACGCGAACGGCACCTGCTGCTGGGTCGTCATCGGCGGACCGCGCTCTCGGCCGGCTCCATGCCGCGGTCGACCACGGACCGGTAGGCCGCGGACCGGTCCAACAGGTCGCGGTGGCGGCCGATCTCGATCACGCGGTCGCCGTCGAGCAGGGCCACGGCGTCGGCATGGTGAAGGATTAGCGGCGACACCGTGGTGACGATGGTCGTCCGTCCGCGGCGGTGCGCGGCCAGCCGCTCCGCGATGCGGGCCTCGGTGTGGGCGTCGACGGCCGAGGTCGGCTCGACGAGCACCAGCACCGGCGGGTCGGCGACCAGAGCGCGGGCGAGGACCACTCGCTGACGCTGCCCGCCCGACAGCCCGCGACCCAGCTCGTCGATCTGACCCTGCCACCCACCCGGCAGCGAGTCGTAGACGTCGTCGGCCGAGGCCACGAACAGAGCCTGCTCGGCCTGCTCGCGCGTGGCACCGCCCCACGGGTCGACAGCGTCGCGCAGCGTGCCCTGGAACAGCATGGCCGAGGGATCGGACACGAGGATGTGACGCCTCACCTGGGCCAGCGGCACCTCGGCGAGGTCGACTCCCCCGACGGTGACTCCCCACCGGCCCGTGGCGGTCGCCGCGTCGGCAGCCGCGATGCGGGCCACCTCGGCCACGCGCTCGGCCCGGGCGCGGCGGGCGGCACGGCCCTTCAGTTCCTTCCCCTCCTCGTCGGTCTCACGGGCGGCACCGGCGAGGTAGCGCCCGAGGCGATCGGCGAGTGCCGCCGACTCGTCGGGCAGCGCGCTGACGACGACGGTGAGCTCGCCCTCGCGCGCCACGAAGCCGGACCTCTGGTCGATCACGTCACCGCCCGCGAGCGTCGCCCGCCCGTCGCGCCAGGGCGTCGGCTGGCTCAGCAGGGCGATCGTCTTGGCGGCCGAGACGTGCCCGTCGACGAGGCGCTGCGCGCCGTAGAAGAGGGTCTGGATCGGGATCACGAGGAAGGCGGCGTAGCCGAAGAAGCTCACCAGTTCACCCACGGTGAGCCTGTCGGCCAGCAGCTCGTGAGAACCGAGCCAGGTCAGCAGCACCAGCAGCCCTCCCGACAGCAGCACCGAGATGGACTCGACGCCCGCCTGCCACACACCCGTGGTGACTCCGGCCTCGCGGGTGCGCTGGGACTGGGCGGCGTAGGCGTCGCCGAAGGTGCGCTCGCCGCCGATGCCGCGCAGGATGCGCAGCCCCGCCACGATGTCGGTGGCGCGGCTCGTCAGGTCGGAACTCCGGGTACGCTCCACCGCCCTGGCGTGGTGGAGCGGCCGGAGCAGCGGCACTCCGGCTCCCACGAGGACCGGGGCAGCCGCGAGCACGACGAGACCCAACATGGGGGACGTGGACAGCACCAGCGCCACCACCATGGCGAACGAGAGCACGGCAGCCACCATGCGGGTGACCGTCTCGAGCGTGGCCCCGAAGGTGTCGGAGTCGGACGAGCTGATGCTCAGCACCTCACCCGTCGGGGTGCGGCGTGGCAGTACGTGACCGAGCTGCACGGTCTTGTGGACGACCAGCTCGACCGTGCCGTAGAGCGCGACCAGCCAGGCGCGCACGATCGTGGTGTGCTGCACCACGCCGGCCATGGTGCCGACGACGAAGGTGCCGAGCAGCGCGAGCGCCCAGAGGGCGGCGCCCCTGAGATCGCCGCGGCCGATGCCGGCATCGATGGCCCGCCCGAGAAAGTAGGGCGCGACCGCCGACATCAGGAGCCACGTGAACGTGAGCAAGGTCATGGCCACGGTGGCGACGGGCTGCGTGCGCACGAGCCACCAGAGGAACCGGACCGGGCTCCGCACGTCGGGATCGCGCGTGGGCTCCGGCCCGTACGCGCGTAGCCCCGGCGGGAAGTCGATCACGGTCAGCCAGCCTAGGCCGCCGCTGTGACAGATCACACCTGGTTATCGCCCGGCGGCCTCTCCGCGAGCGCCCGGACGGCGTCGATGGTGTCGGCCTCGTCGGCCCCCTTGTCAAAGCGGTAGCGCAGCACCCGGGCGAACCGGAGGGCAAGCCCCCCCGGATAGCGCGAGGAGCGCTGCAGGCCGTCGAACGCGATCTCGACCACCTGTTCGGGCCGGACGGTGACCACCCACTCCCCCTCGTCGATCGCGAGCTCGGTGAAGCGGCGGGTCTGCCAGGCGAGCATCTCGTCGGTCATGCCCTTGAACGTCTTGCCCAGCATCACGAAGCCGCCCCCGGCGGGATCGCGCGCCCCGAGATGGATGTTCGACAACGTGCCGCGCCGCCGTCCGGACCCTCGTTCGACCGCCAGCACCACGAGGTCGAGGGTGTGCCGCGGCTTGACCTTGGTCCAGCCCGAGCCGCGGCGACCCGCCGTGTAGCGGGTGTCGAGCTGCTTGACCACCACGCCCTCGTGGCCGGCCGCCAGCTGCGCCTCGAAGAAGGCCGTCGCCTCGTGCGGATCGCCGGTGACGAGGGCGGGCACGCGCTGGTGGGGCGGCACGATCCGGCTCAGCACCTCGCGCCGAGCGGTGAGGGGCTCGTCGAGCAGCACGACGTCGTCGGCCAGCAGCACGTCGAACCAGAACGTCGAGAGCGGCGTCTGCCGGCGCAGGGTGGCGGGGTCCTTCGACGACGCGGCGCGCGCGCCCGTCACCTGGAACGGCTCGGGCCTGCCGTCGTCCCGCAGCGCGATCGCCTCGCCGTCGAGCACCGCGCTGCGGACGGGGAGGGCCGCCAGCGACTCCGCCACCTCGGGCACCTGCGCCGTGATGTCGTCGAGGCCACGGCTGAAGACGGCGACCAGGTCGCCGTGCTTGTGGCCCTGCACCCGGATGCCGTCGAGCTTGCGCTCGACCGAGCACGCCCCGGCCAGCGCCTGCGACACCTCCGGTGCCGACGCGGCCAGCATCGGGGCGACCGGACGCCCGACCTGCAACGTCACCCCGTCGAGCGCCGCCACTCCACCCAGCAGCGCTTCGGCGGCCACGGCATGCACGCGTCCGGCGAGCATCGCGGCGCGGCGCAGGTGGGCTTCCGGCACGCCCGCCGCGACGGCGAGCGCCTGCAGCACGAGGCCCTCGAGGGCGCCCTGCCTCACGTCGCCGGTCACGAGGCCGCGCAGGTAGGCGCCTTCGGCCGGCGTCGCTCGCCCGAACAGATCTCCCAGGGTGGCGAGCCGCGCACCCCGCGAGCCGGCGCCGGACGCCGCGGCCAGCGCGGTGAACGCCGCGTCCACCTCGGCCACCGTGAGGGAAGGCACCTGAGCGGGCCCCGGCAGGTCACCCAGCGATCGAAAGCCCACGCCCAGCCGGCCGTGGGGAACCCGGCCGCCGAGGAACGCGGCGACCACGGTGGCGGTGCGCGGGCCGTCGGCCGACGCCACCGTCAGCAGGTCGGCCAGGCGCGCGACCTTCGCGGTGCGCGAGGAGGTCGTGGCCAGGTCGGCGGAGGCCGCGACGACATCGGCCAGGGACAAGGGGCTCATGGTGCCATCCTGGCGGTCGCCGGGGACAGTTCCGGCTCGACGCCGCCGTCCCCCGCCCGTCGCCCGCCTCGACGACGTGCCCATCGGTTCAGCTAGCGCATGACGGGGTTGTAGCGGAGCAGGCTCGGCTTGCCGGAGCACTCCATGGCGATCCTCATCCCGCCGATCCGGCCCTCGGCCCGAAGCTGGAACAGCCGGGGGACGAGACGATCGCGCATCGTGTGCGGGTCGATCGTGTTGACGTAGATCTTCGTGCCGCCCTCGAAGCCCGCCACCGTGGAGATGCGCCACTTGAGCATGACGCGCCAGGGCATCGGCACGTCGGCGTCCACCGGACGGTGATGCCACTCCTCGTTGCACGGCACGTCGGCACCCGTGGCGGCATGCATCGCGTGCACCAGGTCGGACATGCCGCCGATCTCCTCGAGCGTGTGGTCCCACGGCCACGAGCGTTCGGACTTCGAGTAGATCTCGATCGTGGGATAGCGATGGCCGAAACCGGCGAAGGCGACCGCATGGTCGTTCTCGGCCAGGAGCAGGTTGTGGTAGCTCGCGTAGTTGACGCCGGCCTCGTTGAACACGTTGGGGTTCTGGCGCAGACGCTGGATGGCCCGGTCGTTCTGCACGCCTCGCTCGTCGATCGAGACGAGCTGCTTGTGCAGGTGGTCGAACGACGCCCCCGCGGGCTTGAGCCAGTTCTGGAACACGGCGACGTAGCGCACGTAGCGGTTGATCTCGTACAGCCGGCGCGCCGACTCGACCGTGAACGCGAAGTACTGGCAGTGCTCCTCGGGCGTCAAGGAGCCCGACGACGACAGCTGTGAGGAGTCCGCCGCTCCCTCGACGTAGTGCCGGCGCGCCACCACCACGTCGTGACCACCGCCGAAGAACGCCGCCGCGTAGTCGAGCACCTCGTCGTCGCCGGCACGCGCCACGTCGGCCGCCGTCACCCCGGACGCCCGCATCTTGCCCCGCGCAACGGCCAGCACGTGGTCGCGGCCGGCGTCCGTGGCGAGATAGGCCCGGCGCCGCTCCGCGATGTCGTCGGGCACCTCGTAGCCGTAGTTCGCGTGCCAGTACTCGTAGGAGAGGATCTCGAAGAGGTTGGGGACCCTGCGGAACTCGGCCGTCGTGGCGAACAGGTGCTCGGCCGGGGTGCGATAGACCGTGTGCCAGGTGCCGTCGTGCGAACGGATCACGCGCGACTTCTCCGGCGGCGTCTCCAGGTAACGCCGCTCGCAGAAGGCGCAGTGGGCGCCGTCCTGGGCGGGGTCGAGCGCCACGGGGTTCTCCACCCGGACGCCGAGCGGCCGGTTGCCCCGACCCGGCACCGTCCACACCTCCGTGCCCGTGAAGGGATTGAGCTGCTTGACCGTCCCGTCGCTCATCGTCGTCAGGTACGGGGTGGCGGCGGCGGAGTCGTACGGCAGCTGCATGACCCTCAGGCTAGTAGGTTCGCTCCGAGCCGGTAGGGGACCTCCGCAGTCCCCCTAAACCGCGCACTTCCCACTTGACGAAACAACGCGCTGAGTATGAGTACTCAATTCGCTGCGCTGATGTACCTAAACAAGTCGGGTAGTACTCCTTACCTCTGGCGCTGGTCCTAGTCAGCCCACCATGTCACTCTGTTGTTGCAGCCCGCTCAAGGCGTGTGAACGCATTCAAGAACCGGGCTTGGACACGCGAAACAGGAAGAGGTAAAGGTACATGACCACACTCTCCCGTCCGACGACGACGTGCGTTGTGACCCCCGAGGTGTTCTTGCATCCTCTACTGGAGGACACGCTGCCGGCCAGCGCCACGAGCGATCTGCGCCGTCACCACGCGCAGCTCGTGGCCAAGGCCGAGGCGGCCTGCGCCTCCTGCCCGCTGCGCACCGACTGCCTCTACGACGCGGTCGTCCGTCACGACGTCAACGGCTACGTGGCGGGGACGACGCAGCGCCAGCGGCAGGAGATCCGCCAGGCGCTGCGCATCACCGTGGAGGCGGAGGACCTCGACACCCTCGCCGGCGTCAGCGCCCGCAACCGGCAGGTCGACCACGCGGAGGTGCTGCGGCTGCGCAACGCCAACCCGCACGAGAGCCTCGAGATGATCGCTCAGCGTCTCGGCTGCTCGCTGTCGACCGTCAAGCGCCACCTTCGCAAGGCCAGGCGGGGCACCGACCAGCCGCGGCTGACGATCATCCCGCCCTCGCGCGAGCAGGTGCTGCAGGCCTATCAGGACGTCGTGGGCACCGGCAGCAGGCGCCGCGCCGCCTGACCGCGCTCGATCGCGACGTCCCCCGCCGCCGTCGCCGACCGGCCCGGCGAGCGCCCCCGACCGACACCCGTCCCGTCCCCCCGGGGCGGGTGTCTCGGCGTCGTGGCTGCTCCGGCGGGTCCCGGCTGCCGAGGGCCCAAGCCCGTCACCGGGCCGGTGCCGGGCTGTCCGGGCTGCCATGCTGGTGCGATGCTCAGCGACTTCACGCGGCCGGCGGCCACCCGCACGGCCTCGTTCAGCCCCGAGAACCCGACGGGGGCTGCCGGGGGCGCGGCGCGGGCCCTGGTGGGCGAGGGCTCGGCCTCACGGGCGGCGCGCGACCTCGGTCCGGGCTGGAAGGTGAATCCCTACGTCGATCTGGCACCGGGCACCACCCACACCCTCGCCGACATCGACGGACCCGGCGTCGTACGGCACCTCTGGGCCACCACCGACCGCGCCCACTGGCGCTCTCTCATCCTCCGGGCCTACTGGGACGGGTGCGACGAGCCGGCCATCGAGGTGCCCTACGGCGACTTCTTCTGCCAGGGCTGGGGGGTGTATGCCCACGTCAGCTCACAGATGGTGGCCGTGAACCCCCACGGGGGCATGAACAGCTACTGGCCGATGCCCTTCCGCACCGGCGCCCGGTTCACACTCGAGAACCGGTCGGCCCAGACGGCCTGCGTCTACTACACCCTCACCGCCGAGGTGGGCGACGGCACCGCGCCGACCGCGCCGGAGAGCGAGGCGGGCTACCTCCACGTTCAGTGGCGCAGGTCGAACCCGCTGCGCCGGGGCACCACCCACGTCGTCGCCGCGGGCATCGACGCGGCCGGCACCTACGTCGGCACCTACCTCGCCTGGGGCGTGCACTCGAACGGCTGGTGGGGCGAGGGAGAGGTGAAGCTGTGGCTCGACGGTGACCGCGACCATCCGTCGATCGCCTCGACGGGACTCGAGGACTACTTCGGCGGGGCCTGGAACTTCGACGTGCCCGGGCAGGGCTACACCCCGTACTCGACGGCCTACCTCGGTCTGCCGCAGGTGATCCGGCCCGACGGGCTGTATCAGGCCCAACAGCGGTTCGGGCTCTACCGGTGGCACGTACCGGACCCGATCCGGTTCGCTCGCCGGCTGGGCAGCGTGGAGGTGCAGGCCCTCGGCTGGTACGCCGACGGCCGCTACCAGCCGCTCGCCGACGACATCGCGTCCACCTGCTGGCTCTACCTGGACCGCCCCGTGGTCACCAGACCGGAACTCCCCGGGCACGACGCGCTGGCCGTGTGACCCGTCCCGCTCAGGCGAACCAGCGCTCGAGCTCCGCGACCGTGCCGCCGTCGGCGAACGTGTCGGTGACGTGGTCGGCCGCCGCCTTCACCTCGTCGGCGGCGTCGCCGATGGCGACCCCGCGGCCCGCCCAGGCGAGCATCTCGATGTCGTTGAAGCCGTCGCCGAGGGCCAGCACGTCGGCGCGGTCGATGCCCTCGCGAGCGCACACCACGTCGAGCCCGGCGGCCTTGTGCACGCCGCGGGGCGCGATGTCGAGCCAGGCGCTCCAGCCGACCCAGTACTGCACCCCGTGCAGGCCCAGACGTTCGGCCAGCGAGAGGAACTCGCCGTCCGGGGCGTCCGGGTCGCGCACGATCACGCGCGACACGGGCTCGGCCATCAACTCTTCGAGCGACTGCACCCGGCAGAGCCCGTGCAGCTCGCCGGCGGGGAAGTCGGCGCTCACCCGGTAGCCCACCCCGACCTCCTCGACGGCGATGAGGGCGTCGGTCTCGGCCCTGACCCGCTCGATCACGTCGCGAGGATCGAAGGTCACCTCGTGCACGATGTGCAGCGGCGGGTAGGTGGAGACGACCGCGCCGTTGCTCGTGACGTGCAGCCCGTGGGGCAACCCGAAGAGGTCGACGATCGGGCGAGTGGCGAGCCACGATCGTCCGGTGGACATCACGACGGGGACGCCGGCCTCGGTCACCCTGCGGACCGCGTCACGAACCCCGTCCGGCATGCGTCCGTCGAGATCGACGACCGTGCCGTCGATGTCGAGCGCCACCAGCCTCGGACGCCAGCGCGACCTCATCGAGCCGTCGGGAGCAGCGCCTCGACCCCACCGAGGTAGGGCCGCAGCGCCTCGGGCACGCGGACCGAACCGTCGGCCTGCTGGTGGTTCTCGAGCAGCATGATGATCATGCGGGTCATGGCGCAGAGGGTGCCGTTCAGGGTCGCCACGGGTCCGACCTGGTCGCCGTAGCGGGCGCGGGTGTTGAGGCGGCGGGTCTGGAACTCGGTGCAGTCGGACGTGGACGTGATCTCGCGGTAGCGGTCCTGGGTGGGCAGCCAGCCGTAGCAGTCGTACTTGCGGGCCGCCGACAGCCCCAGGTCGCCCGCGGCGACCTCGAGCACCTGGAACGGCAGCTCGAGGCTCGAGATGAACTCCTTCTCGAACCCCAGCAGGCGCTGGTGCTGCGCGGCGGAGTCCTCCGGGGCGCAGTAGACGAACATCTCGACCTTGTCGAACCAGTGCACCCGGAAGATGCCGCGCGTGTCCTTGCCATAGGAGCCCGCCTCCCGCCGGAAGCACGGCGAGAAGCCGACGTAGGACAGGGGCAGGGCCTCGCCGTCGAGGATCTCGTCGGAGTGGTAGGCCGCGAGCGCCACCTCCGAGGTGCCCACGAGGAAGAGATCGTCGTCGGGCAAGTGGTAGACGTCCTGGGCCGCCTGGCCGAGGAAGCCCGTGCCCTCCATGGCCGAGGGCTTCACGAGGGCGGGCGGCAGGATCGGCGTGAAACCCCACCGGGTCGCCTTCGCCATCGCCAGCTGCAGCAGCGCCAGTTCGAGCAGGGCACCCTGGCCGGTCAGGAAGTAGAACCGCGATCCGGAGACCTTCGCGCCACGCTCCATGTCGATGGCGCCGAGCAGCTCACCCAGCTCCAGGTGGTCGCGGGGCGCGAACCCCTCGGCCGCGAAGTCGCGCGGCGTGCCGATCGTCTCCACCACGACGAAGTCGTGCTCCCCGCCCATGGGGACGCCGTCGTGCACGAGGTTCGGCAGCTGCCTCATGAGCTCGTCGAAGCGGGCTGCCGACTCGTCGGAGGCCGCCTGCGCCTGCTTCACCTCGGCAGCGAGCTGCTTGGTGCGGGCGAGCAGCCCCGGCTTCTCGTCGGCGCTCGCCCGGGGGATGAGCTTGCCGAGCTGGTTCTGCTCGGCTCGCTGCGACTCGAAGGACGCGATCGCCTGCCGCCGGTTCTGGTCGGCCGCCAGCAGCTCGTCGACCAGGGCGACGGACTCGCCACGAGCCTGCTGCGAGCGCCGGACGCGGTCGGGGTCGGTGCGGAGCACCTTCGGATCGATCACACCGGTCAGCCTATCGGGAGGCGCGCGGCGTGCCCCACCTCGTTTCTCGCGGCAGGCGGGGAAGGCTCCGGCCTCACGACCGGCGCCCGAGCCCGTGGCAGGATCGGGGGGTGCGATTCGGGGGGTGGCTGACCGGGCTGCTGTTCGGTCTGCTCGTCGCCGCCTTCGCGGTCTGGTCGGTGCTCGTCATCGGGCTGGGAGCGGCCGATGCCCTCGACGGCCGTCTCGTCCCGCCGTGGCTCGAGCCCCGTTCGGCCGCCGGCCAGGTGCTGGAGGGGTTCGCGCTCGCGACCCACCCGGCGATCATGTTCGCGATCGTCGCCGCCTACGCCGGCTGGGCGTTCCAGCGCCGGCTTCGTCGGCTGTCCCTCGCCATCCTGTCCACGATCCCGGCGGGCTGGGGCGGCTACGTGGTGCTCAAGCAGGTCTTCGGCCGTCCGCGTCCCGTGTCGCAGTTCGCCGACTCGCTGACGTACGGCGGTCTGTCCTACCCCTCGGGGCACCTCGTCGCGATCACCGTGCTGATGGCCACCGTGGTCACCCTGGCGACCGCCCAGCGACGGTCGCCCCGGTGGATCTGGGCTGTCCGGGTGGCCGGCGCGGGCGTGGTGGTTCTGGTCGCCCTGGACCGCTGGCTGATGCGGCACCACTGGCCGTCGGATCTCGTGGGGGGCGTGCTGTGGGGCGGCGTCGTCGCCTCGGCCGCGATGCTCCTCGGTGGGGCCCGCCACCTCGGGGACTCGCTCGGGTTCCCCGACAGGCCCAAGGAGCACCTCGACAAGCGGGCCGCCATCATCGTCAACCCCACCAAGGTGACCGATTTCGACCTGTTCCGGCGCCGGGTGGACTACGAGCTCCTGCATCGCGGGTGGAAGCCACCGCTCTGGCTCGAGACCACGGTCGACGACCCCGGACGGCGAATGGCCGCCGACGCGGTGGCGCGCGGGGCCGACCTCGTGGTGGTGGCCGGGGGCGACGGCACGGTGCGGACCGTCTGCTCGGCGCTGGCCGGGACGGGGCTGCCGATCGCCCTCGTCCCGGCCGGCACCGGCAACCTGCTCGCCCGCAATCTCGGTGTGCCGCTCGACGAGGACGCGGCCCTGACGCTGGCCTTCGAAGGCATGCCGGTGCCCGTCGACCTCGTCAGGTTCGAGACCGAACAGTCGGGCGGGCACTTCGTCGTGATGAGCGGCATGGGGCTCGACGCCGCGATCATGGCCCAGACCAGCCCGGAGCTGAAGCGCCTGGTCGGCTCGGCCGCCTACTTCCTGGCTGCCGCGCAACGGGGCGGCGCGACCCCCTTCGACGTGATCGTGACGCTCGACGACGAGGAGCCCGTCCGGCGTCAGGCGGTGCTGGCGCTGGTGGGCAACGTGGGGACCCTGCAGGGCGGCATCCAGATGTTCCCTGCCGCCGATCCTTTCGACTCCCGTCTCGACGTGCTGGTGGCCACGCCGACCACCGTCCTCGACTGGGCGAAGGTCGCCACCGGCATCGTCGGCGGGGCCGAGGTGGAACCGCTCGAGTTCGCCCAGGCACGGAAGGTACGGTTCGAGGTCCCGCACGACACCCCCTACCAGCTCGACGGCGACGCGGAGGGTACGACGAGCTACTTCCAGGCGGAGGTGGCCCCGGCAGGCCTGACGGTGATGCTCCCCCGGCGCTGACGTCCGCTCTCAGCGCTCCGCGGTCAGGGTCCGCAGCCAGGCGTGGGCCTTGGCGTAGTCGGACTCGCGGTGGCCCTTGGGGACGGTGGCCTCGACGAGGTCGGCGCGTGGGTAGGACCCGAGATAGTCGACGCGCTTGCAGGTGCGGTGCAACCCCATGAGGGTCTCGGCGATGCGGCTGTCGGCGAGGTGGCCCTCGGCGTCGATCGAGAAGCAGTAGTTGCCGAGCCCGTCCTTGGTCGGCCGGGACTCGATCCGGCACAGGTTGACGCCCCGGGAGGCGAACTGTTCGAGGATCTCGAGCAGGGCTCCGGAGTGGTCCTCGCGCATGTAGGCGATGAGCGTGGTCTTGTCGTGGCCGGTCGGGGCGGGCGGCGGGCAGGGCTTGCTGACCAGGATGAACCGGGTCACGGCGCCGGGATTGTCGGCGATCTCGGACGCCGCCGCGTGGAGGCCGTACATCTCGCCGGCAACGGCCGCGCAGACGGCGGCGTCGAAGGAGGACTCCGGGTCGGCCACCTCGGCCGCGGCGGCCGCCGTGGAACCGCCCTCGGTGACCTCGGCGCCCGGCAGGTTCGCGGCCAGCCACCCGCGGGTCTGCGCCGCGGCGTGGGGATGGGTGAGCACGCGCCGCACAGCCGTCAGGGGGGTGCCCGGCCGCACGTACAGTCCGAACTGCACCGCCAGCAGGACCTCGCCGACGATCACGAGGGGACGTCCCTGGGCCAGGTTGTCGAGCGTGGCCGACACTCCGCCCTCGACGGAGTTCTCGATCGGTACGAGGCAGGCCCGCACCTGACCGTCGCGCACCGCTTCCAGGGCGGCCGGCACGGTGGCGTAGGCGGTCGCAGGCTCGTCGAAGCCCAGGGACTGCAGCGCCTGATGCGTGAACGTCCCTGCGGGGCCGAAGTATCCGAGCACGGCGTTCAGGCTACCGTGCGGTGGACGACCGCCCTCGCCATTCACCGCCCGGGACCGGGCTGTGATATCAAGCACGGGTGAGCGCCCAGCCGAGCCGTCCGCTGACCCCCTGGCTCGGCGTGGTGGCGGTGGGGATGATCGCCGCCAATCTGCGTCCCGGCGCCACCTCCGTCGGTCCGGCGCTCCCGGACATCCGCGAGGCGCTCGACATGTCCGCCACGGTCGCCGGCGTGCTCACCGGGCTGCCGGGCCTCAGCTTCGCGGTGGTCGGAGCAGGCGCGGTGTGGCTGGCCTCCCGGGCCGGGCTGAACCGGGCGCTCGTGATCGGCCTGGTGGCCGTGGCCGCCGGTCTGCTCGGACGGTCGTTCGCTACGTCGACGCCGCTCTTCCTGGTGCTCTCGGCGGTGGCGCTCGGCGGCGCCGCAGTGGGGAACGTGCTCGTCCCGGCGTTCGTGAAGCGGCATTACCCGCACCGGACCGCATCGCTGATGGCCGTCTACACGGTGTCGCTCGCCGTCGGCGCCCTGCTGCCGGGCTTGATTCATCCCGTGGTGCGTGAGGCGGGCGGCTGGCGGGTCAGCCTGGGGCTCTGGGGCGCCGGCGCGCTGGTGGCGCTGGTGCCCTGGCTCTGGCTCGCCCTGCGGGAGCGCCATCATCGCGGCCCGGCCCACAGCGTGGCGACGTCGTCGATCTGGTCGGTGGCGCGGTCGCCGAAGGCCGTCGCGCTCGCGATCTTCTTCGGCACCCAGTCGATGCAGGCCTACGTGGGATTCGGCTGGATCCCGCAGATCCTGGTCGACAACGGTGTCACCGTCGCCTCGGCGAGTCTCGCCATGGCGGTGTTCTCAGCCTGGGGCCTGCCGATGGGGGCGCTGGCTCCCGTGCTGGCGAACCGCTGGCCGGACCGGCGACCGATCGTGGTGGCGTGCACCCTGGTGCTCGTGGCCGGCTGGGCGGGGCTCCTCGTCGCCCCATCCGCGGCGCCCTACGTCTGGGTCTCGCTCCTCGGGATCTCGGGCCTCGCCTTCCCACTCACGCTGTTCCTCGTCACCGACCTGACGCGCGATCCCCGCATCACGTCGGCCGTCTCGGGGTTCAGCCAGTCGATCGGCTACGTGCTGGCCTCGGCCGGCCCGTTCGTGGTCGGCGCGCTGTACGCCGCGACCGGCGGCTGGCACGTCCCGCTGTGGTTCCTGCTGCTCACCGCGCTCCCGTTCCTGGTCGCCGGGTGGCACGCCGGCAAACCGGGGGCCGTCGACGACGAGCTGGCGCGCGCGGTCCGGCCGGCCTGAGCATCCGGGCCGGCCGGCTGTGGGGCGGCGGTGCCCATCGCCCGCCGCCCCCACGGGCCGCTCGCGAACGAGCCGGCCGTCGTCGATCAGGTGCCGCCGGGCCTTCAGTCGATCAGGCCCTCGAACAGGATCGTGGAGAGGTAGCGCTCGCCGAAGCTCGGGGCGATCGCGACGATCACCTTGCCGGCGTTCTCCGGACGCTTGCCGATCTCGATGGCGGCCCTGGCGATCGCACCGGACGAGATCCCGACGAGGATGCCCTCCTGGGTGGCGAGCGCACGAGCGGTCTGCACGGCCTGCTCCGCGTTGACGGTGACGACCTCGTCGTAGACCGTGCGGTCGAGCACCTCGGGCACGAAGTTGGCACCCATGCCCTGGATCTTGTGGGGACCCGGCTTGCCGCCCGAGAGGATCGGCGACTCCTCGGGCTCCACCGCGACGACGTGGATGCCGGGCTTCTGCTCCTTGAGGTAGCGGCCCGCGCCGGTGATGGTGCCGCCGGTGCCGATGCCGGAGACGAAGATGTCGACCTTGCCCTCGGTGCCCTCCCAGATCTCGGGACCGGTGGTGCGGTAGTGGATCTGCGGGTTGGCCTCGTTGGCGAACTGCTTGGCGAGCAGGGCCCCACGCTCGGCCGCGATCGCCTCGGCGCGCTCGACGGCGCCGCGCATCCCCTCGGGCGGCGGCGTGAGCACGAGCTCGGCGCCGAACGCACGCAGCAGGGCGCGGCGCTCCTTCGACATCGACTCCGGCATGGTGAGCACGCAGTGGTAGCCGCGGGCCGCCGCCACCATGGCGAGCGCGATGCCGGTGTTGCCCGAGGTCGCCTCGACGATCGTGCCGCCGGGCTGCAGCTGACCGGACGCCTCGGCGGCGTCGATGATCGCCACGCCGATGCGGTCCTTGACCGAGGCCGCGGGGTTCTGGAACTCGAGCTTGAGGGCGATGGTGGCCTGGCCGCCCTCGAGGGTCTGGTTGAGCTTGACGAGCGGCGTGTTGCCGACCGCCTCGGTGATGTTGTTCAGGATGGGCATGTGTGGCTGTCCGTTCTCTGGAGGTCAGGGCTGGTCAGGGAGGCTGGGATGACGCCCGGCACGTCCGTGGAGCGGGACGCGACTAGAGCCGGACGCCCTGTCGACAGTGCCGGATGCGCCGATGCACGTCGTGGCCCATCAGGGCGACGCAGCAGCGAGCGCAGGTCACCATCGTTGCCCTCCTCGCCGCGTGACTCGGCGCCAACCTACCCGACGGGCGAAACCCCGGGCCAGAGCCGCTTCCACATCGCGGACGCGCTACGGCACCGGCAGTTCCACCTGGACGGAGCCCACCGGGACCAGGACGCCCGCGCCTTGGGTCACCGCCGCGACGTGACCGGCGAGGGCGAGGCTGTCGGCATGGACGACGCGCAGCAGCACTCCGTCCGCCTCGTAGGTCGCCTCGACGTCGGCCCCGAAGGCGCTCAGCTCCGCGTGCCAGCGGCCGGCGTCCGCGTGACCGGCGGCGAGCGTGAACGCCTGATGGGTGAGGCGGCGCACCCGCGGTGCCCCGGTCAGTGCCTCGGCCACCACGCGCCCGTAGGCCCTCGCCAGCCCGCCGGTGCCGAGCTTCACGCCACCGAACCACCGCGTGACGACGGCGGTCACATCGACCAACTGGGCCGCCCGGAGCGCGTCCAGCATCGGGGTGCCGGCGGTACCGGACGGCTCACCGTCGTCCGACGAGCGCTCGTAGGGTTGCGCCCCGTCGCCGGCCAGGACGAAGGCCGAGCAGTGGTGGCGGGCGTCGGGATGAGCGCGTCGGGCGGCCGCGACCACCGCGCGCGCCGCCGCCTCGTCGCCGGTCCGTTCGACCACGGCGAGGAACCGGGAGTGCCGCACCTCGATCGCCGCCCGTCCCACGTAGCCGGCACGCAGGCGCAGGGTCACAGCGCGCCCGGGTCCGAGCCCTGCCCCCTCGGCACGCCGACGCCCTCGGGAGGCACCACGGCGGGCGCGGTACGGCGTGGCGGGCGGGAGCGGACGTACCACCACACGATCCCGAGGATCACCAGCACCTGCGCGATCACGCACACGGTGTCGCGGACCCGCGTGCCGACAAGGTCGACCATGGGGTCGAACTCGAATTGGCGTCCGGTGACGAACGCCGCCGAGAGCCAGGTGGACCGCCACAGCAGGGCGCCGTCCACCTGGCTCGTGGCCGCCAGGGCCAGCACCGCCCAGGCCAGCAGGTCGTACCAGGAGAAGGAGTTCGGCGTGGTGACGAGCCAGGAGACGTAGAGGATCACCGCGGCCCGCACCGCCACCGACGTGGGATCGCGCTGCGGGTCGATCTCGGGAGCGACTCCCGGCAGCGGCCGGTAGGGCATCACCCGCGACAGCATCCAGCCGACCGCCGCCCAGAGCGCGAGCGCGATCACGTTGACGATGATCTTCGACACGTTGGGGCTGTAGAACCACGTCAGCCGGCCGTAGACGGGCCCCGCCCAGGCGCCGGCGTTGATGTAGCCGGTGTTGCGTGCCGCCGCCCACAGGGCGGTCGGCTGCCACAGTCCGTAGCAGACCGCGATCGAGATGGCCGCCCCGAGCGTCACGCGTCCGAGGTGGCGCCAGTGGTGGCGCAGGCCCCACACCATCGCGACGCCGTAGAGCACCATGTTGATCTTCGCGCCGCCCGCGAGGCCGAGGGCCACCCCGGCCAGCAGCGGGTGCGACCGCATCAGGGCCAGCGCCGCCATGCCCAGCACCACGGCGACGGACTCGTTGTGGGCCTGTGCCACGACCGACCACACGAGAGCGGGATTGAGCAGCAGCACGAGCACGGTACGCAGCTGCAGCAGGTGGTTGCCGCGGGCCAGCCACCAGGCGATGCCGGCGATGCCGAGCATGGGCAGGAGGCAGAAGAGCTGCAGCCAGAACACGATGTCGTGGGTGTTGGTGCCGCCGAGCAGGCTCGCCGCGTACTGGGTCGCCGAGATCACCGGTCCGTAGACCGTGGGGGTGTCCTGCCAGGGGCGCTCGATCGTGAGCAGGACGGGGTCGTACTGCATGCGGAAGATCTCGCCGGGCGGGATCTGGTAGGGATCGAGTCCGAGCACCTGGAGCCTGCCGTAGGCGGCATACATGAGCACGTCGGCCGAGGTCATCGGCGGCACGAGGCACACCACGACGTTGAGCCCCACCCCCAGCGCGGCCAGGCGCGAGAGCCGCGGCCGCCAGCCGTCGACGGCGGCACTGCGGCAGCACCACCACCCCCCCGCCCCGACCGCCAGCGCGAGCCAGAGCAGCCCCACCGCCACCCAGTCGGGCACCGGGACGTGCAGGTTGTAGGGGGGCAGCAGGCTGCCCTGCGGGTCGAGCGAGAGCGTGGCGGCGGACGGGCCGAGGAACCCCACGAGCCAGATCAGCGCGACCGACACCACGACGGCGGCGAGGCCCACCCGGTGGTCGCGGTGCCAGGCCCCCGGCACGTACAGGCGTGACGGGCGGGGGTGAGGGCGACGGAACTGGGGAGGCATCAGCCGGTTCACGGGTCCTGCGTCGCCGGCTGGTATCTGCGCCGCTTCATGGCAGGTACGGCCTCGGCGATCACCAGGGCGAGCAGCAGGAAGACGACAGCCCCCGCCGCGACACTGACGCCGACCACCTTCGGGAACGGATCGGGCTCCGCCGGCGACGGCAGCGGCGGGGCGGTGGCCGTGCCGGGGTCCTGACCCGTGAAGACCCCCGACGAAGGAATCGGCTTGGTCAGCGCCTGCAGCGGGTTGATGATGCCGAATCCGAGCTGACGGTCGGGGATGCTGCCGAGCGGCGGATCGGCGGTGGCCTGCAACCGCGCCTTCACCTGCCCGGGAGTGAGGCCCGGGTCCTTCTGCAGCATCAGCGCCACGAGACCGGCCACCAGAGGCGCGGCGAACGACGTGCCGGTCTCGACCCGGTAGGCCTGCTTCTCCTTGATCTCCTCCGGGCTGTACTGACCGTCGCCGTTGGTGTCGACCGCCGACGGGACGAGGCCGACCACCTGGTCACCGGGGGCTCCGACGGTCACGGGCATGTCGGGGTCGAAGCCGGACTCGGGTCGCGGAGCGTCGGCCTTGGTCGACATCCCCACGGCGATCACGCCCGGATAGGAGGCGGGGAACCGGGGCCCGTCGTTCGCACCGGCGTTGCCTGTCGCCGCGACCACCACGATCCCCGCGGCGACGGCTCGGGCGATCGCCGCGCGCAGGTCGGCCCGGTCGCCGCCGGCCTGCGAGATGTTGATCACGTTCACCTTCAGCTCGACGGCCGCGTCGACGCCGCGCACGAGCGCGTCCTGCGGCTCCTTCTTGTCGGACGTCTGCAGCACCCTCATGGCGTACACCGTCGCGCCCGGCGCCATGCCCGAGAAGTTGGACCCGTTGTCGACCCGCTGGCCGTTGATGAGCGACACCACCATGGTGCCGTGGAGGCAGTCGAGGAAGTACTTGCCGCCCTTGTCGGCCTTCTGCTTCACATCCGCGTCGTCGCCGACCAGGTTGAAGCTGCGAACCTTGCCCGGATCGAAGTAGGGGGTATTGGTCACCGCGGCACCGGTGTCGAGCACCGCGACCTTGACCCCCGTGCCGTCGAGCTTCGCCCCGTTCGGACCGGTGAGCGCCCAGGCCCGGTCGGGCTTGATCCGTTCGTACTGCCACGCCCGGGGAGCGCCGGAGAAGGCGTTCTGCGCAGTGCCTCCGCACATCACGGGATCCAGCAACGGGGGCTCGGCCGCGTGGGCGGTGGGCACACCGGCGAGGCCGTAGCCGAGCGTCATGGCGAGCAGCAGGGCGATCCGGCGCCGCCATCTCGTCGTCGTCATGCTCACCCCTCAGAACTGGGCCGGCAGGTTCGCGACCTGCATGAGCACCTGACCGGCGCGGTTGACGAGGGTTCCCCGGCCGGGAGGCAGCGGCGTGGCCCGGTAGTTGCCCCACAGCACGCCCTCGTCCTTGTTGCCGCTCATCACCAGCGCCGGGTTGGCCGAGTCCTTGATGCGGCCGATCACCGGATCCATGACCGCGCGACCCGCCCCTCCCATGCCGCGGGAGATGATGAGGTGCAGACCGATGTCGGACGCCACCGAGATGAAGTCCTGGAACGGCTGCAGCGCGTTGCCCATGCCGGTGGCCACCAGCTCGTAGTCGTCGACGACCACGAACACCTCCGGGCCCTTCCACCACGACTTGTCGCGCAGCTGCTGGCTCGACAGGTCGGCGGTGGGGAGGCGGCCCTGCAGCGCCGGCACCGTCTGCTTGATGGTCTCGATGCCGGCCTGCTGCGACGGCGCGTAGCGCAGGATGTAGTCGTCCGGGATGAAGCCGAGCAGCGAGCGGCGGTAGTCGAGCACGAGGAACTTGGCCTGCTGCGGGGTGTAGCGCTTCATCAGGCCGTGCAGGATGACGCGCAGGGTGGTCGACTTGCCGCACTCCGGCCCGCCCAGGATGACCAGGTGCGGCTCGGCCTTCGGGTCGTACATCACGGGCGCCAGCTCGAGTTCGTCGATGCCGTAGGGCACGGCCTTGCGCACGTCGTCGTACTCGACGGCGGGCAGTGCCGTGACGGGCAGATCGCTCGGGAGCATGCGCACCTCGGCGGCCCTGGGGCCCTGCCAGGCGCCGTTGACGGCCGCGATCATCGCCCGCTGGCCCTCGGTCGACGTCTCCGCGCTCTCGACTCCGTCGATCCTCGGCAGACCCACGAGCATGTGTAGCCCGTCGCCGGACAGTCCTCGACCGGGACGTCCGGGCGGGACGAGGCCGGCGAGCTTGCGGTTGATCTCGGACTCGAACGGGTCGCCCAGCTTGAGCTCCACCCGGCTCTGCAGGAGGTCGCGGATGTTGAGCCTGAACTCGGACCACTTGTTGGCCGCGGCCATGACGTGCAGCCCGTAGCCGAGCCCGCGGGCTGCGATGTTGGTGATGACGGGATCCTGCGCCTCGAACTCCTGCCGCAGCGTCATCCAGCCGTCGACGATGAGAAAGACGTCGCTCGGGAACCTGTCCGGGGGGAAGGTGCCGTCGCGCCGGCCCCGGCGGTAGGAGCCGATGCCGTCGATGCCGAGCTCGGCGAACATGAGTTCACGCGACTGCATCAACGACGTCATCTCGGCGATGGTGCGCCGGACCCGGTCGACGTCGAGCCGGCCACAGGCCGAGCCGACGTGGGCCAGGTCGCGCATCGACATCAGCGACCCGCCGCCGAAGTCGAGGACGTAGAAGCCGACCTCCGCGGGGGTGTGGGTGAGGGCCAGTCCGGCGATCGCCGCGCGCAGGGCCATGGACTTGCCGGCCTGCGGTCCCCCGACGACGGCCAGGTTGCCGCCCGAGCCCGAGAAGTCGAGCCACATCGGGTCGCGACGCTGCTGGCGCGGACGGTCGATGAGCGCGACCGGGCCGGAGAGGGTGCCGTGGAACCGGGGGTTCTGCACGGTGAGCCCGCGTCCGGGAACCACCACGAGCTTGTCCTGCAGCAGGGCGTCCATGGTCGGCGGCGAGTCCAGCGGGGGCAGCCAGACCTGATGCGCGGGCCAGCCGTGGCCCTTGAGCTTGCCCACCACGATGCCCAGCAGCGTCTCGTCGTCGTCCTTCTCGCCGTCCTTGTCCTTCGGCTTCTCCTTCGTCGACGGCGCGCGCCGCTCGGGCGCCGGCGGTTCGGGCTCGGGCTCGGGCGGTTTCACCACCTCGACCGGGCGGGCCGCGAACTCGAGGACCGGCGGCACCCAGGCCTTGCGCACGACGCCGGCCGGACCGATCTCCTCGATCTCGGATTCGAGCGGCGCGGACGGGCTGCCGCGCCACGGGCCGGACACGTAGGCGGCCTTGAACCGGGTCATGGAGACGGTGTCGTACTTCAGGTAGCCGTTCCCCGGGCCGGACGGCAGCTCGTAGGCGTCGGGTACGCCGATCACGACCCGCGACTCGGCGGGCGAGAAGGTGCGCAGCGCGATGCGGTAGGACAGGTAGGTGTCGAGGCCGCGGAGCTTGTTCTCCTCCAGCCGTTGCGACGCCAGCAGCAGGTGGACGCCGATCGACCGGCCGATGCGTCCGATCTGGATGAACAGCTCGATGAACTCGGGCCGTGCCGTCAGCAGCTCGGAGAACTCGTCGACGACCATGAAGAGGCTGGGCATCGGGGGGATGTCGGCGCCCTCCTGACGCGCGATCTCGTATTCCTCGCGGTTCTTGATGTCCTTGTTCTTCAGCCTGGCGTTCGTCTGCGAGAGCACCTCCATGCGGCGCTCCATCTCACCCGCGATGGCGTCCTGCATGCGGTCGACCAGGGTGAGCTCACCCTCGAGGTTCGTGATGACCGCCGACACGTGGGGCAGGTCGTCGAGTCCGGCGAACGTGGCGCCGCCCTTGAAGTCGACGAGCACGTAGTTGAGCTGCTCCGAGGAGTGCGTCATCGCCAGGCCCAGCACCAGCGTGCGCAGGAACTCCGACTTTCCGGACCCGGTCGCGCCGATGCACAGGCCGTGCGGACCCATGCCGTTCATCGCCGACTCCTTGATGTCGATCTCGACCGGACGCCCGTCCTCACCCGCCCCGATGGGCACGCGCAGTCGCTGATGGATCGGACGGGGCTTCCACGCCTGCCGGATGTCGAGGGTCAGCGGGTCCCCCGTCCCCAGCATGGCCGGGTAGTCCTTCGGCGCCTCGAACACCACCGCGGGAGCCTCGTCCTCGTCACCGGTCGACACCACGGGCATGCGGTAGGGCGAGAGCTGCCGGGCGAGCATCTCCACGTACACCATCGGCACCTGGTCGGGGCGGCCGAACGACGTGGACGCGATCGGCCCGGAGGGCTGCCGGCGATGCAGGGTGATCTCGTCGGGGGTGAGCTCGAGCACGGCGACGTTGTGGTCGATGCGCTTCGGCCGTTCGCGCAGGGTCGAGACCTCGATGGTGCACGTGGTGGTGCCCGGCGTGGCGAACATGTCGGCCGTCACCCCGTCGACGCCGTCGACGACGAGCACCACGTGGGCCGGGTCGCCGCCCGGTGTGTTCTGCGAGCCGTCGGTGACCTGCGAGAGTTCCAGCGTGGACGTGGCGAAGAAGCGCACCTGCCCGGCACCGTCGCCGCGGGTCGGATGCTGCAGGTGCGGCAGCCACTTGACCCAGTCCCATTTCGCTTGGTTCTCGGGCGACACGCACACGATGATGCGGACGTCGGTGGGGGCGTGCCAGGCCGCGAGCTGGGCGACCATCGCGTAGGCCAGCTTGCGTGCGGCCTCCACGTCGCCGACCAGCTGGAAGTACTTGAACCCGCGCACACTGACCATGAGCGGCACGCTCGGAACCGTCAGGTGCGTCCGGATGAAGCGGCGCAGGGCCCCCGTGGTGAGCGGCTCGAGGTCCTCCACCGGCTTCGACTCCGGCGGCACGATCCGCTTGGCGAACTGCTGCCGCCCGACGGAGATCCGTACCGAACAGAAGTCGTCGGCGTCGGGGCGGCGCTCCCACATCCGCCGGTCGCCCGCCAGGGTCCACAGCACGTCGGGCGAGGGATGCCGCCACGACACCGCCTTGCGCTGAGCGGCGGCGGCTTGTTTCACCTGCTTGCGGGTCTGTCCCAGATAGCGGAAGTAGTCGCGCCGGGCCGCGTCGAGCTCCTGCGACTGGTCGTCGTTGCCGCGGCCCATCTGCGACATCATCATGCCGACCATCGAGACGCCCATCATGGCGCCCATGACCGCGCCGAGAGCGCCGCGGCCGCCGCTGCTGCCGCCCGGCGTGGTGGCCATCCCCGAATACATCAGGGCCATCGCTCCCACGCCGGCGACCATCGGCAGCATGCGGAGGATCGTGCCGAACGGCTTGACCGGGGCGCTCGGCGGGATCTCGGGCGGCGACTCCAGCAGCAGGTCGCCACGGGGCATCGGCGGCGGCGTCGCGCGCTTGGCCCGGTTGAAGGTGATGGTCGCCATGGGATCCCCGGGCTACTTCCCGGCAGCCCAGCCGCTGACCGTGAGGTACACGTCGAGCACCGCCAGCACCAGCGGCACGATCGCCATGATGCCGAGCCACTCGAGCACGTCGCCGATGCGGCCGTACAGCGGCGACACGATGCGGTTGTACATCGTCGACGCGTAGGCGGCGAGCGCCAAGCCACCGAGCACCACGACGACCGTGGAGATCCCCAGTCGCCAGGCGAAGGGCAGGGCCGTCAGCGCCATCACGACGACGGCGAAGCCGATCAGCGCCCCCGGCAGGAGCAGCGACAGCCGCTGGGTACGGCCGACGAAGGCACGCGCCCGCAGCATCATGGCCAGCGAGACGGCTGCCCCCAGTGCCAGCACCACCCAGTCGGCCCGCATCAGCACCGGAACCATGAGCAGCGACACCGTGATGCCGGTCGCCGCCAGGAAGGCGCCGAGAACCCGGTCGGCGCTGATCGCCCGGGCCACGATGTCGGACTGCACCGGCTGGTCGTCGGCCATCAGCGCCTCGGCGGTGGTGGGCAGATTGGGCATCGCGACCCTGGCCAGCTGGTAGGACAGTCCGGGCAGCAGGGACGTGGCGGCCAGGATCAGGGCGATGGCGACCGACGACACCTCCACCACCTTGCCGCCGAGCAGCACCATCGCCATGGTCGTCAGCAGCACCAGCAGGGCCGAGATCAGCACGGCCAGATGGGCGTAGGGCTGCACGCGGGCGGCCAGCCAGATGGTGGCCGACATCAGCAACATCATCGCCGACGCGATCAGCACCCGCAGCGGCAGCGACTGGGTGGGCAGGATGAACAGGCCCGACGCGCCGAACACCACGGTGGCCGCCCACCCGAGGCCGGCAGCCGGGAGGAAGTGGCCGAAGGCGCGGGACAGGACGATGGCGCCGACCGCGGCGGCGACCGCGATGAAGCCCGTGAGGAAGGCTTCGGCGAGTCCCCCGTACTGCACGCTGAGATCGGCGCGCCACAGCTCCATGAGCGGCACCACGGTCAGCAGCGCGGTCATGGCCGCCACCGCGACCCACTGACTGTGGGCTGCCACCCAGGAGGGCCGGGTGGACGTGGCCGTGGTGACGGCGTCGACCACGTCGTCGAACGCGGCGTCGGGCATCGTGGACTCGCGGAGCCGCAGGTAGAGGGTCTCGCCGTCGCGGATGCTGAGCGCGGCCACCTTCTTGTTCGGGTCGAGCGGGTCTTCACCGAGGCGCTGGAGCACCCACGCGTGGATCGCTTCCTGGCTCGTCGAACCGTCGAAGCCCGCGAACCTGATGATGTTGGGCAGCAGTTCCCCGAGCGTGGTCGTGCCAGGCAGCGCCAGATCGATCCGCCGCGTGGGCGAGATGACCGTGACGCGCGCCAGATCCTCTCCAACCGTGGTCGTCACGGGCGGCAGCCTACCTCCCGGGGGGACCCCTCCCGGCGGGTCCGGACGTGCGGCCCCACGGCGCCCGGGGCCTGCCGACAGCCGGACGCGGGTCGCCTAGTGGCGTCGCCGATGCCCGAAGAGCAGGTCGTACTCGGTGGGCGTCGGGGGGATCGAGAGCCGCACCAGCCGGCGCGGCATCGCGAGCACGACCTCGTTCGCCCCGAGATCGGCGCAGAGCCGCAGCTGCCGCGGCGTGAGCACGTAGGCCCGGCGGAGGTTCTCGATCGTGCGGGCGTCGCAGGGGCTGACGAGCGCCATGTCGCACGACCGGAGCGCGTGGATCGCCCCGGACGCCGCCGCGTCCTCGGTGAGCATGACCGCCTGGAACCGTCCCAGCCCCACCTGCACGCCGTCGAAGTAGGACGCGTCGTCGATGATGAGGCTCGGCCGGTAGGGACGGCCCTGACCGGGCAGCACGCCGCCCGGCGCCAGGAACTCCGACGTCCCTCCGCAGCCTTGCACGGCGTCGACGAGCCCCTGCCAGCGTCGCCGTTCGTTGGCGACGATGGACAGGTGGGCGCCGAGCGAGATGCAGCGGAAGGCGAGCAGCCACGTCACGTACTCCGGCACGGCCAGCAGGAGCCGCGTCGGCACCGGGCGGAACAACCGGATGGCGATCGGCCCGGACCGTCCGTGACCGAGCAGGAGGCCGGACGGTCCGGTGCGCACGACGGCCTCCGGCCCCGACTCGGCCGCCCCGTCCGGCAGCGTCCAGCCCGGCGTCGCGCTCATCGCACTCCTCGACCCAGGGGCACCGTGGCCAGCATGGTCGGCACCTGGTCGCCCGACGCCGGGCCGAAGGCGACCTCGCCCTTGAGGCGTGTCTCGACGAACGACGTCGCGGCGGCGGCCCCCTCGACCGTGGGGGTGACCAGCCTGATGCCGCCCGACGCGCGGCGGCTGGGCGACAGGGTGTAGGACGTGATGGCGAACAGCACCGGGGCTTGCCCCACCGCCTCCTGGAGGGCCTGGTAGCCGGTGGAGGCGGTGCGTCCCCAGCGGCGCACCATGCGTCCGCTGTGCACCAGGCCGTCGCAGTTCCAGGTCGACCACCGTTCCCGGCTGCGGTGGGTGCCGCCCTCGGGCCCGGAGCCGGACGTGAGCGACAGCACCTCGTAGATCTCGATCGGCGACAGCGCACGGGTCTCGATGCCCTGCCGCTTGAGCGCCGACTGCACCCGGTGCAGACCGAAGCGGAGCGTGCCGTAGATGCCCTCGTGGTTGGCGCCGCGCAGCGCCACGGCTTCGAGGCACAGGCGGGGATCGAGCCTCAGGCAGAGCCAGGTGCGACGCATCGTGGGTGGTGGCGGCTCCTTGGAGATCTCCTGGTAGGCCTTCGCCGCCCGCGACTCCCCGCCGAGCAGCACCGTGGTGGGGGCGGGCACCGTGTAGGTGACCACCTGCACGCCGGCGAACACGATGTCGTCCTGCACCGTGAGGCCGGACAGGGCGTCGAGGTCGATCTTCTCGCCCTTGTCGGCCAGCAGATCGTCGTCGGAGACCAGCGCCAGCACCGCCGTCCACGCCCTGCCGTCGGCGATCACGCCGAGCTCACCCGTACGGCCGGCCGAGGTCTGCGAGACCGTGAGCCCCGGCACCCATTCGGCCAATGGCACGAGATCGAGCGGCACGGCGTCCGGCACGTTCGGGATCGGCTTGCGGCGGGCGAACCGGACCCACTGCCGGATCCAGCCGGGCAGGGAGTGCCCCTTGACGGGGATGAGCAGGAGGAGCAGCACCCCGGCCACGATGCCCGCCGCCACGTAGGAGCGGGCGATGACCAGCACCGCGACCGCCAGCACCACGGCCTCGATCGCGAGAGCCATGCCGAAATGCCGACGGAGCCAGCTGCCGCGGAGAGCCCGACGCGGAGTCTGGTCACTGCGTGCCATCCCTGCCTCCCGGTCGGTGCGACGATCCGGCCTCACTCTAGTGTCCGCAGTCTCACCCGATCGGGGGTCGAACCCGAAGCGCCCGGCAGCTGAGCGGACGGCACCCGAGTGGGACAGAATGGGCCGGGTTGGAGAGTCGGCCGGCGATGGGACGTTCATGGCAGCACGCAAGGACCTGCTGAAGGCACAGGCGTTCACCACGCAGCGACTCGTGTCCGCCCTCGTCGACCGCGATCCCGACAACGCCGTGCCGCCGTTGCGCAGGCTCGGCATCGCGACCTTCGTGGGCGTGCTGCTGGCGGTCGTCCTGGTCGCCGGGTTCGGAGTGGTCGGCTACCTGAGCAAACCCACCTCGCAGACCTGGCAGCAGGCCAACACGATCGTGATCGACATCTCCGCCGGCGCCGTGTTCGTGTTCCTGGAACACCCGGACGAGCCGGACCCGGCGAAGCAGCTGCAGCTCCACCCCGTCCCGAACATCACGTCGGCCAAGCTCATCACCAAGAACGGTCCGGTCGTCTCCGTCCGCACGGCGTCGCTGGCGAGCGCGGTGCGCGGTCAGGCGTACGGCATCGTGAAGGCCCCCAGCCAGCTGCCGGACCCGAAGGACATGTCGGCCTTCCCGTTGCGGGTCTGCTCGATCCCGGCCGACCTCGACCAGGTCACCCGTCAGCCCCGGACCCGGTTCACGACCCTCGAGATCGGGGTCGCGCCACCGGCACCGCGCGACGACACCGTCGCCGCCATCGACAGTGCCGGTACCCAGTACCTGATCATGAACGGCCGCCGCTATGTGCTGCCGAAGACCGGCGGCGGCAAGTCGCCCCTCCTCGACGGTGCGTTCGCCCTCGAGTTGCGCGTCGACTCGTGGGTGGACTCCCTGCCCGTCGACCCTCCGCTCGAGGCACTGACCATCCCCGGCTTCGGCAACCCGCCCACGCGGCCGGGGGCCGGCAACATCGGGCGCATCGTGTCGACCGGCGACACGCGGTTCCCCGAGCAGCTGACCTACTGGGTGCTGCTGAGCGACGGCTACAGTCGCGTGGGCTACCTCGACATGCGCCTCCTCGTGCTCCGCGACAAGCGCGAACCCACCAACGTGCCGGAGACCGAGGTGAAGGACTACAGCAGCCGTACGTCCCTGCAGTCGACTCTCCCGCCGGATCGTCCCCGGTTCTACAACAACGGGGGCTCGTTCGCGGCTCTCAACGTGTGCGCCACCTACGCCGAGGGGCGCGAGGACCCCTCGATCACCGTCGACAGCGCCTCCGTGCCGACCGTCCCCGCGTCGGCGCTCCCCACGTCCGGCCAGGTGCAGGCCGACCGCTACGAGCTGATCGTCGGGGTGCCGGGCGGCGGTGCTCTGGTACGGGATCGCGAGAGCCTGGCGTCCGGTGGCGGTGCGCAGCTGATCTGGCAGAACAAGCGCTACGGCATCCCCGACGCCGAGAGCAAGGCAGCGCTCGGCTACGCCGACAAGCCGGCCGTGGCACCGGTATGGGGAGGCATCCTGCGACGGATCCCCTCGGGCCTCGACTCGGGCGTCCTGCTCAGCCACGCCGCCGCCGCCGGCACTCCCATCTGA
>Ga0073899_10000503_pt1 | contig 36105 bp, 24 predicted proteins | sample KloWWTmetaKNB5Ph_FD_88975 | JGI IMG/M metagenome (GOLD analysis project Ga0073899, IMG submission 88975) | Active sludge microbial communities from Klosterneuburg, Austria, studying microevolution and ecology of nitrifiers - Klosterneuburg... | ecosystem: Engineered > WWTP > Aerobic digester >... | reverse complement strand
TCGCTGTCGACGAGTGGGTCATGGAAGCCGCGCACGGAGGATTTTGCAGGCATGAAACGAGCGCCGCCCTGGACGACGAAACTACCGTCGGCCTGCGGGTGAAACAAGAACATTGAAGCCCCCCGGAGCATCACGGTGGCCCCCGCAATGGCGGCATCATCGATGGCGCCATTGCGATCCCCTGCATCACCTCGAAGCGCCCTTTCCGGAAGTGCGGGCAGCACAGCCACTCGAAGCGCTCGACACGCTGGAGAAACGCTGCCCCCGACTCGATGACCGCTGGTATACCGGGGTCGGTGCATTCAGGGCCGTCCGCGCTGCATCCCGCACCCGGAAGCGGACGATTTCACCCTCCATGCCGAGAATCCGCTCGTTTGAGATCGCCTACGTGTAAAGCACGTATAGCCTGCGAACAGAGACGGCTATGTGGGATGGATTAAGGAATCACGGATCAAGTCATCCCCGTGAAAGTGGGGATCCAGGAAGTACCTGAAAACATGGATTCCCGCTTTCGCGGGAATGACAAAATGTTGACTTATTCAGCGTTTCCTTAAGCGCTTTATTTTGTTTAATGAAAGCGGCATTCGTCGAAAATGGGCAAGGTTGAGGCCGAGGCCTTTCTTGTTTCACGGGCAGCGGAGCGAAATGCCGGCGCAGCCTAAATACGCCGTCGCACCTTGAGGGCGATGGCGCCCACCGCCAGAAAAGCAATTCCCATCAGAACCAGCGTGACAGGCCATCCCAGAGAATGGGCGAAATGCCTGGCGCTGTAATAGCCGATGTAGCCGAGCATGGCGATCACTGTGGTGAACAATAGCGCCCGGCTTTGCAGCGCCACGCAGGTATACAGCATGGATGCGGTAACGGCGAGATAGGCAAGTTCGACCGGCGTGTTACGCACGAGGTCGAACAGGCCACCATAAAGCATGATCGATCCAAAGAAATAGCCGAGACCCGCCAATTGTGAATAGCGCCCGGCTTTGTGCAGACCATAGGCTGCGGAGATCACGCTCATCCCGGTGAGCAGGCTCGCCCAGTGGACGGAGGAAGCGAGCGCAACGCGGTCGAACAGGCCACTGTTCATCCAGCAGATGGCGATCAGGAAGGATGGTGCCGTGAGCAAACGGTGCGGCGTATCTTCGAGTGACGAGGCAACCAGAAACAGCGAGGCGCCAAGGACGATAGCGATGTAGGCAAACGGGACATCAAGCATATCGAGGCCGACCTGCATGAAGCCGTACACGAAGAACAACGTTGCAAACGCCAACACTGTGAGCCGGTATTTTGCGAATAGCGCACCCTGATGCAGCGCCATCATCCCGAATACACAGAGTGTTGCCGCGCGCCAATTGTTGTCATGCGGGAACGCCTCATGGATGAGTACGAACCAACCCCCGGTCAACATGAACATGGCTGCCAACGCCAAAGGCATAACGACTCTCGGATATTTATCCTCATGCAACGCAGCAAGCAGCACGATGAGCAAAATATAGCCCACACCGAGTGTCATGAGGACTCGCATCGTGCTTCCCATGCTTTCCCAGAACATGCCGACATAGGTGCTGACACCCGCGAAAATGAATATCGCTCCGAGATAAATAAATAGCGTGCGGGCGATATCGCCGCTACTGCGCCGGCCAGCCCCAGGCTGAGTTGCCGCCGAAGCATGCAGTGCTGTCTCGATTTCGGCGGGGGTAATGGCGTAATTGCGCATGAGCTGAGCAATGTGCTCCAGCGCACTGGCCTTATCCGTTACTCCGGATGCACCAAGTAGTCCCGCCAATAATGGCCAGCCCCACCAGCCGGCACCGATCAACAGAAAGATCGCCAGCAGAACCAGCAGCCAGATCATGGCGTCACCACCCAGCCGATGAAGTGGGTGTTGTCGCTGTAATACGCATTGCTTGCATTGGGCAGGCGGATACTGCGCCCATTCTTGGTCAGCACCACATCGTTACGGTAACGTGAGGAATAGAAAAGACCCGTGAAAATATCGCTTCTGTAACCATTCATCTCCGCGCTGAACTCGTAGCCATCAGGCGCGATACTGGAAGAGTCAACCTTGAGCCCGGCGAGATCGGGAACCTCAAGCGAAGTGATCTTCGCCGCATCCACGGGTGGTACAAGCGCTTTGCCGGGCGGCACCAGATCGGGTGGCAGCATGTAGGCAATCTCCCTCACTCCGCCCGTCTTTGGGCTGAAGCGCCAGAGACGCGGCTTCTGGTATCCGGCAACATTGCCCTGATAAAAGATCTGAACCTGCTGGTTCACGACCGAGACCTGCACCCCGTTCGTATTGTTGTTGTAGAACCCGGTCGCATACAGCACATCGTATTGCGGCGGGGCGACCAGAAGTGCGGGAATCCCCGAGACCAGCAGAAACACAACGACCAGCAGCAGCGGCAGGCCCAGACCAAAAGTGATGGTAGGGTTCTTGCGAAAGAATGATTTCATACCGGCCTTTCCGTAGGGATGGTGTGTTCATGCTACGACGTGAGAGAAACGGAGTCCATGCATTTATCGTTGAGCATTTCTTCTTTATTTATCCTGGCGCTCGATCAGGAAGGCCTGGCGGTTGCGCTCAAATTCTTCAGTCAATACGCGCTCGAGTGGTTTCTCCGATGCGGTCTTGGGAATTTCATCGATGATCAGCAGATAGGTCGGTACGAAATTTTGTTCGAGGCCGGCACGACAGGTGCGGAATATTTTCGCCGGATCGAAGCGGGTGCGGTCGACCGGAACAATGGCGGCAACCACATCGCGCTCGCCGGGCGCACCCGATGCGGCCGGGACGCCGAAGACGAAAACATCGTCGACCTGCGCATCTTCGGCGACGACTTTTTCGACGAAGCCGGGATTGATGAAGTCGCCGTTGTGGCGAATGCCGCCACCTTTCCGGTAGTCGAAGTACAGCCAATCTCCGGCATCGCTGTGGCCCATGTCGCCGCTGCGATTCCAGCCAGCGCGCATCTTTTGCAGGGAGGCCGCCGGATTGTTGAAATAGTCGACATCCACCGACATCGGGCTGCCACTCTCCGGCCGACAGCAGATTTCGCCGACGACATCAGGCGCACATTCGTTGCCTTCATCATCGAGAATTTTCATTTCATAGCCGGGCATCGGTTTGCCGAAAGAGCCGATCGGCCCTTCGCCGGGACGCCGGAAGGCCATGCCGCCGCCATCGCTGGCGCCGTAGATTTCGAAGATGCTGACGCCGAAGCGCTGCTCGAAAGCTTCCCAGATGCCGGCCGGCATGCCACCGCTGATCACCAGACGCACGGGGTTATCGGCATCGTTTGGCTTCGCCGGTTCGCTGTAGATCGCCGTCGCCATGCCGCCGAGTACCGAGAAACTGGTGCAGCCGTAATGTCGGCAGATGTCCCAGAGCCTGGATTTTGTGAAACGCCGGCTGAACACTGCACGATAGCCGCCGAATAGTGCCGGACACAGCGCTGTAGCCTGGGCATTGCTGTGCGTGAATGAAAGCCCGGTGTAGGGCCGCTCGTCGGGCTGATAGCCGAATAGCGAACCCATCAGGCCTGTGCCGCCGAAGCGCATGTTTTTACCGACGATGCCTTTGGGATTGCCGGTGGTGCCGGAGGTATAGATGATCTGGATCGGATCGTCGAGTGTCACCGGTACCGGCTCGATACGCGGCCCCGGTGTGGTGAGGATTTTGCGCAGCGAGTCGACGCCAGAAAAGTTGCTGATCGCCGGCGCGCCTGACTCACCGGAATCGAGCGCCAGCACCCATTCCAGCGAGGGCATCTGTGCGCGTGCCGTCATTACCTCGGCCAGAGAATAATCGCCACAGATGATGCCGCAGCTGCCCGAGTCATTCACCATGAACGCCAGCTTGTCGCCTTTGCTGCGCGGGTCGACGGGGACGAAGACGCTGCCGGTAATCGACGCGGCAATCATCGCTTCGACGAATTCCGGATGATTGCGCAGCATGATGACGAAGCGGTTGCCTTTCTTCACACCGCACTTCATCAAATGTGCGGCGAGGCGGTTGGCATGGGTGTCGAGTTGTTTGTAGGTGCGCACCTCGTCGGGCGTCTTGCCACCATCGAGGCTCAGATGCTCGAAGGTCAGTACATCGAGATCGGGCTGCTGCTCGGCGCGAATTTCGATCAGATCGGCGAGGATGAATTCGTTGCGGGAATCGGGGTCGCGCATGATGAACGATTAACGCATGGCAATGGTGATGTTCATGACCGCCGTCTCGTTGCCGAGACTGCCGCCGCCATTGTGTGCCAGGCCGATGCGCGCACCTTCAACCTGACGTTTGCCGGCGCGGCCTTGCAGTTGCCAGGTGAGTTCGGCGATCTGGGCGACACCGGTGGCACCGACCGGATGACCCTTGCGCAGCAGGCCGCCGGAAGGATTCACCGGAATCCGCCCACCGATACGCGCATCGCCTTCTTCGACGAAGCGGCGCACATCCTCTGCTTTACACAGGCCGAGGTGTTCGTAGGTAAGCATTTCGGTGACCACCGATGAGTCATGCAGTTCGATCAGATCGAGATCCTCCGGGCCGACGCCGGCTTCGCGGTAGGCATCAGCGATCGACAGGCTGGTGACGTTTTCTGCTGCGCCATCGGGATGTTCGAAATACGAATGCACCACCGAGGAAACGATGCGCACCGGCTTTTCGATGCCCATCTGGCGCGCCTTGCGTTCGCTGACGAGAATCACCGCAGCGCCGCCGTCGCCGAGTGGACAGATCATCGGCCGCGTTAGTGGGTCGACGATCACCGGTTGCGCCAGTACTTCGTCGACCGTGGTGACTTTTTGGAACTGGGCGCGCGGATTGAGGCTGCCGTACTGCGAGGCCTTCTCGGTAATCATCGCAAAGTGGCGGATATCGGTGCCGTGGCTGGCCATGTATTCGCGCGCCATCACGCCGTAAAAATCGGCGAACATCGAGCGGTTCTGGCCGGAGCCTGCGCTTTGTCCGGCCGTCATCGCGGCCATGAATTTGTCGCGCTCCTCGACGTCGATCGCGCCATTGAACGCGCTGTAACTGACCATCTTGTTCTCGTGGAATAGCTTCTCGAAACCGACCACCAGCACGACATCATAGTAGCCGGCGGAGACCATCATCGCCGCCTGGTTCAGCGCAGTGGAGCCGCTGCCGCAGGCGTTTTCGATATTGATGATGGGGAACTTGCCGAGGCCGATGGAACTCAGCACCACCTGGCCGCGAATCGATTCCTGGCCGGTGACCAGACCGGCGGCGCAGTTGCCAACATAGGCCGCCTCGATTTCATCGGGACGGATACCAGCGTCCTGGATGGCTTCGAGTGCCGGCTGGCCGCCCAGCCACTTGATGCTTTTGTCGAGATGTTTACCAAAGGGCGTCATGCCGACGCCGGCGACGATTGCGTTAACGCGCATATTTGTTGAGCTCTCGAATTTTCTGTGCGGGAATGACCAACAATCAGATCATTCCTGCGCGCGGCAGGTTGTATTTCTGGCGCAGGGCTTCGACTTCTTCCTCGCGGCCCGGCAGCTTGGCAGGCGCTTGCAGCATCTTGCCCTTCTTGAGTCCTTCAATCACCGCTTCAGAACGCGGGAACGGATTGCCATAGGAATTCAGCTGAAATAATTGTTCGAACGGCAGGCGCGGGCGTTGACCGCCGGCATCCTTGGATTCGACCGGATAGCCGACGGTTTGCACAACGACGATGCGGCAGCTCTCCGGCAGACCGAAAGCCTTCTCGACGCGCTGCCAGTTGGCCGAACCCTGACAGCAACAGCCAAGCCCTTCTTCGATCGCTACCAACGTTGACTGAGCGACGGCCTGGCCGAGATCCATGTCGACGAGGCCAGGCTGCTTGAGATTCTCCGACGCCATTGTCATGATCGGCACCAGCACTTCATTCAACTCCTGGTAGCGATCGGGACCGTAACCGAGCGCGCCGACATCGACAAGTTCGACGAGGCGCTGCGCTGCTTCGTCCATTGCATTGCTTTCGATGTACCAGATAATAACCACTGGCGCTTGCTGGATCTGGAAGCCGCCGACCGGCGACGGCAGCGAATCCATCTGCTCTTCAGTCGCCGTGGCGCGATGCACGACCAGCGCACGCGCGGCGTTATTGTTGCCAAAGTGTGAGGCGAGACGCGCTGCTTCAAGCATACGCTGGATTTTTTCGATCTCGACCGGACGGTTCGGATCGAGGTAGCGATAAGAACGACGGGTGCCGATAGCTTCCTTGAGTTCCATGAGTTTGTCCTTTTAGAAATTATTGGCGGCGATGATCGCCAGCATGTTGTTCTCGCCATCTTCGATCAGCCAGGCGCGCGCGTCGCGGAAGATTTTTTCGACCGGATATTCGCGACACAGACCGTTACCACCGAACATCTGGATTGCCTCACTGGCCAGTTCGAACGCAGTCTGCGTCGCCAGAATCTTCGATGCGGCGGCATACTGGAAGGGGATCATGCCCATGCGCTGGTAGTTGGCGATGGCGACCTGACGCACATGCGAGCGCGTCGATTCCAGTTTCATGAACATGTTGAACAGGCGCGTCTTGACGCTCTGATGCTGGATGATCGGCACGCCACCCTGCACGCGCTCCTTCGCATACGCCAGCGCGTGATCGAAGGCGGCGCGGGCGACGCCGACGAATTGCAGGCCCATCGCGGTATTGGCATGAGCGAGGAAACCGCTCAGCATCATGGCGTACATTTCGGGATCGTCGGCGAGGAAGAATTGCTGCGGTACGCGCACATTGTCGAAGAAAATTTCACCCTGGTTGAGAGTGCGCTGGCCGAGCTTGTCGAGTGGTTTGCCGCGCGAGATGCCGGGCAAGTCGAGCGGTAGCAGGAACACTGCACCACCGGCACGGCCAATCTTTGAATCCTCACAGGTCGCGAAGATCATGCCGCAACCCGCCAGCGTGCCACAGGACACCCAGGCCGCCTTCTGCCCATTGAGAATGTAATCATCGCCGTCGCGCCGCACGCGCAGGTCGGCGCGGCCCTGCGGATCGCGGAAGGAGGCTTCGTTGAAGGCTACCGTGTCGGTGCCGTGATTTGGTTCGGTGAGGGCAAGACAGAAAAACTCATCGCGTCTGGCGAAGAATTCGGCGAGATCGTCGCGCCCCATCTGCCGTGCGACGATCGGCCCGAGGTTGTACAGGGCGTAGGTGATCGACAGACCAACATCGCCCCAGCACAACTCCTCGATCACCATGGCATGCATCAGGGCGCGCGCCTCGGGCGTCAGGTCGGGGCCGTAGCAATCCGGCATGCCGACCAGGCCCAGTTGCTTGAACTTTTCCAGACCTTCCCAGAGCGGCGAGTCTTTGGCAATGACCTCTTCAGGCGTCATGCGGTCGAGCCTGGCGCCGATCGGGCGCAGCACTTCGGCGGCGAAGCGATGGCAGGTTTCCCGCAGGGCAAGCATTTCTTCGGTGATGCCGACATCAAGATCGATACAGGGGTTCATGCGCACTCCAGGAAAACTTGCAGGACAGGCATTCCAGCACGGTACAATCGATCAGTCAATTGATTGACAGCAGAACCTGAAAGATCCTACATTACACGGGTGAAACGAGAAACCATGACCGGCAAAGCGACTGCAATTTCACCCAGGAAACTCGGCCGACCGAGTGGTGCGGATGTGGCAGTGGCAACACGCCTGAAAATAATCGACGCCGCGACGCTGTGTTTTGCCGAACTCGGCTATGCCGCAGCCAGCAATCGTGAAATCGCCCGTCGTGCCGGTATTACCAGCGGCTCGCTATATCACTATTTTGATTCCAAGGCGGCACTCTACCGCGCTGCGCTTCAGGATGCCAACCAGATATTGATCGAGGCTTATCACGCGGCAGCCGGCGAAGCACCCGATGCGACGAGCATCGATCAGTTGTGTCTTGGTCTGGAACGCGCATTTGCCATGGCCCGTACGCGACCGGGCATGATGAATTTCGCCGCTGCCTCGACCATGGAAATCCAGCGTAATCAGGAACTCAACTGGCTGGAGAAGGACGAGGCAGAAGCCTTTCCAAAACATTTTCACAGTCTGTTGAAGCGTGCCAAACGCCGTGGCGAACTCGACCCGCAGGTGGACGTCTGGGCGATGGTGAATATTCTTCTGATCTCTTTCGCCAGCCTGGCTTTTCTGCATGGCTCGCAGTTCAACGACAAGGCTTCAGAAGCTTCACTGCGCGCCTTCAAGCAGATGCTCAAGGGCGAGGTATTTACTGGCGGCACCCATTAGGGCGCCGTTGATTTTGACTTATTGAGCGTTTCCCCTAGCTCAATTTTCCGTGGCAGTGCTTGTATTTTTTCCCCGAGCCGCAGGGACACAGATCGTTGCGGCCGATCTTGTCGATTTGGCGAACCATCGGCTGGTCTGGCTGTTGCGTCTCAAGATCGCCCAGCACTTCGTCATAACCAGCGTGGTGGTATTGCACGTTCTCCAGTTGCGGCGGTACTTCGGCTTCCTCAATCTGCTCTTCGGAGCGGATTTCGACGGTGAATAGCAGACGGGTGACTTCGGTGCGTACGCTTTGCAGCAGTGCTTCGAAAAGTTCAAAGGCTTCGCGCTTGTATTCCTGTTTCGGGTTTTTCTGCGCATAGCCACGCAGATGAATGCCCTGGCGCAGATGGTCGAGTGCCGAGAGATGTTCGCGCCAGTGCGTATCGAGGCTTTGCAGCATGATGTTGCGCTCGAAACCGTGCCAGGCAGCAGCGTCCACCCTGGCGATCTTGTCCGCATAGACGCTATCGACGGCATCAAGGATGCGCCTGAAGATTTGTGAATCATCGATCTGCGGCTCGGCTTTCAGCCATTCACTGATCGGCAGCTTAATGTTCCAGTCGGACAGCAGTACGGCTTCAACGCCGTGAATATCCCACTGATCTTCGACGCTCTCGACCGGTACATGGGTACGGAAGGTGTCGTGCAGCACCCCCTGACGCATCGCAGTGACCGTCTCGGTGATGTCGTCTGTTTCCAGAAGCTCGTTGCGTTGCTGATAGACGACCTTGCGCTGGTCGTTTGAGACATCGTCATATTCGAGCAACTGCTTGCGGATATCGAAGTTGCGTTGCTCAACCTTGCGCTGCGCCGATTCAAGCGAGCGTGTTACCAGCGGATGCTCGATGGCCTCACCTTCAGGCATCTTGAGGCGCACCATGATTGTGTTGAGTCGATCACCGGCAAATATCTTGAGAAGCGGATCATCGAGCGCGAGGTAAAAGCGCGACGATCCTCTATCACCCTGGCGGCCGGCGCGGCCGCGCAACTGGTTATCGATACGCCGTGACTCATGGCGCTCGGAGCCGATGATGTGCAGACCGCCGGCGGCAAGCACTTCGGCATGACGCTTGTCCCATTCGACACGCAAGGCGGCGATGCCTTGCGTCTTCTCCTCTTCGGAGAGGCGCGTGTCATCCTTGATGGCAGAAATTTCGCGTTCGATATTGCCGCCGAGAACGATATCGGTGCCGCGTCCCGCCATGTTGGTGGCGATGGTGATGATGCCGGGACGGCCTGCGTCCACGATGATTTCGGCCTCTCTGGCATGTTGCTTGGCGTTGAGCACCTGATGCGGCAGCTTCTCCTTGTCGAGCATGGCGGAGAGCAGTTCCGAATTCTCGATCGAGGTGGTGCCGACCAGCACCGGCTGGCCACGCCCCTGGCAATCCTTGATGTCATTGATGATCGCCGTGTGTTTTTCCGCTGCCGTGCGGTAGATCTGGTCCATGAAGTCATCGCGCACCATCGGTCGGTGCGTCGGAATGACTACGGTTTCCAGACCATAGATCTGATGAAATTCGTAAGCTTCGGTATCGGCCGTGCCGGTCATGCCGGCAAGCTTGGCGTACATGCGGAAATAGTTCTGGAAGGTGATCGATGCGAGCGTCTGGTTCTCGTTCTGGATCGCCACGCCTTCCTTCGCCTCAACCGCCTGATGCAGGCCATCCGACCAGCGCCGGCCGGACATCAGGCGGCCGGTAAATTCGTCGACGATGATAATCCCGCCGTCCTGCACCACATATTGCTGGTCGCGGTGGAACAGGTTATGGGCGCGCAACGCGGCATACAGATGGTGCATTAACAGGATGTTGGCCGGCTCGTAGAGGCTGCTTCCATCGGGCAGCAACCCCATGCGCGCAAGGATTTCCTCGGCGTGCTCGTGACCGACTTCCGTCAGCAATACTTGATGCGCCTTGAGATCGACGGTGTAGTCGCCGGTGTCGGCTTCACCTTCTTTTTTGGCGGCTTCCCCGCGCGTCAGTAGCGGTGCCACGGCGTTCAGCTTGACATACAGGTCGGTGTGATCCTCGGCCTGACCGGAGATGATCAACGGTGTGCGCGCCTCGTCGATGAGGATCGAGTCGACTTCGTCGACGACGGCGAAGTTGAGACCGCGTTGTACGCGCTCCTCCTTCACATACACCATGTTGTCGCGCAGATAGTCGAAACCGAATTCGTTGTTGGTGCCGTAGGTAATGTCAGCGGCATAGGCCGTCTGCTTGGTATCGTGGTCCATCTGCGACAGGTTCACGCCGACGCTGAGACCGAGAAAACGATAAAGGCGGCCCATCCAGTCGGCATCGCGCTTTGCCAGGTAATCGTTGACGGTAATTACATGCACGCCCTTGCCGGGCAGCGCATTGAGATAGGTTGCCAGTGTAGCGACCAGTGTCTTGCCTTCGCCAGTACGCATTTCGGAAATCTTGCCGGCGTGCTGGACCATACCGCCGATCATTTGTACGTCGAAGTGACGCATGCCGAGTACACGTTTGCTGGCTTCGCGGACAACGGCAAAAGCTTCCGGCAGCAGGTCGTCGAGTGATTCACCAGCAGCGATGCGCTGCCGGAATTCATCTGTTTTGCCGCGTAGTTGCGCATCGCTCAGCGCCTGGAGGGCTGGCTCGAATGCGTTGATTTTTTTGACGGACTGAGCGTACTGGCGGACCAGCCGGTCGTTGCGGCTGCCGAAAATCTTTTTGAGAATGCCGGAAATCATGCGCTAAAAGCCCGTGACGGGGAAAACGCGCATTTTACCACGAGGCCGCCATCTCCCCGGCTATTCGTGCAGATGCTTTGTGCAGATACATGTTCCTACAGATGCATTTGTACGGAGATCAGGCAGGATTCAATGATGTGCTGACATAGCGAGTTTTGCGCTAGCGTCGGTATTGGCCTGCGCGAGGAATCGAATGGGGTTTTGCGCCACACCATGCACGCGCACCTCAAAATGCAGATGTGGGCCGGTTGAGCGGCCGGTATTGCCGACCAGGGCGACAAGTTGTCCGCGTTTCACCAGGCTGCCGGGTTTGACGAGAATTTTCGACAGGTGCGCGTAACGTGTCGTCAGGCCGTTGCCATGGTCGATTTCGAGAAGATTGCCATATTCGGGATGTGTTTCAGCGGAGACCACCACACCGGTTGCTGCAGCAACCACTTGTGAACCAATGTCGGTAGGGAAGTCGAGGCCTTCGTGCATCGCCCGTTCTCCGGTTAGTGGATCGATGCGCCAGCCGAAGGAGGAGGACAGCCAGTGCGCCGCCACTGGTTGTGTGGTCGGCAGCATGTTCTTGTGCAGACGATCGTCGAGCAGCCAGGATTCGATCATCGACAGGTCGTCGCCGCGTGTGTCGAGCTGGTGCGACACTTCATCAAGCATGGACTGCAGGTCGGCTGTTGACATGGCTGTTGGCTTGATCAGGGGGCCACCACGACCGTCCTTGAGTGCATCAGCGGTCTCGCGTTTCTCAACAGGCTTGATGCCGGACAGCGTGGACAGGCGTTCACCGAGCGAGTCCAGATGCACCAGTCGAGCCTGCATCTGACCAAGTTTGACGGCCATGGCATTCAGATTGTCGCGGACGAATTCCTGGCTGCGCTGGTTTTCTGCGGCTTTCATGGTGCTGAGCAGGTCTTGCAGAAATGGCAGGCGAATATCCGCTGCATAACGCACAGTAATGTAGGAAAACAGCGAGGCGGTGATGATTACCAGCGCAGAAAAGCCGGCCGCGGCAAATGCCAGATGGCGCCAGCCAAGATGAATGCTTTTGGCAGTTGCCAGTTGCCGGGAGACGAGAATAATATGCACGTCGTTCCTTTCACTTCGAGATTTCATGCAAGCACGCACTCTGGACGATTGTCTCAATGCCGATGATGCGGTGGCGCGGCTTGCTGCCCATACCGGGCGTTTGCAGAAACTTCAGCGTTTGTTCGAAGAATCCGTTCCAGCGTCGCTGGCACGGGTTTGCAGGGTTGCCAATTTCAAGTCTGGCGCACTGATCATTTACGCCGAGAATGGCGCGGTGGCTACAAAGCTGCGTCAGATGGTGCCGAGCCTCGGCGAAGGGTTTCGTCTGAAAGGCGAGCAGGTTACCGAAATCCTCATCAAGGTGCAACCCCTGGATGTTGCACCGCAGCATCGCCCGCCACCACAAGCGGCTGTTCTCGGCAGCGGCGGTCGTACGAGTCTTGAGCGGCTTTTTGAAAGTCTGCCAGAGGGGGCCTTGCGCGAATCGCTACAGCGTTTTTTGCGGCGCGGTTAAGAAAAGGAAACGGAAAAGCCAGCGTTTGCGTTGCGGCGGGAGGTTGGCGTATGGCGAATATCGCCGTTCGCCACGCCGGTTGCGACAATATGCCGCAGGATATCGCACGGTGCGACCAGTAGAATTTCGGGTTTGCCGATTTTCCATTGCTCAAGGAGTTTTACCGTGTCCGTCCGTCTCCACCCACTTACCCCGGCGCCCCTCTGCCTGCTGATTGCCATCGCATTTCCCGTACAGGCGCAGCAGTCGGCGGCGCCTACGTCTTACGGCAATGTGCTGATCACTGCGCCGGCCGAACGCCCCTTGCCAGCCAATAGCGCCAATCTCAGCGCCGCCGATCTCGCTGCAAGGCTTGCGGCTTCGAGCGACACGGCCAGCCTGCTGCGCGATGCGCCGGGCGTCAGTCTCTACGGTGCCGGTGGCGTCTCCAGTCTGCCGGCGATCCATGGCCTTGCTGATGACCGCGTGCGCATCAAGGTTGATGGCATGGATCTGATCGCCTCGTGCCCCAACCACATGAACCCGGCGCTGTCGTATGTCGATCCGACCAACATCGGCACACTGAAAGTGTACGCCGGCATCACCCCGGTCAGCGTCGGCGGCGACAGCATTGCCGGCACCATCGTTGCCGGAACCGTCGCGCCAGTATTTGCTGCGGACGGCCAGGGCAGTCTCGTCAAGGGTGAAGCCGGTGCGTTCTATCGCAGCAATGGTAGGGCACAAGGGGCCAACCTTTCTGCCACCTACGCGACGGAGTCCCTCAGCCTCTCCTACGCTGGCGCTATGGCCAAGGCCGACAACTACGAGGCCGCGCAAGACTTCAAGAGCGGTACCGTTACCGGTCGTGCCGGTCACGAATTGTCGCGTGACGAAGTTGGCTCGACCGCCTATGACACACGCAATCACACGCTGGGCCTGGCGCTGAAAAGTGGCAACCACCTCATCGAAGCCAAGGTTGGCTTCCAGGACATGCCCTACCAGCTCTACCCCAACCAGCGCATGGATCTGCTCGACAACACACAGCATCGCCTGAACCTGCGTTATCTGGGTCACTTCAACTGGGGCACCGTGGAAGCACGCGCCTATCATGAGATCGTTGATCATTTCATGGACTTTGGTGCCGACAAACGCTTCTGGTACGGATCGCTATCCGGCGCCGGTGCCGCAGGATCGCCCTGCGCGCCAATCCGTTTTATGGGTGACTCGATCGGTACCTGCGCCGGCGGCATGCCGATGAGCACCGAGAGCAAAACGAGCGGCGCAACACTCAAGGCCAGCATTGTGCTTTCGCAACAGGATATGTTGCACGTCGGCGGCGAGTTGCAGCGCTATCGTCTCAATGACTGGTGGCCTGCCTCCGGTGGCGGCATGGGCCCAGGCACATTCTGGAACGTCAATAATGGCCAGCGTGACCGCACGGCGCTGTTTGGCGAATGGGAGAAGCGGTTCGATGTCCGCTGGGCCACTTCGCTCGGCGCACGCTTTGAGCGCGTTGCAACGGATGCTGGCGCTGCCCGCGGCTACACAACGATGGGAACTGCCGGCAACCAGGTCGCCGAAGCCAACGCCTTCAATGCGAAGAATCGGGACAAGAGTGACAATAACTGGGATCTCGCAGCGCTGGCACGTTACACCCCGAGTACCACCCAAAGCATCGAGTTCGGCTTCGCCCGCAAGGTGCGCTCGCCCAATCTCCACGAACGGTATACCTGGTCGAGCTGGCCCATGGCGGCCACGATGAATAACTTCGTCGGTGACGGTAACGGCTATGTCGGCAACCCCGATCTCAAGCCGGAAATCGCCCATACCCTTGCCGCCACCTTCGACTGGCACGCTACCGATCGCAACTGGGAGATCAAGGCAACACCCTACTACACAAGGGTCAGCGACTATATCGATGCAGTCAGGACAACAACTTTCGGCGTCAACCAGTTCAACGTTCTTGCCTACGCCAATCAGTCGGCACGTCTGTACGGTCTGGATCTCTCCGGCCATATGCCGTTGCTGAAAACAGGTCTCGGCAGTTTCGGCCTCAAGGGTGTGCTCACCTACACCAACGGCACGAACCGCGACACTGGCGACGACCTCTACAACATCATGCCGCTGAACACCCGCCTGACGCTGACACACACGCAGGGCGGCTGGGACAATGGACTTGAGCTGGTGGCCGTGGCTCACAAGAACAAGGTCTCTGATGTTCGCAACGAAATGACCACGCCGGGCTACAGCCTGGTCAACCTGCGCGCCAGCTATTCCTGGACGAAGGTGCGCGTCGATTTCGGTGTCGAGAACTTGTTCGACCGCTTCTACAGCCTGCCACTGGGCGGTGCCTATACCGGCCAGGGCCGCACCATGAGCATGAACCCGACCGATGGCACGATGGCTTGGGGTGTTGTCGTACCGGGTATGGGGCGCTCAATCTATACCGGTATCAATGTGAAGTTCTGAGACCCCCTCGTGTGATACAAAAAACGGGGCCGTCATTGCTGACGGCCCCGTTTTTTTAATCCGGACGATCTCAGCGTTTGCGTTGCGCTGGCAGGTCGGTGCAACTGCCGTGCGCCGCCTCGGCGGCCAGGCCGATGGTCTCACCCAGCGTCGGATGCGGATGGATGGTCTTGCCAATGTCGATCGCATCGGCACCCATTTCGATGGCCAGGGCGATTTCACCGATCATGTCACCAGCGTTCACACCGACAATGGCGCCACCGATGATGCGGCCGCTCTTCTGTTCGAACAGCAGCTTGGTAAAACCGTCCTCGACGCCGTTGGCGATGGCGCGACCGGAAGCGGCCCAGGGGAACAACCCCTTATCAACAGCGATACCTTGCGCCTTGCATTGTTCTTCAGTCAGACCGACCCAGGCGACCTCGGGACTCGTGTAAGCCACCGATGGAATTACGCGTGCATCGAAGAAGGATTTCTGTCCGGCGGCCACTTCGGCGGCGACGTGCGCCTCATGTACGGCCTTGTGTGCCAGCATCGGCTGACCGACGATGTCGCCGATGGCAAAGATGTGCGGCACGTTCGTTCGCATCTGTGCGTCGACGGCGATGAAGCCGCGTTCATCGACGTTCACTCCGGTTTTGTCGGCATCGAGCAGTTTGCCGTTCGGTGTGCGGCCGACGGCGACCAGCACCATATCGTATTTTTGCGGCTTGTCTGGCGCCTGTTCGCCGGCGAAGGTGACCTTCACGCCATCCTTGAGCGCTTCAACGGCGGTAACGCGGGTTTTCAGCATCACTTTGTCGAAGCGCCGGAGATTTTTCTTCTCGAATACCTTGACGAGATCGCGGTCGACGCCGGGCATCAGGCCGTCGAGCATTTCTACCACGCTGATGCGCGCACCGAGTGCCGAATACACCGTGGCCATTTCCAGGCCGATGATGCCGCCGCCAATCACCAGCAAATGCTTCGGTATGCTGCGCAATTCCAGCGCACCGGTGGAGTCGACGATACGCGGATCGTCAGGGATAAAAGGCAGCTTCACGGCGCGCGAACCTGCGGCAATGATCGCCTGGGTGAAGCCGATGAGCTTGCGTCCTTCAGATGTTTCCACTGCCAGATGCTGGCCATCGACAAATTGGCCGACACCCTGTACGACCTGAACCTTGCGTGCCTTGGCCATCCCGGCGAGACCTTGCGTGAGCTTGCCGACGACCTTGCTTTTGTACGCACGCAGCTTGTCGAGATCGATCTGCGGCGCAGCGAAGCTGATGCCGAACGCATCGCCCTGCTGCGCCTCCTCGATGACCGCCGCGACATGCAGCAGCGCCTTCGAAGGGATGCAGCCGACATTGAGACACACACCACCCAGCGTCGCATGGCGTTCGACGAGGACCACCTTGAGGCCGAGATCGGCAGCACGGAAGGCGGCGGAATATCCGCCGGGTCCGCCACCGAGGACAAGCAGGTCGCAGGTGAGGTCGGGCGTAACAGCGTCACTCACAACAGCGTTCTCCGCATATCCCCGAGTAATTGACCGAGATAAGTGGTGAAACGCGCCGCCGCCGCGCCGTCGATGACGCGGTGATCATACGAGAGCGAGAGTGGCAGCATCAGGTGCGGGACAAATTGCTGGCCGTCCCAGTGTGGTTTCATCGCGCTCTTGGAGACGCCAAGAATCGCTACTTCCGGTGCGTTGATGATGGGCGTGAACGCCGTCCCGCCGATGCCGCCGAGGCTGGAGATGGAGAAACAGCCACCTTGCATTTCCGTCGCCGCAAGCTTGCCGTCGCGTGCTTTCTTCGATAGTTCGGCCATCTCGCGGGCGATGTCGAGCAGCCCCTTGCGATCGGCGTCACGGATCACCGGTACGACCAGTCCGTCCGGCGTATCGGCCGCAAAGCCGATATGGAAGTAGCGTTTCAGGATTAGATTTTCGTTATCCAGCGAGGCATTGAACTCGGGAAATTTTTGTAACGCCGCGACGCTGGCCTTGATGAGAAAAGCCAGCATGGTCAGCTTGATGCCGTCCCCGGCCTTCTCTTGCTCCTTGTTGAGCGCCACGCGGAATGTTTCCAGCGCGCCGATGTCGGCTTCATCGAATTGCGTGACATGCGGGATCATTACCCAGTTGCGCGCCAGATAACCGCCCGAGAGCTTCTTGATGCGGCCAAGCGGTACGCTTTCAATCGGGCCAAATTTTGTGAAGTCGATCTTCGGCCATGGCGGTAGATTAAGTGCCCCACCTGTTGCGGCGGCCTGTGCCGAGGTTGGCAGCGCGCTCAGCGCAGACTTGACGTAGGCCTGAATATCCTCCTGCAGGATGCGACCTTTCGGGCCGCTGCCGGAGACCTTCGCCACATCGACACCGAGCTCGCGGGCGAAACGGCGGATCGACGGGCTGGCGTGCGGCAGAATGCCTTCGAGTTCCGTGATGACCTCGGCGAGGGACGGCGTATGTGCGGGTAGTGGAGCGGCAGCAGGTTCGACGATTTGTGGGCGAGGTTCTGCGGGTACAGATTGTGCAGTTTCCTTCCCCTGACTTTCTCCCTGCGGGGGAGGGGGAGAAACGGTCTTTTCTTCCGTCTCGAGCAGTAGTATCAGCACCCCCTCGGACACCTTGTCGCCAACGTTGACCTTCACCTCCCTGACGATGCCGCCCACCGGTGCCGGCACTTCCATCGCCGCCTTGTCGGATTCGAGCGTCAATAGCGAGTCTTCGGCCTTGACGATATCGCCCGATTTGACCATCACTTCGATGACAGGAATATTCTTGAAGTCGCCGATGTCGGGTACCTTCACTTCGACAATTTGCGCCATGGCTTAAACCTTCGTTGGGTTGGGTTTGTCGGGATCGAGTCCGTACTTGACGATGGCCTCGCCCGGCTTCTTCGCTTCGATTTGCCCGTCGTCGGCAAGTGCACGCAGCGCAGCGAGGGTGATCCAGTGACGGTCGACCTCGAAGAAGTGGCGCAACTTGGCACGTGTGTCGGAACGCCCGAAACCGTCGGTACCGAGCACGGTGCAGGCGCGCGGCACGTAGGGACGAATCTGTTCGGCAAAGAGGCGGATGTAATCCGTAGCTGCGATCACCGGGCCGCGCGTATCGGCGAGACAGGCCGTCACATGTGGAGTGCGCTGCTTGTTGTCCGGGTGGAGCAGGTTCCAGCGTATGCAATCCTGGCCGTCGCGCGCCAGCTCGGTGAAACTCGGACACGACCACAGATCGGCATCGACATCCCAGTCCTGTTTCAGCAATTCGGCGGCGGCGATGGCTTCGCGGAAGATGCTTCCGGAGCCGAGCAGTTGCACGCGCGGGCTGTTCGAGGCCGCGCCTTTTCTGAACAGGTACATTCCCTTGATGATGTCGGCTGTAATGGTTTCGCCGGCGGGCATTTGCGGATGTTCGTAATTCTCGTTCATCACCGTCAGGTAATAGAACACGTCCTGTTGCTCGGCGAACATCCGGCGCAAGCCATCCTGGACAATGACAGCGACCTCGTAGCCGAAAGTCGGATCATAGGAAATGCAATTTGGCACGACGGACGAGAAGACATGTGAATGGCCGTCTGCATGCTGCAAGCCCTCACCGTTGAGTGTCGTGCGGCCCGCCGTGGCGCCAATCAGGAAGCCGCGTGAACGCTGGTCGGCAGCGGCCCAGACCAGATCCATGGTGCGCTGCATGCCGAACATCGAATAGCAGATATAGACCGGCAGCATCTGTACGCCATGCGTCGAATAGGCCGTGGCAGCAGCGATCCAGTCGGCTATCGCGCCGGGTTCGTTGATCCCTTCCTGGAGAATCTGACCGGTTTTCGATTCCTTGTAGAACATCAGTTGGTCGGCGTCCTGCGGTGTGTACAACTGGCCAAGCTGGTTCCAGATGCCGAGCTGACGGAACATGCCTTCCATGCCGAAGGTACGCGATTCGTCGGGGACGATCGGTACGATGCGCGAACCGAGTACCTTGTCCTTGATCAGGATGTTGAGGATGCGGACGAAAGCCATGGTGGTGGAAAATTCGCGGCCTTCGCCTGAGGTCTTGAGCAGTGCGTCAAAAGCTGTCAGCGGCGGAATTTCAAGCGCCGCAGCGCTACGGCGTCGCTGCGGCAGGTCGCCTCCCAGCGCCTGGCGGCACTTACGCATGTAATCGAGTTCCGGCGAGTCCTCTGAAAATTTCAGATAGGGCAGTTTTTCGAGATCTTCATCCGCGATCGGCAGATTGAAGCGATCGCGGAAATCCTTCAGCGATGTCGTCCCCATTTTTTTCTGCTGGTGCGTGATGTTCTGTGCCTGCCCCGAGTCGCCCATGCCGTAACCCTTGATGGTCTTCGCCAGAATGACGGTGGGCTGGCCCTTGTGATGCACGGCCGTATGGTAGGCCGCATAGACCTTGTGTGGATCGTGGCCGCCACGATTGAGTCTCCAGATGTCTTCATCCGACCAGTGGGCGACCATCTTTGCCAGCTCCGGGTACTTGCCGAAGAAATGCTTGCGGACATAGGCGCCGTCCTTGGCCTTGAAAGTCTGGTAGTCGCCGTCGAGGCACTCCATCATGCGTTTGCGCAACAGACCGCTTTTGTCCTGTGCCAGCAGCGGATCCCAGTAGCTGCCCCAGACCAGTTTGATGACATTCCAGCCGGCACCGCGGAAGTCGGCTTCGAGTTCCTGAATGATTTTGCCATTGCCGCGCACCGGACCATCGAGGCGCTGCAGGTTGCAGTTGACGATGAAGATCAGATTGTCGAGGTTTTCGCGCGCGGCCATGCTGATCTCGCCCATCGACTCAGGCTCATCCATCTCGCCATCGCCCATAAAGGCCCACACCTTGCGCTGACCAGAGCTGCCGGCGGGGATATGTCCACGGCACTCCATGTACTTCATGAAACGCGCCTGATAGATTGCCTGCAGGGGGCCAAGGCCCATCGACACCGTCGGAAACTGCCAGAAATCAGGCATCAGCCAGGGGTGTGGATAGGACGGAAAACCGTCACCGTCGACGTCACGGCGGAAGTTGTCGAGTTGCGTTTCGCTCAGACGGTTGAGCAGGAAGGCCCGTGCATAGATCCCCGGTGCCGAATGGCCCTGAAGGAAGACGAGGTCGCCGCCGTGTGCTTCGGTTGGTGCATGCCAGAAGTGGTTGAAGCCGACATCGAATAGCGTGGCTGCAGAAGCGAAGCTGGCAATGTGACCACCGAGGCCGGATTCTTTGTGATTGGCGCGCATCACCATGGCCAGCGCATTCCAGCGTATGTAGGAGCGGATGCGTGCTTCGATCGCGTAGTTGCCGGGTGCAGCGATCTGCTGGTCGGTGGGAATACTGTTGATGTAATCGGTGTTGGCGTTGTAGGGCAGGTTGATGCCGGTGCGGTGAGCGAGTTCGATCAGGCGTTCGATCAGGAAGTGGGCGCGATCAGCACCTTCGCGCGCAACCACGGCCTCAAGGGCATCCAGCCATTCGCGTGTTTCCTGCACATCGCTGTCAGTGGGAGAGGACTCGTTATTTTCTTGCGACATTGCGGACATCTGTTGGCCTCATTGTGTGAGTGGATGGATGATGGACCCCGGTTTCGCTGGTGGCGAGACGGTAGTTTAAACCTGAATATCGCCGAGATTATATCAATGCGCCTGATCCCAGTTTGTACCTACACCAAGTTCCACCAGTAGTGGCACCTTGAGCTGCGCCACATCATTCATCAGATGCGGCAGGTGTTCGCGGATCGTTATGAGTTCTTCGTCGGGGACTTCGAGGACCAACTCATCATGGACCTGCAATATCATTTTGCTGGCCATGCGCTCAGAGTCCAGCCAGCGCTGCACCGCGAGCATTGCCAATTTAATCAGGTCGGCGGCTGTGCCCTGCATCGGCGCATTGATGGCGGCGCGTTCGGCACCCTGGCGGCGGCCGGCATTGGAAGCGCGGATTTCCGGCAGCCACAGGCGGCGGCCGAAGACGGTTTCGACATAGCCCTTGTCACGCGCTTGCTGGCGGGTCTCCTCCATGTAGCGGGCGACGCCGGGATAACGGGCGAAGTAGCGTTCCATATAAGCGGCCGCTGCACTGCGTTCGAGATTCAGTTCACGCGCCAGACCGAAGGCTGACATGCCGTAGATCAGACCGAAGTTGATGACCTTGGCGGCGCGGCGCTGGTCGGCATCGATTTCCAGCGGCGTGACGCCGAAGATTTCTGCGGCAGTGGCGCGATGCACGTCCTCGCCCTTGGCAAAGGCGTCGAGCAACCGTGCGTCGCCGGAGAGATGCGCCATGATGCGCAATTCGATCTGCGAGTAGTCGGCGGAAACCAGCGCATGGCCGGCCGGTGCGATGAAGGCGCTGCGGATACGCCTGCCCTCGGCGCTGCGGATGGGAATGTTCTGCAAGTTGGGTTCCGAACTGGCGAGCCGGCCGGTCACCGCCGTCGCTTGTGAAAAGCTCGTATGCACGCGTCCTGTAGTTGGGTTGAGCATGCGCGGCAGTTTGTCGGTGTAGGTGTTCTTCAGTTTGGCGATGCTGCGGTAGTCGAGGATCAATTTTGGCAGCGGATAGTCGAGCGCCAGTTCGCTGAGAACTTCCTCGTCGGTGCTCGGTACGCCGGCTGGCGTCTTTTTCAATACTGGCAGGCCTTGCTGTGTGAACAGGATTTCCTGGATCTGTTTCGGGGAATTCAGATTGAACGGCTGGCCGGCCAGTGCGTGGGCCTGCGCTTCGAGATCGAGCAGGCTGCGACCGAGTTCGTCGCTCTGCTGTGCCAGGGCGAAGACATCGATGAGCACACCCTTGCGCTCCATGCAAAAGAGCACCTCGGCGAGCGGCAGTTCGATATCGCGGTAGATGTGTTCGAGTTGCGTTTCGGCGGCGAGGTGCGGCCGCAAAACCTGGTGCACGCGCAGCGTGACATCGGCGTCCTCGGCCGCGTATTCGGCGGCGTGTTCGAGCGCAACCTGGGCAAAGGAAATCCGCGATGCGCCCTTGCCGGTGACATCATCATAGGCAATCGTGGCAAGGCCGAGATGGCGGGTGGCCAGTGTGCCGAGGTCATGGCTCTTGTCACTTTCCAGTACATACGATTCGAGCAGGGTGTCGTCGTGAATGCCACGCAGTTCAATGCCGTGATTGGCGAAGATGTGTCGGTCATATTTGAGATGCTGGCCGAGCTTGGCGTGCTGTGTCGATTCGAGCCAGGGCTTGAGGCGTGCCAGAACTTCGTCAAGCGGTAATTGCGTCGGCGCACCGGCATAGTCATGGGTGAGCGGCAGATAGGCGGCATCAATGCTTGCATCATCCTTTGCAATCGCAAAGGAGATGCCGACGAGGCGCGCCGCGAAAGGATCGAGCGCGGTAGTTTCGGTGTCGAGCGAAGTGCATTCGGCGGCTTCGATTTTTTTCAACCAGCGTTCGAAGTCTGTCCAGGTGAGAATCGTTTCGTAGTGTTCGCGGTGGTTGGATGTGAGTGCAACCGCCGGCACCTCCGGTGCACTTCTCCCCTTGCCCCTTTGGGGAGAGGGGGCGGGGGAGAGGGCGCTGCCGCTGCTGAGTTCGCGCAGCCATGCCTTGAATTCCAGATGCGCATACAGTTCGCTCAGACGCGCCGTGTCAGGCGGTTGCGGTGCGAGGTCGGTGACTTGCAGCGGCAGTGGCAGGTCGCAGACGACTGTCAGCAGCTTGCGGCCGAGCGGCAGGAAATCAAGAGCACGGCGCAGGTTTTCGCCGACCGCACCACCGATATCATTGGCATGCTCGATGATGTTGTCGAGCGTGGCGTACTGGTTCAGCCATTTCACGGCGGTCTTTGGCCCGACTTTGTCCACGCCGGGTACGCCATCGACGGCATCGCCGGTCAGCGCCAGATAGTCGACGATGCGCTCCGGCGGTACGCCGAATTTCTTTTCAACACCGGTGGCATCAAGCTTCTCGTTGTTCATGGTGTTGACCAGCGTGACATGCGCACAGACAAGTTGCGCGAGATCCTTGTCGCCGGTCGATATCACGCAGTCGATACCCTGCGTAGCAGCGGCGCGCGCCAGCGTACCGATTACGTCATCGGCTTCGACACCGTCAATCATCAGCAGAGGCCAGCCGCTGGCACGGATGCAGTCGTGCAGCGCGGTAATCTGGCGCTGCAGGTCATCGGGCATCGGTGGGCGATGCGCCTTATATTGCGGATACCAGTCTTCGCGGAAGGTCTTGCCCTTTGCGTCGAAGATCACGGCACGATACTGCGGATCATCTGCTTGTGGCTTGTAGTCGCTGAGCAGGCGGCGTAGCATGTTGAGCACGCCATACACGGCGCCGGTCGGTTCGCCGCTCTGGTTGCGCAGATCGGGCATGGCGTGAAATGCGCGATACAGATATGATGAACCGTCGACGAGCAGAAGCGTGGGCATGGGAGAAATCCTGTCGCGCGAGCGGTAAACAGAGTACGGAGTCAATAATCCTGATGGATATTTGTTGCGGACTGACGGCGTCCGGGTCATGTTCGCTATTATCCGGATAGCCTTTTACATGGGGACCCAGCCTTGAGTGCCAAGAACAATTCTTATACTTTGCCCCCAAACCGGGGTATTCCGGATCGTGTCTCTTTTTCAAAATCGGCCGCCTCGTCCGTTGCCTTGGGACACACGGGACGCGAGGCGTGGCGTGTGCTCGGCATTATGTCAGAATTTGTCGAAGCGGCTGATCGTCTCGACAATATCCGGCCGGCGGTGACCATCTTTGGCAGTGCGCGTATTGCGCCGGGTTCTGTCTATTACGAACTTACCGAGCAGATCGCCCGACAACTTTCCGATGCAGGTTTCAGCGTGATTTCCGGCGGTGGCCCTGGTGTCATGGAGGCGGCCAACAAGGGTGCATTCGCCGGCAAGGGCCTCAGTATCGGTCTCAATATCCAGTTGCCGATGGAGCAATCGGCTAATCCATATCAGAACATTTCGCAGAGCTTCCGTCATTTCTTCGCCCGCAAATACATGTTCGTGCGCTTTGCCTCGGCCTATGTCGTGGCGCCGGGCGGCTTCGGTACGCTCGACGAACTGCTTGAGGCACTGACGCTGATCCAGACCAACAAATCGCCGCGCATGCCCATTATTCTTGTTGGCAGCACCTTCTGGCAGGGTTTGCTGGATTGGTTCAAGGCGCACCTTGTGAGCGAGGGCATGATCAGTCCCGGAGACATGGACCTGATCCAGGTCATCGATGAACCGGATCAGGTCGTGGCAGCAATTTTCAAATATTACGAGCGGCGCGGTTTCGAGCGTCTACCTGAGGAACACGATCTGTTGCTCAACCTTTGATAGAATCGCATCATCATTGATGTTATGGCTGGCCGCAGTACTGCCAGTGCAACTCGACAAGGAATCGCCATGCGCCGCATATTCTTTATTTTCGCCCTGTTGCTTGCTTTGCCCGCCGTGGCGCAAACCCAGCCGGAAGGCTTGCAGCCGCTACCCGATTTGCCACCACCGCCGCAGGTTGGCGAATCCGATACCTCGCTTGAACCGCAGGTGGTTATCACCAAGCGCGGCAACGACCGCGTTGAGGAGTACCGGGCGAACGGCAAGCTCTACATGCTTAAAATCACCCCACCGCACGGGGTGCCCTATTATTTGATCGACGAAAAAGGCGACGGCAAGATGTCTCGCCAGGACAGTATGGATAGTGGATTGCGTGTGCCGATGTGGGTGATCGGCACGTTCTGATTCGGTTTATCGATCAGGGTCGTGCAGAGTGCAGGTAGTCCATTCACTTTCACATACCCTCATCTCTCATCTCTCATCCCCCATCCCTTTACATCGTTCCACCAAATCCGGAATTCTGAATTCATATTCATCCTGCCGGTAAAGATATTCACATTTATGGCCCGACCCGGCCAAATTCACAAGGCCGCATGCAAACCCGAACTCTTCCCGCTATCCGCGGCGTTACCTGGCTTGTCGATGGCTTCCGCCTCTACAAGCGCAATCCGCCGCTGCTGACTTTTCTGACGCTGGCCTATCTGACGCTGGCCCTGCTTCTCAGTCAGATCCGGTTTTTCGGCGTCTTGCTGCCGCTTTTGATGCCGACTCTGATTGCGTTGATCGCCAATGTTTGCCGCACGGTCGATCGGGTCTTGCCGCTACCCCCGACAGATGGCATTCAGGTGTTCCGCCGCTCGATCATGAACGGCCTGCGCGAACAGCGCCGCCCTTTGCTGCGGCTTGGCATGCTGCAGTTATGCGGCACCCTGGCGGTCGTCATGCTCGACCGCATTCTGCCCGGAGGCGATACCGAGGCGTTGTTCGTCAACAAGGACGGCGTCTTGAGCCCGGCGGATGGCGTCGGTCCGCTGGATATATTGCTGCCGGTATTGAGGCTGTTTTTGATGGCCTTACCGATGGTTCTGGCGTTCTGGTTTGCCCCCCTGCTGACCGCGTGGAATGCCATTCCACCAGCGAAGTCGCTGTTCTTCAGCTTGGTCGCCGTCTGGCGTAACTGGCGCGCATTTCTGCTCTATGGCTTGACAGCTTTGCTGGCTGGCGCGTTGTTGCCAGGGCTGTTGTTGCTCATCGCCGATTTTTTTTCAAAAGGTCTGGGTGAAGCGATTTCAGCTGCCCTGAGCATGTTTTTGTTGCTGGTGTATGCGCCAGTGCTGATGACCGGCACCTATCTGAGCTATGTCGATGTGTTTGAACGCGCTTCTATTGCCGACAGTGAACCGGAAATAAAATCTGAAGGCGACGAGCATGCATGAAGCGTCGCCGCTGGGAATTCTCGGCGGCACTTTCGATCCGGTGCATTTTGGCCACCTGCGCCTTGCCGAAGAGGCGCGTACAGCGCTCAGCCTTTCCGAGGTACGCTGGATTCCCGCTGGTCGGCCGGCGCATCGCGCTGCGCCATGTTGCACGGCGCAGCATCGTCTGGAAATGGTACGCATGGCAATTGCCGGCAATCCGGCGTTCACACTTGATGCCAGCGAAGTGCACAGTGCCGAGCCGAGCTATAGCGTGCCGACCCTCGAACGTCTGCGCCAGCAGATTGGTGCGCAGCGCCCGTTGGTGCTGGTGCTCGGTGCCGATGCCTTTCTCGGTTTGAGCAGTTGGCACCGTTGGCGAGACATCTTTGCGCTGGCACATCTCGCGGTGGCAACACGACCAGGTTGTTACATTGGCAATGATCGAATGGATGCCGTTCTGTCCAGCGAATTCAGCCGCCGCCTTTGCCACGACGCAGCGGCGCTTGGCGCAAGTAATGCCGGCAGCATTTTCAGCTTTACAATTACGGCGCTGGATATTTCTGCAACAATGCTGCGCACCGCTTTTGTAGCGGGAGAAAGCGTGCGCTATTTGCTCCCCGATCCGGTTCTCGACTATATTTCCAGTCACCAACTTTATTCCAATTGAAATCGCCAATGAACGTTAGCAAGCTACAGAAAATCGTCGTCTCCGCACTCGAGGATATCAAGGGACATGACATTGTCGTCATCAATACCAGCAAACTCAGCGCTCTGTTCGAACGCATCGTCGTTGCCAGTGCCGACTCGACACGACAGGTCAAGGCGCTGGCGCACAATGTTTATGACAAGGCCAAGGAGGCCGGTGCCGATGTCATTGGTATTGAGGGTGAAGCGACCGGCGAATGGGTGCTCGTCGATCTCGGCAGCATCGTTGTGCATGTCATGCAGCCGGCGGTAAGGATTCACTACAATCTCGAAGATTTGTGGCAGGCACGGCCGAAACGTGCAAAGCCTGCCGCCACTGCGGATGATGAATGAAACTGCTGATCATTGCGGTCGGCCTGCGCATGCCTGTTTGGGCTGAAGAGGCCTGTGCAGATTTCATCCGCCGCATGCCGCGCGAGATGCCAATTGAACTGATTGAAGTCAAGGCGGAAGGGCGCAGTGCCGGCAAACCCGTGGCGGCGCTGCTGGCAGCGGAAGCTACACGCCTGCGCGCAGCATTGCCGGCGCGCTGCCGTAAGGTCGTACTCGATGAGCATGGCAGCGATCTGACAACGCATGCGTTGGCGCAGCGTATGGAGAAATGGCTGTCTGGTGGCGAAGATGTTGCCTTCCTGATCGGTGGTCCGGATGGTCTTGATGCTACGTTCAAACAGGAAGCCATCGAGACCATGCGCCTTTCCAGTTTGACGCTGCCGCACGCTCTGGCGCGGGTGCTGCTGGCCGAGGCGCTGTATCGGGCGTCGAGTGTGTTGAAGGGCCATCCCTACCACCGTGAGTAGGGCATAATTCCAGACAGATTCCGTAGACTTTTGATCCCTCACTGACTGTGCCATGACCCGAATCGATTCACGCATTTATCTCGCTTCGCGCAGCCCGCGACGTCGTGAATTGCTGCATCGGATCGGTGTGCAGTTCGATCTTTTGTTGTTTCGCAGTGCACCTCGCGAGGACGTGGAGGTCAGTGAAGCGCTGCTGCCTGGCGAAGCTCCGGAAGCCTACGTTGTGCGCGTCGCCTGTGCCAAGGCGACGCACGGTGCCAGGTTATTGTCCGAGCGTCAGCTTGTTCCGCAGCCGCTGCTTTCCGCCGATACGACACTCGACTTCGACGGTGAAATCATCGGCAAACCGGGTGACGAGAATGAAGCCACGAGGATCCTGACACGTCTGTCAGGGCGCAGTCATCGTGTACTGACTGCCGTCGCCATGACTCATGGCACGCATCTCGAGCATGTTCTGAGCGTCAGTACGGTGCACTTTCGTGATCTGGGCAAGGATGAAATCCATCGCTATGTGCTTTCCGGGGAGCCCCTCGACAAGGCCGGTGCGTACGCGATTCAGGGCTACGCGGCAATATTTGTGACTGAAATCCATGGTTCGCACAGCGGTATCGTCGGTCTGCCGTTATGTGAAACCGCCCAATTGCTGCGCCGTTTCGGATGTCTGGTATGACGGTATGAGACCATGAGCGAAGAATTCCTGATCAATTTTACCCCGCAGGAAACCCGCGTCGCCTTGATGCAGCAAGGTGCCGTCCAGGAACTGCATATCGAGCGCAGCGCAAGCTGCGGCATTGTCGGCAACGTCTATCTTGGCCGTGTCGTGCGGGTGCTTCCAGGGATGCAATCCGCCTTTATTGACATCGGCCTCGAACGCACCGCTTTTTTGCATGTCGCCGATATCTGGACGGAGCGCGGCTTGAATCTTCCAGGTACCGTACCGCGGCCGATCGAGACGATTCTTGTCGAGGGGCAAAACCTGATGGTTCAGGTTTTGAAAGATCCAATTGGTAGCAAGGGAGCACGTCTGACAACGCAAATGTCGATTGCCGGACGGCTGCTGGTGTATCTCACCCAGGATCGGCACATTGGTATTTCGCAGCGTATCGGCGGTGAGGCCGAACGCGAGCAGTTGCGCGCCCGCATCCAGAGGCTGGTTCCGGTGGACGAGCCCGGCGGCTTCATTGCCAGGACCATGGCGGTAAGCGCCAGCGATGAAGAGCTTGCCAGTGACATTGCCTATCTCAGGCGTATCTGGCTGGAAATTCTCAACCGCTCGGCCAATGCCAAGGCACCGGAAATGCTGCATCACGATTTGACACTGGCGCAGCGTGTGTTGCGCGATCTTGTTTCGCCGGAAACAACCCGCGTGATCATCGACTCGCGCGAGAACTTTCAGAAGCTCAGCACATTTGCCCAGGAATACATGCCGCAGGTTGTCGGTCTGCTCGAACATTACACCGGAGCCAGGCCATTATTTGAGCTGCATGGCATTGAGGATGAAATCCAGAAGGCGTTGGCGCGACGCGTTGATCTGAAAAGCGGCGGCTATCTGATTTTTGACCAGACCGAGGCGATGACGACCGTTGACGTCAATACCGGCGGTTTCGTCGGTGTAAAGAATTTCGACGACACTATTTTCAAGACCAATCTCGAGGCCGCGCAAACGCTCGCTCGCCAGTTACGCCTGCGCAATCTTGGCGGCATCATCATCGCCGATTTCATCGACATGGAAAATGAGCAGCACCAGACGGCGGTGCTCGCAGAACTCAACAAGGAGCTTGACCGCGACCGTACGCGTATCACGGTGAACGGATTCACTGCGCTGGGTCTCGTCGAAATGACGCGCAAGCGCACCCGCGAATCGCTTGCTCACGTACTTTGTGAATCCTGCCCAACTTGCGGTGGCCGTGGTGAGGTAAAGACGGCACGCACCATTTGTTATGAAATTCTTCGTGAGTTGTTGCATGAGGCGCGCCAGTTTGATGCTCTCGAATATCGGGTGCTGGCTGCACCGGCCGTTGCCGATCTGTTTCTTGACGAGGAGTCACAAGCGCTTGCCATGCTTTCCGATTTCATTGGCAAGCCGATATCGTTGCAGGCTGAAACCGGCTACAGCCAGGAGCAATACGATATCGTTCTGATGTAATTGCCGCGTCATTGCCAATGCTCCGGACGGCGATAATATGATTTCCTGATCAGGTATGGTTTTGAGCGGTTTGTGCTATAAAAAGATCTTTGCGGCATGGTGTGCATTGATATTTTTCAGAGGCAGGCGCATCATCCAGAAACTTTCCTCCACAAAAGAACCCTTCCGTTGAAGGGGTTGCTGTCAATTCAGTTGGTGGGGGTGGTTTATTTGTCTTTCATTTTGTGTCAGGATGACAGCCCTTTCGCTGTTTGACGAGCAGTCCTTTTGTCTGGAACGAAAAAATGAGCAAACGAACCCTTGTTGTCGCCCTTTCCTTGATGGCAGGCAGTATCTGCCAATATGCGCAGGCTCAAACGGATGAGCACTTTGATATTTCCCGTTTTGCGATCGAAGGCAATACGCTGTTGCCGGCAGCAAGCATTGAAGGACTTGTCGCGCCTTTTTCGGGTAAGCAGAAGGTTTATGGCGATGTCCAGCGCGCGCTTGAAGCACTCGAGGCCGCCTACCGTACTGCCGGCTACGCTACCGTTCATGTATATGTTCCCGAGCAGGAATTGAGCGGAGGCATCGTCAAGTTGATCGTGTCGGAGGGCGTCATCGGCAAGGTCGCTGTGACGGGTAACCAGCATTTCAGCGAGGCCAATATTCGCGCCAGCTTGCCGGCGCTCAAGGAAGGTACGGTACCGAATGCCCGGGTACTTTCTGAAAATATCCAGCTTTCCAACGAAAATCCCGCCAAGCGGATTGATGTGACTCTGGGCGTTGGGCAGGGCGCAAGCAAGATCGATGCAAAAGTCGCAATCACAGAAGAAAAACCGCAAAAATTCTTCATGACGCTTGACAACACAGGAAATGCGTCAAACGGCAGATATCGCCTGGGGGTTGCTTATCAGAACGCCAATCTTTTCGATCTCGACCATGTGCTGACGCTGGCATACACGACATCGCCCGACAAGCCACGCGGTGTCGATGTCAATATCTACAGCGTTGCCTACAGGCTTCCCCTGTATGACTGGGGCGACAGTATCGACATTGTCTATGGCAATTCCGATGTGAATACCCCGATCGTACAGAACACCGGCTTTGGCCTGTCAGGTAAAGGGGAGGTCGGTAGCCTGCGTTACAACCATTACTTCCCGCGTCAGGGCGAATATTCCTCGAAGCTGACGTTCGGTGTCGACTACAAGTATTTCGACAATAGCTGCAGCTACAATGGCACCCCATATGTTGCAGCCAGTTGTACGCCCTATACCACGCGTCCGCTCAGTGTTACCTACTCGGGTGAATGGCAGGGCGCAGGCGTGCTTGCCGATTATCATCTGGGCCTGTTCTACAATTCTCCGCTCGGATCCGAGTATCCAAACAGCGGCGGCGGCACTGACCGCTACAGCTTCATCGCCAATCGGTCGGTCGATGATCATTTCAGCATTCTTCGTTTCGGCGGCAGTTATATGGCGACCGTGCTGACCGATTGGCAAGCACGACTGGCATTTTCAGGCCAATATGCGAACAATGGTCTGGTGCCCGGCGAGCAAATTTCCCTCGCTGGATCGACTGCGGTACGCGGTTTTGGCGAGCGAGCCGTTACCGCTGATACCGGGCATCTGGTCAATCTTGAGCTCTACTCTCCGGAATTGGCAGGCAATTTGAAATTGCCGGGAAATCTGCGCGCTGTCTTTTTCTATGACTTTGCACGCGGCCATAACAACGACTTACTGGCACAACCGCCAGCGATCAATGTCGGCATCGCTTCCGCAGGCGTGGGTCTGCGCTACAACCTGCAAAAGGATCTGACTTTCCGTACCGATTTTGCCAACGTGCTCAAGGCCGGCCCGGTCGGAACAGAAAGTCGTGGCGACTGGTTCGGTCATGTCAATTTGGTCTATAGCTTCTAGAAAATAACCACGGGCTATGTGAAATAGTTCATAACGAGCTGGATTATTTTCAGTAGAGAATAATCGAAAATGGATCTATGTCGATCCTTCCCGTTTCAGGAGTCACCGCCATGAAAACGCACACATTCAAGAATTCGACCACCTTCCTCCCCAAGGCCCGTACGCGCCTTCTGGTGATAGCCGTTGCCGGCTGTTTTGCCAGCACCGGATATGCCCTGCCGGTTGGTCCGCAGGTTGCTGCGGGAAGTGCCAGCATCAGCCAGACGGCCAATGCGCTAACGGTTAACAATAGCAACAATGCGATTCTCAACTGGCAAACGTTCAGCATTGCAGCCAGTGAATCCGTGCGTTTCAACCAGGCTTCGGCCAGTAGCAGCGTTCTTAACCGCGTGCTCGCCAACGATCCAAGTATTCTGCTCGGCCAGCTCACATCAAATGGCCGCGTCTGGCTGATCAACCCCGCCGGCATACTGGTGGGGCCTGGCGCGCGCATCGATACGGCTGGCTTTGTGGCATCGACCATGAATGTGCGGAACGAGGACTTCCTGGCCGGTCGGTTGGCATTCCAGAGCACCCCCGGAGCCGCCGATGTCGTCAATCAGGGCAGCATTACGACGCCAGACGGTGGCAGCGTATATCTGGTTGCGTCGAACGTCAGCAATGAAGGTGTTATTCATACGCCGCATGGCGAGACCCTTCTGGCTGCCGGGCAGAGTGTGCAGCTCCTTGATACCGCAACACCGGGCGTCAAGGTGGAGATTGCCGGTGCAGCGGGCAACGTCACAAACCTCGGGCAGATTGTTGCCGATGTCGGACAAGTCGGCATGGTTGGCGCATTGGTGCGCAATAGCGGCACCTTGAATGCCAGTAGCGTTGTCTCCGAAGGTGGCCGGGTTTTCCTCAAGGCCAGTCAGGACGCCTACGTCGACAAGGACGGGCGGATTATCACAACGGGCGTCAAGGGCGGCAGTATTGAGGTGCTCGGCAATCGCGTTGCAGTGATGGATAACGCTCAGCTTGATGCTTCCGGACAAAATGGTGGCGGTAGCGTGCTGGTCGGTGGCGATGCGCACGGCGCCAACCCGGCTGTACAGAATGCTAATGTGACCTATTTTGGCGCTAATGCCGGCATCAAAGCCGATGCTCTCGGGAATGGCAATGGTGGCAAGGCGATTGTCTGGGCCGACGACACTACGCGTGCTTACGGTAGCATTTCCGCCAAGGGTGGGACGAACGGCGGCGATGGCGGTTTTGTCGAAACATCGGGACATCGCTACCTGGATGCCAAGGGCGCACGCGTCAATGCCTCTGCAAGCCATGGATCGGCGGGGCAGTGGCTGCTTGACCCCACCGATATCAACATCATATATGGCGGATCCGTTAGTGGCGGTTGGCTGATCGGTGGTGTGTTTGCCGCTGGAGCAGACACCGCAACAGTCGCGGATACCGACATTAATAGCGCACTTTCCTCTGGTACCAGCGTGACCATCAATACCTCATCGGGGTATGGCGGCCAAGGCAATATCACGGTCTATGGAACGGCAGATAGTGGCGGCGCGGCCCATGTCATCAATACCTACGGCGGCGCGCTCGGCCTGACGCTGACTGCAGATCGCAATATCGAGATGCACGCCGGGTCTTCAATCACAGGCAGCGTCGGCAGTCCGCTGAATGTCACAATGTCTGCAGGGGCGAGCCCCTATGGCGGCGGCATTTCTCTGGCCGGCAATCCCCTGCAAACTTATGGCGGGGCGATTGATTTGAGCGCTACTGGCGGTAGCGTCTCAGGCAGTACGCCGCTCGATACGCGCTCTTATTCTGGTTTCGCACCGGATGCCGGCAATATCGTTGTTTCTGGCGACAGCATTTCTCTCGGCACCCTGAATGCATCGGGTGGCGATGGCGGCGGCCGTGGCGGCTATGTTTCGCTGACAGCAAATGGCGCTATCACAACCGGCACCATCGATACGCATGGCGGTAATGGTGCGGCGGCCGTTTCTTCTGCTTATGGCGGTGGTAACGGCGGTGATGGTGGCAATGTATGGGTAACAAGCTATGGCGGCCATATTCAGATTGCCGGTATTGATGCACATGGCGGCAATGGTGGCACCGGTTACGGCGGTTCTTTCGGTGCCACCAGTGGCGGTTCCGGCGGTTCTGGGGGTACGGTAACTTTGTACGGTGGCAGCATTGGACTGACCGGCGACGTCCTGACTTATGGCGGGAACGGTGGCGCTGGCGGCAGCGGCTCCAGTGGTAACAGCTACAGTGGTGGCAATGGCGGCTGGGGTGGCTACGGCGGCAGTGTCAACCTGACAGCAACCGCTGGCGGCATTCAGCTTGCCAGTATTAATACGCATGGCGGCAATGGTGGCAATGGCGGGGGGCATGGCAGCTTTAGTGGTTATAGTCTCGGCAGCGGCAGCGGAAGTAGTAGTGGCGGCGGTGGTGGTGCAGGTGGCCGGGGTGGCAATGGTGGTAGAGGCGGAAACGTGACGCTGAATGCGACCGGCGGCGGCATCAGTCTGACAGGCATTGATGGACGTGGCGGTAATGGCGGTAATGGCGGCAATGGTGGTTCTGGTAGCACTGGCGGAGCAGGTGGTAGCGGGGGCAGTGGTGGCAAAGGTGCCAATGTCGCATTGACAGCCTCGGGCGATATCGGCGTCTCCAGCGGCGGAATCAACGCCTTTGGCGGTGCTGGCGGCAACGGCGGTGCGGGTGGTAGTGGATATTATGGCGGTTCAGGCGGCCATGGTGGATGGGGCGGGAGTAGTTCCGGGGGATACAACAACATTTACATCGATGCGGGCGGGAACGTTTCTCTCAATGGCGGCATCAAAGCCTACGGCGGTGCGGGTGGCAACGGTGGGGCGGGCGGGTCTGGAGATAGGGCGGGCGCAGGCGGCGATGGTGGCGAGGGTGGACGGGGCGGGCAAGTCAATCTATATGGCGGCAGTATTGCACTGACGGGCGGCATTGATGTCCATGGCGGTGCAGGCGGTGCGGGTGGCAATGGCGGTTCAGCCAGCAGTTCGGCTGGCAATGGTGGTGTGGGTGGCAATGGCGGTTCGGGCGGGGATGTCACTCTGGACGCCAGCAGCGGCATTTCGCTGTCAGGCGGGATCAATGCACGTGGCGGCGCTGGCGGTGCGGGTGGTGCAGGAGGTTCAGCCAGTAGTGGTTCGGGCGGTTCGGGCGGCTCGGGCGGCAATGGCGGTTCGGGCGGGTATGTCGCTTTGGACGCCAGCAGCGGCATTTCGCTGTCAGGCGGGATCGATGCACGTGGCGGTGCCGGTGGCGCTGGCGGTGCAGGAGGGGCGGCCGGTAGCAGTTCGGGCGGCTCGGGCGAGGCAGGCGGTGCCGGCGGTTCGGGCGGATACGTCACCATGAATGCCGGTGGCAGCATTGCGCTGACGGGTGGTATTAATGTCTCTGGCGGTGCCGGTGGTGCTGGCGGCGCAGGGGGATCAGCCAGCAGCAGTTCGGGCGGCAACGGCGGCAATGGCGGTTCGGGCGGTTCGGGCGGACAAGTCGCCATGAATGCCGGTGGCAGCATTACGCTGGCGGGCGGCATTTATGCTCAAGGTGGCCAGGGCGGTGCAGGCGGCTTGGGTGGCGATGGATATTATTCGGGTGGTTCCGGTGGCTACGGTGGTTCCGGTGGTTGGGCTGGTTCGGTCTATCTCGAGGGCGCGAGCATTGTCGAGACGGGCAATATTGATACGCGCGGCGGCAATGGCGGCAAAGGCGGCAAAGGCGGCAATGGTTACTACTATGGTGGCGACGGTGGCGCAGGTGGTTCCGGCGGTAGTGTCAGCGCCGGTTATGGCGGTACCGTAACACTTATCGCCAACAGAACCGCGATCTCGGTGACCGGCGATATTCTTGCGTCGGGTGGAGCGGGCGGTGGCGCCGGACAAGGTGGCGATGCAACATCTGGTTACGGCGGTTACGGTGGTTGGGGTGGTTCGGGTGGTGCGGGTGGGTCCGGTACTGGCGGCGTGGTTATCCACGCAGCGACCAATGTCACGCTGAAAGGCAATGTTTCGGCAAATGCCGGTCCGGGTGCCGTGGGCGGTGCGGGCGGTTTGGGTGGGTATGGCGGCTCGGTTGCTGGCGCATCCGGCTACGGCGGTGTCGCCGGTCCGGTTGATGTGACTGTCGATGCTGGCAACCTTACACTTAGCTCCGGAAGCAATATTTCGGCGGCCGATATCACACTCAAGTCCGCCACATTCACCAACAACGCCGGCGGCAATGTTCTTTCGGCAGCGAATCGCTGGCTTGTGTATTCGCATGACCCGCTGGGCGATGTTTTCGGTGGCTTGATGAGCGGTAACACTGCTGTGTGGAATGACGGTGCGCCAGGACCGGGCAATTATTTTGTGTTCGCCATTCAGCCGCAGGTGGTTGTTACCTCAACCGACTTGAGCAAGACCTACGGTACCGATGCGACGACCGCCGTCGCTGGTGCCTATACCATCGCCGGCCTTAATGGCGGGTATACCGGCAATGCCTTTGCGCTGGATACACTTTCGGGTGCTCCTTCTGTGACATCGGTTGGCTCGCCGGTTTCGGCGTCAGTCACCGGTAGTCCGTATTCGATCGATGTGGCTTCGGGAACCTTGGGCAGCCTGCCCAGCGGGTATAGTCCGCTGGCTTTGCAATCAACGGGATTGCTGACGGTCACGGATGTTTCGGTGAATCCGCCACCGCCACCGCCACCGGTAGAACCACCGCCACCGGTAGAACCACCACCACCGGTAGAACCACCACCGCCGGTAGAACCACCTCCACCGCCTACTCAGCCGGAGATTCCAGATCTAGTCACCTTTGAACTCGATCCGATTATTCTGGGCGGGGTT
>Ga0073899_10000501_pt1 | contig 36155 bp, 27 predicted proteins | sample KloWWTmetaKNB5Ph_FD_88975 | JGI IMG/M metagenome (GOLD analysis project Ga0073899, IMG submission 88975) | Active sludge microbial communities from Klosterneuburg, Austria, studying microevolution and ecology of nitrifiers - Klosterneuburg... | ecosystem: Engineered > WWTP > Aerobic digester >... | reverse complement strand
GCTGGAAATCCAGGTGCGTGTAGATCTGCGTGGTGCCGATGTCGGCGTGGCCGAGCATCTCCTGTACCGCGCGCAGGTTGCCGCTCGATTCGAGCAAGTGGCTGGCGCAGGAATGCCGCAACAAGTGCGGATGCACGCGTTTCCACACGCCGGCGGCTTGCGCCCAGCGCTTGAGGCAGGCACGCACGGTGCCGGTGGCGATGGCCTCGCCACGACGGTTGCGAAACACCGGCGCGCTGGCATCGCCGTCGCACTGTTGCCGCCAGCCGCGCAGCGCCGCCGCGGCCTTGCCGCCGAAAGGCACCACGCGCGTCTTCGCGCCCTTGCCGAGCACGCGCACCAGACCTTCGCCGAAGTCGATGTCGGACCAGCGCAGGCCGCACAGTTCGGACACGCGCAATGCCGACGAGTACAGCAGTTCGAACATGGCGCGGTCGCGCAGCGACAAGGGCGCGGTGCCGGCGTCGTGGTCGAGCAACGCCTTCATCTCGTCGACATCGAGCACGTTCGGCAACTTGCGCGGCGACTTCGGCGCGCGGATGCCGTCGGCCGGGTTGTTGCGCGCGTGGCCCTCGCGCAGCAGCCAGCGATAGAAGCCGCGAATGGCCGAGAGCCGCTTCGCCAGCGATTTGCCGCCGAGGCCGTTGCGGAACTCGGCGCCGACGTGGGCGCGCACGCCCTCCGGTTTCAGATCGGACCATGCGGCGCCCGGCATTTGCGCCTCGAACCAGTCGACGACGCGATCGAGGTCGTCGCGGTAGGTCGCGAGCGTGCGCGGAGCGAGCCGTTTCACGTCCCCGAGCCAGGCCAGGTAACGCGCCACGTGCTCGCGGTTCGCGTTCACTCGAAGCCGTCGCCGAACAGCACCGCTGGCGCGTCGATGTCGATGAACACGGCGGCCGGTGCACCGGCGGCGCCGCTGGCGTCGCTGGCCTGCACGAACACGATGTGGCGCCCCGGCGTCCAGCCGGCAGTCGCGATCTGCACCACCAGGTTTTCGGTGCTGGCGTTGAACGCGGCATCGGCGGCGGTCATCGGCAATGCCACCGACAGCGGGTCCCAGGGCAGTCGGTCGACGGTAGCGATCGCGGCGCTCACGTTCTGCATCGGCTCGTTGCCGTTGCTGTGGTTGAAACGCGCGTCGCTGGCGCTGGCGGTCACCGTGACCACGGTGCCTGCGCTGACGCTGGCCGGGCTCGCGCTGGCGCCATAAGCATCGGGGCCGGCGGGCAGTTGGTAGGGGCGGTGCAGCACGCGGGCCGCGTACTTCAGCATCGCCAGATTGTCGGGCAGGATGGTGGGGGTGAAGCTGCTGCAGCTTTCGAAGAAGCTCGATCCCAGTTCGATGGTGAATGCAGGGACGCCGAGCCGACCGTAGGCATTGTCATCGGAGGCACCGTCGGTGGCGTAGAGTTCGGAGGCCTGTTCTGGCGAGTAGTTGTTGAACCAGGCCATGCGTCGTGCGATCGCCTTAAAGGCTGCGTCATTGCCGGACACGGAATAGCCCACGCCCCACGGATACATCACGATCTGCGAGTAGCTATGCAGATCGAAGTAGGCACCGCGCGTGTCCACCAAAGCGGGTTCGGTCAGGCTGTTCTCGACGCCGCCGCGGGTGTCGGGGAACAGGCCGCTGAGATAGGTGTTGACCGCCTGCGTCTCCGGCTCCGACATCGCGCTCGGGCCGCGGTAGGTGCTTTCGCAGGTGATGCTGCTGGAACCGCCCGACACCAGGTTCCAGTAGAACGGGAAGTTGCGATTGAGGTCGGTTCCCGGTCCGTAGCCGCTGCTCAGAGCGTGCGAGCCGCAACTTCCACGCGCATGCCAGTTCTTGCGTTGCGAGTACCCCGACTCGGCTTCCTTTCGGCCATCCGGGTTGGCCTGCAGCAACAGATGAAACTCGTTGTGGTCCACCAGCCAGGTCGCCTCGGCGCTGCTGCCGTAGTTCGCGAGCAGCCACTCGGCGAACTTGAGGTTCAACTGCACCGGCGTGTACTCGCGCGCATGCAGGCCGCTCATCACCATCATCTTCGGCTTGTCGCCGACGATGGCAGTGTTGCTGATGCGCAGCACGCGCAGGTCGTAGCCGGGAAGACCGCCGGCGGTGGCTTTCTCCCAGGAATCACCAATGTCGATCACGCTGGCCAGCGTCGGGTGCGCGGCCACCTGCGTGTTGATGAAGGTATCGGTTTCCTCGACCGTGCTGTAGCAGCTGTAGCCGGGGATGGTCTTGGCCAGGGTTTCGTTGCGCAGTTGCGCGCTCAGCACGGCATCGAAGCGCGGCGCGTATCCCTGCTGCTCCAGCCAGTTCCAGTCCGCGCCATCGACCTCGAGCACGATCTCGCCGAGCTTGCGGTCGCGCGGCAGATGTCCGAAGTGACGACCGAGCGCCTGCCGGTAGTGGGCGTCGCCATCGGCGATGCGGACGATGGCGCGCTCGTCAGCGCGGGTGGGCAGCGCGAGCGCGGCGAGGAGGGCGAGCAGCAGGGGGCGGGGAAGTTTCATCGTCACATTGTGCCATTGTTGCGCTGCCGCGTGACTGGTCTGCCGATGCCGCTATGTTCGCCCGGCCCCGGCCAGCTGGCCGAAGGGGAGGGCAGCCCGCCGCGATCTTGGATCGCGGCGGGCTTTATCTTTGTGGCGTGCGAAACTGCGGCCATGACTGCAGCCCCGCTTGCGCCCGAGTTGCGCGCCTTTCTTGCCCATCGTCACGAAGAACTCGATCGCGCCTTTGGCGAGGCCGGTCGGTCCTGGCCGCCGCCGCAGTGGTCGGTCCAACGCACCGATCTGGCGTTGCTTGCGAGCGACTGGCTGATCGAGGCCGCCTTGCGTGCGCCGCAGCAGTTTTTTGACGAAGTGCTGGCGCCGGCACCGCCGACCTTGCCCGATCCTGCTGGTTTCGAGCGCAGCGAGGATTTCGCCGAGGCGCTGCGGCGCTATCGCCGCGCCATGAGCCTGCGCATCCTGGTCGATGATCTCGATGGCGAGGAGCGCACACTGGCCACCCTCGATCGCGCCAGTCGTCTGGCCGAGGACTGCATCGAGTGCGCGTTGTGCCATGTCGAGCAGCAACAAGCGGCGCGCTATGGCTGGCCGCGCACTGCCGATGGTCGCGTTGCGCGCATGAGCGTAATCGGCATGGGCAAGCTTGGCGGTGGCGAGCTGAACTTCTCGTCCGATGTCGATCTGATCCTGACCTTTGCCGAGAACGGCGAAACCGACGGTGCCCGGCCGATCAGCGCGGAGGAGTTCCACGCCCGCGTCGGCCAGCGCCTGGCGCAGTTGCTGTCGGAGGTCGCCGCCTCGGGCTTCGTGTTGCGCGTCGACTACCGGCTGCGCCCGTTCGGCAGCGCCGGGCGCGTGGCGCTGTCGTTCGCGGCGATGGAGCAGTACTACCAGCGCGAAGGCCGCGACTGGGAACGTTACGCCTGGACCAAGGCGCGCACCGTGGCCGGAGATCTCGCCGCCGGCGGTGAGCTGATCGCGAGCTTGCGTCCGTTCGTGTACCGCAAGTATCTCGACTTCACCGCGATTGAGGGCCTGCGCGAACTGAAGGCGCGCATCGACGCCGAGGTCGGCCGCCGCGAGCGCGAGCACGACCTCAAGCTCGGGCCGGGCGGCATCCGCGAAATCGAGTTCACGGTGCAGCTGCTGCAGCTGATCCGCGCCGGCCGCGAACCCGAGCTGCGCACGCCACGGCTGCTCGACGCACTCGCCGCGGCCGAGCAGCTCGGGCACTACGACGCCGACACCGCGGGCTGCCTGCGCGCCGCCTACCTGTTCCTGCGTCGCGCCGAAAATCGCGTGCAGATGCTGCGCGATGAGCAGACGCACTGCCTGCCGGAGGACGCGCTGGCGCGTCTGCGCATCGCCGCGACGCTGGGCTACGCCGATGTCGCGAGCCTGGAGCAGGCGGTCGCGGAACAACGCGCGCAGGTTGCCGCGATCTTCACACGCACGCTCGAGGCTCCACAGCGCGCCAAGGGCCTGCACGTGGCTGACGAGTTCGAGACGCGCGCGCAGGATGCGCTCGATGGCTGGTCGGCGCCGGTGGCCACAGCGTTGAACAGCCTGATGGGCAGCCTTGGCGTGCGCCGCCTAGACAGCCGTGCGCGCGAACGCTTCGAGCGCGCGGTGCCGCGGTTGCTCGCGGAGGTGCGTCTGCTCACCGAACCGGAGGCCGCGGCGCTGCGCGTGGTACGTCTGCTGCACGCGATCTGCGGACGCACCGCCTATCTTTCCCTGCTCGCCGAAAAGCGCGGCGCGCGTGCGCGCCTGGTCGAAGTGTTTGCGCATAGCGCCTTCCTGGCCGAGCGCGTGATCGCGCATCCGCTGCTGCTCGACGATCTGCTCGACGAACGCTTCGATGAGGCGGTGCCCGATGCCGGCGCGATCGCCGACACCTTCGTACGGCAGCTTGCGCGCGTGCCGACGGGCGACGTCGAGGCCGAACTCGAAGCGCTGCACGACGCACGCCAGAGCCTGGTGTTCCGCTTCGGGCTGGCCTGGCTGGCGCGACGCGTCGATCCGGTGGACTGCGCCGCGGGATTGGCGGAGGTTGCCGCGGTGGCGCTGCGGCATGCGCTGGCGTTGGCGACGCGCGACCTGTCGAAGCAGCACGGCACTCCCGGCGACGGCTTTCTGATCGTCGGCTACGGCAGCCTTGGTGCCGGCGAACTCGGCTTCGGGTCGGATCTGGATCTGGTGTTCGTGTTCGATGAGGCGCTGGCGGAGCGCAGCAGCGACGGCGCGCGTCCGCTCGAAGCATCGCGCTGGTTTCCGCGCCTGGCGCAGCGCGTGTTGCACTGGCTGGCGACGACGACGCAGGCCGGCCATCTCTACGACGTCGACATGCGCCTGCGCCCGGACGGCGCGAAAGGGCTGCCGGTGTCGTCGCTGGCGTCATTCGTTGAGTACCAGCGCGAACGCGCCTGGCTGTGGGAACACCAGGCGCTGGTGCGCGCACGCGCCGTTGCCGGGCCGGCCGCGCTGGTTGCGCGCTTCGAGGCCGAGCGCTGCGCGCTGCTGGCGCGGTCGCGCGCGCTGCCGGAGACGCTGGCCGAGGTCGCGCGCATGCGCGAGCGCTGGCGCGCCGAACTCGACCGAAGTGACGCCCAGCGTTTCGATCTGAAGCAGGGCCGCGGAGCACTGGTCGATATCGAATTCCTGCTGCAGGCGCTGGTGCTGGCGCATGCCGCGGCGCATCCGCAACTGGCGCGCGCGGTATCGACCTCGGCGCTGCTCGACGGCCTCGCCGCTGCTGCGATCCTCGACGCGGAGACGCATGCGGTGCTGGCGCGCACGCATCGCGAGTGCCTCAGTCGTGCGCTGGACTGCAGCCTGGATCTGCGTCCGCGAGTGATCGCGCGCGATGCGTCGCTGCAACCGTGGACCGATGCCTGCGCGGCAATCCTGCGCCGCTTCGGTCTATTCGCGCCCTGAGTGGCTGACGCGCTCGCGTTCGGGCAGGAAGCGGATCAGCAGTTCGTTGAGCAGACGCCGGCCATCGGCGGTCGGCTGGAAGCGCGCGGCATCTTCCAGCAGCAGGCCATCGGCCACGGCGCGCGCGAGGATCGGCGCAAGCGCAGTGCGATCCAGTCCGGTGCGCTGCGTGTACAAGTCGGCGTCGACCCCTTCGACCAGGCGCAGCGCGTTCATCATGAACTCGAAGCCGAGTTCGCGTTCCGCGATCGGCGCGCAGCTGGCCAAGCGCTCGGCGCCGGCGGCCTTGGCGAGGTAGCTCTTTGGCGTCTTCAGTTTGGCGGTGCGCACGATGCTGCCATTGTCGCTGAGCTTGCCGTGGGCGCCGGCGCCAATGCCGAGATAGTCGCCGAATTCCCAGTAGTTCAGGTTGTGCCGGCAACGGTGCGCGGGCGCTGCGTAGGCCGAGGTTTCGTATTGCGCGAAGCCTGCGCTGGCGAGTCGGGCCTGGCAGGCCTCCTGCATGTCCCAGCCGAGGTCTTCGTCCGGCAGTACCGGCGGTCTGGCCGCGAACTCGGTGTTCGGTTCGAGCGTGAGCTGGTAGTGCGACAGGTGCGTTGGCTGCAACGCGAGCGCGCGCTCGACGTCGGCGAGCGCACCGGCAAGGGTCTGTGCGGGCAGTGCGTACATCAGGTCCAGGTTGATCTCGACGATGCCGGCGTCCTGCGCTTCGCGTACCGCACGTTCGGCCTCGTCAGCCGAGTGGACGCGGCCGAGGCGCGCGAGCAGCTCGTTGTCGAAACTCTGCACGCCGAAGCTGACGCGATTCACCCCGGCAGCGCGGTAGCCGGCGAAGCTGCCATGTTCGACGGTGCCGGGATTGGCCTCCATCGTCACTTCGACGTCGGCGGCGAAGCGCAGCCGTTCGCGGCAGCCATCAAGGATGCGCGTGATCAACTCCGGCGCGAACAGGCTCGGCGTGCCGCCGCCGAAAAACACCGAGACGATCGGCCGCTCCCGCGCGAACCCGAACTGCGCCAGGTCGGCGTCGAGGTCGGCGAGCAGGGCCGAGGCATAGGCGTGGTGCTCGGTGGCATCGCGCTGCGCATGCGAATTGAAATCGCAGTACGGGCACTTCTTCACGCACCACGGGATGTGGACGTAGAGCGCTAGGTGTGGAGCGGTCAGCACCATGGTTTGGAACGGTCCGGGCCGCGCAGCCGGGTGAGGAATGCAGCAGGTTCAAGAATGGCCCATCGCGTCAACGCGGCCAGTGCCAGAAGATCGCGATCGCCGCTGACCAGTGCATTGGCCTTGCCGATCGCCGCCAGTTTGAGGAAAGGACCATCCAGCGGATCGCGGCAAACGGGCACCCTTGGCGGACTGCTCGGCATGTGCACGCTTCGGACGTGCGGCAGATAGTCGGACAACAGCTCCTGCTGCTCAGCGGCCGAGAGTCGAAATTTCGGATAGGCCAGGACCCGGATCAACTCCGCGGTCGTTGCGGTACTGGCCAGCGGCACGAACTCTCCGGCTTGCCATGCGCGACGGAGTTCGCCTGGCACGCCGCCACCGAACACCAGCGCCGACAGCACGACGTTGGTGTCCAGCACGACGCGTGGTGGTGCGCTCACAATTTGCGCTTCGCCGACTTTCGGGGTGTCGGCTTGGCGGCGTCGACGCCGTAGCGCGAAGGCGGCTCGGCCACCCGCGAGCGCGACCAGGACACCGCTGCAGCGATGTCGGCTTCGGAGAGATTCAACTCTGCCAGTTTGGCGCGCACTGCGTCCGCGCGCTGGATGCGCACCGGTGTCAGCACGATGACGCCATCGCGGGTGGCCACGTCGAAATACTCCACCGGCCCCACCGCGGCCGTCGCAGCCTTGGGCAGGGTCAACTGGTTCTTGGCGGTGAGTTTGGCAAGCATGGTGACTGGCTAAAGTAAGGATTCCTTACTTTAGCCGAGCGGCGGTGGCCGCGCCAGCGCCAGCTCGGCATCGCGGCTAGCGGGTCTATGCAAACGGCCAGCGTGCGCGCAAGGCGGCGAGCGCCTGGGCGCGGTGGCTGATGCGGTGCCAGTGCTCCGAGGGCAGCTCGGCCGAGCTGAGACCGAGTTCGGGCAGCAGGAAGATCGGCTGGTAGCCAAAGCCGTTGCTGCCGCGCGGCGTATCGAGAATACGGCCTTCGATGCTGCCCTCGGCGATCAGCGGCTGCGGGTCGTGGGCGTGTTTCAGCAGCACGATGACGCTGTAGAAGCGCGCACCGCGTTGCGCATCGGCCACGCCGTGCAGCTGTTCGAGCACCTTGGCGATGTTGCGCGCGGCATCGCCATGCACACCGGCGTAGTGCGCGGAGATCAGGCCCGGCGCGCCATGCAGCGCATCGACGATCAGGCCGGAATCGTCGGCGAGTGCCGGCAGGCCGCTCTGCGCGCAGGCGTGGCGCGCCTTGATCAGGGCGTTCTCGACGAAGGTCTGGCCGGTCTCTTCGGCGTCGGCGATGCCGAATTCGGCCTGCGCGACCAACTCGACGTCGGCGCCCGCGAGTACATGGCGGATCTCGGCGAGCTTGCCGGTATTGCCGCTGGCGACGACAAGGCGCATGGCTCAGCGCGCGAGCGCCTCGCGCTGGTGCGCATGCAGCTCGGCGATGCCCTTGCTGGCGAGCGCGAGCAGCGCGTCGAGTTCGTCGCGGCGAAAGGCATGGCCTTCGGCGGTGCCTTGCACCTCGATGAATCCGAGTGCGTCGTTCATCACCACGTTCATGTCGGTCTCGCAGTTCGCATCCTCGGCGTAGTCGAGGTCGAGCACCGGCTGGCCCCGGTAGATGCCGACCGAGATCGCGGCGATCTGGCCGTGGATCGGGTCCTGCTTGAGCAGGCCCTTCTTTATCGTCGCGCGCACCGCATCGACCAGCGCGACATAGGCGCCGGTGATCGCCGCGGTGCGCGTGCCGCCATCGGCCTGCAGCACGTCGCAGTCGAGCGTGATCGAACGCTCGCCCAGCGCCGAACGATCGACCACCGCGCGCAGGCTGCGCCCGATCAGACGCTGGATCTCCAAGGTGCGCCCGCCCTGCTTGCCGCTCGCGGCTTCACGCTGGTTGCGGCTGTTGGTTGCGCGCGGCAGCATGCCGTATTCGGCGGTGATCCAGCCCTCGCCCTTGCCGCGCAGGAAGCCCGGCACCTTCTCTTCGACACTGGCCGTGCACAGCACCTTGGTGTCGCCAAAGCTGACCAGCACCGAGCCTTCGGCATGGCGCGTGTAGTGGCGTTCGATGCTGACCGCACGCAGGGCGTCGGCGGCGCGGCCACTGGGGCGGGAGACAGTGCTCATGGGCGCGGATCGCTTGGGAAAAAAGGGCGCGGAGCGTAACATGGCCGCCCGCCCGCGAAGGACAGCCGATGATCCGCAGCATGACCGCGTACGCAAGCGCTGAAGGCCCGAGTGCGCGCGGGCGGCTCGTGTTCGAGTTGCGCTCGGTCAACCATCGCTTCCTCGAGACCAGCTTCCGCTTGCCCGAAGAGTTCCGTGCGCTCGAACCGAAACTGCGCGAGCGCATCGAGAAGCGCGTGTCGCGCGGCAAGGTCGACGTGGCGATGCGCTATCGCGCCGCCGCCGCCGCCGATGCGCTGAGCCTGAACCAGCCTTTGGTCGACAATCTGCGGCGCATCGAGCAGAAGTTGCTGATCGCGTTTCCGGAGTCGCGTCCGCCTTCGCGCATGGAGTTGCTGGCTTACCCCGGGGTGATCAACGAGCCGGAGATCGACAACGCCGTGCTGACCGAGGAAGCGATGGCCCTGTTCGATCGTGCCCTCGACGATTTCATCGCCACCCGCAGCCGTGAGGGCGAGCGGCTGAAGACGGCGTTGATCGAGCGCCTCGACGGCATTGCCGCGATCGTGCTGCAGGTGCGGCAATGGTTGCCCGACATCCGCACCGGTCTGCGCCAGAAGTTCGAGGCGCGCATCGCCGAACTCAAGCTGCCGCTCGATCCAGGGCGGCTGGAACAGGAACTGGTGCTGGCCTTTCACAAGCTTGATGTCGACGAGGAAATCGACCGCCTCGGCGCGCACATCGCCGAAGTGCGCAGCCGCCTCGACTCACCCGAGCCGATCGGGCGCCGCCTCGACTTCCTGATGCAGGAATTCAACCGCGAATCGAACACGCTCGGCTCGAAGTCAATCGACACCCGCACCACGCAGGCCTCGGTGGAGATGAAGGTATTGATCGAACAGTTGCGCGAGCAGGCGCAGAATATTGAATAGGAAGCACGCCATGCCCGGTTCCCTGTTCATCGTTGCGGCGCCTTCGGGTTCCGGCAAGTCGACTTTGGTGAATGCATTGTTGGCGAAGGAGCCGGGGATCTCGCTGTCGATCTCCTACACCTCGCGCGGGCCGCGGCCGGGCGAGGAGGACGGGGTGCACTACCACTTCGTCACTCGCGAGCGCTTCGAGCAGATGGCCAGCGACGGCGACTTCTTCGAGTACGCGATCGTGCACGGCGACCTCAAGGGCACCGCACGGCAGTCGGTGGAACCGCTGCTCGCGGCCGGCAAGGACGTGTTGCTGGAGATCGACTACCAGGGCGCCCAGCGCGTGCGCGCGCAGGTGCCAGCTGCGGTCAGCATTTTCATCCTGCCGCCGTCGCGTCTGGAGTTGGAGCGGCGCCTGCGCACCCGTGCCAAGGACAGCGAGGCGACCATCCTTCGCCGCCTGGCCGATTCACGCAAGGAAATCGCGCATGCTTGGGAGTTCGATTACATCGTCGTGAACGAGGTGTTCGAGACCGCGCTGGAGCAGATGGGCACCATCGTGCACGCCACGCGATTGCACCGGCGGGTGCAGCAGCAGCGGCTGAAAGCGCTGGTCGACACCCTGCTCGCCTGAACGAAATTCATAAGATTCAATGGATTGGCTGATTGTCGCGATCCGGCGCGTTGCCCAGCGGGCGGCGCGCTGCTAGCCTGCGCGGCCGTTTTTCCCCGTATTCAGCGATTCTCAGGAGTGGCCCATGGCCCGCATCACCGTCGAAGACTGCCTCGAAGTGGTCGACAACCGTTTCGAACTCGTGCTGATGGCGACCAAGCGCGCGCGCCAGATTTCCAAGGGCGCCGAAGCCTTGATCGCGCACGACAACGACAAGCCGACGGTGCTGGCGCTGCGCGAAATCGCGGGCGGCCACATCAATCTGGACATGTTGAACGAAATCGAGCGTCAGGAACGCGAACGCGCCGAACGCGAAGCGCTGGAGTGGGCGGCGCAGGAAGTGGCCGACGACGACCTGACCAAGGGCGGCAACGACGACCTCTGATCGTCGGCTCCACGAAGTTCTGCAACACTCGGCCCCCCTGCCCATGAACTGAGGAGCCGAGCCAGTGACCGAGGCGATCGTCCGCGAGCGCGCAGACGCGACCGCCGGCCTGGCGGTCCACTGGCAGGTGCTGGCCGACAAGCTGGTCGAGTATCTGGCGCCCGAGGCGCGCGCCCGCGTCGAGCATGCGTTTCGCGTTGGTGCCGAGGCGCACCGTGGCCAAACCCGCAAGTCGGGTGAGCCCTACATCACCCATCCGCTCGCGGTAGCCGCCATTCTCGCGGACATGCGCCTCGACGCCGATGGCCTGTGCGCGGCGATTCTGCATGACACGCTTGAGGACACCCGGCTCTCGCGCGCCGAACTCGCGGCGCAGTTCGGCGCTGACGTGGCCGATCTCGTGGATGGCGTGACCAAGCTCGACAAGGTGCAGTTCCGCGATCGCCAGGAAGCGAACGCCGAGAGCTTCCGCAAGATGATGCTGGCGATGGCGCGCGATCTGCGCGTGATCCTGATCAAGCTCGCCGACCGCCTGCACAACATGCGCACGCTGGATGCGATGAGCGACGAGTCGCGCCGCCGCATCGCGCTCGAAACGCTGGAGATCTACGCGCCGATCGCGCAGCGCCTCGGCATGAATGCGATCAAGGCCGAGCTGCAGAATCACGGCTTCAGCGCCTATCACCCGTTGCGCCACCGCGTCCTCGAAGATCGCCTGCGCCAGCTCTACGGGGATCGCCGCGAGGGCATGGCCAGGATTCAACGCACCATCACCGAGAAGCTCGAACATGCCGGCATCCCGGCGCGGCTGGTGTCGCGGGTGAAGTCGCCGTATTCGATTTATACGAAGATGAAGGCCGAGCACAAGACGCTGGCGCAGGTGCTCGACGTCTACGGCGTTCGCGTGGTGGTGCGCGACACCATGCAGTGCTACATGGCGCTCGGTGCCGTGCATAGTCTGTTCAAGCCGGTCGATGGCCGCTTCCGCGATTTCATCGCGATGCCCAAGGCCAATGGCTATCAAAGTCTGCACACGGTGCTGTTCGGTCCGGGCGGCACGCCGATCGAGGTGCAGATCCGCACCGAGGACATGGACCTGCTGGCCGAGCGTGGCATCGCCGCGCACTGGGCCTACAAGAGCGAGGGCGCGGCCGGCAACAACGCCCAGTCGCGTGCGCGCGAGTGGGTTGCCGGCCTGGTGGATGCGCAAACCCGCTCCGATTCCTCGATCGAGTTCGTCGAACACGTCAAGGTCGACCTGTTTCCGGACGAGGTCTACCTGTTCACGCCCAAGGGCGACATTCTCGCCCTGCCGCGCAATGCCACCGCGCTCGACTTCGCCTACATGGTGCACACCCACGTCGGTGACCATGCGGTGGCGGCGCGCGTCGACCGCAAGCTGGTGCCGCTGCGCACGCGCCTGGCGAGCGGGCAGTCGGTCGAGATCATCACCGCCGCCAGCGCGCAGCCGCAGATCGGCTGGCTCGAGTTCGTCGTCACTTCCAAGGCGCGCACTGCGATCCGCCATGCGCTCAAGCAGATGCAGCACGAGGAGGCGATCGAGATCGGCCATCGCCTGCTCGATCGCGCGCTCGAAGCCATCGGTAGTTCGATCGAGCAGATTCCGCCGGCCTTGCTCGACAGCTATCTGCAGGAACACCGGCTGCGGCGGCTGGAGGACCTGGTAGCCGAGATCGCGCTGGGCAACCGCATGCCGCAGCAGGTTGCGCATGCGCTGGTGCGCGATGCGGCGGCGCCTGGTGCCGGCGCCGCAGCGCGCAGCCAGGAAAAGATCCTGGTCTCCGGTGCCGAGCGCGGTGTGGTGTCGTTTGGCAACTGCTGTCATCCGCTGCCGGGCGACGACATCGTCGGTTACCTCTCGGCTGGGCGCGGGATCGTGGTGCACCAGGCCGAATGCCCGAACATCCCCGAGTTCCGCAAGAGCCCGGACCGTTTCGTCGAGATTGCATGGGATCGGGAACTCAGCGGCGACTTCAAGGTGGCGCTGAAAGTGGTCGTCGAAAACAAGCCCGGGGTGCTGGCCACCGTCGCCGCCGCCATCGCCGAGTGCCAGTCGAACATCGACACGGTCGAGTATCAGGAGCGCGACCTGCGCAGTGCGGCGATGCTGTTCGTGATCGAGGTGAAGCATCGCAAACATCTCGCCGAAGTGTTGCGGCGCCTGCGGCGCGCGCCGGTGGTGCACGCGGTCAGTCGTTACGTTGGCTGAGACCGGCTAGCATCCGGCTTTCGATCCGGGAGACCTGCATGCGCGAGATCATCGCCACCGACACAGCGCCGGCTGCAATCGGCACCTATTCGCAGGCCGTGAAATGCGGCCAGACGGTCTACCTGTCGGGCCAGATTCCGCTCGACCCGGCGACCGGACAGATCGTCGAGGGCGCGATCGAAGTGCACATCCGGCGCGTCTTCGACAACCTGCGCGCACTGTGTGTGGCCGCGGGTGGCGATCTCGCGCACATCGCCAAGCTCAACGTGTTCCTGACCGACCTCGGCCATTTCGGCGAAGTGAATCGGATCATGGCCGAGTATTTCCAGGCGCCCTATCCGGCGCGTGCGGCGCTTGGCGTCGCAGCACTGCCACGTGCGGCGCAGGTCGAGATGGATGCGATCGTCGTTCTGGACTGAGCGCGCATGAGCGACGCTGCGTCGCGGCCGTTGGCGGAGTTGCGCGGCGTCGGAGCAGCGACCGCCGCGGCGTTGGCGCGGCTGTCGCTGTATCGGCTTTCGGACCTTTGGTTCCATCTGCCGCTGCGCTACGAAGACCGCACCCGAATCACGCCGATCCGTGACCTGTGCGCCGGCGAAGACGCGCAGGTCGAGGCCGTGGTCGACAGCGTCGAGCGCGGCTTCCGCTTCCGGCCACTGTTGCGCGTTGCCGTCTCCGACAGCAGCCATGCCACCCTGACGTTGCGCTTCTTCCATTTCTCCAAGACGCAGGCTGATGCGTTCGTGCCGGGCTTGCGGCTGCGCGTCCACGGCGAAGTGCGCGAGGGCCCCGGTGGACTCGAAATCGTGCACCCGCGCTACCAGCGGGTGCAGCCGGATATACCGCTGGAGGCCACGCTGACGCCGGTCTACCCCGCTGGCGAAGGCGTCGGGCAGACCACCCTGATCCGCTTGGCCAAGCTCGCTCTCGCCGCGCTGCCCGACGACGACGAGCTCGACCTGGTGCCCGCGGCCCTGCGTCGCAGCGCCGGTTTGCCCGGTCTCGCCGCAGCGCTGCGGCTGGTGCACGCCCCGCCTGCGGATGCCGATGTCGCGTCGCTGATTGCGCGCACGCATCCGGCGCAGCAGCGACTGGCCTTTGATGAGTTGCTCGCGCACCAGATCGGCATGCGCAGGTTGCGCCGCCACTTGCGCTCGATTGCGGCGCCCCGCATCCGCCATGACCGGGCGCGGCGGCGGAGTTTCCTGGCGGCCTTGCCGTTCGCGCTGACCGCAGCGCAGCGACGGGTGCTCGCCGAGATCGACCGCGATCTTGCTGTGGACAAGGCAATGCTGCGCCTGGTCCAGGGCGATGTCGGTTCCGGCAAGACCGTGGTTGCCGCGCTGGCCGCGCTCGCAGCCGCCGACGCCGGCCAGCAGAGCGCGGTGATGGCGCCGACCGAACTGCTGGCGGAGCAGCATCTGCAGCATTTCACGCAGTGGCTGCAGCCGTTTGGCCTGCGCGTCGTCTGGCTTGCCGGCAAGGTCGCGGGCAAGGCGCGCAAGCAGGCGCTCGCCGAAATTGCGGCCGGGGCCGAAGTCGTGATCGGCACTCACGCATTGATGCAGGAGGGCGTGCAATTCGCGAACCTCGGCCTCGCCATCATCGACGAGCAGCACCGCTTCGGCGTGCACCAGCGACTGGCCTTGCGCAACAAGGGACGCGATGGCGAGCGCACACCGCACCAACTGGTCATGACCGCCACCCCGATTGCACGCACACTGGCCATGGCGGCCTATGCCGATCTCGATGTCTCGGTGATCGACGAGTTGCCGCCCGGGCGAACCCCGGTGCAGACGGTGGCGGTCTCCGATGCGCGCCGTGATGATGTCATCGAGCGCATCCGCATCGCCTGCGCCGAAGGGCGCCAGGCGTACTGGGTGTGTCCCCTGATCGAGGAGTCCGAACAGCTTGAGGCCAAGGCGGCCCAGGCGACTTACGAGTCGCTGTTGCTGGCGCTGCCCGGTTTGCGCATCGGCCTGCTGCACGGACGCATGAAGGCGCGCGAGAAACAGGCAGTGATGGAAGCGTTCAAATCCGGCGAGCTGCGCCTGCTGGTGGCGACCACGGTGATTGAGGTCGGTGTCGACGTCGCCAATGCCAGCCTGATGGTGATCGACAACGCCGAACGCCTGGGACTGGCGCAGCTGCACCAGTTGCGCGGCCGCGTTGGTCGCGGCGCGGCCGTTTCCAGTTGCGTGCTGATCTGGCAGCCGCCGCTGTCGCCGTTGGCGCGCGAACGCATCGCGGTGATGCGCGAGAGCAACGACGGTTTTCGCATCGCCGAAAAAGACCTTGAACTGCGCGGGCCGGGCGACGTGGTCGGCACCCGCCAGACCGGCCAGCTCAGTCTGCGTGTGGCCGATCTGGTGCGCGACGCCGAGGTGCTGCCGATGGTCGCGCAGGCGGCCGACTGGCTGCTCGAACACGATCCGCACGCGGCCGACGCGCTGGTCGCGCGCTGGATCGGTCTCGCTGTTGAATATGCCCAGGCCTGAGGAGCAGCCATGCAACGACTGTTGATCGACACCGACCCCGGGGTGGATGACGCGCTCGCGTTGCTGATGGCCTACACCCATCCGCGCGCCAAGGTCGAAGCGCTGACCATCACTGCCGGCAACGTCGGCATCGAACACACCCTGCGCAATGCCCTGAACCTGGTTGAGCTGGTCGGTGCCGACACCCCGGTGTTCGCCGGCTGCGAGGCGCCGCTGGTGCGCCCTGCCGAGGATGCCGCCTTCGTGCATGGCCGCGATGGATTCGGCGATGTCGGGCTGCCGATACCGGCGCGCGCGGCCGCCGGGGAGCACGCAGCAGCGGCCATGGTGCGCCTGGCGCAGGCGGTCCCGGGCGAACTCGTATTCGTCATGCTCGGGCCGCTGAGCAACCTGGCGCTCGCGCTCAAGCTCGATCCGGGTCTGCCGGGGCGGGTGCGGCGATTGGTGGTGATGGGCGGGGCGGTGACCGGCCACGGCAATGTCTCGCGGGTGACCAGCGAGTTCAATTTCCATTTCGATCCGGAGGCGGCCGCCATCGTATTCGACGCCTGGCCGCAACTGGAGCTGGTCGATTGGGAGGCGACCCTGCGTCACGCCATCCCGTTCGCCGACATCAGCGCCTGGCTGGCATCCGGGCATGCGCATGCACGCTTCTACGACGCGATCTCGCGCAAGACGCGGGACTGGATGCAAGAGCAGCGCAAGCTCGCCAACTGGCATGCGGCGGATGCACTGGCGATGGCCGTGGCACTTGATGCCGATGCGGTCGAGCAGTGGGAAACCCGCGCAGTCCGCATCGAACTGGATGGCGCTCTGACCCGCGGCATGAGCGTGGTGGACTGGTCGCGACGAGCCGGTTGGCGCGAGCAGAGCCGGATCTTGATGCGCTATGACTCGGTGCGGTTCGCAGAACTGATCCGGGTCGCGCTGATATCGTCATGATTGAAAAGGAAAAAGCTGGATGGTCGGCGCAAGAAACCAGACTCGGGTTGCCAAGTGCAGCCGATCTGACTACGATGCGCCTCTTTTTTGCGGCCGGTTCCTCGTCATGAAAGCTGACATCCATCCCAAGTATCACGAAGTCGTGTTCCACGACGTCACCGCCGATTTCAAGTTCCTGACTCGTTCGACCATGTCGAGCAAGGACAAGACCACTTGGGAAGACGGCAAAGAATATCCGCTGGTCAAGCTTGAGCTTTCCTCGGCTTCGCACCCGTTCTACACGGGCAAGCACAAGATCGTCGATACCGGTGGTCGTCTCGAGAAGTTCCGCAAGCGCTACGCCAGCAAGTAATTCGTCCGGCGCAGGATCGCGCCGCACGGGGCAAGCAAACGCCGTGGCCGCAGGGTCGCGGCGTTTGTCTTTTTGGGGTTTGCAAAAGCAGGTGGCGCGCGTCGGAATCGGCAAACGCCCGTGCGATAATGCCAAGCGAACAAACGAACGAAGGGGTGTCCAGTGTCGAACCATTTTGTGCAGGTCAGCGATAGCACCAGCGGGCGCAGTGCCAGCTTGCCGGTAGTCAGCGGCAGCGTCGGTCCGGAGGCCATCGACATCGGCAAGCTGCACAAGGAAACCGGTCTGTTCACTTATGACCCGGGCTTCATGTCGACGGCGAGTTGCCGCAGTGCGATCACCTACATCGATGGCGATGCCGGCATCCTGATGTATCGCGGCTACCCGATCGAGCAGCTGGCGAAACATTCCAACTTCCTCGAAGTCGCCTACCTGCTGATGAACGGCGAGCTCCCGAGCGCAGCGCAGTTCAGCACCTTCGAGCACGAAGTCACGCACCACACGATGATGCACGAGGCGGTCAAGAGCTTCCTCGGCGGCTTCCGCCACGACGCGCATCCGATGGCGATGCTGTGCGGCATGATTGGTTCGCTCGCGGCGTTCTACCATGACTCGCTCGACATCGATGACGCCGAGCAGCGTCGCCTTGCCGCGGTGCGCCTGATTGCCAAGGTGCCGACCATTGCCGCTGCCTGCTACCGCTATTCGATCGGCTGGCCGAACCGCTATCCGCGCAACAACCTCGACTACTGCACGCGTTTCCTGCACATGATGTTCGAGGTGCCGTCCGAGCCGCTGGTGCTGCCGCCGGTTGCGGCCAAGGCGCTCGATCTGTTGTTCATCCTGCACGCCGACCACGAGCAGAACGCCTCGACTTCGACCGTGCGCATGGTCGGCTCGACCGGCGCCAACCCCTATGCCTGCGTCGCCGCCGGCATCGCCGCGCTGTGGGGGCCGGCGCATGGTGGCGCCAACGAGGCGGTGCTGAGCATGCTGAACGAGATCGGCAGCGCCGATCAGGTCGGCAAGGCGATCGAGCGCGCCAAGGACAAGAACTCCGGGTTCCGCCTGATGGGCTTTGGACATCGCGTCTACAAGAACTTCGACCCGCGCGCGACCATCATCCGCGAGATGTGCCACAAAGTGCTGAACGATCTCGGCGTGCACGATCCGCTGCTGGAAGTGGCGATGCAGCTCGAAGAAGCGGCGTTGAAGGATTCGTACTTCATCGAACGCAAGTTGTACCCGAACGTCGATTTCTATTCCGGGCTGATCTACAAGGCGCTCAACATCCCGACCGAGATGTTCACGGTGATGTTCGCGATCGCGCGCACCGCCGGTTGGGTGGCGCATTGGCTGGAGCAGAACGTGACCCCCGACGCAAAGATCGGCCGGCCGCGGCAGGTCTACACCGGCGCGCCGGCGCGCGATTACGTTGGGATCGCGCAACGCTGACCGGACTTCGTTTGAGCCGGTCGGTGCAGTTCAGGGGCTCGCGTCGCGGGCCAGCAGGGCGAGCACGGCATTGAGTGACGCACGCTGCATCGGCGCGTCGCCAGTGCGCGAGATCGGGGCCTGGCGCAGGCCCGAGCGCGGCAGCAGGGTCAGGTCGATGGTGTTGTCGTCGGCGTCGAATCGCAGCACCGGGTACTCGTCGCTCTCGTGGCGCGACCAGCGCAGCACGCGATCTTCTTCATCGTAGGGGATGTGTCGTTCATCGAGGAAGCGGGGCACTGCGGACGGATCGTCGTCGAACAGATGCAGGCAGACTGCCGAGTGCTGGTCTGCGGTCCCCTCCAGTACGGCGCCGACGAGGCGCGGCTCGAACGGGGCGAAGAAGCGCATTGCCTCGGCCGCCACGATGCGCAACTCGCGCAGGCGTTGCGGCTGTGAGCTGGACTGGAACAGGCGCTGGTAGTCGCGCAGCGCGGCTTCGATTTCCCGGTTGGAAGGCAGGTCGCGCTCGTCGCCACTGCCGCTGCGCTCGGCCGCCTTGCGCTTGGCCAGGCCGCAGTCGCGAATGCCTTGCTCGGCCATGATGCGTGCCGCCTCATGGGCCAGTTGTGTGCGCAGGTCGATGTTGCGTTTGCCCATGTCCCGCCTCAGAACAGGTCGATCCCCTGTTGTTCCGCGTCCTGGTTCTCGCCGCTGCTTTCGTCGACCACCGAGAGCCGCATCAGGTCTTCGGTCTTGAAGAACTCGATGATGCCGCCTTCGCCCGATGTCGCCAGCAGGTTTCCGGCACCATCGATGGGCGCCGTGGTGATGCCGTTAGGCACGATGAGTTCGAGCTGCGGCATGCCGTCCAGCGCCACGCGCATGAAGTCGATCCAGATCGGCAGCGCCGTCTGTGCTGCGAACTCGCGGTCACCGAGTGAGGTGAAATCGTCGTGGCCCATCCACACCGTCGCCACCAGCGCCGGGTTGAAACCAGAGAACCAGGCATCGCGGTAGTTGTTGGTGGTGCCGGTCTTGCCAGCCAGGTCGTTGCGTCCGAGGACCATCGCGCCGTGCCCAGTGCCACGTTTGACGACGTCGCGCAGCACGCTGGTGATCAGGAACGCATTGCGCTCGTCGATGACGCGCGGCGCCAGGGTGGCGTCTGCCGGCTGGTTTGGGATGGTGCCCGCAGTCGGCGATTCGGGGGCTGCGGCGGTGTCGGCTGGCGTCGCGCCCGCGAGCACGGCGGACAAGTCGTCGGCGGTGGCCGCCCCGGTCGTGTCCGCTCCAGACTCGCGTGCGATGCACTGGCGACAGGCGCGTTTCGGCTTCGCGCTGTAGATCGCGTTGCCGAGATCGTCCTCGATACGCTCGACCGCGTAGGTGTCGACGCCGTAGCCGCCATTCGCGAACACCGAGTAACCGCGCGCCAGGGCTAGCGGTGGCAGCGATGAGGTGCCCAGCGCCAACGACAGGTTCTGCGGCAGCGACTCGGGCGGGAAGCCGAAGCGTTGCATGTACTCGCGCGCGAAACCAACGCCGATGGCATCGAGCAGGCGTACCGACACCAGATTGCGCGACAGCACCATGGCTTCGCGCAGGCGCATCGGGCCGTAGAACTTTTCGTTGTCGTTCTGTGGCTTCCAGACCCCGCCCTCGGCGGAGGGATCGGCAAATGCCAGCGGCGCGTCGTTGACGATGGAGGCCGGGTTGAACCCCCTCTCGAAGGCCGCCGCGTAGACGAATGGCTTGAAGCTGGATCCGGGTTGGCGGTTGCTCTGGGTGGCGCGGTTGAACTTCGACAAGGTGAAGCTGAAGCCGCCCGTGATCGCACGAATGGCGCCGTCCTCGGGGTCGATCGCAGCAAGTGCGGCTTGTGCGCGCGGCAGCTGGGAAAGTCGCCAGTTGCCATCGATATCGCGGGCGACGCGAATGAGGTCGCCTGGCGCGAGTGCGTCAGCCACCGCCTTGGGCTTTGGCCCGAGAACTCCGTTCGCGTTGCGCTTGCGTGCCCACTCGACCGCAGCGAGATCAAGTACCGCGGTTTGGCCATCGGCGAGCAGGACCGAGGCGATTGCAGCGTCGCTGTCGGTGACCAGTGCGGGTGCCAGGCCGGACACCGTGCGGTAGGCAGCGACCGCAGCACGCCTGGAGTCGACGGTAGGCAAGTCCAACAGGTCGAGATGGGCTTCGGGCCCACGGAAGCCCTTGCGCTGGTCGAATGCCAGCAAGCGGTCGCGGACGGCGGCGTTGGCCGCCTCCTGCAACCGCGAGTCGATGCTGGTGATGGCGCGGTAGCCGTTCTCCAAGGCATCCGCGCCGATGCGCTCAATCACTTCCACCCGCACCATTTCCGCCAGATAGGGGGCGTCGAGCTCGATCGCTGGCTCATGCGGAAAAGCGACACTTGGTCGCGCCTGCGCCGCGAGCATCTGCTCCCTGGTGATCGAGCCGATCTCGGCCATGCGCTCAAGCACGTAGTCGCGACGTATCAGCGCGCGGTCGGGGTTGGTCAGTGGATTGCCGCTGGAGGGAAACTTGGGGATCGAGGCCAGCATGGCGGCTTCCGCCAGATCCAGCTCGGACAGCTTCTTGCCGTAGTAGAACTCGGCCGCAGCGGCCACACCGTAGGAGCGATAGCCGAAGAAAATCTTGTTGAGGTAGAGCTCGAGGATCTCGTCCTTGCTGAGTTCTCGTTCCAGCCGCAGTGCCAGAAAGATCTCGGCGACCTTGCGCGTCAACGAGTACTCATTGCTGAGAAAGAAGTTGCGCGCGACCTGCTGGGTGATGGTGCTGCCTCCGGGCACGCGGCGGTCGTCGGTAGTCGCCAGCAGCCATACCGCCCGCGCGATTCCGCGCCAGTCAATGCCGGGGTGCTCGTAGAAGCGGGCGTCCTCGATCGCCAGAAATGCATTGCGCACCAACAGCGGCACCTCGCTGATGTCGACCGGCGTGCGCTTGGTCTCGCCAAACATGGCAATCAGCTTGCCATCCCGCGAATAGACCCGCAGTGGCACCTGCATGCGCACGTCGCGGATCTCCTGTGCCGTGGGCAGGCGTGGCTCGATCAGCCAGTAAGCCACGGCAAGCGTCGCGGCTGCCAACACGAACCCGGCCAAGCTGAGGATCAACGACCACTTCAGCAGCCTTCGAATGAGGCGTATCACAGACTCGAACCTGCGCTCGTGAGAAAAAGAACGCCAGTATACGGGGCATTGCCAAGAAAACGGCCGCGGAGTAGCGTCAAGTCGACGTTTCGGGGCCGGAATTCGGGGGCTGTTGCCAGATGGTTAAGATTGGGATTTAATGTAGGTACGCATGAACCGCTCGTAAGAGCCCGTGGCAAGGGGAAAAAGTGTGGGACTTTTCAGCGCAAGTACACCTCCTCTGATCGGCGTGGACATCAGCTCCACAGCGGTGAAGCTGTTGCAATTGTCACAGGCGGGCGGCCGGTACAAGGTTGAGCACTACGCCGTGGAGCCATTGCCGCCCAATGCCGTCGTCGAGAAGAACATCGTCGAGGTCGAGGCCGTGGGCGAAGCGATCAAGCGCGCGTTTGCGCGCAGCGGGGCGCGCACCAAGTTCGCAGCAGCGTCGGTCGCGGGCTCGGCGGTGATCACCAAGGTCATCCCGATGCAGGCGGATCTGTCCGAAGACGATCTGGAAGGCCAGATCATGGCCGAGGCGCAGCAGTACATCCCATATCCGCTGGAGGAAGTCAGCCTCGACTTCGAGGTCGTCGGACCGGTCAAGGACAATCCCGAGCTGATGAATGTCCTGCTTGCGGCGTCGCGCACCGAGAATGTGGATGTGCGCGTCGCGGCGCTGGATGTGGGCGGCTTGGCCGCCAAGGTCGTTGACGTCGAGGCCTTCGCGATGGAGAACGCCTACAAGCTTCTCGCCGACCAGCTCAGCGTGCCGAAGGACGCGACCGTTGCCGTGGTCGATATCGGCGCAACCATGACCACGCTGTCGGTGCTCAAGAACCAGCGCACCATCTATACCCGTGAGCAGGTGTTTGGCGGCAAGCAGCTCACCGACGAGGTGATGCGCCGCTATGGCTTGTCTTACGAGGAAGCGGGCATGGCCAAGCGCCAGGGTGGCCTTCCGGAGAGCTACGAAATCGAGGTGCTGGAGCCGTTCAAGGAGGCAATGGTCCAACAGATCAGCCGCCTGCTGCAGTTCTTCTTCGCCGGCACCGAATTCAGCAAGGTCGATCAGGTCGTGCTGGCCGGCGGCTGCGCATCGATTGCCGGCGTCGCCGAGATGGTCGAAGAACAGATCGGCGTGCCAACCATTGTCGCCAATCCGCTTGCGGGCATGACGCTGTCGAACCGGGTCCAGGCGCAGACGCTTGCCCAGGACGCGCCGGCCCTGATGATCGCGTGCGGTCTCGCCCTGAGGAGCTTCGACTGATGGCCAAGATCAACCTACTGCCGTGGCGCGCAGAGCGACGCAAGGCGCGCGAACGCGAGTTTCAGACCATGCTCGGAGGTGCCCTGCTGATGGGCGCGCTTGCCGTCGGCGCCGCGATTTTCCACTGGGGTGGCCTGCACGAGGATCAGACGGTGCGCAACCAGTTGCTGGAGCGCGAGATCACCGCGCTTGACGCCAAGATCAAGGAAATCGAGGCCTTGCAGCAGACGCGTGAGCAGTTGTTGCAGCGCAAGCAGATCATTGAGCAATTGCAGTCCAGCCGAACGCAGATGGTGCACATGTTTGACGAATTGGTGCGGACGCTGCCCGACGGCGTGCGTCTGACTTCGCTCAAGCAGAGCGCAGACTCGCTGGAGATTGGCGGCATGGCGCAGTCGAATGCGAGAGTCTCGGCGTACATGCGCAACATCGAGAAGGCGGGTTGGATCCGCAAGCCCGACCTCAAGATCGTCGAGTCCACCACGCCCGACAAATCGGCGCGGTATCGGTTTTCGCTCACCGCGAATCTGCGCAAGTCCGAGGATGAGAAGGCCGAGGGACAGGAGGACGGCATTGAGGCCGGGGATCCGGGGACTGTCGCCACTGCACCGGCCGGAGGCGCGCCATGAAGTTGTCCGACATCAACAATCTTGATGCCAAGAATTACGGATCCTGGCCGCTGCCGATCAAGTTCCTGGCCGCATTCCTTTTGTTTGCGGTCGTCGTTGTCGCTGGCTATTTCATGAAGATCAAGCCTGCCAACGACGAGTTGGACGTGCTGCGGGCCAAGGAGCTTGAGCTGATCTCGGTATTCACCGAGAAGCAGGGCAAGGTCGTCAATCTCGAGGAGTACAAGAAGCAGCTCGAAGAGATGCGCGAGTTGTTGCGCCAGATGATCCGTCAGCTGCCCAGCAAGACGGAAATGCCTGACCTCCTGATCGACGTGTCCCAGACCGCGCTCTCGTCCGGCATCGACAACGAGCTGTTCGAACCTGGACCGGAGGTCGCGAAGGAGTTCTACGCGGAAAAGCCAATCACCCTGCGCATGAAAGGCACCTACCACCAGTTCGGCGCGTTCGTCAGCGGTGTCGCATCACTGCCGCGAGTCGTGATTCTGACCATGCACGATGTCTCGCTGACACCTGCGGACAAGGCGGCAGCAACGGGCGGCAAGACCGCAGCGAGCTCCGGTAGCTTGGTGCTGGAGGGTACGGTCAAGACCTACCGTTATCTGGACGACGACGAACTGTCGGCCATGTCGGCGGAATCGACACCCGCGGGCGCCACGGCGGCGACCCCGGCCGGACCGGCGAAGTGAGGAGGGCACCATGAGGATGCACAACATGCGATTGGAAGTCTCCACGCGCGCCGTCGCTCTCGGACTGTTGGTGCTGCTCGCTGGCTGCGCCAAGGGGACACGCGACCTGGAAGAGCAGCTCGCCGAGATCCGTTCCCGGCAGGGGGCTCCAGTTGAACCGCTGCCGGCGATGCGCGAATTCCCGCCCTTTCCTTATGCCGCGTTCGAGCTGCGCGACCCGTTTGCGCCCTTCAGCGAAGACGAAAACGCACCGTCCGGCGGTGGGGTCGGCCCGAAGCCCGATCCAGACCGACCGAAGGAATACCTCGAGTCCTATCCGCTCGACAGCCTCGACATGGTCGGCACCCTGGGTACGGTCAACGACCTGACCTCGCTGCTGAAAGATCCTGACGGCGTTGTGCACAGGTTACGGCCCGGCAACTACATCGGTCAGAACGATGGGCAAATCACGGCCATCTACGAAGACCGGGTTGAGTTGGTGGAATTGGTTTCCAATGGCAATGGCGGTTGGATCGAGCGTCCTGCGTCGATCGCGCTGGACGATGAATAATCAGGAGTGACACGCATGAGCACACACACGGTCACGCAACGGCTCGCGCAACGCATCGATGCCGGCTTGCTCACGACGCTCGGTCGCACGGTCATCACCGCAGCACTGGCGATCGTCTCGGTTGGCGCATTCGCGTCCAATCGGGTCGAGGACATCAGTTATGCGTCGACGCCGGATGGAACGACTGAAATCACGATCCGGCTGGCCGGCCCACCGGGGGCGCCGCGCGCCTTTGCCACGGAGTCGCCGCCGCGAATCGCAGTCGATTTGGATGATACCCAGAACGGTCTGACCGAGCGCCGCATCAATGTCGGCAGCGGTGCCGCAGCATCGGTCTCGGCGGTTGAAGCGGGTGGGCGGACGCGAGTTGTAGTGGAGCTCTTCCACCCGGCCGCATTCGAGTCGCGGATCGACGGCAATAGCCTTATCCTGGCGATTGCCAAGGGTGCCGGCAAAGGGGAAGTCTCCGCAGTCGCTAGCGCACCCGCTGGAATCCGCCAGCCCAGCGTGACCCAGGTCGACTTCCGTCGCGGGACCGCGGGAGAAGGGCGCGTGATCGTCAACTTCGACAAGGATGGGGCTGGCACCGACTTGCGGCGCGAGGGCAACAAGCTGATCGTCGACCTGTTCGATGTGAGCCTGTCGAACGACCTGCCGATTCGCCTGGACGTCACTGACTTCGCCACGCCGGTGCAGTTCATCGAGACGCGTGAGCGCGCGGGCGGCGCGCGCATGGAAATCCAGACCTCGGGTGCGATCGAGCACATGGCCTACCAGACCGGAAACGAGTTGGTTGTCGAGATCGCCAAGGTCACGGCGAAGGATGACGAACGCAAGAAACTCGGCGAGCCGGTCGAATACAAGGGCACTCCGGTGACCTTCAATATCCAGGACATTCCGGTGCGCTCGGCGCTGCAGTTGATCGCCGATGTTTCCGAGTTGAACATCGTGGTCGCTGACAGCGTCAGCGGCAACGTCACCCTGCGACTGGTCAATGTGCCGTGGGACCAGGCGCTCGACATCATTCTTCAGGCCAAGGGCCTCGACAAGCGCAGCCAGGGCAATGTCGTCTGGATTGCTCCGACGGCGGAGATTGCGCAACGCGAGCAGGCGATCGAAGACGCCCGCATCGCGTTGGAGGACCGCGCGCCGCTGGTATCGGAGTACATCGCGATCAACTACGGCAGCGCCGAGGAGATTTCTGCGCTGCTCACGGAGACGAAGGCTGCTGCCGGCGGCGCGAGCGGTGGCGGAGCCAAGGAGTCCAGCAGCGGAAAGGGCTTCATTTCGAAGCGGGGAAGTGTGAGCTTTGACAAACGCACCAACACCCTCTTGGTGAACGATACCGCCGAGAAGATTAAGGAACTGAAGGATCTCATTGCCTTGCTGGACCGTCCGGTCGATCAGGTGCTGATCGAGGCGCGCATCGTCGTTGCCACCGATACGTTCTCGAGGGAGCTCGGGGCGAGGTTTGGTGTTTCCGGAGCCTATGAAGACCACCATGGCAATGTCATCACTTCGGCCGGAACCATTCAGGCGACCGACCAGATGATCAACAGCGCCTTGGCCAATCGACTGGCTGGACGCCCAAGCGGTCTGCCGGTGGCGACTCCCGGATCCAGTGGTTCCGGCATCGTCGGCCCGGCACTTGGGAACCGGCTCAACGTGAATCTGCCAGCTTCGGCAGGAGCCGGGAGCTTTGGCTGGTCGGTACTGGCGGCGGACTATATTCTCGATCTTGAACTCTCCGCACTGCAGACCGAGGGGCGGGGCGAGGTCGTCGCCAGTCCGCGCGTGATTACGGCGAACCAACGCGAGGCGGTGATCAAGCAGGGTGACGAGGTCGGCTATGTAACCATTTCGGGATCAGGTTCTGGCGGTGGCGTGCCCATCCCGCAGGTGCAGTTCAAGGAAGTGTTGCTTGAGCTCAAGGTTACTCCCACCATCACCCAGGACGACCGCATCTTCCTGGCCATAAATGTGAAGAAGGACGAGGTCGCCGGCTTCATATCCACGTCGATCGGTGACGTGCCGCAGATCAACAAGCGCGAACTGAACACGGCCGTGCTGGTCGACAACGGCCAAACCGTGGTGCTCGGCGGCGTCTATGAGTTCAAGACGCGCGAGGATCTGGCCAAAGTGCCGTTCCTTGGGGATCTTCCCGGTATTGGCAACCTGTTCAAGAAGAAGTCGCGCGAGACATCCAAGGCGGAGCTGCTGATCTTCGTGACGCCAAAAATTCTGCGCCAACGGGGCAAGAAATGATCGAAATCATGACCAATTTGAACTCGGGTACAGAACGTGGAGATCAACATGACTAAGTTCGCGAAGGCAGTGGGCGCATGGCTGGCCGCGCTTGCGCTGGCCAGCTGCGGTGGCGGTGGCGGCAGCGGCAACGATGGCGGCTTCACGGCCCCGGGATTGCGCGTGGTGGTGTCTCCGGCACAAACGCAGACCACCCCATTCTCGTTGGTCGATGTGCCGGTCCGTGTGACTTCGTCCAACGGCACCGCCGTTTCCGATGGCACGCAGGTGACTGTGCAGGTGTCTTCCGGCAGCATCGGTCTGGTGTCGTCCCTGCAGCGCGTGGGCACGGGCTCGTACATCGGCGAGCGGATCACTGCAACAACAAGCGGCGGCACCGCGCTGTTTCGATTCCACAGTCGCGCTGTGGGCGCCATGACGTTGACGGCAACCGCGGTCAACTCGGCGGCCGGTTCGGCACAAGTCTCTGGCTCGGCAGCCATCAATGTCGCGGCTGGCGCGCCCTCCGATCCAAGGCTGAGTGCCACTGCGGCGACCACGAACCTGCCCCTCAATCGGTTCGCGGTGGCGCCGTTCATCGGCTCGCCATTCATTTCCGAGGTGACCGTCACTTGGCGGCGCCTCAATGGAGAGTTGGTTACCGTGGTGCCAAGCAGTAGGGAACTGGTTGTGTCAGTTTCCCTCAACCCGGTGAACCCAAGCTTCGGCTTCTCGATGCTGGATGATCCGGAGACCGACGACATCAATGAGTTTCTGCTCCACATGGGGCAGGCGCCGGTTGACGTTGTCGCGGGCAAGGCAACCGTGTTCATGCAGTCCTATGCAGAGCCGGCCAACAACATCGTCATGACCATCACTGCGCTGGACCCGGATACCGACGAGACCGTGCAAACCCAGTTGGCGTTCAACATGGTCTCCGGTCTGCCGCCACTGCCGGCTTCCTTGGATCTGAGCCGCGACGGGCGCTACCTCTACGCCAGCGACGCCCCGGGGAACCATGTCGAGCAGTTCCAGGCCTTTGTCTACGACGGCTCTGGAGCCAAGGTGCCCGATCCGGGGACTCCCTCCGCACCGACGAACAACCTGGAGGTGGAAATCGTCGCTGGTGCCCAGGGTGGTGAACGACTCCGCGCTGTCAACGCGCAGGGTCAGACCATGGCAGGTGCCTTGGTGCGCGGCAGGACCCTGCAAGGCATCGCAGGCTTCTCCTATGAGGCCGGAACGCGTGTTGGCACGTTCCAGATCCGCGCGACCAGCGACCGAGCCGACAACAACGTCGACAACGGCATCTCGGACCCGGTTTCCACGTTGATGAGCCTGACGGTGGGCGACGGGCGGCTGTTCGATCTGGACATCACTACGCCCACGAGCCAGGCGATCACCGAGATCGTGTTCAACAACGGCGTTTCGCAGCTGAATACGGGCTCCTACCTGTTCAACGTCTCGGTGCTTGCGACCGATCGTTATGGCAACCCGGTCACGTCCGGAACCGAGATCCGGTTCGGCTCGATCGACGGTCCGCAGAGTGGTGGCGACTTCGCGATCCATGGGTTGGACGGCGACCCGCAAGAGGGCGGTACGGGCTTCACTGCGCCGACCGGAGCCTTCAAGACGGCAGGCGGCGGAGCCGGTCCGAACGACACGGTGATCGTGTTCGGCGAGGAGTCGAACGGCAACCGCGACTTGGAGAGCGCGCGTCGGGTCTCCTCGGTGCCGACCAATACCAGCCTCAGCGTGACGCAGCGCTTCAATCACAACGACGACACTGGTGTTGCGGTCAACAACGGTCCGGTGCTGCCGTACGTTATCGGCCGAGCGCAGGACGCGAACGTCATCCAGGCCTCCTTCACGGATCAGAACGGTGTCGCCTTCGCGCAGATGGCGTATCCGGCCGTGAAGATCGGCAAGCTCGCGATTCTGTATGCCCAAGGCAATGGCGATATCGTCAATGGCGCGCCCGAGTTGGTGACGGATGCAGAGTATCTGCGTCTGCCCGGCATCGCCCCGGGGACGCTGGTGGCTTCTCCCGACCCGATCGCCGGCAACACGGCAGTGGGCGTTCAGGTGTGCCTGCTGGATGCCAAGGGCCAAGGTGTGCCAGGGGCCCGGCTCACCTTCACCTTCGAGAATCTGTTCGGCCAAGGCAGCGTGGACGGCATGGCCAATCAGGGTGAGCTTGCAAACCTGACTGGTTCCGATGGTTGCGTCACCGCCAATGTGGTCACCTCGGGTCTGCCGCAGTCTGCCGACGAGCAGGGCAAGCTCAAGTTCAGCCTCGGCAACATCACCGACACCATCAGCATCCGGGTCAACAACAACTGGTACCTGTATGCGTTCCCGAGCCGGACTTCTGGCGATGGCGCTCGCATCTTCACGCTGCGCCTGGTTGACTCGTCGGGCGCCCGCGTGCCCAACGTGCTGATCGTTGGCGTATGCGAGGCCAACTCGCCGCAGTTCCTGAACATCAGCACGCACCCGGGCTTGACCAATGCCCAGGGCGAGACCACGACGGTCATCGATGCCGAAGGGTTCGATCTCGTTGGTGGAGGCAGCGGCAGCGACGATGCCGGTTGCACCTTCCGGACCATCAACAACGAGGCGGAGGTCGAAATCGTCTGGGGAACCCGTGATATCTGCGACTACTTCAGTCCGTCGCCGCCTGCCGGTTGCGATGCGGCCAATATCGAGGTGGTCATGAGCACGGGCGGCAACGTGATGTCGACCAACCCGTCCACGGCGTTGAATTGCAACGGGCCGGGCACCTGCGTGGCCACGTTCAATCCGTTCGCCAATATCGTACTCGCGGCTTCCGCGAATGCGACTTGGACCGGTGCTTGCGCGGTGTGCGGAGCGGGCGTTCCGATCTGTACCGTCGCACTGGGCGCTGCGGGCAGCACCACTACCTGTAACGTGAGCATTCCGTAGCCTCACGCGCACGGCGTGTTTGGAACGAAGGCCGCCCCAGGGCGGCCTTTGTTTTTGGGACGCGGGTGCGCCGCACTGATAGGATTCCCGCCAGCCCGGAGAGTCGCCGATGGGAACCAAGCGCCTGCAATTCAGTCCCGGAGAGGTCGTGTTCCGCGAGGGCGATCCGCCAACGTCGGCCTACCTGGTCGAGGCCGGAAAGGTCGAGATCCTGACGCAGCAGGACGGCATTCCGCTGGTGCTGAGCATCCTCGGGCCGGGCGATCTCCTCGGGGAGATGGCGGTGATCGACGATGCACCGCGCACCGCCACCGCACGCGCGCTGACCGAGGTGCGGTTGATTGAAGTCGATCGCGCGCAGATCAACGAGCGTATCGAGGCCTCCGACCCGATCGTGCGTGCATTGCTGAAGGGCCAATTGAACCGATACCGCACGGCACTGAATGCGCTGCGCAGCGGCGAGACACCAGTGATCGTGAGTTCGAGTGGCGAGCACAGCCTCGACGCCGACGGTTATGACGACAAGGCTGTGGCCAAGATTCACCTCGAAACACAATTGCGCGATGCACTGACCAGCCGAACGCTCGAGGTGCGCTTCCAGCCGATCTACGAGATCCGCGAGCAGCGCATTAGCGGTTACGAGGCGCTGGTGCGCTGGACCCACCCGGTGCGCGGCGCGATTTCGCCAACCGAGTTCATCGCGCTCGCCGAGGAGACCTCATTGATCCTCCCGGTGGGCGAGTACGTGCTGGACCGGGTGGCGGAAACACTTGCCAAGCTTTCCGAACTCGGTGTCGATCCGTTGCCGTTCATGGCGGTCAACATGTCCGGGCGGCAGCTCGCGGAAGCCGACATGCTGTCGGCGGTACAGAGCGCCTCGGCGCGCCATGGAATCGATCCGCGCGACATCAAGATCGAGGTGACCGAGAGCCTGATGCTCGACTTCGAGCGGGTCGGAGAGTTGATCTCGCGTTGCGATGCGCTGGGAATCAAGGTCGCACTCGATGACTTCGGCACCGGCTACTCGAATCTCGGGCATCTGCACAAGCTGCAGTTCTCGACCGTGAAGATCGATCAGGGCTTCGTGCGGCAGATGCTCGAAGCGCCGCGCTGTCATGCGATTGTCAGTGCGATCGTGCAGATGGTGCACGCGCTCGACTCCGACATCGTTGCCGAGGGTGTCGAAACCGATGCCCAGTTGCAGGCGCTTGGCGCGCTCAACTGTCGCTACGCGCAGGGCTATTTGATTGGACGACCGCAGACCTTCGACGAGATGCGGAGCAACCACGGCCTGGGCTGATCCGCGCTGGCGAATTGGGGGCGGCGGCCGGGGGCGGTTGCTGCATCCGTCGGCTGCCGGGACAATGGCGGTCTGCGCGCACACTGACTTCGCGTCCGCTACAACTTCCGAGAGAGCCCCCATGCCGAACCGTCGTGATCTGGCGAACGCCATCCGTGCCTTGTCGATGGACGCCGTCGAGGCGGCAAAGTCCGGTCACCCGGGCATGCCGATGGGCATGGCGGACATCGCCGAGGTACTGTGGAACGATTTCCTGCGACACAACCCGGCCAATCCGCGCTGGGCCAACCGCGACCGTTTCGTGCTTTCGAATGGGCATGGCTCGATGCTGCTGTATTCGCTGTTGCATCTGGCCGGGTATGACCTGCCGATCGAACAACTGAAGGCGTTCCGGCAGCTTCACTCGAAGACGGCTGGGCATCCGGAAGCGCACGAGCATCCGGCGATCGAGACCACTACCGGGCCACTTGGACAAGGCCTGGCCAATGCGGTGGGCATGGCGCTTGCCGAAAAGCTGCTCGCGGCCCGATTCAACCGGGATGGCTTCGACATCGTCGATCACTACACCTACGTCTTCCTCGGAGACGGCTGCCTGATGGAAGGCATTTCGCACGAAGTCTGCTCGCTCGCCGGCACGTTCAAGCTGGGTAAGCTGATCGCGTTGTATGACGACAACAGCATCTCGATCGATGGCGATGTGCGCGGCTGGTTCACCGATGACACGCGTGCGCGCTTCGAGTCGTACGGCTGGGAAGTGATTTCCGGTGTCGATGGGCACAACGCCGAAGCGATCAAGGCCGCGCTCGTCTCCGCCGCGCTCGATCCGGCCAAGCCGACCCTGATCTGCTGTCGCACCACCATCGGCTTCGGTGCGCCGACCAAGGCCGGCAAGGAGAGCTCGCACGGTGCGCCGCTCGGCAAGGATGAAATCGCCGGCGCCCGCGCAGCGCTCGGCTGGGCGCATGCGCCGTTCGTGGTGCCGGACGAGATCTACGAGGCCTGGAACGCGAACGCCCGCGGCAGTCGCTGGGAAGGCGACTGGCAACAGATGTTCGCGCGCTACGAGCAGGCGCATCCGGATCTGGCCGCCGAGTTTTCGCGGCGCGTGAGTGGCAGCTTGCCAGCAGATTTCTCTGCCGACGCACTCGCCTACGCGCGCAAGCTGCAGGCGGAGGGGCCGGTGGTGGCCTCGCGCAAGGCCTCGCAGATGACGCTCGACGCATTCGGACCGCTGTTGCCGGAATTGATCGGCGGCAGTGCCGACCTGGCGCATTCCAACCTGACCCTGTGGAAAGGGTCGAAGAACGTCAACAGCGACCCGGCGAACGGCAACTACATCCACTTCGGTGTGCGCGAGTTCGGCATGAGCGCGATCGCCAACGGTCTCGCGCTGCATGGTGGTTTTGTTCCCTACGACGCCACCTTCCTGGTATTCAGCGATTACGCTCGCAATGCCGTGCGCATGAGTGCGCTGATTCCGGCACAGGCGATCCACGTCTACACCCACGACTCGATCGGTCTTGGCGAAGACGGTCCAACGCACCAGCCGATCGAACACCTCGCCTCGCTGCGCTACATCCCGAACAATCCGGTCTGGCGCCCGTGCGACACGGTCGAGACGGCCATCGCGTGGAAGCACGCGATCGAACGCAAGGCCGGCCCGAGCTGCCTGGTATTCAGCCGCCAGAACTTGCCGCATCAGTTGCGCAGTGATCAGCAGTTGCTCGACGTCGAACGCGGCGGCTACGTGCTGCTCGATCCGCTCAACACCAAGGTCGAACTGATCCTGATCGCCACCGGTTCCGAGGTCGGCTTGGCGATGGACGCCGCGCGCGTGCTCGACGGCGAAGGTATCGGCGTGCGCGTGGTGTCGATGCCGTGCACCCAGATCTTCGACGCCCAGCCGATCGAATGGCGCGAAGGTGTGCTGCCCTCCTGGTGCCGTGCTCGCATCGCCATCGAAGCCGGGGTCAGCGACTTCTGGCGCAAGTACGTCGGCCTCGACGGTGCCGTCTTCGGCATCGACCGCTTCGGCGCCTCGGCCCCGGCCGAGAAGCTCTACCCGTACTTCGGCTTCACCGTCGACAAGATCGTCGAAGCCGCACGCAAGCAGCTCGGGCGCTGAGTCCCTTCGAACGGTGAGAGGCAACGGCGCATCGCCGCGCCGTTGCCATCTTCAGCCGAATCGACGACTCACGCCGCCGCGTCGCGGTACTCGTCGGGGGTGGGGCAGATGCAGACGAGGTTGCGGTCGCCGTAGGCGTTGTCGACGCGGTTTACCGGGCTCCAGTACTTGTCCTGGCGCGACATGCCGCCGGGGAACACGGCTTCCTCGCGCGAGTAGGCGCGGGTCCATTCGGCGTCGGTGAGGTCATGCACGGTGTGCGGGGCGTGGCGCAGCGGGCTCTGTTCGATCGTGAAGCGGCCGCGTTCGACGTCAGCGATTTCGTTGCGGATCGCGATCATTGCGTCGCAGAAACGGTCGATCTCGTACTTCGATTCCGACTCGGTCGGCTCGATCATCAGCGTGCCCGGCACCGGGAAGCTCATGGTCGGGGCGTGGAAGCCGTAGTCGACCAAGCGCTTGGCGATGTCGTCGACGCTGACTCCGGTGTGCTTGAGCACGCGCGGATCGACGATACACTCGTGCGCGACGCGGCCGTTGTGGTTCTTGTACAGCACCGGGAAGTGCGCATCGAGCCGCGCGGCGATGTAGTTGGCGTTCAAGATCGCGATCTCGGTCGCGAGCTTCAAACCGGAACCGCCCATCATCAGAATGTAGGCGTAGCTGATCGGCAGGATCGAGGCCGAACCGTACGGTGCCGCCGAGACCGGGCCGACCGCGGCCGTTCCGCCATCGAGTTCGGGATGGCCGGGCAGGAATGGCGCAAGATGCGCCCTGACGCCGATCGGACCGACACCCGGGCCGCCGCCGCCATGCGGCACGCAGAAGGTCTTGTGCAGGTTCAGATGCGAGACATCGGCGCCGAACTGGCCGGGCTGCGACAGACCCACCTGCGCGTTCATGTTGGCACCGTCCATGTACACCTGCCCGCCATGCTGGTGCACGAGATCGCAGATCTCGCGGATCTGCTCCTCGAACACACCGTGGGTGGACGGATAGGTGACCATCAACGCGGCCAGGTCCTTGCTGTGCTTCTCGGCCTTGGCGCGCAGGTCGACGATGTCGACATTGCCTTCGGCATCGCAGTTCACCACTACTACGTCCATGCCCACCATCTGCGCCGACGCCGGATTGGTGCCATGTGCGCTGGACGGGATCAGGCACACCTTGCGATGACCCTCGCCACGCGACAGGTGGTAGCCGCGGATCGCGAGCAGGCCGGCGTATTCACCTTGCGCGCCTGAGTTGGGCTGCAGCGACACCGCGTCGTAGCCGGTGATCTCGACCAGCCAGCGCTTGAGGTCTTCGAACAATTCGCGATAACCGTGCGCCTGCTCGCCCGGCGCGAACGGATGCAACAGCGCAAATTCGGGCCAGGTGATCGGCACCATCTCGGCGGTGGCATTGAGCTTCATCGTGCACGAGCCGAGCGGAATCATCGCGCGATCGAGCGCGAGGTCACGGTCGGCGAGCTTGCGCATGTAACGCAACAACTCGGTCTCGGTGCGATAGCGATGGAAGATCGGGTGCTTGAGGCAGCTACCCTCGCGCGCGAGATCGGCCGGGATCGCGCTCTTCGCATTCGCGGCGACATCGGCGAAATGCAGCCTGCCGCCAAACGCGCCCCACACCTGTTCGACCACGGCATTGGTGGTCGTCTCATCAAGCGCGATGCCGAGCTTGCCGTCGGCGAACTGGCGGAAGTTGATCTTCGCCGCGAGCGCGTGCTCGATGATTGCCGCGCGGTTGGCGCCGGCATCGACCGTGATCGAATCGAAGAACGCGGCCTGGTCGACCTTGAAACCGAGCTTGCGCAGACCGGCAGCGAGCACCGCAGTGCGGCGATGCACGTTCGCGGCGATCGCCTTCAGGCCTTCGGGGCCGTGGTAGAGCGCGTACATCGACGCGATTACTGCCAGCAGCACCTGTGCCGTGCAGATGTTCGAGGTCGCCTTCTCGCGGCGGATGTGCTGTTTGCGCGTCTGCAGGCTGAGGCGCGCCGCGGGCTGGCCGCGCGCGTCGATCGACAGGCCGATGATGCGGCCCGGGATCGAACGCTTGATGGCGTCGCGCACCGCCATGTACGCGGCGTGCGGACCGCCGTAGCCCATCGGCACGCCGAAGCGCTGGGTCGAGCCTATGGCCATGTCGGCGCCGAGTTCGCCCGGCGGCGTCAGCAGGGTCAGCGCCAGCGGATCGGCAGCGAGCACGCTGATCGCGCCGGCAGCCTTCAGCTTTGCGATGGCGCCGCGGAAATCGCGCACATCGCCACGCGTGCCCGGGTACTGGAAAATCGCGCCGAACACCGCAGCAGCGTCGAGGTCGCGGTCGGGGTCGCCGACGATCACGCTCCAGCCCAGTGGTTCGGCACGCACCTTGACCACCGCGATCGTCTGCGGATGGCAGTCGGCATCGACGAAGAAGGACTTCGACTTCGACTTGCTCGAGCGTTCGGCCACCGCCATCGCCTCGGCGGCAGCGGTTCCCTCATCAAGCAGCGATGCGTTCGCGACATCGAGTCCGGTGAGATCGCAGACCATGGTCTGGAAGTTCAGCAAGGCTTCGAGGCGACCCTGCGAGATCTCCGGTTGATACGGCGTGTATGCCGTGTACCAAGCCGGGTTTTCCAGGATGTTGCGCAGGATGACGCCGGGCAGGATCGTGCCCGAGTAGCCCTGGCCGATCAGCGAAGTGAACACCTGGTTGCGGTTCGCCAGTTCGCGCAGACGCGCCAGCGCATCCACTTCGCTGTGGGCGTCGCCCATCGAGCGCAGGGCGCCTGGCATGCGGATGCTGGCAGGGACGGTTTGCGCAATCAGTTCGTCGAGACTGGCGACGCCGATGGCGTCGAGCATTTCGCGCTGCTCCTGTGGCCCAGGACCGATGTGGCGATCGGCGAAATCACGGGCGACGTGTGGCTGGCGCAGGGAAACCGGTGCGGTCATGACGGGCTCTCGAGTGGGGGAATGCGGAATCGACGCCCGGTGGTTCGTCGCACACGCCCTTCGACAGGCTCAGGGCGAACGGAAACCGCCGATGCATCGAGTGATCACCCCATCT
>Ga0073899_10000500_pt1 | contig 36172 bp, 29 predicted proteins | sample KloWWTmetaKNB5Ph_FD_88975 | JGI IMG/M metagenome (GOLD analysis project Ga0073899, IMG submission 88975) | Active sludge microbial communities from Klosterneuburg, Austria, studying microevolution and ecology of nitrifiers - Klosterneuburg... | ecosystem: Engineered > WWTP > Aerobic digester >... | reverse complement strand
CATTCTGCCCACCCTGCCGTTGTTCGACAATTTTCTTTGCGGCCTCGGCAGGCATGCCGGTCATGGCAACCAGCGTGCGCCAGTCGGCGGTATTGGTGTTGAAGGCCGCCTGTTTCTCCACGCTGATATGGTTGGTGATCGGGTCATCCTGCCAGAGCTGTTCGCGATCTGCCCAGGTCAGCAGCCGGCCGAGTTCGTCGGGTGCCAGAAGGTCACTGTTGCGAATCATGCTTTCCTGTTCAGCCCGCAGATAATCCTCGCGCTCGGCGCCATTGATCCGGCGCAGGTCATCAGTATCGCGGTAATCAAGGAGGATGTCGGTCAGGCGATTCGCCTCGATGCTGTCCACACCATAAGTGCCGAGCAGCCGCTCGATGCTGTCGCGGCTGCCGCCGTCCAGGCTGGACGCATTCACGCTGATCAGGCCACGGGTGTCCTGCAGGCTGACCAGAACATTTTCGGCAACCCGGTAGGGGCGGCCATCGAGTGCCGCATGGTGGTTTGCTGTGCCCAGCCCATCCGGGCTGCGCGGTGCGGTGGCCAGAAGGAATAAAACCCTGGCGCGTGCCGATTCGAATGCGATTTCATCTGCCACGCGCTGCTTTTCGGTTTGCGCCATGGTTTTGGCCAGGGACAGACGCTGGCCGATGTAGGTTGCACCGATCAGCATCAACGCCAGCACTGCGATGTTCAGGGCGAGGATGTAGCCGCGTTGGCGGTGCGGTTTGCCACAAGGCATGCGTCTATTCATGGCTATTTCATGTCGAACGGGTTTTGCGGCAGCGGCGGCAACCAGCCGTCGGCGCGCGGCGCCACGATCCAGTCGGGTGCGCCAGGATTGCCAGAATCTTTTACGACAAGCCTGATGAGTGCAGGCAATGCCTGGTATTCCAGGCTGCCTTGCTGGTTCACCGGCCAGTGATCGGATTGCGCTGCCCGTGCATCGTCAAATGCGAAGTGGAGGTCGCCGTGTGGCCAGGAAAATATCGTGCGGGGTTTGGCCGGGTCCTGTCCCTGCTCGGTGTATGTCAACAGGGTGTTTCCTGCGGCTTCGCGGTGTAGCGCGAAGGTCATACGCAGAGGGATGGGGATGCGCCGGGGTTCAAGAGGCGCCGTGGATTCGCAGCGGATTTCCTGCGCGGTCGCGTTGAAGGCCGAGTCGTCCTTCTTTTCAAGGGGCAGGCAATTTTCAAGTGCATCGGCAAACCATGCTTTCGCGCGGAGCTCGACTTCACGTTCGACAACCTCGTTGCGCAGAAGATCCTGAACGCGAAAAACATAGTAGAGCGAACTGATCAGGATCGATATCAGCAGGCTCGTGATGACGAGCGCAATCAGGACTTCCACGAGCGTGAAGCCGCGCGATGCACCGCCGCCGATAGGGCGGCTTTGCCTACTTGCCGATGAATGGCGGAGTATTGTCGCGTACCTGCTTATGGCCGACGCGGACGATTTGTTGTGCAAACCATGGCTCCTGCTGGTTGGATTGAAATACTTTGATGTTGACATCGTAGAGCGCCAGATCGTGAATTCCGCTTCCTGCCGGATAGCCCATCTGGGGAATCGGTTCGTTTCTTGCGATGGATTTCCAGGTCAGGCGCAGCGTGCCAAGGGCGACTTCTCCTTCCGGACGCTCCATCGGGTTCAGCGCGCGCGACCAGGCAAGAACCGATTTTTGCGCATCGACCTCCGCATAAATGCCGCGCAGGCGTTGCAGGGTGTCGAGATTTTGATGAATCCAGGCGAGCAGCGTGAAGCCCACGCTGGAGAGCAGTACCAGCGCCACCAGTGCTTCGAGCAGGCCGAAGCCCGTCTGCCGGCAATCAGGGGTTGAGTGGCGATAATTCACAGGAGAGGCCAGCGATGGAATATTTGGCGGGTATTTCATCTGCATCCGGGAAAACAATGGTGAGCGATGTTGCCGAGCAGGCGCCATTGGCGGCGATCAGCAGTGCCGGTTCAAAACGAAGCGCCCAGCCTGTCGGGATATTCAGGGCGGGTGCTCCATCACCGAGATCGGTCATGCTCAGGTCTTTCGGCAGTTCGATGCTGCGCCCGGCCAGCCTTGCGCGACGTGGTAATTGCCGGATCTGATCCTCGAAATCCTGTTTTTGCGAAACCCGTTCCATCCGGTCGATGCGGTAGCCGAAACGCGGTGCGATCAACCCGACCAGCAGTCCGACGATGAACATCACGAACAGCAGTTCGAGCAGAGTGAATCCGCGTTGGTCATCGCCGGGGTGGTTCAAGTTCACTGGCCATTCATTCGGCATGTGCCCTTCAGGGGGCTGCCGGCGTTCCTGTCGGCAGTGCGGCGCCGGGCAGGGTGCTCAAGCCGATATCCGCATCATTCCCTGTTCCGCCGGGTTTGCCGTCGGCGCCGAAGGAATACAGGATGAACGGCTTGCCACCCGATTCCGGCGGCTGATACTGGTAGGGATTGCTCCATGGATCAAGTGGTACCGCTTCTTCGAGGTAAGGGCCTTTCCAGCGCGGTTGCAGCACGGGATCGGCGGGTGCTTCGACGAGGAGTTTGAGGCCCTGCTCGGCGGACGGATAGACATTGATGTCGAGGCGCATGGTTTCGATCGCGCCGCGCAGCAATTTGACCTGCGCCGCCGCTGTCTGGATTTTTGCGGCGTCGACCTTGCTGAACAGGCGTGGGCCGACCATGCTGACCAGCAGTCCGATGATGACGAGGACCACGAGCATTTCCAGCAGGGTGAATCCTGAGTTTTCACGTCGATTGAATCTTGAGCCGTCGATAATTGTTTTCATAGTTTGATCTCAGTAAGGCTGGTCATCGCCAATACGACGCCGACCATGACGACGCCGATGACCAGACCGATGACCAGAATGCTGATCGGTTCGATCAGGGCCACGACGCGTTTTTGCAACTGTCGAAAGCGCTCTGCCGTGGAAGCTGCGACGTAGGTCAGCATTTTGCCGAGTTCTCCGGAATGCTCGCCGACCTTGAGCATGGTCAACGCGCTTCCTTCAAGCAGGCGGCGATCCTCGATGGCCGCCGACAGACGCTTGCCACGTCGCACATCGTCCTCGACGCTGCGCAGACGCGCTGAATTATCGCGCAGACGGACGGAAGATGCAGCCAGTTCGAGTGACAGCAGAATCGGCACGCGGCTTTGTACCAGCACCGCAAGTATCGATGTCCAGCGGGAAGTTTCCGCGCTCGATATCCAGTCCGAGAAAAACGGCAGACGCGAAAGTCTGGCGATGGCCGCCATTCTGATGGCCGGATTTCTGAGCAGGAGGGTTGCTGTGACTGCCACTACGATGATGGCGACCAGCATCAATTCCCAATGTCCTCTGACGAACATGCCGGTATTCAGCACCCATTCCGAGATCCACGGCAGATCGACAGCGCGCCCTTTGAGGATGCTGGCGAAGCGCGGGACGACAAATGAAAATATGAAAACGATTGCGGCAACGCCGGTGGAAATCAGGATGGCCGGATAGATCAGGGCTTCCCGCACCTGGTTGCGCATGCCTTCTTCAAATTCGAGTTGATCGGCGCAACGTGCCAGGGCGCCACCGAAGTCGCCGGTTGCTTCTCCGGCGCGCGCCAGCGCATGGACATATTCTGGCAGGTCGAGACCAGCGCCGGCCAGCGCGGCAGAAAACCCCTCTCCGCCATGCACGTCGGTGATGAGCTTCGACAAGGTCGTGCGAATGCCAGGATGGCTGGTGGCTTCATACAGGGTGGTCAGGGTTTCGGAGAGCCCGACACCGGAGCCGAGCAATGTCGCCAGTTCGCGGATCAGCGCCACCACATCGCTGCGCCGGATGCTCTGTGAGCCGCTACCCTTCAACGACTTACCGGATTGCCGTTCCTTCAGATCGATGGGCGTGACGCCTCGCTCGAAAAGGGATTGCAGCGCATCGCTTTCCGACGTCGCTTCAAGTTCCCCATGTTGCGGGAACCCCGCAGCATCAACTGCCTTGTAGGCAAACCACATCCAGAATTCCTCGCAGCCAGTGCATTTTTGATTTCGTCATGCCGGACAGCATGCATGGTGATGACATTGATGGCGCTGTCGCGGGCGGCTTGCCAAGCTTGCCGACAATGCCACAACGCGCTTCAGTCAAGCGTTGAATATTACCATTAAAGGCTGGCGATACTGGAATGCCAGGGCAATCATCCGCTTCGTCCGTGGCTGCAAAGCCAGTATAATCAGCGGTTGTAATCGATGAATATATCCGTGCTGCCGGCGCTCCGGCAGCATTAATCAATCAGACATTCTTTGCGAGGGATGTATGGCGCTAATTGGTGTACCACGTGAGGTTTTCCCCGGCGAGAAACGTGTCGCCACCGTTCCGGAAGCCGTCGAGAAACTGATCAAGTTGGGTTTCACGGTTGCCGTTGAATCCGGTGCCGGCGATGCGGCAAACTTCAGCGACGACAGCTATCGCGCTGCTGGTGCCGGGATCATCGATGGCGCGGCCAAGCTGTGGGCGGCCGCCGACATCGTTTTCAAGGTACGCGCTCCTACTGCCGAGGAAGTCGGTTTGATGCGCGAAGGCGGCATGCTGGTCGGCTTCATCTGGCCCGCGCAGAACGCTGAACTGATGCAGCAGCTCGCCGCGAAAAAGGCCACTGTGCTGGCCATCGATTCGCTGCCGCGCCAGTTGAGCCGCGCGCAGAAGATGGACGCGCTGACTTCCCAGGCCGGGGTTTCCGGCTACCGCGCAGTCATTGAAGCTGCCAACGCTTTTGGTCGCTTCTTCAACGGCCAGATCACGGCTGCCGGCAAGGTGCCGCCAGCGAAAGTTTTCATCGCCGGTGCTGGCGTGGCCGGGCTGGCTGCAATCGGTACTGCCGCCAATCTGGGCGCCATCGTGCGCGCCAATGACACGCGCGCCGAAGTGGCCGATCAGGTCAAATCGCTGGGCGGTGAATTTGTCGCCGTTGATTATCAGGAAGAAGGTTCCGGTGGCGGCGGCTATGCCAAGGTGATGAGTGAGGGCTTCCTGCAAGCGCAGCGCGAGATGTATGCGCAGCAGGCCAAGGACGCCGATATCATCATTACCACCGCCCTGATTCCCGGCAAGCCAGCGCCCAAGCTGATTACTGCCGAGATGGTGCAGAGTATGAAGCCGGGTAGCGTCATCATCGACATGGCGGGTGAGCAGGGCGGTAACTGCGAACTCACCGAGCCCGGTCAGGCCGTGGTGAAACACGGCGTGACCATCGTTGGCTACACCGATCTGCCGAGTCGTCTGGCCAGGCAGTCGAGCACGCTGTATGCGACCAACCTGTTCCGTCTTGCGGAAGAATTGTGCAAGACGGAGAGTGTCAAACCCGATGGCATCATCGATATCAATATGGACGATGACGCCATTCGCGGCCTGGCGGTGATCAAGGAGGGCAATATCACCTGGCCAGCGCCGCCACCCAAGCTGGCCGCTGCGCCGGTCGCTGCCAAACCTGCCGCTGCGCCGGTGACCGTGAAGAAATCTGCCCATGGTCATGGCGGTGGCGCACCGATGGCCGGCAACAAGCTGGCGATCATGTTCGGTGTCGCTGCGGCGCTGTTCTGGTTCATCGGTGCGAATGCACCGGAGGCATTCCTCGGCCACTTCACGGTATTCGTGCTGACCTGCTTCGTCGGTTACATGGTGGTGTGGAATGTCACGCCGGCCTTGCATACGCCGCTGATGAGCGTTACCAATGCGATTTCCAGCATCATTGCCATCGGTGCGCTAATTCAAATTGCGCCGCCGCTGTTGTCGGGCATGGCTGGTGTGGACGAACGGCCGGACGAACTGATCCGCTGGCTGGCATTCGCGGGCATTGCACTCACCGCCGTCAACATGTTCGGCGGCTTCGCCGTGACCCATCGCATGCTGGCGATGTTCCGCAAGTAACAGGAGACGATCAATATGTCCGCAAGTCTTGTCACCGTCTCCTACATCGGAGCCATCATTCTCTTCATCCTCAGTCTCGGCGGCCTCTCCAATCCGGAGAGTTCGCGGCGCGGTAATCTTTACGGCATCATCGGCATGACCATCGCCGTGCTCGCCACGGTATTCGGCCCACACGTTACGGCGGCCGGCATTCCCTGGATCATTGGCGCCATGGTGCTTGGTGGCGCGATTGGTATCTATGCTGCGCGTACCGTGCAGATGACGCAGATGCCTGAACTCATCGCGCTGATGCACAGCCTGGTCGGCCTTGCCGCCGTGCTGGTCGGCTTCACCAGCTATATCGATACTTTGACGACCTTCGCAGGTGCCGAGAAGGCCATTCATGAAGTCGAGATCTACATCGGCATCCTGATCGGCGCGATCACGCTGTCCGGTTCGCTGATCGCTTTTGGCAAGCTCTCCGGCAAGATTGGCGGCAAGCCATTGCTGCTGCCGGGACGTCACTGGATGAACCTCGCGATCCTGCTGGTGGTGATCTGGTATGGCCGCGAGTTCGTCAATACCCACAGCGTGGCCGACGGCATGATGCCGTTGATCGTGATGACTGTCCTCGCACTGCTGTTCGGCATTCACATGGTCATGGCCATTGGCGGCGCCGACATGCCGGTCGTTGTTTCCATGCTCAACAGCTACTCCGGTTGGGCGGCGGCGGCAACTGGTTTCATGCTCTCGAATGACCTGCTGATCGTCGTTGGTGCGCTGGTCGGTTCGAGCGGTGCGATCCTTTCCTACATCATGTGCAACGCGATGAATCGCAACTTCATCAGCGTCATCGCCGGCGGCTTCGGTACGGGTGGCGGTGCGCCGACGGCGGCTGCGGGCGCCGCACAACCGGCCGGTGAGGTGGTTGCCATTTCGGCTAGCGAAACCGCCGAATTGCTGAATGAAGCCAAGAGCGTCATCATCGTTCCCGGCTACGGCATGGCAGTGGCACAAGCCCAGCATACGGTTTATGAAATCACCAAATATCTGCGCGAGAAAGGTATCAATGTGCGCTTCGGCATCCACCCGGTGGCTGGTCGCATGCCCGGCCATATGAATGTGCTGCTCGCCGAAGCCAAAGTGCCCTACGACATTGTCTTTGAGATGGACGAGATCAACGAAGACTTCCCGAATACCGATGTCACCATGGTCATCGGTGCCAACGACATCGTGAATCCGGCAGCGCAGGAAGACCCGACCAGCCCGATCGCCGGTATGCCGGTGCTCGAAGTCTGGAAGTCGAAAACCTCCATCGTCATGAAGCGCAGCATGGCGTCCGGCTACGCCGGCGTAGACAACCCGCTCTTCTACAAGGACAACAACCGCATGTTGTTCGGCGACGCCAAGAAGATGCTCGAAGAAGTACTGGCGGCATTGAAGGCCTGATTCACGCAGGGCTATTCTGTGTGCCAGTGACAACGCCCGCTTTTGCGGGCGTTGTCGTTTCAGCGAATACAGATCAGATAAGCGATGCCGGAGTCGGGTATAATTGCGGGTTTTGGCTGCGGCGGTATCAACAACGTCGGGCCGGTTGTTTCGGACAGCAGGAGTTTTCATGGCAATGTCATGGTTTCGGGGGCGCGGCCGGTTATTGGGCGCGGTTGTGGTTGCTGTGCTCGGTGCCGGTGGCTGGTGGTGGCACGCAGCGTCGGTTGTACCTGAGAAGTCATCGGCAGGTGACGCGCCGCGCACGTCCACACATGGCGCAGCGATCCGGCCGTCGCTGACGGTTACGGTGACATCGCCACGCAAGGAAGACTGGTTGCAGAGTCTGTCTGTCGACGGCAACGTGGTGGCCTGGCAGGAGGCGGTGATCGGTGCGGAATTGGATCAATACCGCATCACTGAGATTGATGTGCAGGTTGGCGATACCGTCAAAAAGGGACAAGTGTTGGCGCGTATTGCTGACGATACGGTGGCCAGCGAGCTGGCAGAAGCCGGCGCTTTGGTCACCGAGCAGGAGGCTGTCGCCGGCGAGGCCAAGGGCAATGCCGAGCGTGCTCAGGCTTTGCGTGCGCAGGGTTTTTACAGCCAACAGATGCAGACGCAGTTCACCACCGCCGAACGCACGGCGCAGGCACGACTTGCCGCTGCGCGTGCGCGTTTGCAGTCAGCCGAGTTGCGCATGCAGAAAACCAGTGTGACGGCGCCGGACGGCGGCATCATTTCGGCACGCGCTGCCACCGTCGGATCGCTGACACAACCGGGTCAGGAATTGTTTCGCCTGATCCGTGGCGGTCGTATCGAATGGCAGGCTGAAGTTCCGGCAGTCAATCTGACACAGATCAGGCCGGGGGCTCAGGCCATCCTGAGCGCTCCAAATGGTGAGCAGGTTCAGGGCAAGGTGCGGACGGTTGCTCCCAGCGTCGATCCACGCACACGCAACGGGATTGTCTTTGTCGATCTGCCGGCAACAAAAAGTCTGCGTGCCGGCATTTTTGTGCGCGGTGAAATCGAGACGGGGCGTGGCCCGGCGCTGACCCTGCCGCAATCGGCGGTAGTGCTGCGCGAGGGCCATGCGTATGTGTTCCGCCTCGCCACGGAATCCAGCGGAACATCTGCAGCAGCGCAGACCCACGTTGAACAAATTCGTGTCAAGACCGGTCGCCGCAGTGGTGAGCGTATCGAGATTGTTGAAGGTATTGAACCCGCTGCCCGCATCGTCACCTCCGGTGCCGGCTTTCTGGCCGACGGCGATGTCGTCATGGTTGTCGCCGATGCGGCGGGTGTTGCAGAAAAAACTGTCCAATGAACGTTTCTACCTGGTCGATCCGTAACCCGATTCCGGCCATCCTGCTTTTCATGATGCTGACGCTGGCCGGCGTGATGTCGTTTCGCGCCATGGAAATTCAGCAGTTCATGGATGTCGATCTGCCGACTGTGCTGGTGACCGCAAGCCTGCCCGGCGCTGCGCCGTCGCAGATGGAAACCGAGGTGGCGCGCAAGATCGAGAATGCGCTCGCGGCGCTGCGCGGCATCAAGCACATCTACACCAAGGTGCAGGACGGCACGGCGACAGTGACCGCTGAATTCCGTCTGGAAAAGCCGGTGCAGGAGGCGCTTGATGATGTGCGTTCTGCCGTGGGACGTATTCGCTCGGATCTGCCGGGCGATCTCAAGGACCCGGTGATTGAAAAGATCGATCTGGCCGGCAGCCCGATCCTCACCTATACCGTCGCCTCCCGGCGCATGGATGATGAGGCGCTGTCCTGGTTTGTCGATCATGATGTGACCAAAGCCATGCTCAGTGCGCGTGGCGTCGGGGCTGTGGCGCGGGTTGGCGGTGTGACACGCGAAGTGCGCGTCGATCTCGATCCCGTCAGGGTGATGGCGTTGAATGTTACCGCAGCCGAGATCTCGCGCCAGTTGCGCCGCGTGCAGCAGGAGGCGTCGGGTGGGCGCAGTGACATCGGCGGTAGCGAGCAGACGGTGCGCACGGTAGCGACGGTCAATAACGCAGCGGAACTGGGGGCGATGGACATCGCACTTTCCGATGGCCGTCATTTGCGTCTCGATCAGGTAGCCACGGTCAGCGATACGGTGGGCGAGCAGCGTAGCGCTGCATTGCTCAATGGCAAGTCGGTGGTTGGCTTTGAAATTACGCGTAGCCGTGGCAGCGGAGCGGTCTCGGTGACCAATAATGTGCGCGCCGCCTTGAGCAAATTGAAAGCCGAGCATCCGGATATCGAAATTACCGAAGCCTTCAATTTTGTTGATCCGGTGATCGATAACTACGAAGGCTCGATGTCGCTGCTGATTGAAGGCGCACTCCTTGCCGTGCTGGTTGTCTGGCTGTTCCTGCGCGATTCGCGCGCAACCTTCGTTTCTGCCACCGCGTTGCCGCTGTCCATCATTCCGACTTTTGCGGTGATTCATTTGCTTGGTTTCACCATCAACATCGTGACCCTGCTGTCGATGTCGCTGGTGATCGGTATTCTCGTCGACGATGCCATTGTCGAAATTGAAAATATCATGCGTCATCTGGCGCAGGGTAAAACGCCTTTTCAGGCAGCGATAGAGGCTGCCGACGAGATCGGTCTCGCCGTCATCGCAACGACCTTCACGCTGATCGCAGTCTTTTTGCCGACGGCTTTCATGGGCGGATTGCCGGGAAAATTCTTCGTCCAGTTTGGCTGGACGGCGGCCATCGCGGTATTTTTCTCGCTGGTCGTCGCACGCATGCTGACACCGATGATGTCGGCCTATCTGCTCAAGCCGCCCACCAAACCATATGTCGAACCACGCTGGCTGCTGGTCTATGAAACATGGGTGGATGCCTGTCTCAAGCATCGGGCCATGACCCTGTTGATCGCCGGCGGATTTTTTCTTGGTTCTTTCGCGCTGGTGCCATTACTGCCTTCCGGTTTCATTCCGCCGGACGATTTTTCGCAAACCCAGGTTTATCTTTCCCTGCAACCGGGCAGCACGCTCAAGGAAACATTGGCAGCGGCAGAGCAGGCGCGCGAAATTCTTCAGCGCAGCCCGTATGTGAAGCTGGTGTACACCGCCGTCGGTGGTGGCAAGTCAGGCAGCGATCCTTTCATGCCCGCCGGTGCCAGCGAGGTGCGCAAGGCAACTCTGACCATCAATCTGACGCCACGGCAGGAGCGTCATGGTGTCAGCAAGCAGTTCATCGAACACGAATTGCGCGAGGCGCTGACGGCGATTCCCGGTGCACGCATCCGCGTTGGCCTCGGTTCGGCACAGGAGAAATACACACTGGTTCTCGCCAGCGAAAATAATACGCTGCTGGTTGAACATGCACGCAAGGTTGAACGCGAACTACGCGCCATTCCCGGTATCGGCAGTGTCACGTCATCCGCCAGCCTGGTTCGCCCGGAGTTGATCGTACGTCCCGATTTCGCCCGGATGGCCGATCTTGGCGTGACCTCGGCGGATATCGCCGACACCTTGCGTATTGCTACCGCCGGCGACTATGAGCAGGATCTGCCCAAGCTGAATCTGGCCCAGCGCCAGATCCCGATCGTCGTCAAACTGCCGGCGGCTGCGCGTGCCGATATCGATCTCATCTCACGATTGAAGGTGCCCGGCAAGGCCGGGCCGGTGATGCTGGGTAATATCGCGGCAATCTCGATTGGTGGGGGTCCTGCCGAGATCGAACGTTATGACCGGCTGCGCAATATCAATTTTGAAGTCGAACTCAACGGGCAGCCGCTTGGTGATATTGAAAAAACCATCCTGTCGCTGCCGACATTGCACAATCTGCCGGCTGGCGTGATCCATACCACCGTCGGTGATGCCGAGTCGATGGGGGAGTTGTATGCCGGCTTTGGCATGGCGATGATCGCCGGCGTGCTGTGCATTTACATTGTGCTGGTGCTGTTGTTCAAGGATTTCATTCAGCCGGTGACTATTTTGCTGGCGCTGGTTCTCTCGGTGCCGGGGGCCTTTCTTGCGTTGTTCGTTACCCAGAGGGCGATCTCCATGCCGTCGATGATCGGCCTGATCATGCTGATGGGCATCGCCACGAAGAACTCCATTCTGCTCATCGATTACGCCATCATGGCGCGTCGGGATCACGGTCTTGAGCGTCATCGTGCGCTGCTCGACGCCTGCCGCAAGCGTGCCCGGCCGATCGTCATGACCACCATCGCCATGGGTGCCGGCATGCTGCCGATCGCACTGGGGATTGGTACCGACCCGAGCTTCCGTGCGCCGATGGCTATCGTCGTTATCGGCGGGTTGATGACTTCGACCTTCCTCAGCCTGCTGGTGATTCCGGTCGCATTTTCCTATGTCGACCAGTTCATCGCCTGGGGCGGTACAAAACTGCACCGGCAAAGTCAGGTCAGTGAGCCTCCTGGGTCGGTGAAGCAATGAAACAGGCCAGGTTGAAGTCCGATTTTTTGAGGACTACTCAGGCTTTACAGTCCGGAATGCCTCTGGAATTACTTCTTGCCCAGCCCGCCAAGTAGTGCTGCCATGGCCTTTTGCGGGCGCGACAACGGTTTCTCGGCGGATGTCGATGAGGCGGCTGTGGCGCCTTCGCTGATACGCGAAACATAAGGCTGGTTGGGATCGAAATCGAGTTTCGGTAAATGCGATGTTGATGCTGGCAGCGCGGCCGAACGCGAACTGCGCTCCGGGCGTTCATGACGTTCGGGGCGTTCGGAGCGTTCAACGGCTGTGGGAGAAGGTGAGCGCGCACGATCAGTGCGCATGCTGCGCTCCTTGTTTTTTTCACCACTCTCACGGCTGCGGTGCGGTCTTTCTCTCTCTTCGGCAGCATGCAGATCCGGGTCCTCATTGCGGCTGAAGCCGGGTGCGGTGACCTGTTCAATCTGGAATTTGATGAGTTTTTCGATGGCCGCCAGATTCTGTTTTTCCGCCGGGCAAACCAGCGAAGTGGCATCCCCAAGTTTGCCGGCGCGACCGGTGCGGCCGATGCGATGAACATAATCCTCGGCAACGTGTGGCAGTTCGTAGTTGATGACATGCGGCAGGTCGTCGATATCCAGACCGCGCGCGGCCACGTCGGTGCCGACGAGTACCTTGATGCGCCCGGCCTTGAAGGCTTCGAGCGCTTCGGTGCGCTGCTGCTGGCTCTTGTCGCCATGGATGGCGTCGGCCTCGATGCCCTGGCGATGCAGATAATGCGCGAGGCGACTGGCGCCGAACTTGGTGCCGACAAAAATCAGTACCTGACGCAGTTGTTCATGGCGCAGGATATGCACCAGCAGATGACGTTTGTCTTCCTGAGCGACGGCATACATGCGATGGGTGATGGTTTCTGAAACCGCGTTGCGCCGCGCCACTTCGATGAGTTGCGGCGATTTGAGCATGCTGTCGGCAAGCTTGCGGATTTCTTCGGAGAAGGTCGCCGAGAACAGCAGGCTTTGCCGCTCTTTCGGCAGCAACGCGAGGATGCGCTTGATGTCGGGGATGAAGCCCATGTCGAGCATGCGGTCGGCTTCGTCGAGAATCAGGAATTCGACGGAGTTGAAGGAGACCGTCTTTTGCTGCACATGGTCAAGCAGGCGTCCCGGTGTGGCGACGATGATTTCGCGGCCTTCCTTCAGTTCGGCGATCTGCGGTCTGATGTCGACGCCGCCATAAAGGCAGACGGCACGCAGCGGCAGATGCTTGCTGTAGGTTTTGACGTTCTCAAAAACCTGCATCGCCAGTTCGCGTGTTGGTGCGAGGATTAGTGCACGTACCGGATGGCGTGCTGGCGACGAGGAGGTGCTCGCATGGCGCGCCAGACGTTGCAGCATCGGCAGGGTAAATCCGGCCGTTTTGCCGGTGCCGGTCTGCGCACCACCGAGAATATCCTTGCCTTGCAGGATGACGGGAATGGCTTGCGCCTGGATGGGGGTCGGCTCCGTATAGCCGGTGTCGGCGACGGCTTGCAACAGTTCGGGCATCAGCCCGAGATCTTCAAATTTCAACGATGTGGCTCCTGCTTCGGCCTGCATCCGCGGGTTGGGCGGGGTACCGGTTCAGGCGGCGAAGTGTGATTGGAACAGTCTGGGCGGGACAGATGCGCCCGGCGATGCGGGGCGAAGGGTTGTCACCGTGTCGTCAACCGGCAGGACGACGGAAAAGCGATTATAGCGGAATCTACCGGTGTACGCCGATACGCGATGTCGCCTGTTTAATGCCGATCAGTTGTTGCGTGGCTGCGAACAGGGCACTGTTGCTGTCGCCCAGCGCATCAAGGATGCTCAAGTGATGATGCCCTGGCATCGCTACGTCGCGCACCGGGCAATGCGTCCAGACTTGCGCAAGGAGTCGATTCTGGCGCTGGTGCTCGCGGCTTTCCTGGCTGCCGACGGCGGTGACCAGCGGCAGGCTGTGCGGCGGACGATAATTGATCGGACTGAGGTGGTGCGCCGCCGCCTCGTCGAGTTGCAGCGCATCGCGCAGGAATGGCGCACGTGCCACGGGTATCAGATCGTAGAGGCCGCTGATGCAGACCCCGCCGTGCAGGAGTCGATCCGGCAGATCACATGCGTAGGCCGGCCATTGCGTGGCGAGCAGCATCGCCGCGAGATGCGCGCCGACAGCGTGGCCGCCGACAGACATGCGCTGAGGGTCAACGCCGAGATCGTGAGCGTTATGCCAAATCCAGACTATGGCGCGCAGCAGTTGCCGGACAATTTCGATCAGGCTGGTGTCGCGCGGCGAGGCGTGATGCACCAGTGCCAGCGCAATTCCAGTATCGACAAAGGCTGGGGCAAGAAAAGCCAGATCGCGTGTTTCGCGGGTGTGCCAGTCACCGCTCTGGATGAGGATGAGCAGCGGTGCATTCGCGTGTCGTGCCGGGAAAATATCTACCGTTTCCCTGTCGCCGGAGCCGTAACGATAGTTTGCTTCGCAGCGCAAATTGTTGCGTGCCGACTGTGATTGCACGGCCCAGCGTTGCATGTATCCGGCATGTTCGGACAGGGTGCTGCGGACGTTGTATTGCCGATCGAGTTCTTGCGGGTCCAACATGTGATTTTCTCTTTTGCCTCTTTTGCCTTGTACGCGGCGCTTCATAATAGATCGTAGAATAACCCAACCTTCAGCAGTTAAGGAAACGCTGAATAAGTCAAAATTTTGTTATTCCTGCGAAAGCGGGAATGGCTTGATCAGTGGTTCCTTAACCCCTATTACGGTGAGCGTCTGGCCATGAAATACCGCAAACTCGGCGGCAGCAATCTGGAAGTTTCCGCCATCTGCCTCGGCACCATGACGTTCGGTACGCAGAATACCCAGGATGAGGCGCACGCTCAACTCGATCGGGCACTGGCCGCCGGCGTCAACTTCATCGATACCGCCGAGATGTATTCGGTTCCACCGACCGCCGAAAGTTTCGGGTGCAGCGAGACCATTGTCGGGCACTGGCTGAAGCGTCAGCCGCGCAACAAGATTGTGCTCGCCACCAAAGCCGCCGGGCCGGGACGCGGCATGCCGTGGATTCGCGACGGCGGTTTGCAGTTCAATCGGAAGAATCTGCGCGAGGCGCTCGAAGGATCTTTGCGGCGCTTGCAGACTGACTATGTCGACCTTTATCAGTTGCACTGGCCCGACCGGAATGTGCCGATGTTCGGCCAATCGCATTTCGAGCCGAAGAATGAGCGGCCGACGGTGCCGATCCGCGAGACGCTGGAAGCGCTCGGCGAACTCGTCGCCGAAGGCAAGGTACGCACCATCGGCCTGTCCAACGAAACTCCGTGGGGCGTCATGCAGTTTCTTCAGATGGCCGACGAGTTGAAGCTGCCGCGTGTTGCTTCAGTACAAAACGCATTCAATCTGCTGAACCGTACTTACGAGATGACACTGACCGAGATTGGCTATCGCGAAAATATTGCGCTGCTGGCGTATTCACCGCTGGCTTTTGGACTGCTGACGGGCAAGTATCTGCTGAATCCGCAGACGCGTGGTCGGCGGACGTTGTTCGATGGGTTTGTCCAGCGCTACAACAAACCGCATGTTCAGCCTGCTCTGGTGGCGTATGCCGAGGTTGCGCAACGCCACGGCCTGACGCCGGGAATGATGGCACTGGCCTTCGTTTATTCGCGCTGGTTCGTTACCAGCACAATCATCGGTGCGACCAGCATGGCACAGCTTGAAGGCAATCTGGCGGCTTATGAAGTGAAGCTGGACGATGCGGTGTTGCAGGAAATCGAAGGGGTCTTCGCGCGCTTTGGCAATCCTGCTCCTTGAGGTCAAGCGTAAATTGCACACAAGCGACTGCTGAACTTTGCCTCAGTCCGGCGTGGCTGATTCGGGGATGGAGGAATTCAATTCAGCCCGGGCAATCACCAGCTTCTGGATTTCGCTGGCGCCTTCGTAAATGCGCAGGGCGCGGATTTCGCGGTACAGCGCCTCAATGACTTCTCCTTTGCGCACGCCGCGCGCGCCGAAAAGTTGCACAGCGGCATCGATGACCTGCTGCGCATTTTCCGTGGCGAACAGCTTGGCCATCGCCGCCTCGCGTGTTGCCGGGTGTCCCTGGTCGATCTGCCAGGCAGCCCGGTAAGTCAGCAGTGCCGCAGCGTCGATGGCGGTGGCCATGTCGGCGAGCGTTGCCTGGGTCATTTGCATGTCGGCGAGGTGCGCGCCGAACATCCGGCGCGACTGTACATGGCGCAAGGTTTCGTCATAGGCACGACGGGCGAAGCCGAGCGCGGCGGCGGCCACCGAGATACGAAACAGATCGAGCGTCTGCATGGCGATCCGGAAACCCTTGCCGGGTTCACCGATCAATTGGTTCGCCGACAGGCGGCAGTTGTCGAAGCGCAGCCGTGCCATGGGGTGCGGTGCAAGTGTTTCGATGCGTTCGACGATGGATAGTCCCGGTGTTGCGGCATCGACGATGAAGGCAGAGATACCGCGTGCAGCAGACTTCTCTGAAATTTCGCTACGGGCGAAAACCACATAAAAATCGGCGACCCCGCCGTTGGAAATCCAGGTCTTTTCGCCGTTGAGAATCCACATCTCACCTTGCAGAACGGCCGTCATGCGCAGGGCGGCAGCGTCCGAACCAGCTTCGTCTTCTGAAAGGGCGAAGGCAGCGATGGCAGCACCGTTGGCGACGCGCGGCAGATACGCGGATTTTTGTGCAGTGTTGCCAAACAGTGAAATCGCCGCCGAGCCAAGGCCCTGCATGGCGAAACTGAAATCGGCCAGTGCCGAACGATAAGCCAGTGTTTCGCGCAGCAGACAGATGGCACGTGCATCGATCTTCGGTAATGCCCCGCCATCCTGCGCAGCGACGCAGTAACGCAGCCAGCCGGCGGTGCCGAGTGATTTGACGAGTGTCCGGCAGGTGTTGTCGACATCGTGGTCGCTGTCATGCGCGCCGCAAAGATGTCGCGTACTCCAGCTGGTGACGTCATCGGTAAGTTGGCGATGCACGTCGTCGAAGAATGGCCAGTCGAGGTTGCGCTTCATTGTGTTTTTAGTTGCCAGAAAATTGTGGTTTTTCTTTGGCGACGAAGGCCCGGTAGGCGCGCTGGAAATCTTCAGTCTGCATACAGGTCGCTTGAGCCTCGGCTTCTGCATCAATCGCCTGATCGATGCTCATGTCCCATTCGCGGTGGAGCATCTGTTTGGTCATGGCGTGTGCGAAGGTCGGCCCGGTGGCGAGTTCGCGGGCCAGCGCATGCGCCTCTTCGGATAATTTTTCTACATTGCAGAGCCGATTGAAAAACCCCCAGCGTTCGGCTTCTTCGCCGCGCATGGTGCGGCCCGTGTACAACAGTTCGCTGGCGCGGCCCTGGCCGATGGTTCGCGGCAGCAGGGCGCAGGCGCCCATGTCGCAACCGGCAAGGCCGACGCGCGAAAAGAGAAAGGCGATGCGGCTGTCGGCGGTACCGAGACGCAGGTCGGCAGCCAGGGCGATCGCCGCACCAGCGCCGGCGCAGACGCCGTCGACGGCAGCGATGATGGGCTGAGGGCAGGCACGCATGGCTTTCACCAGGTCGCCGGTCATCTGTGTAAATTCGCGCAGTTGTGGCAGGTTCATGCTGGTCAGCGGGCCGATGATTTCATGCACATCGCCACCGGAACAGAAGTTGCCGCCACTTCCCGCAAGCACCACCACCTTGATGTCTTCGGCATGGCGCAAGGCGAGGAACAGGTCGCGCAGTTCGGCGTATGCGTCGAAGGTCAGCGGATTCTTGCGCTCCGGTCGGTGCAGGGTCAGTGTTGCAACAGCGGTATCCACCTGCCAGAGAAAATGTTTTGCCTCGTAAGCACTGAGGTGGGCTTTTGCCAACAGGGACCTGGACTGCCGGGGTGTCTTAATGATCATGCTCGCCAACGGTGGCTGTCTTGCCGACGACGAGAGCCGCATGTGATTTAAGTTCTGCAAGCAGTGCGTAGAGCTGGCTGCGTTGTGTCTTGTCGATGCCGCCGAACAGTTCGACAATCCACAACTCGTGCGCTGCGGCCATCTTCTGGAATTCCTTGCGCCCTTTGACGGTTAGATTGACGATGTAAGCGCGACGATCATTCGGGTTGTCGGTGCGGCTCACCAATCCTTCGTTGACCAGTTGGTCGGTAATGCCGGTGACATTTCCGCCGGTAACCATCATGCGCTTCGAGAGTTCGCCCATTTTCATGCCGTTTGGTGTGCGCTCAAGTTGCGCCATCAGATCGAAGCGCGGCAGCGTGGTGCCGAATTGCTGGCGCAGACGGCTCCTGACATTGTTTTCAACCAGGTTGGTGCAGGTCAACAGGCGCAGCCAGAGGCGCAACGTTTCGGTATGGTCGTCGCAGGCGCGCGTTTCGATGTCGGATCGAGGAACGCCGGTATGGGAGGATGGCTTCTGCATGATGAGATCTCGCTAAGAAAAGTAAAAAGTGAAAAGTGAAAAGTGAAAATGGATATCCAGGCTTCAGGATTTTTCTGCAATCTGCCGGGCGCGCGCCAGATTGCGTTCGAGCTGTTCCTTGCCCCCCAGATACTGGCGCGGCCAGGGCATCTCGCGGTAACCCTGTTGTGCAGCGGCATGCAGGGTCCAGGCGGGGTCGGCGAGATGCGGGCGGGCAAGTGCGCAGAGATCGGCGCGTCCGGCAGCAATGATGCTATTGACATGGTCGGCCTCGAAGATGTTGCCGACGGCGATGGTGGCGATTCCTGCTTCATTGCGGATGCGGTCGGCAAACGGCGTCTGGTACATACGGCCATACACGGGTTGGGCGTCCGGTGTGGTCTGGCCGGAGGAAACGTCGATCAGGTCGGCGCCGGCTGCCTTGAACAGCTTCGCCATCAGAATGGCATCGTCGGGAGTGTTGCCGCCGGGTGCCCAGTCGTGTGCGGAAATCCGCACCGATAGCGGGTGTTGCGCCGGCCATGCGGCACGCACGGCGCGGCAGACTTCAAGCGGATAACGCAGGCGATTTTCCAGGCTGCCGCCATAGTCGTCATTGCGTCGGTTGGTGAGCGGACAGAGGAAACCCGACAGCAGATAGCCGTGGGCGCAATGCAATTCGAGCAGGTCGAAACCGGCCAGCGCGGCGTGTTTGGTGACGGCGACAAATTGTTCGAGCACTTCGTCCATGTCGCTGCGCGTCATCGCCTGCGGTATTTGCCCATGTTCGATGTAGGAGACGGCAGATGCCGCGATGAGTGGCCAGTTGTCTTCCGCCAGCGGCTCGTTACTGGCTTCCCAGCCGAGCTGTGTTGAGCCTTTCGGCCCGGCGTGGCCGATTTGCAAGCCGATTTTTGCTGCGCTGGATTGATGAACGAAGTCGACAATGCGTTGCCATGCCGTCATCTGCGCAAGATTCCAGAGCCCGGCGCAGCCTGGTGTGATGCGCGCCTCCGCAGAGATCGCTGTCATTTCCGTCATGACCAGTCCGGCACCGCCGAGTGCGCGGCTGCCCAGATGCACCAGATGAAAGTCGTTCGGCATCCCGTCGGTACAGGAATACATGGCCATCGGCGAGACAACGATACGGTTTTTCAGGGTTAATCCGCCGATGCGAAAAGGTGTGAACATCGGCGGTAGCGGCTGCCTTGGCGGCTTCTCGATGCCAGACTGCGCGGCCAGCCAGGTCTCGATACTGTCGACATAATCAGCGTCGCGCAGGCGGAGATTTTCGTGGCTGATGCGCTGACTGGAAGTGAGCAGCGAATAGGCGAACTGCTCGGGAGCCAGATGCGCGTAGCGGGCGACATTCTCGAACCACTCCATGCGGTTGTGCGCTGCGCTTTGCAGTCGAAGCACTTCCTGGCTGCGTTCCGTCTGATAGGCTTCCAGCGCTTCCGTAATATCGTGTTCGCCGCATGCATTGATGGCACGGCTCAGTGCAATGGCATCTTCCATCGCCAGCTTGGTTCCGGAGCCGATGCTGAAATGTGCGGTGTGCGCGGCATCACCAATCAGTACGGCATTCCGGTAGTGCCATTTCTCGCAGAACACGCGATGAAAATTCAGCCAGGCCGAACCGCGCGGATGACCGGGTTTGACCATCAGTGTGCTGCCTTGCAGATGCCCGGCGAAGAGTCGTTCGCAGAAGGCCGCCGAAGCTGCCGGATCGAGCTTGTCGAGCCCGGCGGCCAGCCAGGTTTCCTCGCGACATTCGACGATGAATGTGCTGGCGCCCGCGTCGAACGGGTAGGCGTGTGCCTGAAACCAGCCCCATTCGGTTTCCTCACTGATGAAAGTGAAAGCGTTGAGCTTGAGGGTACTGCCGAACCACAGATAGCGGCACTTGCCAACGTCGATGGCGGGTTTGAAATGCGCGGCGTGTTTGTCGCGGATGCGGCTGTGCGCGCCGTCGGCGATGACGATCAGATCGGCTGTGGAAAATGGAATATCGTCGATATTTGTTTCAAATATCTGGCTGACGCCGAGTTTGGTGGCGCGGGTTTGCAGGATGCCGTTCAGTTTTTTTCGGCTGATACCGCAAAAACCATGGCCGCCAGAGGTGATGCGGCGTCCCTTGAAATGAATGTGGCAGTCGTTCCAGTGGTGAAAATTGCGCGTGATTGCGGCGTGCGTCTGCGGATCGGCCCTGGCCAGATTGTCCAGTGTGGCATCGGAAAATACGATCCCCCAGCCGAATGTGTCGTCGGGCTTGCTGCGCTCGTATACCGATACGTCATGAGCCAGATTGGCCTGTTTCATCAGGATCGAGAAATACAATCCAGCCGGCCCGCCGCCTAAACAGACGATGCGCATGTAGGTTCCAGGTACAAAAAAATGTGAATATTTAGGCGTAAAGTATCATAGTCAAGGCTGTCGCTCAAGAGGAAATGACAGAGGAAATGACTTAGCCCGGAAGTGGTGAGAAGAAGTAGACTTGGCAACGATAATCCCTTATCCGGAATACAGGAAAGTTTCCTGAAAGGCCTTCCGTCATGTCCAAGCTGTTCGCGCTGTTTCTGCTGCTTTTTATCAGTCTGGTCGCGCCGGTGCGTGCCGACCAGGAGGCCGTATTGCGTTATGCGCTGACGGGGCGCGCGCAGGATACGCTGGAGTCGCTGGTGCAGCGTTTCAACGACGCACAGCATGGTGCAGCGCGGGTTCTGTTGCAAAATCGGCAGGGCATGAATGAGAACGCGCAGCGTCAACTGCCGCATATGGCACTGCTCGACACCGACGACAGCATGGCGTTTTTTCTGTCCCGTCCGCACTTCAAGCCGCTCTACAAAGTCATGCAGGAATCCGGCGAGTCGTTCGACACGAGGCGTTTTTTTCCGCTGATCTCGGCCGCCGTCGACGACGATCGGCATCGCATGCAGGCGCTGCCGATGGGCTTGTCATTGCCGGTACTGATGTGGAACAAGGCGGCCTTTCGCAAGGCTGGGCTCGATCCGGATCTTCCGCCGAAGACCTGGCAGGATGTGCAGGAACGCGCCGCCAGCCTGCACAAGGCTGGCGTCATGTGTCCGCTGACATCGTCGCGCTTCGCCTGGATACATCTGGAAAATCTTTCCGCGCAACATGACACCCCCATTCTCGTGCATCAGAAAAACGGTACGGTACAGGTCGAGTTGAACCAGCTGGTCGACATCAAACATATTGCGCTGCTGGCGAGCTGGCAGAAAAGTTTCTATTTTCAGTATTTCGGCCCCGCTACCGAGGCCAACCAGAAATTTCTTTCCGGGGAATGCGCCATGATCACCGGCGAGTCGTCGCTGTACGACGATGCGGTACGCAGCGGTCTCGTTATTGGCACAGCCGATCTGCCTTATTACGATGACCTGCGCGACATAACACCCGATCGTTTGCTGCCCGGCGGCGCGGCGCTGTGGGTGCTGGACGGACATAATCGGGAAGAAGACCGTGTCATCGCGAAATTTGTCAGTTTCCTGTTGCGCCCCGATGTGCAGCTTGACTGGCTGCACGGCACGACTTTTTTGCCGATGACCTCTGCGGTTTTCAGTCCGTTGAAAACCGCAGATTCCGCGCCGGTCCTGACGGAAAGCCTGCGCCGCCGACTTTCCAGAAACAGCCCGGTACGCGCCAAGCATGGCGCAGGACTTGACCGTTTGCACGGCATCATCAACGAGGAAATTGCCACGGTCTGGGCAAATACCAAGCCGGTCAAGGAGGCGCTCGACACTGCCATGTTTCGCGCCAATTCAGGAAATGTGCCGGCCACAATGCTTGCGCGATTGCCAGAGCAGTTTCCTGTTGTTATCACCGGAGTGCCTTGAGCATATACCGAACAACATGACGAAAAATTCATGGTCATATCCACGCATCATTGCGCATCGCTGCGGCGGTGCGCTTGCTCCGGAAAATACGCTGTCCGGCCTGCGTATGGCGGCACGGCTGGGCTTTCGCGCTGTCGAATTCGACGTGATGCTGAGTTCCGACAGTGTGCCGATGCTGATTCACGACGAGACCGTGGAACGCACCTGCAATGCCGAAGGCGCAGTGGCGGATATACCGTTGGCGATACTGCGTACGCTCGATGCAGGATACAAGCACCACCGCGCATTCGCTGGTGAACTGCTGTCGACGTTTGAGGAAGCACTGACTGTTTGTCAGGCTCTGGGTCTCGCCGCGAATGTCGAGATCAAACCGGCGTCTGGCCACGAAGAGGCAACCGGGCGGATTGCCGCGCAGGTCGCTGCCCGATTCGTCGCAGCGAACCAGATCGAAATTCTTTTATCCTCGTTTTCTTCAGCAGCGCTTTCTGCCGCCCGCCATGCCGCACCAGAACTGCCGCGCGCCATGCTGGTCGAGGATATTCCCGACGACTGGCAGGTGCGTCTGCACGATTTGTCATGCTGTGCCGTGCATTGCGCCGCGCAACACCTGCGGGCTGGACAACTTGCCGTAATCCGTGCCGAGGGAATCCCGCTGGCCTGCTATACGGTAAATTCTCCGGAACGCGCTGCTGAACTTTTTGCTGGCGGCGTCACCGCGATTTTCACCGACCGGCTCGATGTCTTCGCTGCGGATGGTAACCCCTGGCGCTGAACCCGGCAGATCAGGCTGCACGGCAACATACACTTACAAAGTCATGTGCGCGAATATGTGCCGGATTGCGTTAACCTTCTGGAGCACGTTGAAAGACCCGCCATCAAGATGGATCGTGGATCGTTGTGTTTCTGCTGCGTTCCTGCCTTGTTCCAGATATGGCGGCTTCATTCGAATTGCCCGATCCAGTTGCACCGGGAGGGCTGCTATGATGAGGTATCACTTTTGGGGATGATCAAGATGAAACGCACACAATTTTTTGCGATGTTGACCTTGACGGTTGCCGCAACCGCAATGCCACTTGAGACGATGGCGCAGGTTGCCATCATTCAGGATGTCACGGAATTTGCCAAGGTTCTGAATTATTCGCCGATCCCCGGACCGCAGATTGCGCGTCAGATATGTTCGCCGACGACCGTGATGCGCGAATCCGCATCCGGTAGCAACGCTGGCGGCGCCGTGGTTGGCGGTCTGGTCGGTGCGCTGGTTGGTTCGCGCTTCGGTGGTGGTCATGGCCGGGATGCCGCAACCGTCGCCGGTGCCATCGGTGGCGCAATGGTCGGCGGCAATGCAGGCTCCGGCCCGACGGCAACAACCTATCAGCAATGCAGCACGATCTATGAACCCGGCCCGCCTGCTGGATATCAGGTTACCTATGATTACAAGGGCAAGTTGCTGACAACGACAACGCGCACACCACCGGGGGAATATCTGCGAATCCATAATCGCGTGACGATCGAATGATCTGCGCCGACAGCCTTATACGGAATGCAGGCAAGAAAAAATGTGTAGAGATATTCCTCACTGGAGGTGCCAAATGAAAATCAGATCAATTGTGCTAGCCGGTATTGCTGCCGCAACGCTCGCTGCGATGTCGGCGCCGGTGTTGGCTGATCGCGGCGGTGGCGGACGCGGGTCTGTCCACGGTTCGAATTATGGGCATGGTGCCAGCTATGGGCATGGCGGCTATGGATATGGTGGCCATTTTTGGGGGCCGCTCGGTTTCCTGATGGGAACGGCGATTATCTACTCGGCTCTGCAACCACGTGCGGTCTATTATGAGCCGCAGGTCGTGTATACCCCGCCGGTGTATTACTATCCTTCAACAACGTATGTGCAGCCGTATATTCAGTCGGGTGATCAGATTGTCGGCCCGACCTATATCGCACCGCCTCCATCTTTTCCTCCTCCGCAATCTTCTATTTCGATGGGGCAGAATGTTCAGACCGGCCCCGGAGCATCCGGTGAGCAATGGTGGTATGTCTGCAGAAAACCGGCAGGATATTATCCCAATGTCAGGGAGTGTCCGAGCGGCTGGGAGAAGGTGCCGCCGGTTCCAGTGGATATATCGAAATAGTGTATTTCCCCCGCCTGTCTGGATTGCCAGGAAGCGGTAAGCGCAAGCGGTTCCAGAGAGCTTCAGGACGTGCCGGCGCTGCCGATTTCCAGACCGTTTCCGACGGCAACATGCGACATTCTGTTTCGACCGATTCGGTTTCGGCTAATGATGTTTTCTGCAAAATGTACGACATGAAAATGTATTTCGACCAATGTTTCACGTTTCGGATCGACAGATGAGTTTTTCAGAACACTCCCATCCTTTTTGGCAGGTTGGCTTCCGCCCCTTCTTCACCTTGGCCTGTATCGCCGGAATGATTCTGCCGGTACTCTGGGTAGCGATGTACATCGGCGCAATCGGTATCGCACCTGACACGCCATCGATCATCATGTGGCATTCGCACGAAATGTTTTTCGGCTTCGGCTGGGCTGTCCTCGGCGGCTTCCTGCTGACCGCCACCAGAAACTGGGTGCAGATTCGCGGCTATTACGGCAGGGCGCTGATGTACCTTGTTGCCGCCTGGCTGTTCGAGCGTCTTGGCATGTGGTTCGAGGCGAGCTGGCCGCCGTTGCTGTTTCGCATCTCCAGCAACCTGTTTCTGGTTTCGCTGGTCGCCATGCTTTTGTGGACGCTGATTCGCCATCGCAGTACCGACTCCTATCGGAACGACAATATTTTCTTCCTGATTGCGCTGCCAATTTTCATCGTGGCAAAGAATCTGATGCTCGATACCGACACTCTTCAGATCGGCTGGAGTATGACAATAGGACTGTTCCGAATAGCCTTTCTCATCATGCTTGAACGTACGCTCAGCCAGTTTATGAAGAACGTTTTCAAAGTGACGATTCTTTGTAATCCGTTGCTGAACGGGGCAATCAAGCTGTTAGGTGTGATGATGATTGCCGAGAGTCTGCTACCGGCACCACTCTCTGCCGGTGTGGCTCTGTTGCTGGCGATCCTGCTGGCCGGGCGCTTCATTTTCTGGTATCCACATCTCGCCCTGCGGCGTATCGATATCGGCATCATGTATCTCGGCTATCTCAACATCGTCCTGCAACTACTGCTTCACTTCCTCGGCAAGACCGGTGGATACGCGTGGATCGGTAGCGTATCCGTCCATGTATTTACCTTCGGTGTGATGGGCCTGATCATCCCGGCCATGCTGATTCGTATTACCAAGGGCCATACCGGCAGGCCAGTCGTCTTCGGCCGCGGTGACCGGGCATTGCTCTGGATCATGATCGCGGGATTGCTGCTGCGCGTTGTCGTACCACAGATACTCCCGGCCAACTATGCTGTATGGATTATTCTTGCCGCCATCTGCTGGTTCGTCTGTTTTGCTACGATCGGTTGGCGCTACGTTCCGTTTCTGTTTCTGCCGAGGGCGGATGGCAAGGTGATTTGAGCATGTGCGGTCGCTATGCCCGTTTTACCCCTCTTCAGGAATTCTGCCGCATGGCGGGCCTGCCGGCTAATGATCTGCAATGCGACGAGACAAGCCAAAGCTGGAATACTGCGCCAGGTACCGCGTGTGCGCTGATTCGCTGCGAACTCGACAGAGAGCCTGAACTGGATAAATTGATCTGGGGTCTGATTCCCCATTGGGCCAAACAGCGTCCCGCCGCTCGCCCGATCAACGCCAGGCTGGAGACCGCTGCAGAGAAGCAAATGTACAAACGTATATTCCGCTACAGGCGCTGCCTTGTTGCCGCCGATGGCTGGTACGAGTGGCTGTCGACACCTCAGGGCAAGCAGCCATATTTTTTGCGCTACCAGGACGCCCGGCCATTCTTCTTTGGCGGACTCTGGAATGAGTGGAGCGGACCGGATGGCGCTGTTACGACATTCACCGTTTTGACGCAGCCCGCATCGCCGGAGATTGCGCATCTGCACGACCGCATGCCGGTGATCGTACCGCCTGAGTATTACGCAGCCTGGCTGGACAAGGATGTGTCGCAACCGGCAGAGGTGTTTACGCTCTGTCGGCCACCAGCGCCCGGCGAGCTGCTGGCCCGCCGCGTGGCTACCGCAGTCAATCGCACGGATGCAAACAGGGTGGAACTCATCGCGCCAATATGATTTGCATGCGTCCGCAAAGTTTCTGCGGCAAAGCCCAGAGACGAAGCTCAAACGCAAGTGGGAGATCAGTCTTTCTCGTCTGGTTCGAAAAAAACCCAGCGGACATTCGGAAAGGCAAGTTTCAGGGCGTCTTGCACACTGTTGATCTCCGCAACCAGTCGCGAGGCGCTCTCGGCTTCGTGCATTCGCGCCTTGACGGCGACGAATAGATAGCTTCCCATCTGGAAGGTAATGACGTTATAAAGTTGTGCGATTTCTCCACGTGCAGCAAGCCAGTCTGAAATTGCCTGGCGGGCTTCCGGTGCAGCACTCTGACCAATCAGCAGGCCATGAATCTCGATACCGAGGAACACGGCGATAATCACCAGCAGTGAACCAACGGCAATGCTGCCCCAGGCATCGTAGGCAGGATTGCCGGTGATCATGCTGAGCAGCACGGCCCCAAGTGCCAGCGCCAAACCAGCCAGCGCGGCGATATCCTCACCCATAACGACGATCAGTTCAGATTCGCGGCTTTCACGAAAATAGCGCCACAGCGATACATTTCCGGCCTTCTCGCGAATCTCGCGGATACAGCCGCGCAATGACCAGGCTTCGAGGATAAAGCCGAAGGCCAGTACGCCGATGGCGATCCATGGATTTTCAAGCGGTTCAGGATGCGATAACTTGTGCGCGCCTTCGTAGATCGAGAAAGCGCCACCCATTGAAAACAGCAACAGGGCCACCATGAACGACCAGAAATAGCTTGCCTTGCCGAAACCGAGCGGGTGATCTGGCGTCGGTTCACGCCGGGCCTGCTTCAGGCCGAGCAACAGAAGTAGCTGATTGGCGCAGTCGGCACTGCTATGTACCGCTTCGGCAAGCATGGCCGAGGAGCCGGTATACACGGCGGCGATACCCTTGCTGGCAGCGATGCCGGCATTGGCGGAGAGGGCATAGATGATGGCGCTCATGGGGTACGTAGGAAGGTTTCTGTCATGGGGCCGGGATTCTAGACGATTCGTGGCTTTACCGGAATGTCGCCGATGCTAAAATCCGTTGGCAATTGAACTCGTCCTCAATGGTGAACTGCGCCAGCTTGAAACGCGTACCAGCATTGCTTGTCTGATCGATGATCTCGGCTACACAGGCAAATGCGTTGCCGTTGACACGACTTTGCAATCGCCCCGCTTTTGCCCAACCCATTGTTGCATGCGCCAAATATGAGCCTTTCTTTATGAAAGCACAAAATAGATCAGGCCTGACATACCTGTCCGCTTTTATATCGCTCTATATCTTGCTTTTTGTCATCGCGGTTTTGTTGGCCTTTGTGCGTCAGCCTTTTGGCGATATGTTTGATTGGCTTGCGCTTGACTTCTTGGCGCAGGATTCAGCAGACCCCGGCTTTTTTCTATGGACGCCTCACAATGGGCATCACCTGGTTTGGACCAGACTGCTCACAGCAATAGATGTCCGTCTACTTCACGGGCAATCATGGCCTTTCGTGGTTGCCGCAGCGGCTTGCCTGCTGGCGCCTTTTTTATTACTGAGGTCCGCAATCAAAACCGGGATAGCCACCAACCCTTTCGCCAAATCACTTGCTCTTGTCATCCCTCTCGCGTTGTTGGTTTCCGTTAACAGTATCGACGTTGCGATCCATGTCAATTGTCAGTATACGTTTGTCATTTTCTTTGTAATTGCGGCCATATGCATCTGTGAACGCGACCCGCTCACATACCGTGATCAGCTTGCCGTAATACTGTTGCTGGTGGGTGCATTTTTTGGAAGCAATATTGGTTTGGCTTTGGTCCCTGTGATTTTGATCAGCGTCTGGCGCAGACAAGGAGGCCGCCAGCGACCTTTTGCATTCAGCGCAACCGTTCTCATTATTGCGCTATTCATGATTTTGAGTGGCGGCGTAATGGCGATCAGTTCCACTTCCGATGGGGAACTTTTATACATAGATATGGTTAGGCGCATGCTCTACTTTCTGAATTTTTGTGGTTTGCCGTGGTCGGCTTCGTCGCCGCGTCATTTGCCATTTCCCGGAATGGTTTCACTGATGTCCCAGGCGGTCGGACCTCTTGTCGGAGCCCTGATGGTGGGCCTGAGTTTGAATGCTTTGCGTCAACGCACGGTGCAGACCAGCGATTCTGCGAAGCTCGAGCGAGTGGCCCACAGTCTGATTCTGTTTGTGCTGACGGTTGCTGCCATGGCTGCAATCGGCCGTGCAAATGTACTGGAGGAATTGTCGATACCCGTCAGGTATGCCTTACTTGTTGCGCCTCTGCACATTGGACTCCTGATATGTTTTGCATTGCGAACGAATATGTTCAATGCTGGTCACAGGGTCAACAGCAAATATCTGCTGATATTGGGCGCGCTACTGATTGTGCAACAGTTGGCCGGAGTCGCGATTATTTTCAAATACAGTAGACATTTGGATAGCAGCCTTGCCGAATTTGCAGCCGGAGACCGTTCACCCGATGTAATGAAGTTTGTCTATCCAGCCCTTGGCCGCGCCAGCTTTTTGAATGCAATAGAGATGAAAATCAAGAAGAGGGCGTTGTACCAGTGAAGCATGACGGATCGTCCGGCAGCACTTGATGTTGATGGGTACCTTTAATTTACCTTCGAGGAACTCGAAATGAATCCCAGGCGTTCCGAGCCCGGCTTGGCCGGGAAACTTCTGGCTGTTGCCATCGGTAGCGTTCTTCTGCTCCTCGGCTTCATATTCTCCGTGTTCCTGATTGCGGCCATTGCTGTTGTGGGGCTGGGGGGCGCAGCCTATGTCTATTGGAAAACCCGGAAGCTCAGGAAACTCCTGCGCGAGCAGGTGATGCATGGCGAGATGGGTGGAATGGGCGGCATGGGCAAGGGTGAAGTGATCGAAGGTGAAATCATCGAAGGCGAGGCGATTGTGGTCATCGATGAGGATGCATCCCAGGAGCAGAAGCGCATCAATCAATGAGACGATCTGTCATCGATCTGCCGGTCGTGACTGCAATGACGTTTCAATCGGCAAGAAAAAGTTCAGCGTCGCTTGTGGGTTGATGGTGTGTTCCAAAGAAGCGCGTCCCGCTGTCCGGCCCGGCTACACTGGGCTGTGCCCCCATTCCTTAATTATTATTGGTGCCGATAGATTTCTCGATAACGCGGCCTATTGTTAGCCCTTGTCCAAGCATCGAGAAAATGACGACACCATAGGTCAGCGCAAGGATCACGTTCCGCGATGGTCCAGCAGGCAGAGAAAGCGCCAAGGCGACGGAAATTCCTCCACGTAGCCCTCCCCAAGTCAGCACCTTCCATGAACCCACTGGGAGGCGCATCCTTCGTTCCGTCAAGCTGATGGGCCATCCTACAGTTAGCCACCGGGCGAAGGTGGTGATAGCTATGATGGCTATAGTCAGGCCCAAAAGTTGCCAAGACAAGGACAGCAAAATGATCTCGAGGCCCAGAAGTACAAAAAGTACAGCATTCAATATTTCATCCATTAACTTCCAAAACAGGTCAACGTGATGACGCGTTGTATCCGACATCGCCGTTTTCCTGCCATGATTGCCAATCAACAAACCGGTTATCACCATTGCTAGTGGCCCGGAGGCATGCACTTTTGTCGCTAACAGGTAGCCACCCAACACACCAGCAAGCGTAAGCAATACTTCGACACTGTAATTATCAATGCTACGCAACATGTAATAGAGTAAGCCGCCCATAGTTAAACCAAGCATCAGGCCACCGCCTACTTCGTGCAGCACCAGCCATGAAATTTCAGTGGATTCTGGCGTACTTCCTTTGATTGCTATTCCCAGCAATATTGCAAAGAGCACGACACTGACGCCATCGTTGAAAAGTGATTCCCCTGCGATTACGACACTCAAGCCGTCTGGTGCCTTGTATTGCTTCAGTACACCTTGGACAGCCACTGGATCGGTAGGTGATATCAGCGCGCCAAACACCATGCAGTACCAAAATGATGTGCTGAATCCAGCCGCTTGTAGCATGTAGTAAGTCCCGATACCAACGATGGCGGTTGACAGCAATGTGCCAACTACAGCCAAGCCAAATATCGGCCATTTGTAGCTGCGCAACTGGCTAATATCAACGTGTAGAGATCCTGCAAAAAGCAACAAGGACAACATGCCGTCCATGACCACCGTTGAGAAGTCGATGCTACGCAAAAATGCCATGGCTGGAATAGAAATTTCCCCAAATCCCAACTGATGCATGCTTACGATAGATAAGGAGATGAGCATCGCAATGGTCATTACACCAATGGTTTCCGGCAAACCAATCCAGCGATGATTGATGTACGCCAAAACGGCCGTAACGCAAAGACAAATAACGGCTACTTCAAACATGCGCTTCCCTCTATTTTTGGTCTTTCAACTAAATCGATATTGTCTGTATTCAAAAGGGGCTCAGAACGACCGCACGAGTACGGTGCCTCGACCGGCATGCTTGACCTCATACATGATTTTGTCGGCTAGATGAAGCATTTCGGCTACAGGCATTTGCAGTGTTTCAAAAAAAACAACGCCAATACTTACCCCAACAGGCTTGTAGATAGCCATTGCGTCAGTCAGGTGCTCATGAAGACGTAGAGCCGCAGCAGTTGCGTCATCAGCTGTTTTTTCGAAAGACATTACGCAAAACTCGTCTCCACCTAACCGGCCGATAATATCAACGGATCGGAGTTCATTCTGGAGCGTGACGCCAATACGTCGCAACGCCGCATCACCCGCCTTATGTCCGTGCGTGTCATTGAGTTGCTTAAACTTATCCAGATCGATGAAAGCGATGGCGACAGAAGCTTCTAGTCGCTGCGCGATATTAATTTGTTGCCCTAACGCTTCCATAAAACCGCGACGGTTCAATAATCCAGTGAGTTTGTCCGTCCTGGCCTTATCCGATTCACGGGCAAGAAGGTCGTGAACCCGTCGAGCCAATTCGACGACAATACCGTAATTGATTAAATGAACAATTGCATTCAGACTTGGAATCAGCACTGTTTCATCAGCCGAAGTTGTTACGTGATCCGCGTATCCCCAGAGTAGCGCTCCCACCACGGCCAAGAACCAACCCGCAACCCGTCCAGCGAACCAGGCATTCATCAAAATGGGGAGCAAGATCAGCGACGCAAATGCAAATTGCGCCTGAGTGAGTGTTCTGATGATTCCTAAGGCGAAAATTATCGCTACGCCAATGAGCACCAGAGCGAACCTTGCTACACGTGACGTAATGACTAGATATTTTGGATTCGTCTTCATGTTATTGACCTGCCCCTGCATATTGCGCACTGCTAGAGCGAAGGGCGATGCATTTCGACCTTGTGTGGCGCGAGCTGGATTGTTTCCAGAGGCATCGCCACCTGGGCAGCTACCAGTGCCTTGAATATGGCCTCGCGTAGCGCGAAGCGCTTTGTTATGTGCTGCCTTTCATCGTCAAGCCATACCTGCAATTCGACTGCCACGTTGTAGTCATTCAGTGCGACCACGACCATTCGTGGATTGGGCTCTTGCAGGTAGTCAGGGTCATTCTGAACCAGACCAAGCAGCACCGTGCGGACACGGTCGAGGTCTTCCGTTACCGCCACCGTGACCCTTATGTCGATCCGCAAATGCGGATAGTTGGTGAACGAACTGATAGTCTTGTTCATAACTACTGAATTTGGCACAGCCAACATGCGGCCATCCACTGTGACGATGCGAGTGGTGCGCAAGGTGATGCGGTCAACGCGACCATACTGACCATCAATCTCGACCAAATCATCGATGGTGAATGGCCTGTCAAGAAATACCAGGAAGCCGGAAATGACATTGGATAACGTATCCTTAAGCGCAAAACCTAGCGTCAAGCTCAGTACACCAGCCGATGCCAACAATGTCGCCGTTTCCACGCCCGCGGCATTTAGCGCAGCAAGTATCCCTAGGGTGATGAAAATCAATTTGGTGAGGGTATGCAGCATCGCTGCCGTGGTGCTGTTGAGATGGCGTTGCAGTCGTGGCTGAATGACACGATTGACGAATAGCCATATCAGCATCACTCCGGCAAAGGCGATGGATGCCAACACAAACTGTTGAATCGAGTGGCTCAGTATGTCGATGAGATGAGGAACGGAAAACGTATCCCTGAGACGATTTGACAGTTTCTCAAGCACAGTGCCTCCATTCATTTCCAAGATTGATCAAGGCTGGAGCCTGCCAATCTGCGTTGTACTTGTTTCCACGGCGGCAGTTCCCAGGTTTTGGGCATGGGCAGCTGCAAGTGTCGTATTCAGGTTGGAGATCCGCGCGTCCCGCTCAGCCAATACACCTTCGAGCTCTGATAGTCGGCGGCTCAAGCGCCTGTTACTCCATTGGCTGCGAATCAAGGTGGGCGATGAGATCAATCCGGCCATTAAGGCACCGAAACCCAATGCAATTAGCAGTATCACGGCCAAAGAGCCCTGGAAGCTCCAGATGGCCAGCGACACCGTTACCGGCGTAATATTCTGGAGTGCGAATAGCGTTACGCCAATAGCGATGGCAATAGCGAAGATCAATTTAAGTTGCACGGTAAATCCCCTACAACAAATTTTTGTAAACTGAGCTTCCCTCGGTTTTTCGTCTTCCAACCCATCGGCATTATGCCGCAAATTTCTGCTTATGCTGAGCGTTGATCCAGTCTTCCATGAATTTCGTTGGCGAGGCGTAGCCGAGCGTGGAATGTCGACGTCTGTGGTTGTAGAACAGCTCGATATAGTCGAACAGATCGGCCTCCGCTTCGGCCCGCGTACTGTAGCGGGTGCCATGCACCCGCTCATTCTTCAGGCTGTCGAAGAAACTCTCGGTCGGCGCGTTGTCCCAGCAGTTACGAGTGGTCTCCGACGAGTGGATTTGTTTTGGATGGAAAGACTGGAATCTGAAAAGAAACCGGCCGGCTCCAAAAATTCCCGGAACCGTCGCCGGTTGCAAAATTCCGGAGCCTCCCGGCTCCGGTATGGCTGAAGATTAGCCGCAGCTGCCTACTGCGCCGCAGGCGCTGCAGAAGTCGCAGCCGTCTTTGCGGATGACTGTGAAGTTGCCGCACTCGCTGCACAATGCGCCGCGCATGACCTTGGCGGCCCCTTTGCTTTGTGGCGCTTCGAGGATGCCCATTTCGCGCATCGGGTAGCCGTTCTCGTCGAGGATGCCGAGCATGGCGTAGCGGTGCATGATGAGGCGGGCGATATAGGCGACGGTTGATGGCCAGTTTTGCTGGCGGCGGGTGCCGGGAACAAAGGCCATGAAGTCGCCGAGCGGTTCGGGATAGTTGAGCAGCTTGCGCAGCTTCATGCCGATCCAGGCCGGATCCATGACACGCATGTCGAGCGAGAGCAGTTTGGTCAGGCCGTCGAGGGCGCGCGGATAATTGCCGGAAAGCCAGACAGAATACGGGCGGGTGACGCCATCGGGCAGGGTGATTTCCTTGAGGCCAAGAACGAAGTCTTCGTCGGCCGCCGGGTTGACGATGTCGACGGTCCAGGAGAGCGTGCCGTCGGTGCCGGTCTTCGGTTCATCGCGGCTGAACATGGTGTCGATCACCGGCGTCGGTTCGTTGCCTTCGAAGGCGCCGATCTGTTCGCAACGGTGGCGGATAACCTGGGCCATCGCCGAGACGACGCCGGGCATCAGCTTCGGTTCACCGTGCGGAGGGAAGGGCATCTTGAAGGGTTCGTCGCCGATGGTGCGGGCGAGCATGTCGAGCTTGAGCTTGAGCCAGCCGTGGTCGTTGGCACGCATATCCATCGATAGCGTCTTGGCGACGGCACCGAGACCGCGCGGCTGTTCGGAGCCGTTGACCCAGACTTCGAAGGGAACTTTCTTGCCGTTCTCGATATGTCCGACGAATAATGCGAATTCGCCATGCGGGGTTTCGATCATGTAGGTCCACGAGGCGTTGCCGTCAGTCAGGCGTGGCCGGCCCGGCCAGCGCAACGAAGCCAATACCGGGGCGGGCAGGCTGCCGATCGACAGGCGACGGTTGGCATCGTTGATGACGACATCCTGTGGTTGTTTTTTCTCGGTGGCCTTGCTGTCGGTCACCGAGAGTACGCTGCCGAGCACGGCGTTTGGCCGGTAGGTGGCGAGCCCCTTGAGGCCAGCCTTCCAGGCAGCCATGTAGAGATTTTCAAATTCGGCGTAAGGATAATCTTCCGGTACGTTGACCGTCTTCGAGATGGAGGTGTCGACATACGGTGCGACGGCGGCGACCATATCCTTATGTGCCTCGGCAGAAATTTCCAGGGCGGTGACAAAGTAGTCGGGCAGCTTCGCCACGTCGCCACCGAGATGTTTGTAGTAGCGCCAGGCGTAATCCTCGACGGCGTATTCCTTGTGGGTGCCATCGGCCATGCGCTTCTTGCGCGTATAGACCCACGAGAAGGGCGGTTCGATGCCGTTGCTGGCATTATCGGCGAAGGCCAGCGAGATGGTGCCGGTCGGCGCGATCGACAACAGGTGCGAATTGCGGATGCCGTGTTTGCGAATCTGTTCCTTGACTTCCTGCGGCAGGCGCGAGGCAAAGTTACCGCCGGACAGGTACATGTCGGCACTGAACAGTGGGAAGGCGCCGCGTTCTTTTGCCAGCTCGACCGAGGCGAGATAGGCACGGTCGCGCATGAATTCAGAAATCTTCGTCGCCATGGTGCGTGCTTCGACGGTGTCATAGCGCAGGCGCAGCATGATCAGCGCGTCGCCGAGGCCGGTGAAGCCTAAGCCGATGCGGCGTTTGGCGCGCGCTTCGGCCTGCTGCTGCTCGAGCGGCCAGTGGGTGGCATCGAGGACGTTATCGAGCATGCGCACCGAGGTGTCGATGGTCTTGCCGAAGGTGGCGTAATCGAAGGTGACATTCTCGGCGAAGGGACTGTTAACGAACAGCGTCAGGTTGATCGAGCCGAGGCAGCAGCAACCGTAGGGTGGCAGCGGCTGTTCGGCGCAGGGGTTGGTGGCCTCGATGGTTTCGCAGTAATTCAGGTTGTTGTCGCGGTTCATGCGGTCGAGGAACAGGATGCCTGGCTCGGCATGATCGTAGGTCGAGCGCATGATCTGGTCCCACAGTTCGCGTGCCTTGAGCTTGCGATACACCCACAGACCGCTGCTGTCCTCGCGCTGGTAGGCCCCGGCGGCCTTGAAGTCGGCAGAGGGCTGTGCCTTGTGCGTCAGCTCGACTTCGCCATCGGTTTCGACGGCGCGCATGAATTCGTCGGTGACGCCGATGGAGATATTGAAGTTGGTGAGATCACCCTTGTCCTTGGCGTGGATGAAGTCCTCGATGTCCGGATGGTCGCAGCGCAGCACGCCCATCTGTGCGCCGCGCCGCGAGCCGGCGGATTCGACGGTCTCGCAGGAACGGTCGAAGACGCGCATGTAGGAGACCGGGCCGGAGGCACGCGACTGCGTTCCCTTGACGTGGGCGCCAATCGGGCGGATCGAGGAGAAGTCATAGCCAACGCCACCACCACGGCGCATGGTTTCGGCAGCCTGTTGCAGCGCGGTGTAGATCCCGGGGCGGCCATCGACGATATCGGAGATCGAATCGCCAACCGGCTGGACGAAGCAGTTGATCAGCGTGGCGCAGAGGTCGGTGCCGGCAGCCGAGTTGATGCGTCCGGCCGGGACGAAGCCCTTGGCCTGTGCATCATAGAATTGTTTTTCCCAGAATACACGCTTGTCCTCGGCCTCGACAGAGGCCAGAGCACCGGCGACACGCTGGCGAACTTCGGCGACATTCGCTTCATTGCCTTTGGCGTATTTCTCGATCAGCACCTCACCGGAGATCTCCTGCGGTGCTGGTGGTTCGATCTGCTGGGAAGCGGGGTTTGCGGAGTCTGCAATGGTTTCGCCGGCGGCAATGGATTTTGTTGTCATGTTTTTTCCGGAGAGAAATGCGAAAAGTGCGAACAGAATGTACAGAATACTCGCGGTTTTTT
>Ga0073899_10000499_pt1 | contig 36193 bp, 26 predicted proteins | sample KloWWTmetaKNB5Ph_FD_88975 | JGI IMG/M metagenome (GOLD analysis project Ga0073899, IMG submission 88975) | Active sludge microbial communities from Klosterneuburg, Austria, studying microevolution and ecology of nitrifiers - Klosterneuburg... | ecosystem: Engineered > WWTP > Aerobic digester >... | reverse complement strand
GCACCGCCTCACAGGGTGGGCGAAGTCGATTGCCCGCATGGATGGCTTGGTTTGATGCTGAATAATCTTACGTATTTTCCGTGATCTGCTGTCTTGACAGCGGGGTCCACTATAGCCTATGGCCGGCGGTGAGCATAGCTTTGTGTACACAAAGTGGAATGCTGACTGAAACGTTGGTGGGTTGAAGGCAAAAAAATACGCCGTCTGTTGTCCCCCGAAGGCTGGTTTGGGGCCAGCCACAACAAACGGCGTACTTGAAGTATAGCACAGGTTTGTCTAAAGCGTACCCCCCCAATTCTGCAAAATCTGCAAAATGTTTCTCGTTGTGTTGCCTCCATTATTCAGTCAACCAATCACCTGCGTATTCGAGCTTGTAAGGCTTTGTGATATTTTCCAGCCTCAGGCGACGGAGTTCCACCAATTGGCGGATGTGAAGATTGTCATGCGCGACCCAACAGGCGAACATCTCTCCCGCGCTGATGGTGCGATGCTTCGTTGTAAAGGTTTTTTCCCAATCTGGATTCCGTAATCCATTGAGCCATGCAAAGGATTGTTCACGTTCGCCAAAGAATTTCTCCTGCATTTCAGCGAAGTTTTGCTCGTTATAACTTCGTTGTGTTACCCAACCTTGAGTGTCAATCATATGCCATGCTTCATTTTGGCGGTGAAGAATAAAATCGAGATGTTCTCGGAAATCTTCGCGTTCTTCATCATATAAGTGACACACCACTTCGAGAATCGACCACGACTCCGCACTCGGTTTGAGGCGCGCTTCCTCGGGTGCGACTCCTGCCAATAAAGCACGGATCATCTCTGTGCTGTTTTGAAGTTCCTGATAGAGCATACTGAATTCCATACTGCCTCTTTGCCTATCTGGATTCTGCTTCTGTCACACATGCGCCAGGGCAGTTGCACTATAGATGATAATCGCCAGAGGCTTCTGGTTGATAGAGGACTTGCTGCACCTGTAAACGTCGCGCGCCGTCGGGAACCTGCCACGTAAATGTATCGCCGACGCGGTATCCCAACATAGCGGTTCCGATAGGGGCCAGGACAGAAATTTTGTCGTGGGCGATATCTGCATCCTGCGGGAACACGAGCGTATAGACCATTTCTTCCTGAGTATCCAAGTCGATTAAATTGACTCTGGAATTCATCGTGATCACATTGGGAGGAACTTCGGTAGGCGCGACGACGATGCCACGTGACAGTTCAACTTCCAGGTTATCCAAGTATTCGTTCCCGCGGCGATTTATTTGCTTGGCATCTTCGATGAATTTTCGCAGACGATCCAAATCATATTTCGTGATGTAAATGGTGCGGTTTTGCATGAGATTTACCTCTTGTAGTTGATGGGTTTCACTGGTGATTATTATAGCATGGACGCGCTTAAATCCGCATCGATTTTCGTTTTTGGCAGTCGTCATACATTTCGATGGAAATGGAAGAGAGACGTTCTCAGACAAATAGGGAGTACGAACAGCCACTTTACCAAAGGAGAAACGCCTCTATGCATAGTGTAGTCGAAGATCAGCGAACGATCAAAGGGAAATCGATCTGTTTGGAACGTCCAGGTAGGAGAAACAATGTCAAAGCGGCGGTCACTTCTAGAAGTGACCGCCGCCTGGGAAAATGCAAAAATCGCTGAGCAGGAGGATTTATCAAAGCAGGTAGTGAAGAACAGCTTAGCTGAGCTCAGCCGTGACGTTGCGCCGCCGGCTTATCTGCGTCCGGTGGCCGGTATTGCCATGGGCATGCCATTCGCCAGGTGGAGATGACCGGCAATCACCGCCCTGCGTCTTGCTAGCTCCGAACCCTATAGGTGCGACCTGCCTCAGTCGCAAACTCGACCATGCCGGGCGCGCATTCGAACGCAGGCGCGGGTTGGTCGTCACAGACAATCGTCACCGGCGCACCCACGCGCAGCCGGCATCGATTGCCAAGCTGCGAGCGAATGACGACCTCAGCAAACCTTCTGCCTTCCCAGGCAAAATCCACCTCGAAGCCACCGCGGGCGCGCAAGCCGGTGACGCTGCCGTCGGGCCACGCCGCGGGCAGCGCCGGCAACAGGTGCAAATAGCCCTGATGACTCTGCAGCAGCATCTCGGCAATCGCCGCCGTGGCGCCGGTGTTGTAATCCATCTCGTAGGCGTGACGCGGGGAAATTTTGGGTCCCATCATCAAACTGCGGTCGCCCTCGACGCGGAAGAGCGTGTTCAAGCTCGCATAGACAGCTTCGCGGTCGCCCAGCCGTGCGTGGTAGAGCATGATCAGGTTCCGTCCCCAACTGCCTTCCTCATAACCGCCCGGTGCATTCTCACGCCGTGCGATCGACGCACGCGCAGCCTCGGCAAGCGCCGGCGTTGCTTCTGGGGTGATCTGCGCATAGGGGAAGACGCCAAGCAACTGCGTCGTATGGCGGTGCTGCGGCAGCGCTTCGTCGTAGTCGTCCAGCCACTCCTGGATCTGCCCGTGCCGGCCGATCTTGTACGGCGGGAGCTTTGCCTGCGCCGCCTCAATGCGTTCGCGCAGCCCCTGGTCCACGCCAAGAATTTTGCTCGCTTCGATGCACTCGGCGAAGAGTTCATGGATCAGGATGCGGTCCGCAGTCGGCGCCAGGCAGACGGCGTAGGGTTCGCCTTGAAAGAGGAACTGATTTTCGGGTGAGTTGGACGGCCCGCTCAGCAGCCAGCCCGTTGCCGGGTCTTCGACGAGGTACGCCAGAAAGAACTCGGCGGCCTCCTTAAGCACGGGATACGCGTGCTCGGCCAGAAAGTGCTTGTCGCCCGTGAAAGCATAATGATCCCACAGATGGGTCGCAACCCAGGCGCCGCCGGTGGGATGCATCCCCCACCAGATGCTCCAGCCAGGAGCCGAGAAGCCCCACGGGTTGGAAAAGATGTGTGCAACCCAGCCGGGCAGATCATAGAGCGTGCGCGCGGTCTGGCGCCCAGAGGGAACCAGCGTCTCTTCGATCCAGCGCAGCAGCGGCAGGTGGCATTCGGGGATGCCGGTCAGTTCGGCGATCCAGTAGTTCATCTGCGTGTTGATGTCGAGATGATAGTCGCAGGTCCAGCCGATGCGACAGGCGACGTTGTCGTTCCACACGCCGGTCAGATGTGCGGGCAGCGGCGAATCGGGGCGCGAGCTGCCGATCAGCAGATAACGGCCAAATTGGAAGAGCAGCGCGGCCAAGGCCGGATCGTCTTCGCCCGCCTGCACCGCGGCCAGACGCCGGTCGAGCGGCGCGTCGGGATGGGGCGACGGGCCGAGGTCAAGCGTTGCGCGGCGGAAGAGCGCCTGATGGTCGGCAACATGGCGGGCTTTGAGTTCTGCGTAGGGCAGCGCAGCCGCGGCGGCGATGCGGGCGCGGCACGCGGACACCGGGTCAGCGCCGCCGAAGGTGCTTTCAAAGGTCAGCAAGAGCGTGACCGCATCGCTGCCCTCTACGATGATCTGCGCGCCAACCGTCTGCACCCGGCCGCCTTCGGCCAGCACCGCAAGCCGGGCGTGGCCATTCACGCCGCACGCGCCGTCGCTGTGGAAATGCTCGCGCGCCAGCACCTCCATCTCGATCACACCGGCCTCGACGCTGGAGGTCGCAAAGGGCTGTTCGTCGCCGTCGAGCAGCACGCGCAGTCCCAACGCGCCGGCCCTGCTGCACGTGATGCGCATGACCAGCACGTTGTCGGCATGGCTGGCAAAAATTTCGCGGCGGTAGGCAACGCTGATCGGTGTGTAGCCGTCATCATATGTCCCAACCGCGGCGCGGCCGAGATAGACCCCCTGCGCATCAACGGCGCCGCTCACGTCATAGGCGACGCTGGCAATGGCGGTGTCCAGGTCGAGCGTGCGCCGGTAGTTGGCGAGTGTCTCATCGCCATGCGCCATGAAGAGGCGCAGGTTGCCAAAGGGCAGATTCGTGCCGTAGTTGAGTTTGCGCCCCTCAAGCTGCTGCGAAAGGTGGTTGGCGGCGGCGATCTCGCCGGCCAGCAACAGCCGGCGCACTTCGGCGACGATAGCCGGGCCACCTGCATTGCTGTTTTGCGCTGACGGCTCGCCCGACCAAAAGGTGGCGTCGCTCAGATAGACGCGCTCGGCGCACGCGCCGCCGTAGACCATGGCGCCGAGGCGGCCATTGCCCACCGGCAGCGCGTCGCACCATTGCGCAGCCGGCTGCGTGTACCAGATGGTATTTGTGTCGCTCATAGCAATCTCCTTGAATTTTTGGGTCGATCGGATCTCGTGTGGTTACGTGCCGGGGACGGGCTGATCGTTCTCTGCTCGACCGAAGCACCGCAAGCCCGTCCCCGGCACGTAAGGCCCCGACCACATGAATTCCGGTTGAGCCGAATTTTTTACAGGAAAAACTGTCCACAGATGACACAGATTGCACAGATTATGAAGATAGTTTTGCGCAATGAATGATTTCAAGCGCGAGCACCCACTTCTCATCTGTGCAATCTGTGCAATCTGTGGATGGCTTTTCCTACTCTTTGTTCAGTTTTTGGTTTCCATGACAACCACGTCCGTCGCGCGTTCTGGCGGCGTCACCTGAAGTGATTCCAGCTTACCCGCCACGTAGCGCCCTTCGACGGTGGTGTTGAAGGGCGCATGCAACTTGAAGTCGACGTCCCAATCCACCGGCCAGGCGGGCAGCAGCAGAATCTGCCGGCCAGTGCACTGCATCAGCATCTCCTGCAGGCCGATCATGCCGGAGCCGCCCCAGTTGTGGTCGGGCGTCCAGTCGTGCCCCGGCCCCCAGAAGGCGGGGAAGCGCCGGCCCGAGTCCGCCAGCTTGAGCAGCGTGTAGCGCGCCGCATCCGCGATCAGCCCCAGGCGCGCACAGAAGATCGCCTGCTGGTGCCAACTGACATGGCTCAACTGCGCCTCGTTGTACTCCCCGTAGCACCATGTGTCGATGGCAACCTGAAGATCGGGTTTGCCCAGCCCGTACAGCGCGTAGGGATAGACCGGGTAAAGCTGCGGGATTTCGACGTTGATGATGTCGGTCCACGACACGGCCGGCGCGATGGTTTTATGGCCTTGCAGCTCACGGAAGGGCAGCGGCGGGATGCGGGCAAGCAAGCCGCGGTAATAGTCGCGCGCGTCGTCGCTGAGCAGATCGCCCGCGATCTCCAGCAGCGCCTCAACCGTGCCTTGCAGCCCCGCCACTAGATCAGCCGGGTTGAGCGCGTCCTTGTAGGTCTCGCACGCGGTGGAAGGATAAAGGACTAGATGACCATCGGCGTCGAGCGGCCGCGTAGCGTTGAGAAAGTGCTGCCATTGATAGTGTTCGTCGAAGAAGCGGATCGCACTCTCGATAAAGGGGAGATAGTCATCGATCTGCAGCCCGCTGTACTGGCGGTAGTGAAGGATCATGAGCGCAAATTCAAGCTGGCTCAAGTACAGATAGCGAATCCAGGGGGCGATCTGTTCGGTCGGGTCGAAGTGCGGCGGGCGGCGATGGTAGAGATCGGGCGTCTCCGGCCAGCCCCACGACCAACCCAGCGGCAGGCCAAAGTTCTCCAACTGCTCGGTGAAAGAGCAGCCATCGTGGCCCCAGTAGTGGCGCGTGCGCGCTTCGGCGCCGGGCAGCGCGCGGCGATAGTACTCAAACTGCGGCGGCATCAGGTCGAAGTCGCCGCTCTTGAGCATGGGCCAGTAGAGCAGGCGCTGGTTCTGCGCGGTGTGGCTGCCGCCGCCCCACATACGAAAATCGGCCGATTCATTCGTCAGATCCCCGCGCACATAGCCGGCGTCGTAGGTAAACAGCCCGCCGTTGAACTTGGTCGGATACTCGCCGGCGCGGTTGCAGCCGAGCATGTAGCGAAAAAGCTGGTAGTTGCGCCCCACCTGCCATACAGGGTCGGTTGGATCGGGCTGCGCCGGGTGCAGACAGATAAAGCTACGCTGCCAGAATTGTTCCCACCAGGCCAGCGTGGCGTTGCGCGCCGCAGCGGTATCACGGCTGGCCGCAAGGGCGAGCACATCGAGCGCGGCCTGCCATTCCGCCAGCGATTCGCTTTGCGCCGTATGCAGCGCGATGTCGAGCCGCTGGTGCGTGGCGGGCTGTTCGCTGCGCAGCGCCCAGCCGCGATAGGGCGTCTGGCCGTAGCGCCCTTCGTCGACGCCCGCGGCCACCAATCCCGGCCCGCTCATCAGGCCGCCAAAGGTGCGGTCGCGCTGCGTGTTGGGAATCTCCGCTTTGACCGGCTCCAAGCCCTGCTGCTCGACCAGAAAGTCGTAGAGCAGGCGGTCGTTGCGGTTGCGATGGTAGAAGCACACCGCGTCGCCGGCAAAGGCCACCGTGTCCGGCTCGGTCGTGACCGTGTCGGGGTAACTGACCCAACTTGCGCAGGGCTGGCGCCGCTCGTACGGAATCTCGCGCACCGCCAGCCGCCAGTTCTCATAGCTGGCGACAAGTGACAGCAGTTGTGTAGCAACAACCTCCACGTGAATCACGGGACGCTCGACTTCGACCCACAACACAATCTGCACCGCGGGATCGCCGGCCACGATCTCGACGCGTCCCTGGCGCAGCTTCAACTCCTGGCGGAAGGGAAGGCCGGCGGCAAATGGATTGGGCGACAGCCGCAGCCGCACGCGCCCCAGCTTGAGCATCTGGTTGTTTTCATCAAAGCTGCCGGCGCGGTCGATGTAAAAGAGCAGGTCGCCGGCGCCCGTCGCTGGGTCGGCCTCCACCCACACGTTGAGGCCGATGTCGTGGCCGCCGCAGGGCATCGACTCGCCCGAATTGCGGCTCGGCGACGACCAGACAATGTTGTACTGTTCAAGAAAGTCATGCATGGCGGTTACGCTTTCAATAGTAGAATTGCGCTGCGGCTGGGCCATCCAACTCCAATTTCACCACATTGAAAGGCAGCGCCGGCGGCAGCGGCGACAGCCCTTCGATCAACAACCGGCGTCCTTCGCGGCGCACCGTCAACGTCTGCCCTGTAGCCAGCAAGGTGGCGCGGCGCACGTCGTTCTGCAACTGGTTGAGCGAGAGCGACCCTGTGGGCGACCAGAGTTGGACGATCAAATAGGCAATGTTGTCTTTGGTGGTGATGCGCCCGGTCGAGGTATGATCCCACCAGTCGGGCAGGAGGCGTTCCGTGCCGTAAATGGCTTCGCCGTGGGTCTCCAGCCACCGGCCGATTTCGAGCAGGCGCGCGCAGGCCGGCAGCGGAATCACGCCATCGGGATCGGGGCCGACATTGAGCAGATAGTTACCGCCCACCGCCACGCAGGAGATCAACTCGTCGAGAATGCGCCACACATCCTTGTATGGATCAGCAGGACAGTAGCCCCAATGTTTGTGCGTCATCGTCACGCAGGATTCAAAGACGCCGGGCTGGCTGCCATGTGGGATGGTTTGCTCAGGCGTGCGGAAGTCACCGGGCAAGCCGCCGCGGTTGTTGATCAGGATGCCGGGCTGCGCCTCCTCGATCCACGCCCCCAACTCCTGTGAGCGCCAGACATCCGGCGTCTGCTCGCCCCAGCCGCCGCGGAAGTTGGCGTCGTCCGGGCAGTCAAACCAGAGAATGTCGATCTTACCATAGTTGGTCAACAGTTCTTTGGTCTGGTTATGGAAATGATCGACGAGCGCTGCCCAACCCTGCGGGTTGCGCTCCGGGCCGTCGAAATAGGCCGGGAATTCCCAGTCCTTGACGGTAAAGTAGAGGCCGACGCCAAGACCCTCCGCCCGGCACGCCGCCACATACTCGGCCACAAAATCGCGTTTAGCCGCACTTTTGACGCTGGTAAAGTCGGTGTACTGGCTGTCAAAGAGGCAGAAGCCGTCGTGGTGCTTGGCGGTGAGCACCATATATTTCATGCCGGCGGCCTTGGCCAGCCGCGCCCACGCCGTGGCATCAAAATGACGCGGCTGAAATTGCTGCGCCAGCGCGTGATACTCGTCGGGCGGGATGGCTTCCGTATAGCGCGCCCACTCCCCGCGCCCCAGCAGCGCATAGAGGCCCCAATGAATGAACATGCCAAAGCGTGCATTCGTGAACCAGCGAATTTTCTCTGAATTTGGGTTGTCTGACACAGCCATAACCTCTCACTATCCATATAAAACTGTTCAGCCTGATTCCAATCGGCCACGGATTTGGCGGATTAGACGGATTTGCACGGATCAACAAATAATTTCGGATGAATCCGCGAGAATCCGTCTAATCCGTTGCATCCGTGGTCTATCTTTTCAACGGCCTGAATCGTCATGAATACTTTGGTATACATGCTTGAATGCTCGAAGGTTGAAAGGAAGCGCCACCCAGCGTGTCGATGTCTGGGTGGCGCTTGTGCATCACTGTCGAGAATCCATCTGGAAATTACTTGACGGCGCTGGCGTCATAGGCCGCCTGCATCGTCGCCAGATAGCCGGCGAGATCAAGCTGATCCAGACCGGCGACATAGCTGTCCCAGTCGCTGTCCAGATTCTTGGCGCCGGTGACAAACTGGAGCGCGTTCTGGTTGATATAATCCGTGATGTTCTGCCGCTGTAGCGCAGCCGCGTCGGCCGTGGCCGGGTCGGGCCAGAGTGCCCAGAACGGGAAGTGGTCAGGCGACTCCTTGCCGGCATAGAGGTCGGTGGCATCCTGCAAGCGACGCTCGTAGCCGGGCCAGTTGTAGTACTCGGCCGGGTCTACCGACTGCACCCACCCGTCGCGGAACGCTTTGGGTTGGAAGTATTGCGCCATCGCGCCCCATGAAGAATTGTGGGGCGTTTCACCGGCGGGCAGCGAAATCTGGAAGAAGATCGGCTCGACGCTCTTGTTGAGCGCCACGTCGCCTTCCTCCGGCCGGCGCCAGTCACGGCCTTCTTCGCCATAATGCGCGCGCAGTTGGCCTTCTTGCGTGAACATGTAGTCCAGCAGTTTGACGGCGGCGACCTGCGCTTCTGCGCTGGCTTTGTTGGTCAGCACAAAGGTGGCCCCGGCCACGCTGGGGTAGAGATAGGTGGCATAATTTGCGTTGGGGCCGGTCAGCGGCGGAATCGCATCGTAGTCGGCGCCGTAGGGCGCTTCCGGGCCGACGGTCACGAAAATGGCGGGATGCATGCCCGCGCCGGCGCCCAGCAGTTGCGCATCGGCGTTGTCGCCGATTTTCTTGTAGGCTTCGGCATTCTGCGTGAACGCGCCCGGATCGATCAGGCCGGCATCATACAGGCTCTTGGCATAAGCCAGCCCTGCCTTCCACTCCGCCTTGTTGGCGACGGTGTCAACCTGGCCGTCGTTCAAGATCAGGAAGGTGCGGTCATCGTTATAGACAAAGCCATTCATCAGGAACGGGAGGGGGCGCACGCCATAGTCCTCGATGGAGCCGCTCAGCGGCACTTCGTCGGCCTGGCCGTTGCCGTTCGGGTCCTGCGTCTTGAAGGCTTCCAGCATCGCGGCAAACTCTTCGGTGGTCGTGGGCACTTCGATCCCCAATGCTTCGCGCCACTTGGTGTTGACCCACATCTTGTTGGCGTAGGAGCAGTGGTAGCACTCGATCAACTGCGGCACGCCGTAGATGTTGCCGTCCGGCGCCACCGTCATGGCTTTGAAGGATGGGTAGTTATCCAGCGCGGCCTGGACATTGGGAGCGTACTCTGCGATCAGATCGTTCAAGGGTAGAAGCACTCCCTGCTGTCCATACTTGAGCAGATCGAGTTGGGTGAACTGATCGACCCAGGGAATGAGCAGATAAAGATCCGGATAGTCACCGGAGGCCAGCGAGATTTGGCGCTGTTCCTTGGCGGAATTGCCATCCATGGTCGTCGTCTGCCACTCAAACTGGATGTTGAACATCTCCGCCGCTTCCTGGGAGAAGGAGTTGGTGGCTAGATCCGTATCGGGGCCTTGCGGGGAGAAGACCGTGATCTTGACGGGGCCGCCCGCTGCCCCTGTATCAGCCGCGGGCGCCGCGCCGGGCGCCTGTGCCGGCGCCGCACAACTGACGACCAGCAAGCTCATGATGATGAGCAAGCCAACCAACAACCATCGAGATGCTTTCATAGGTCTAGGACTCCTTTTTCCTGTAGCTGGATGTAAAATTGTCATCGCTTGCGACTATCTGACCTTCTGGTTCACGCGTGCGCCATCACCCCCTTCATTGTCGATAACACTTCTCGCGTAGGTCACGCTACCAGTGTGACGATGGTCGTTGCCGTAAGACGGTCGGGATATGTCGGGCTGGTAGACACGTCGGGCTATCAGCTCGACCTACGGCCTAACCCTTCACCGAGCCGATCAACATGCCGCGCACAAAGTAGCGCTGGGCGAACGGATAAATCAGCAAAACGGGCAGGCTGCCGACTACGATGAGGGAATACTTGAGCAGGTCGGCCATCTGCTGGCGCTCAACCATCACCGACGCTTCCATCGAGCCGCTGGTCGTCGTGTTGAGAATCAGGATGCTGCGCAGCACAAGTTGCAACGGATGCAGTTCGGCTGATTTCAGATAGAGGAGCGCATCAAAATAGGCGTTCCACTGCCCCACGGCATACATCAGCACCAGCACGGCCAGAATCGGCTTGGAGAGCGGAATGACCACCGACCACAAGAAGCGTAGATCGCTGCAGCCATCCAACTCGGCGGCTTCGGCCAGTTCTTCGGGAATGCTGACCTGGAAGAAGGTGCGGGCAATGATCACCTGCCAGGCGGCCATCGCCTGCGGAATCAATAAAGCCCAGCGGGTGTTGAGCATCCCCAAATCCTTCACCACCAGGTAGGTTGGAATCAACCCGCCGTAAAAAATCATCGTAAAGACGATGAACATCATGGTCGCGTTGCGCCCAAAGAGTGTGCGTCGCGACAAGGGGTAGGCAACCAGCACCGTCAGGACAACGCTGATCAACGTCCCGAACACGGTGTAATAGAGCGAATTGGCATAGCCGGTGATGATCTGCGGATTGCTGAGCGCCACCTGATAGCCGCGCAACGAAAAATCGACCGGCCACAGCCACACCTTCCCGGAAGAGACGGCCGCCGCGCTGCTAAAGGAGGAACTCACGACGTAGACGAGCGGGTAGAGCACGATCAGCAGCACAATCATCAGGAACAGATAGACGCCGGTGAGAAATATCCGGTCACCCAGCGATTCCCGAATGCGGATCGTTCGTTTCACTGAAGTGGTGGTCGCCGCCATAAGTTCTGCACCTTTACATTTGAAAAGCCAGCCCACGAAGACAGCTAGAGTCGCAGCCAGGGGCCGAGTTTTTTCAAAAAACTCGGCTTCTCCATGTCGCACTACCAGAGGCTGAAATCCGAGACTCGTTTGGCCCACGAATTCACCAGCACCAACAACACCATGTTGATCACAGAATTGAACAGGCCTACCGCGGTGGCGAAGCTAAAATTGGCATTCAGCAAGCCAACCTTGTACACATAGGTGGGGATGATCTCAGACGAGCCGAGATTGAGCGGATTCTGGAGCAGATAGACCTTCTCGAAGCCGATCGCCAACATGCTGCCGACCGTCAGAATCAGGATGATCACCGCCACCGGCATGATGCCGGGCAGGTCGATATTGATGATCTTCTGCAGGCGCGAGGCGCCGTCGACTTTGGCCGCCTCATAGAGCGTTGGATCGATGCCGGAGAGCGCGGCCAGGTAGACAATCGCCGCATAGCCGCTGTTCTGCCAGACCCCGGACCAGACATAGATGGAGGGGAACCAATCCGGGCTGCCCAGAAAATTAGGTGGGTTCATCCCAATCGATTGCAGGCCGACGTTGACAACCCCCAGACGTGGCGCAAAGAGCAGCATGATCATCGAGACCATCACCACCGTCGAGATAAAGTAAGGTGCGTAGGTGACCATCTGCACCGACCGTTTGAAGAGGCCGTCGCGCACCTCGTTCAGCGCCACCGCCAACAGGATCGGCAGCGGAAAGCCGACCAGCAGGGCATAGAGGCTGAGGGTCAATGTGTTTTTGAGCAGCGTCCAGAAGACAGGATTGTTGAAGAACAACTCGAAGTATTTGAAGCCTGCCCACGGACTGCCCCAAATGCCCGCGACCACGTTGTAGTCCTTGAACGCAATCACGGCATTGGCCATGGGGACATACTTGAACACGACGAAATAGAGCAATCCCGGCAGCATGATCAGGTACAGTTGCCAGTGTCGGCGCAAGCTGCGCTGCGCCACGCGCCATGTGGCAGTGCGATTCACATTTCCAGTTTCAGAATGGGCCGCGCCCGAGTCGATGGTGGTCGTGCTCTGCATGATCTTACTCTTGAGACATGGGAATCCAGGCGTCTCTCCTGTGGTTATTTGCACAGCAGCAGGCAACGTTCATGGCGTCCACAGCAGCAATCGGGGGAACGGGTGCAGATGTTGCGCCGCCAACGGGAAGCAACAACGCCTCTTCGCAGATCGCTGCACGCTTAGCGGGCGTGATGAAGGGAACGCCAGCGCTGTTACGATCTTTTTCATTTTTTTAGGTGGAAACTTGTAGACTACTATAGCAGGATACTTGCAGAAATGGTATTGTACTTCGGCCAAATTCCGGCCAAATTTTGACCAACTCCCTTGTGAGACCACAGGTATGATGGATGAACTAACCTACGACCAGTTCGTGGCCTTATTGCGCAGCGCGCTGCATTATCTCTTCGATCCGGTGCATCTGCGCCGCAGCCCGCTGGTCGCGTTGCTCGGCCTCAGCGGCGAATTCGACCAGGCGGCTGCGCTCCAACAGCGATTGGTGGCGACGATCCGCGAGCTCAAACCACCAGACGCTGAACCCCCTCAATCGCGGGCGTGGCGCATCTATGATACCCTGCATCTGCAATATGTACGCCAACTCGCACGCGACGTGGTCGCGACGCAGCTTGGCATCAGCGAGCGACAGATGCGACGCGAACAACGGCTGGCCATCGAAGCGCTTGCTCAGCAGTTGTGGCGCCCTGCTGCGCCGTCGGACCAGGCCGGCGAGGACAGACCAGCAGACAGACAAGTCGCTACAAATCCGCCGCCCGACCCCACGCAGACGCTTACCAAGGAGCTGAGTTGGTTGCGGACGCCGGCAGCGGAAGAACGCGTCCCCCTGCGCGCAGCACTCGAAGATGTTCTCACGTTGGCGCAGCCGCTGGCCCGGCAGTGGCATGTCTCGTTATACGACGAACTGCCCGACGAGTTGGCCGATCTGTCAGTCTCACCGTTGGCGCTGCGCAGCATTTTGCTCACCTTGCTGACGGTTGCCATCCCGCGCGCGGGCAATGCACCGGTTACGATGACGGTGGCGCGTCAGGATGCCACGATCCGGCTCAGCATCTCAAGCGCCGCTCAAGCCGACCAACAGGCGCCGTTCTCGGTAAAAGAGCAAGATGCGCTCGGCACGGCGCAGGAATTGGCCGCCTTCTACGACGCTACGTTGGCGTTCGCATCCCCGCAAGGCTCTGGCATGGTGTTCCTGCTGACGCTGGCGGCGCCGGCGCCGCTTACGGTGCTCGTGATCGATGACAACGCAGATTGGCTGGAGTTGGTAGATCGCTACAGCAGCGGCTCGCGCTATCAAATTGTCGGCGCCAACGATCCGGTCACCGCGGCGGAGCTGGCCGAAACGCTCCAGCCGGCGCTCATCCTGCTCGATGTGATGATGCACAACGTGGATGGCTGGCAGGTCTTGGGCGAACTGCAACAGGAGCCGACCACCGCGCCCATTCCCGTCATCGTCTGCACGATCCTGCCGCTCGAAGAGATGGCATTGTCGCTCGGCGCCAGCGCCTTCCTGCAAAAACCGGTCTCGCAACAGCAGTTTCTGCACTGCCTGGGTCAGCAAAGCCGGCTGCTGGATTGATATGAAAACAATGTTTAGCGCAAAGATGCACCACTTTGACGCAAAGGCGCAGAGCAGCAGAGGTTCGCAGAGAAAAAGCAAGAAATAATCTGCAGGTATTTCTCTGCGCTTTCTCTGCATCTTCGCGCCTCTGCGTCAAAAATTCCCCTGGTCAAATAACTTTTCACAGGAACCGATTATGTGGCACTTTGAACGCAAGACAGCGCACAGCCAGATCGAACATGCGGCGACTATGCGCGAGCTGTTGCAGGCGACTGCCGGCAATCTCGTAATCGTCAGCGGCGTTTTCTGGCTGGTGTGCGCCGTCATCCTGACGGCCAATTGGAGCGGCGAGCGCATCGTCGGCCTGCTCATCTGCGTGGCTGTGGTCGCTGCGGTTTTTGTCGGGGCGCATCGCCTCATCGCACGCCATTATCTCGTCGCCTTATTGCTGTGGCTTAGCGGCACGTTGCTGGCGATCCTGTGGGGCAGTGTGCTCTTGCAGAATCCCTACGTTATGTTGCTCACCGCAGTATTGCCGCTCGTTGCCGTGATCACCATTAGTAGCTGGGCAGGGATTGCCGTGCAACTGATCGTGGTCGGGCTGGTCTGGGGCGTAAGCCAGACTATCTATGGCGCGCCGCTGGCCGGAAGCACCGCGCTGATCGTCATTGCCGCCGGCGTGTTTAGCGGATTGCTGGGCTGGACCGCGCGCAGCGAGTTGCTGGTGCTGGCCGATTGGTCGATGTCGAGCTTTGACGCGGCGCGCGTCAATCTACACGAGATGCGTGAGCAGCGTCTGGAACTCGAACAGTCGCGCGAGGATCTGGTCCACGCCAATCGGGAACTGACGCGTCTCTCGGATCGCCTGAAGGTGCTGGAGCGCGTCGCCGAAGAGGCGCGCCAGGCCAAGACCGAATTCGTCGCCAATGTCAGCCACGAACTGCGCACGCCCCTTAACATGATCATCGGCTTTTCCGACATGATTTCCCGCTCCCCCCACGTCTACGGCGGCCGGCTGCCGGCGTCGCTGCTGACCGACATCGCGGCGATCCGGCGCAACGCCGAACACCTGGCCACGCTGGTCAACGACGTGCTTGACCTCAGCCAGGTGGAAGCCGGACGGATGGCGCTCAGCCGCGACTGGGTGGAACTGGCGCCTTTGCTGGAGGAAGCGCTCGGCGTCGTCCAGCCGCTGTACGCCTCGCGGGGGCTGTACCTCACGACAGAGCTTGAGCCAAACCTTCCGCGCGTCTATTGCGATGAGACGCGCGTGCGTCAGGTGGTCATCAACCTGTTGGGCAACGCCGGCCGCTTTACGGAGCAGGGCGGGGTCGCTCTGCACTGCCGGCAGTCAGAGCGTAACGTCGTGGTCAGCGTTGCAGACACCGGCCCAGGCATCGCGATCAAGGATCAGCAGCGCATCTTCGAACCCTTCCAGCAGGCCGATGTCTCGACGCGGCGGCGCCAGGGCGGCAGCGGGCTGGGGTTGACGATCAGCAAGCAGTTTGTGGAGATGCACGGCGGCGCCATGTGGTTGGAGCGTGAACCCACGGTGGGCGCCACCATCAGCTTCAGCCTGCCTTTGGAACCGCCCTCGCCGTGGGACGCGGGCAATGCGCACAGCATCCGCCGCGCGATCGTGGTCGACGACGAAATTGGCTATCACCTGCGCACGCGACCTTCCCGTGCACCGACGACCGCCGTCAACGAACGCCTCGTCATTGTCGACCCGGAGCAGACCCTCCAGCGCCTGCTGAGCCGCTATCTGCCCGGCGTCGAAGTGGAAGCCGCTCCCGACATCGCCCAGGCGATGGCAGCGCTGCATCGCTCGCCGGCGCAGGCATTGGTTGTCAACGATTCGCCGCTGCAAGCACTGCCCGCCCTAACGTTGGGTGAGCTTCCCTTCGGCACGCCCGCCATTACCTGCTGGCTGCCTGGCGAGCATGACGCGGCCAGGCAGTTGGGCGTCGTGGAGTATCTCGTCAAGCCGCTGGCGACCGAGAAGCTTCTCAACGCCCTGGCCAATCTGGATCGTCCGGTCAAGACTTTGCTGATCGTCGACGACGAGGAGGACGAGCTGCACCTCTTTGCGCGCATGATCGAGGCCGGCGCGCACCAATACTCCATCCTGCGCGTCACCTCCGGCCAGCGTGCGTTGAGCATGTTGCGCAGCCGCCAGCCCGATGTCATGCTGCTCGATCTGAACATGCCGGGCATGAATGGCTTTCAGGTGCTTGCCGAAAAAGCGCGCGACCCCGCGATTGCCGGCATTCCCGTGATCGTGATCTCCGCACGCGACCCGGCCGGCGACCCGATCCTCAGCAACACGCTGAGCGTTACGCAGAGCACGGGCATTTCGCAGCGCAACCTGATCGAGTGCATTCACGCGCTGGGCGCGATCCTAGCGCCGTTAGCAGTCGATGAGAAACCGGCAAATCAGCGCGCAGACCTCCTGCCCAAGACTTGAGCGGAGGCCCACAATCTCTTTGCCAGAGCAGGCGCACACAAAAATGCCTTGCCGGGTCACCTGAGCGTGGCTATACTTGCGCAAGCACGGTAGCGCGTCGGCGTCATTGCCGATGACAATGGATTCAAATTCGTGCAAGTGATTTGAGCAATTGAAAAAAGGAGATTGACAGTGGCGGAAGTCTTATTGTTTCACCATGCCCAAGGACTCACCCCTGGCGTTGTCGAATTTGCCGATGAGTTGCGCCGCGCCGGGCACTCCGTCCATACGCCCGATCTTTTTGATGGCCGGACATTCGACGACATTGAGACGGGCATGAGCTTCGTCAATGAACTTGGGTTTAGCGAGGTGATGGCTCGTGGAGAACAAGCGATTGCGCAGCTCCCCTCGGCGTTAGTCTATGCCGGCTTCTCGTTAGGCGTGGTCCCGGCTCAGAAGCTGGCCCAAACTCGGCCCGGAGCGCGTGGGGCGCTTCTCTTTTATTCCTGTATCCCGGTTGCGGAGTTTGGACAGACCTGGCCGCAGGGCGTGCCTGTTCAGGTGCATGGCATGGATGCTGATCCGTACTTTGTGGGTGAAGGGGACATTGATGCTGCGCGTGCTCTGATCCAAACAACTGAGGATGGGGAGCTTTTTCTCTATCCCGGCGACCAGCACTACTTTGCGGACAGCTCGCTTCCTTCGTACGACGCGGCGGCATCCGCTCTCCTGTTGCAGAGAGTGCTGGAGTTCCTTGCCAAACTGCAATGAAGTGAAATCAGGCTGGGCGATAGCTATTGCCTTCATCCTGAGTGGCGTCGAGCGTGGGTAGTGTGGATTGCTCTCGACCTGCGGCAGGCCATCCAGCACCGCTTTGGTGAGATCGAAATTTCTCACCTAATTCAGGCGCGGACTTTTTCAGTGCACTGCCTTTGTGGCTAAGATGTTTGCTTCAGTATAGCCATGTCCCGCTGACCTGGCAAGGCATTTTGGGAGGGCGCCCGGTCTGACGAACACCCTGCTTTTGTATTCTTTCTGTGGTAGGATACGGGTGCTGCGCCGTTAAGATGGCAGAGGTTTGGTTTGCTTCGTGATCCTTCGTGTGGATGCATGGGTCACCTCTAATTACATAAGAAGGATGCCTGCTCTATGGTGCTTACGCCTGCCCCGCTGCTGGAAACCGCCACCGCTTTACGTAGCGGCGAACTCGATCTTCATACCTACCTCGATACGCTCTGCGATCACATCGAAGCGGTCGATGCCCAGGTGCAGGCATTTTTGCCCGAAGCCAACCGCCGTGACCGGCTGCACGTGGTAGCGGACGAGTTGCTGGCAGCCTTTCCCGTCCCGGCCGAGCGGCCCGCGCTCTTCGGCATTGCGGCGGGCGTGAAGGATATTTTCCACGTGCAAGGATTTCCCACCCAAGCCGGCGCGGCCGTGCCTGCCGCGCGCTTGGCCGGCGAGGAAGCGATCAGCGTGCAGCGGCTGCGCACCGCAGGCGGACTGGTGGCGGGCAAGACGGTGACGACCGAGTTCGCCTATTTCGAACCGGGGCCGACGCGCAACCCGCACAACCTGGCGCACACGCCGGGAGGATCGAGCAGCGGGTCGGCCGCGGCGGTTGCAGCCGGGCTGTGTCCGCTGGCGTTCGGCACGCAGACCATCGGCTCGGTGATCCGGCCGGCGGCTTTCTGCGGCGTGGCCGGCTTCAAACCGACGCGGCATCGCATCCCGTCGCCAGGGCTGGTCTACTTTTCGCGCACGGTGGATCAGGTAGGCTTGTTCACGCAGGATGTGGCCGGGATGGCGCTGGCCGCGTCGGCGCTGTGTGACGATTGGGAAGAGGTCACGCTGAGCGAGGACGATATCCCCGTCATCGGCGTGCCGGCCGGGCCTTATCTGCAACAGGCGTCACCGGAGGCGCTGGCGGCATTTCGGCGTCAATTGCAGCGACTCGAGGCCGAGGGCTATACGATCTGGCATACACCCACCCTGCTCGACATCGAGGCCATCAATCAGTGGCACCGGCGCCTGGTCTTTGCCGAGTTTGCGCGCGAACATGCGACGCTCTACGCCGAATTTGCTCCCCTCTATCGCCCGCGCACGGCTGCCATTATCGAGCAGGGCAAGCAGGTGAGCGACGCCGAACTGGGCGACCTGCGCGGCGCCTGTGTGTTGCTGCGCGACCAACTGGAGAAACAGATGCAGCAGGCAGGCATCGACCTGTGGGTGGCGCCCGCCGCGCCCGGCCCCGCGCCCGCTGGCCTGCACTCGACCGGCGACCCCGCTATGAACCTGCCCTGGACGACTGTCGGTTTCCCTGCGTTGACCGTACCGGCCGGCGCGGTGCATGGTTTGCCGCTGGGTTTGCAGATCGTTGCGCGCTACAGCGACGACGAACTGCTGCTGGCGTGGGCCGCGGATATAGAGACGGTTTTGAGAGAAGAGGAAGAATAGAACGCGGATTTTCACGGATTTTTCTTATCTGCGAAAATCCGTCGAATCCGCCAAATCCGTGGTCTATGCTTTAAGGCGCTTATGAAAACCTCACTCTTTGATTATGACCTGCCCCCGGAATTGATTGCCCAACAGCCGGCCGAGCCGCGCGACAGCAGCCGCTTGCTGGTGTTGCACCGCGCCGATGGCCGCATTGAGCATCGCGTCTTTGGGGAGATCGACGCGTACCTGCGCGCCGGCGATCTGCTGGTCGCCAACGACAGCCGCGTGATTCCAGCGCGGCTGCACGGGCGCAAACCCACCGGCGGCGAGGTGGAGATCTTTCTGCTGCGCCAACGGGATGATGAAGGCAAGGAGTGGGAATGCCTCGTGCGCGGGCGCGGGCTGCACGCGGGCGCGACGGTGACGGTGGGTGATGTACTGCAGGCTCTCATCAGGACGGTGACGGCGACCGGCACGCGCATGATTGAGTTCAACGAACCGGTGCGTCCCTATCTTGACGAACTGGGCGAGACGCCGCTGCCGCCCTATATCACCGCGTACACCGGCGACCGCGAACGCTACCAGACGATTTATAGCCGGCCCGAAGGCAGCGTCGCCGCGCCGACCGCTGGCCTGCACTTCACGCCGGAGTTGCTGATCGAGTTGCGCCGGCAAGGCGTAGCCTTCGACGCCGTGACGCTCCACGTGGGACTCGACACCTTCAAGCCGGTCGAGAGCGAACGGGTGCAGGATCATCCCATCCACACCGAATGGGCGGAGCTGAGCAGCGCGACCGCGCGGCGCATCAACGACGCGACCCTGGCGCACGGTCGCGTCGTCGCGGTCGGGACGACCACCGCGCGCACGCTGGAATGGGCTGCGACCGGCGCGCAGGGTCTTGATCCCTACGACGCGCACGCGTGTCCCTGGCAGCGCGTCGCCGCGTTTGGGGGCGACGTCAACCTTTTTATCTATCCAGGTTATCGCTTCCGCGCGCTCGACGCGCTGATCACCAACTTCCATCTGCCGCGGTCGAGCCTGCTGATGCTGGTCAGCGCGTTTATCGCCCAGGCGCACCCGGCGGATGTGGATGCAGGCCGGCGTATGCTGCTTGCAACCTATGAAACAGCGAAGCGCGCAGGGTATCGATTCTTCTCCTTCGGCGACGCGATGCTGATTTTGTAAAGAGAAAAACAGCTACCGAGAAAAATTTCCGGGTCAAGCGGATCTCGTGTGGTTACGTGCCGGGGACGGGCTGATCGTTGTCTGCTCGACCGAAATGCCGCAAGCCCGTCCCCGGCACGTAAGGCCCGACCACATGAATTCCGGTTGAGCCAAATTCCCCTATTGACGCCCAAACATTCTTCTGCTATCATGGAATCGGTTCCAATTGGAACCGATTCCATCGCTCCCTGTCGCTTCTGCTGACGGAAAATGACTCGCAAAGCAAAGGTCACCATTCAAGATATTGCCCGCCATGCCGGGGTTGGCGTGGGCACGGTTTCGCGTGTGCTGAACGGCCATCCTAGTGTCAGTGCGGAAACGGAAGCGACGGTGCGCCAATCGATTGCGCAACTGGAGTATCGGCCAATGGCCGCCGCGCAGACCTTGCGCAGCCGGCGTTCCAACGTTTTGGGCTTCATCACAGACATGATCGCCACCACGCCCCATGCGGGGCAGATCATCCGTGGAGCGCAAGAGACGGCGTGGCACAGTGGCAAGGTTCTGTTTCTGGTAAACACAGAAGGGGATCCGGAGTTGGAACGCTCCGCGGTCGATGTAATGATCGACCGCCAGGTGGATGGTTTGATCTATGCCACCATGTTTCATCGTAGTGCGACAGTGCCAAGTAATATTTATGCAGTGCCCACCGTTCTGCTTGATTGTTATGTGGAGGATGCTTCATTGCCGTCGGTAGTGCCGGACGAATTTAGCGGCGGTTATCAGGCGACCAAAGTGTTGATCGACCGCGGTCACCGGCGTATTGCCTTTCTCAACCATGTCGAGCCGATTCCGGCGCAGCGGCTGCGTGTTCAAGGGTATCAGGCAGCGCTTGCTGACCACGACATTCCTTTCGACGCCACATTAACGAGTGAAGCCTGGTCAGAGCCGCGCGGCGGCTATGATGCGATGAAGACGCTGCTGCACCATCCGCAGCGACCGACAGCAGTCTTCTGCTTCAACGACCGTATGGCGATGGGCGCCTATGAGGCGATCCGCCAGCAAGGTCTACGCATCCCGCAGGACATCGCTGTCATTGGCTACGACAACCAGGAGTTGATTGCGGCGAATCTTTGGCCTGGCCTGACAACCATGCAATTGCCGCACTATGAGATGGGCGTGTGGGCGGTCGAACATTTGCTTGCAGAGTTGCCGGCCACGAGCGAGAAGGGCGATTCGGCGGAACGAGCTCCCCTACAGGTCAAGTTGGCTTGCTCGCTGGTCCTGCGTGATTCTGTGTAAAGGCTGGCGCACGAAGATTTAGTTCACATAAATTCAATAGCTTTTTTCTTGAGGTGTAAGTTCCAGGGCACGTCGCAAGGAGAGTGCGCGCTATCTTTTCGACTGTACTGTGATCTTTTTGTTGTTGTGTCTTCGTCTTTCGCAAATTTCTGTGATTTCTACGAGGAGAATCTATGAACACTACTAATGGTCAGGGACTCAGCCGACGCGATTTTCTGCGCTGGAGCGGCGTGACCGCTGCGGCGCTGGCCGTCGCGGCTTGCGCACCGGCCAGCCCGGCGCCACAGGCAGGCGCCGGTGATGCGGGGGCCGCGGCCCCCGCTGCCGCCACGACTGTGCTGCGCATGCAGGTCGATCCCGAACAGGAACAGCCCGTCGTCGACATGTTCCGGCAAAACAACCCCAATGTGGACTTTGAATTTGTGAGCGTCACGGGCATCGACCATGAAGAGATCGCCGCCAAGATTTTGACGATGGTCGCGTCTGGACAGGCGCTGGATCTAGGCTACGCCGCCACTGAGGCCACCCAGCTTTACGCTGGCCAGAAGTTGGCCGCGCCGATTGACGAATGGGTGCAGCGCGATGCAGAGGAATTGAAAGAGTATTTCACCGACGTGCATCCCTCGCTGATCCAGGCCATGATGTGGGAAGGCAGCCTCTACCAGCTCCCAATCGACTTCAACGCCGCAAACATGTATTACAACACAGGCGTGCTGCAAGAGGCTGGCGTTGAGGCGCCCAAGACCGACTGGACTAAGGACGACTTCTACAACATTGCTAAAGCCACTACCAAGAAGGATGCCAGTGGCGCCGCACAGACCTACGGCTACGCGTGGACGAACCGGCTGTGGGGCGGCTGGATGCCGTGGATTTTTGTCAACGGCAGCAACTTGCTGCAAGAAGAAGAAGCGTCCGGCGGCGAGTGGTTGTGGAGCGGTTTCTATGCCGACGATCCCGCTGTGCAGGGGCGCGGCGGCGGCTGGCGCTGGACTGCGCCCAAAGCCAACGATCCCGCCAACGTGGAGGCGCTGGACTTTCTGTACCAGATTTACCAGGAAGGCATCACCCCGGCCATCGAGCTGGGCGGCGGCGACACGTTGCAGGGCTTTTTCACGACCGGCAAGCTGGCGATGACGCCAGCCGGCGGTTTCTGGGCAGGCAGCCTCAAGAACGCGGGCATGGCGAATGACTCCTTTGATGTGCAGTTGATGCCCAAGTGGAAGAATCAGCGCCACCAGTTCGGCACCGCGGGTCAATGGATCTTTGCTGATGGTAAGAACAAGGAAGCTGCGTGGGACTACATGAAGTTCCGCATCTCCAAGGATGCCATGATGGCGAACGGCATGTTCAACCCGGTGACGCTGACTACGCCGACGCGCCGTTCGATGCTGACCGCCGAACGCTTTGCCGACACTGGCCCGGCCAACTGGCAGGTATTCTACGCCACGCTGGACGATCACCCCGACACCGCGCCGATCCCGGCGCCGCCGATCTCGAACCCGATGACGGCGTTGTTTGTCGGCTACACCTCACGCGCCATGAACGGTGAGTTGACGCCGCAAGCTGCGCTGGATGGGATGCAAAAAGAACTCGAAGACCTGTACGCACGCAATCCTGACATGTATACAAAAGCGAGTTAGCGGCCTACCGCTCAGGTGACAGCCGCTTAAGGAAGCGACTGTCACCTGAAGCTGATCTGATAGGATAGAAAGGAGGAGGTCTATGTCGTCTGTAGCTTCGACGAACAAACACGTCGGGCAAAGCAAATCGCGTTCACGCAACCCTTACCGGTTGATGACCGAAAACACGCTCAGCGGAATGGCGCGGCGCAAGGCGTTGATGGGGTATCTGTTCCTTTTCCCCACCATTTTGGGAATTCTGGTCTTCACCGCCGGTCCGGTGCTCTTTTCGTTCGTGCTGAGCCTCTTCCGCTGGAATGTCTTTTCACCGCCCGAATGGATTGGCTTTGTCAGCTATCAGCGGATGGTGACCGACAGTCGAGCCTTGACTGGCTTCTGGAACTCCTTCATTTTTGTCGTCTTTGCAGTGAGCTTGCAGGTGCTGCTGGGGTTGGTGCTGGCGATGATTCTGCAATCGCACATGGCAACCTGGCTGCGCTACACTTATCGCACGACCTTTCTGCTACCGATGTTGATGTCGGGTGCGGCGACGGCGATCGTGTTGGGCTATATGCTGCACAAGGAATTCGGCGCGGTCAACTACTACCTCGGCCGCATCGGCATTCCGCCCATCCCGTGGCTGACGCAGCCCACCTGGGCCATGGTCAGCGTGATCATGTCCTATCTGTGGCTCTCGACCGGTTTTGCGATGATCCTCTTTATCGGTGGGCTGACCAACATCTCAAACGAGATTCTCGACGCTGCCGACGTCGACGGCGCACGCGGGTTGACGCGTTTCTGGAACATTACACTGCCGCTGGTCAGCCCGACCTTGCTCTTCGCTGCAGTGACCGGTGTGATCGGCGGGCTGCAGGTCTTCAACCTGCCCTACATCATGACGCGCGGCGGCCCTGGCGACTCGACGCGCACCGCGGTGATGGTGATGTACGAGTCAGCTTTCAAAAACATGGAGATCGGGTATGGCTCGACGATTGCCGTCGTGCTCTTCCTGGTCATTCTTGCCGTGACCGCTGGCCAATTTGGACTCAGTAAGCGCTGGGTCTTTTATCAATAACGAGGTAGAGAGATGCAATCAACCATGATGCCAACTGCTCCTCGCCGTTCCAGTGCGGCCGCGGCAGGCGATTTTCTGCGCTATCGGCTGGGAATGTGGCTGCTGCTGCTGGTCACGACCGTCTTTGCGATCATCGTCGTGGCGCCCTTTGCCTGGACGGTCTCCACCTCGATGCGCACACCGATGGAATCGTTCAGCGTGCCACCGCAGTGGATTGTCCTCAACCCGGATTGGTCGAACTACGCGCGCGTCTTTGAGGAAATCCCCTTTTTCCGACAGATTCTCAACAGCTTTGTCGTGACGTTGGCGGTGGTAGTGGGGCAGTTGTTTACGGCTTCGCTGGCCGGCTATGCCTTTGCCCGGCTGGAATTTCCCGGCCGCAATCTGCTCTTCTGGCTGATCATGGCAACGATGATGATCCCCTTGCAGGCGACGATCATCCCCGTTTTTGTGATCATCAGCCGCATGGGGCTGGCCAATACGCTCTGGTCGCTGATCATTCCGGCGCTGCCGACCGCCTTCGGCACCTTTCTGATGCGCCAATATTTCCTGGGCGTGCCCAAGGATTTTGAGGAAGCCGCGGTGATCGACGGCGCCAATCAGTTCTCCGTCTTTGCGCGCGTTTACCTGCCCCTGGTAACGCCGGCGCTGGCGGTGCTGGCGATGCTTGTCTTCAACGGTATGTGGAATGACTTTTTCCGGCCTTTGATTTTCATTAATGACCCACTATTGTTTACTATCCCGCTGGGATTGAACGATCTCAAAGGGTACATGGCAACCGGCAGCATCTCGGTCGTGCTGGCCGGCGTGACGATGTCGCTAATCCCCGTGGTCATCGTTTACATTTTTGGACAGCGCTATCTGATCGAAGGCATTATGATGGGCGGCGTCAAGGGCTGATTGGCGCCCTGAAAACAGATAGGAATGGTTATGCAAACCGCTTCACAGATTAAGGGTTCCTTGGCTTTACCTGATCGCGCGCGCCTGGCTGCGGACCCGCACCGCCCGCACTATCACTTTCTGCCGCCGGCCAACTGGATGAACGACCCGAATGGCATGATCCACTGGGATGGTGTGTTCCATCTTTTCTACCAATACAACCCCAACGGCCCTTTTCACGGCACGATCCACTGGGGACACGCGTCGAGCGAAGACCTGGTGCACTGGCGCGACCATCCGGTGGCGTTGGCGCCGCAACCCGGTGGCGCGGATGCCGATGGCTGCTGGTCGGGCTGCGCCGTGAACGACAACGGCGCGCCCACCTTTATCTACACCGGCGTGCAGCCGCAGACGGTCTGTCTGGCGATGAGCCACGATGGGCTGGAAACGTGGCAGCAGTACGCCGGCAACCCCGTCATCGCTGCGCCGCCGGCAGAGATCGCCGCGCATTGTGGCGACGACTTCCGCGACCCCTACGTCTGGCGCGAGGAGGACGGCTGGTGGATGGTGATCGGCACGCGGCGCGCGGGCGTGGGCGGGCTGGTGTTGCTCTATCGCTCGGCTGACCTGAAACAGTGGGAGTTTGTGCGCGTGCTGCTGTCCGGTGACGAGGCGGGCAACACGCGCTTCTACGAAGGCGCCATGTTCGAGTGCCCCAATCTGCTCGACTTTGGTGAGCGACGCGCCCTGATGATCGCGGCGCAGGATGCGACGCACCGGCTGCACCACGCCGCCTACTTTGCCGGTCCTTATCGCGACCACCACTTCGCACCGGATACAGGTGGCGTGCTGGTGCACGGCCATGCCTTCTACGCGCCGCAGGCCACGCGGCTAGACGACGGTCGCATCGTAATGTTTGGCTGGCTGCGCGAGACGCGACCGCTGGAGGCCGCCAAGTCCGCCGGGTGGAACGGTTGCATGTCGCTGCCGTTGATTGTTACGATGGCGGCAGATGGGTCGCTGCGCTTGACGCCGGCGCAGGAACTGGAAACGCTGCGTCGCCAGGCGTGGACGGTGAGCGATCTGCCACTTGCCCCGCACACAGAGCATCGCCTGGAGGTGGCCGGCAACGCGCTGGAATTGATCGTGGAATTCGAGGCGGATACCGTCGATGATTATGGCCTGGCTGTGTGCTGCGCGCCCGACGGCGCCGAACAGACGCGCATCATTGTGCGGCCGGAGCGTGGCGAGCTGTGCGTCGAGCACGTTGGCGCCGATCCCGCCCTGACGCTGCCGACCGCACGCGCCCCGCTGACGCTGTCGCCCGACCAGCCGTTGCAACTGCGCGTGTTCGTCGATGGGTCGGTGCTGGAAATCTTCACCGGCGACGGGCTTTGCCTCACGACGCGCATCTATCCACAACGGGCCGACAGCCTCGGCGTCGTCCTGTTCACCGCCGGTGCGCCGGTCGATGTCAGGCGCCTGTCGGCGTGGACATTGGCTGCGGTCTGGTAGAGGATTTGCTACACCACCGTGCCAAACAGCGCGCCGACGGCTGCCGTCAACGCCATCGCCAGTGCTCCCCAGAAAGTCACACGCAGCGCTGCTTTGAGGACGGGCGCCCCGCCGGCGCGAGCTGCCAGGATGCCCAAAAGCGCCAGAAAGATCAGCGAAGTGATCGAGACAGCGTACACGAGGAGCGCGTCCGGCGTCAGGAGCACAACCAGGAGAGGTAGGGCGGCGCCCGTGGCAAAGGTGGCTGCGGATGCCAGCGCCGCCTGCACCGGCCGTGCGGTGGTAATTTCCGAGATGCCCAGTTCATCGCGCGCATGAGCGGCGAGCGCATCCTTCGCCGTCAGTTGCTCGGCAACCTGTCGCGCCAGCGCAGGATCGAGTCCTCGACCTTCGTAGATGGAAGTCAACTCGTCTAGCTCGCTTTCCGATATTGTCGCCAGTTCGCTGCGTTCGCGGGTCAGGTCCGCCTGCTCGGTGTCGGCCTGCGAACTGACCGACACATACTCACCGGCCGCCATCGACATGGCTCCGGCAACGAGACCCGCCACGCCGGCCACCAGCACTTCGCTGCGTCCGGTGCTGGCCGCCGCCACACCAACGACGAGACTGGCTGTGGAGACAATTCCATCATTGGCGCCTAGGACAGCAGCGCGCAACCATCCGATGCGTTCGGTGCGATGCTCTTCCCGATGCATTCGAGGCATACAACCTTCCTTTTGGGTTCATGTAGATTGGTATGCCTTTGATCATTTCACGGGATTGCTCGATCTCCAAATTCATCATTCAACGTCAACAACCAAGCGTCATGGTCTTCGTTTTCAGCCAAGGAAGCACTGCCAGGTTGCAGATCGGATCGTATCCTTCGCCTGATACCGATTCGCCATTCGCACAGGATATGGTATACTCTCACAATTGCACCGAGCGGTAAATTTTGGGATTTACTCGCTTGCTCCTCGACTGAGCCAGACAAAATTGATGAGTTTTTACTTCAGCAAATGAAATCAGCCAATGAAATATGGAGGGCGCCGTGCGGGTAAGTTGTCTTCAAGAAAACCTGGCCAAAGGACTTGCCATTGTCGGCCGCGCGGTTTCGTCGCGCTCGACGATGCCGGTGCTGGCTAATATTCTCATTGAGGCGAGCGACAATCAACTGCGCTTGGCCGCCACCAATCTTGAGATCGGCGTGACCTGCTGGATCGGCGCCAAAGTGGAAGACCCCGGCTCGATCACCGTGCCGGCGCGTCTGCTCACCGAGTTCGTGAACAGCCTGCCGCCCGAACGCATCGACATGGAGTTGACGGTGCGCACGCAGACGCTCAAGCTGCGCTGCGCCTCCTTCGACGCCAACATGAAGGGGATCGACGCCGCCAGTTTTCCCATCATTCCCACGATCGATGGCGTCACCGGCGGCGGCGAAAACAACGGCGCCACGACCCTCCACATCGAGCTGCCCTCCACAGGGCTGCGCAAGATGGTGGATCAGGTCGTCTTTGCCGCTTCGACCGATGAGAGTCGTCCCACGCTGACGGGCGTCGAAGTGACCTTCAAGGAAGGGCGCGTCACGATGGCGGCCACTGACGGCTATCGTCTCAGCGTGCGCAGCGCCGAAGTGGACGGCAGCCTGCCCGACGCGCCGACCACGGTGATCGTCCCGGCGCGCAGCCTGGGCGAGCTGGCGCGCGTGAGCGCGGACGCGGACGAGGCGCGCGCCGTGCAGGTGCTCGTCACCCAGGAGCGCAACCAAATTCTCTTCCAGATTTGGGGCAGAAGTGGTGAAACCAAAGGCGGCGCCTTCCATCGCGTCGAAATGGCAAGCCAGTTGATCGACGCCAATTTTCCGGACTACCGTGCGATCATCCCAAAAACGCATACCACACGCACTGTGGTGGACACCGCCGCCCTGCTCAAGGCGGTGCGGGTGGCCTTTCTTTTTGCGCGTGACAATGCCAATATCGTCCGGCTCAAGATTCAGCCGGCCAACGGCGATGTGGCCGGTTATGTGAGCCTGGCCGCCACCAGCACCGAAATTGGCGACAGCGTGAACGAGCTCGAAGCCATGATCGAAGGCGACGACCTTGAGATTTCCTTTAATGCTAAATATCTGATCGATGTGCTCAGCCAGATCGACGAGCCGCAGGTGGTGATCGAGACGACCCAACCCACACGCCCCGGCACGATCCGGCCGGTCGGGATGGGCGATAAGGAGTTCCTGCACGTCGTCATGCCGATGCATCCCACGCGCTAGTACGGACAGGCCCCCGTGCCTGTCCGGCTTCCGTGCCTGTCCGGCTTCCGTGCCTGTCCGGCTTCCGTGCCTGTCCGGCTTCCAGGCGCACACAGGGGTGCGCCCCTACCAGGCAACCAATGCGGTATTTTAGCCCGTGTGTAATAGACATTTTCAGCCGCTTAAACAAAATGGCCGCTCTATGCAGAGCGGCCATTTTGTTGTTAGACATAGACGCCGGCTTCTATTCCGCCGGTGGAACCTGTAACTCCATCCCGACTCGCAGGGCATCCGACGAAGGCAGGGCATCCTGATTGGCTTCAAACAGCGCCTGGATGCGGTCCGGATTGCCGTAGAGTTTCATGGAGATACCCCATAATGTATCTCCCTCAACCACTGTGTAAGTTGACGGCGGGCGCACCAGAACATTAACGACCGACACCTCTTCGATGCCGGGCAGACGCACCAGCAGCGCGGCCAGGTCGTCGCGCGCCTCGACGCTTGGCGCCGTCCCTTCCAACACAAGCCGAGTCCCCTCGCGCCGGCCATTGACCGTTTCGGCCAGTTCCGGGCGTTGCGCCTCGATGAGCACGGTCTTCAGGTCGAACGGCGGCGCCACGATGATCGCCTGTGGGCTGGCCGCGGCCAACGGTTCGCTCTGTTGGGCAAGGTCGGGCGCGACCGCGGGCGTCGGCTGTGATGTCGGCGTAGGCGCGGGCTCGCCTTCACCAGACGTTGCATTTTCCGTGGTGATCTCCCCGGTGCGAGCGGGTGCGCTGGCCGGCGCCTTTACGGCTGGCGCATCTTCGACCGTGACCGGTGCGGCGCTTGGGGTAACCGGCAGCATGGCCGTCAGCCAGACCGGCGGATTCGACCACAGCCACCAGCCGCCCAGCGCCAGCAAGATCACCATGCCCAGCGCGGTGATTGCCCCCGGCATGGCAGAGCGCCGCGCCGCGGGTGAAGGACGCACTTCCTCCATGCTGACTGGCAGCAACTCAGCGTCGGACAAAGGTGCATCTTCCTGGATGCGGCGACCGTCGGCAGGTACGCGTTGCCGCGCCTGGCTGGAGCGCAGCAGCCACTCCGCTTCGCCGCGCAGCACGTCATCCACCGGAATGGCCGCCACGTGATGGCGCATGTCTTCCGGCTTGCCCAGGCGTTTACACAAGATGGCGCCGAGCAGGTGCAGCTCGGAGGAGGGTTGGTAGGCCAGCCCGCGCCGCACCTCGGCCAACGCCGCGGCTACATCACCGTGCGCCGCCATTTCCGCCGCGCGCATGTAAAAATAACGCGACGCCTGCTCCGCGCTGATCAGTCGGCGCAGGTTGGCGCCACACGCGCCGCAGCGATCGGCGTCGGGGCTGATTTCCACGGCATGGCCGCATTGAAAACAGGTAACTGCAAGCATGATGGGACCTTATGTTTTTTACTGGATCGATGTTGTCCGTACCCAACGAGGCCCTCATGCACCTGCGTCAGTCAGCTTTCTGCTTTTGCGGAAAGCTCAAACCAACGTTCCATAGCTGTTTCCAGCGTCTGGTCAAGTGCAGTCACTTGGATCGAGAGATCCTGGAGACGCTGATAATTATCACCGATCTGGTTGATTTCGTCCAATAGCCATAATTTGCGTGTTTCTAACGCCGCAATTTCGGTTTCCAGGCTTTCCACCTCGCGCTGCTCCTTCCACGTGAGGCGCGCAGGCTGAGTTTTACGACGCTCCGGCGTGGGCGTCGGCGCGACATGGGCGGCAGGCGTGGCGTCGGCGCGCGCCTCTTCCTGCAGCCGCGCAAAAAGCGTGTACGGCGAGGGATAGCGCGGCCCAAGTCGCCCGTCCTCCATGCTGACCAGAAAATCGACCGTGCGATCCAGAAAATAGCGGTCATGGCTGACGGCGATCAGCGCGCCGGCAAAGTGGTCGAGGAACTCTTCCAGCACGGCCAGGGTTTCGATGTCGAGGTCGTTGGTGGGTTCATCGAGCAGCAGCACATTGGGCTGGTGGATCAGGGTGCGCAGCAAATAGAGCCGCCGTCGTTCGCCGCCGCTGAGACTGCCAATGCGTGCATATTGCATCGACCGGGGGAAGAGAAACCATTCCAGCATCTGGGCGGCCTCGACGTGGTCGCCATCCTTGGTGCGGATGAGGGGCGCTTCGTTTTCGATAAACTCGATCAGGCGCAACCCGTCTTTGAGCTCGATGCTGCGCTGGTCGTAATAGCCGATCTGCACCGTATCGCCCCAGCGCACGGCGCCGCTATCGGGAGGAAGAACGCCGGCCAGGATGTCGAGCAAGGTGCTCTTGCCCGCGCCGTTTGGCCCGATGACGCCGATGCGGTCGCCCGGTTCGAGGTGGAGATCGATGCCGCTCAGCACCGCTGTGTCGCCAAAGCGCTTGACAAGCTTCTGTGCGGTGAGCACTTTGCCGCCTAACCGCCGCGACGCCAGCGCAATCGCCACCCGGCCGGCGCCGCTGTCGTGCTCGATTTCCATCAACTCCTCGACGCGCTGCTTGCGCGCCTTCTGCTTTGTCCCGCGCGCCATCGGCTGACGGCGCAGCCACTCCAGCTCGCGGCGCAGCAGGTTGTGGCGTTTGTCCTCTGCTTCGGCCAGACGCTCGTGCCGCTGCGCCCGCGCCTCCAGAAACTGCGTGTAGTTCCCTGGATAGCTCACCAGTTGGCGGCGATCCAGCTCCACGATGCGGTTGACGACGCGGTCGAGAAAGTACCGATCGTGCGTGACCATCAGCAAGGCGCCCGGCGTCGTCGCCAGATACTCTTCCAGCCAGGCAACCGTGGCCGCGTCGATGTGGTTGGTCGGTTCGTCGAGGATAAGCAGATCGGCGCGGTCGATCAGCGCGCGCGCCAGCGCCACGCGCTTGCGCTGGCCGCCGCTCAGCGTCCCGACCTGGTCGTCGAAGTTGGTGACGCCCAACCGCGTCAGGATGGCTTTGGCATTGGCTTCCGCCACCCAGCCATCTGCGCGATCCATCTCAGCGTTGAGCGTGTGCAATGCTTCCTGCGCTTTGGCGTCGTCCGGCTGCTGCTCGAGACGGGCCGTGGCCTGTTCGTACGTGCGCAGCAGGCGCATCTGCGGCGAGTCGCTGCGAAAGATCGTCTCCAGCACGGTCAACGCGTCCTGCAGCGGCGGCTCCTGCGGCAGATACTCGATGCGCACGCCGCCCGGCGCGCTCACGCTGCCCGCATCAGGCGCTTCGAGACCCGCCGTGATCTTGAGCAGCGTGCTCTTGCCGCTGCCGTTGACGCCGATCAGTCCGAGGCGGTCGCCTTCGTTGATCAGCAGGCTGGCGCCGTCGAAGAGCAGCCGCTCGCTGTATTGTTTGGAGATGTTGTCGATGGTGAGGAGATTCATTTCGCCAAGTCGTTTCGTTCATCCGGACAGAAGAGGTGTATGTCGATTTTTCTTCAAGTATACCCTACTGCTGGCTACTTCCCGGAAGCCGCTGTCTGGCGCGGGTATGTCCCAGAATGTTAGTGAGAACGCCCAAGACTGCGCCGGAACGTCGCATCGTCCTGTTTGCATCCTCTGTCAATGGGGAGTACGCTGCTATTCTGAAATATTTACCTTACCCAACGGCGTATTACACATCACGCATCACCCACTAAAGGTCTATTTATGCACCACGATCCTCGCTTACCACACTGTACGCCCGAAGCACAGGGCGTGGCTTCCGCGGCCATTCTCGCCTTTCTCGACGCGGTTGCGCGCGACGGCGTCGGTCTGCACAGCCTGATGCTTGTGCGCCACGGTCACGTGATCGCTGATGGTTGGTGGGCGCCCTATGCGCCGGAACTGCTACACATGCTCTTCTCACTGAGCAAGAGCTTCGTGTCCACTGCGATCGGATTGGCTGTGACCGAGGGAAGACTATCGGTAGACGACCCGGTGTTGCGCCTCTTTCCCGAAGAGGCGCCGCCCGTCGTAAGCGATGCCCTGGCCGCGATGCGTGTGCGCCATCTGCTCACGATGAGCACCGGGCATGACGCCGATGTCACCCAAGGGACGACCGCGGCGCCGGACGGCAACTGGGTCAAAGCATTTCTTGCCCAGCCCGTCCAGCATCAACCCGGAACCCACTTTGCCTACAATAGCGCCGCCACGTATATGCTCTCCGCCATCGTTCAGCGGCTGACGGGTGAGACGGTGCTGGCCTATCTCGGCCCGCGTTTATTGAAACCGCTTGGCATCGAAGGCGCCACCTGGCAAAGTTGCCCGCGTGGGGTCAATGTAGGCGGGTGGGGGCTGAACCTACGCACCGAGGACATCGCTTGCTTCGGCCAACTCTATCTTCAGCAAGGCGAATGGCAAGGTAGGCAGTTGATCCCGACGGCTTGGGTGCAGGAGGCTACCGCCTGGCAGGTGAGCAACGGCGCCGACCCGCGCAGCGACTGGGCGCAGGGGTACGGCTATCAGTTTTGGCGCTGTCGTCACCATGCCTATCGGGGCGACGGGGCGTTCGGCCAGTTCTGCCTGGTCATACCTGACCAGGGCGCGGTCGTGGCGATGACCGCGGGTGAGCAAGATATGCAACGGATGCTCAACCTGGTGTGGGCGCATTTGTTGCCCGCCATGCATTCGGCGCCGTTGGCGGAAGACGCCGTCGCCGCGGCGACGCTCAAGCAGCGCCTTGCGTCGCTTGTCCTGCCGCCTGTCTCCGGCGCGCAGGCATCGCCGGCTGCCATGCAGGTGTCGGGCCGGCGCTATTCCTTCCGACCGAATCAGCAACAGATCAAAGAAATGTCGTTGACTTTTGTAGAGAACGGCTGCGAGCTCGTCATCACCGACCGCTTTGGCGAACATCGCATCGTGTGTGGTTATGGCGAATGGCGTCGCGGCGCAACCAGGCTGGAGTCGGGTGAACTGCAGCGCGTCGCCGTCAGCGGCGCCTGGACAGACGTCGATACCTTCACGATCCAGCTTGCCTACAACGCCACGCCCTTCTGCCCGCGCATCACGTGCCGGTTCGACAACGATCGCCTGCATTATCAGTATGTGGCGAATGTTGCGTTCGGCCGCCGTGCTCGCCCGCAATTGGTGGGGCGCCGCTCCGGTTAATTGACGAGGTAAAGCTCGGTCACCTGTACGGCCAGACCCGTCTGCACTTCGACGCGTGCGGTGATGAGTTTGCCTGTGCGCCGGTCATAGGTGTTATCGATACGGAAGAGGCTGCCCTCCCCCCGAATCGTGATGGAGCGGTCGGCGTTGCGCACGTAGGCAATTGTGACGCCTGTCACCGGGTCGCGATCGAGCGTGCCCGCCCGCACGCTGTTTTTCAACGCTTCGACCGGCAGCCAAAGCGCGTCCGCTACCTGGTTGGCGCCCGTGACGCGGTCGCTGGCGCCTGTCACCGCACCGCCCAGGAAACTTGTCAACCGAAATGCTGACCAGCGCCCTTGTGCAAGCTTGATGCTGGCGCTGGCGCTTTCGGCAAACTGACCCGACGGTGAGCCTGCAACGAAAACTGATCGCGTGCCTTCGTACTCCAGCATGGCGCCCTGCTTCACCCATGTTGGCGCCTTTGTTCCGCGCCAGGGTATTCGCAGTTGACGGCGCCCCAGGAGGTAAATCTCCGACGACTGCCGCGTGGCCGCCGCGTCGGCGCCGACCGTATGCCGGAAGTAGACCAGCAGACCGGTTTCCGTGTCGAACATCGAAATCGTGACGCCGTCCTCGGTGTGATATTCAAAGCGCACGGCGTCATACTCCTGCTCGGCGATTGTTGTGGGCATGTGGACGACAACCAACTCATCATTGGCGACGTCTTCCGCATGTTTCAGTACGGCTGGATTGAGCCAGAAATCGCTGACGCCAGGCAAGAAACTGGCGCCAAAGACGCCGGCGGGCGTCACGCCGGCCCCCGTGTTGAGGTAAAGGCTCGATGCCACCACGGCGAACGCGCCATCGAGCGCGACAATGTCGTGTTGCAGGTAACCGGCGCCGCTCGCGCCCTCTTCACCCTCTTGCTGGGCAATCGTGGCGCTTTGTACATAATAGGAGATGCGCTGACCTTCGCGCACCCAAGCCGGCGCGGGCATAGTCAATAATTCGGGAAATAACAATGGGAAGGCATTCAATGGGTCGCCGCCAAAGGTCTGGGCGGGCGGCGTGGCCGCAGCCGGCGAGGCGGCGCTCAGCAGCAGAGCGATGACAAGCATCAATTTGCTTGCCAGGAAGAACACACTTTTCGACATTCGGAGCGTTTGCATGATTCACCTCCGGGCAGCAATAGATAGTGCAGTGAGATTATCACCAACCGACTGAAGAAGGGAGATCGCAGTGAAACTGGTAGAGTTGTAGTATGAACACAAACAAAACTACTCTCACGCGATCTCCCTTGGACAGTTTAGCATGTGTGAACGAACGGTGCGAACGATACGGGCAAGCGGGACAGGGCAATCTGATTGTGCGCAAGGTGTATGGTGCGGACCGGATTCGGTATCTGCGATGCCGGGTCTGTCGGGCGGAGTTCAGCGAGCGCAAGAACACGGCATTGTGGAACACAAAAGTGCCTGAGACTAAAGCGATCTCGGTGGGCGAGCATCTGGCGGAAGGCTGTTCGTTGAAGGGCGCGGCCCGTCTGGCGCAGGTGGATCCGAGCACGGTGCGACGACTGAACCAACGACTGGGTGCGCATGGCGAAGCCTTTCATGATGAACGGGTCCAGGGTATTCAGATAGAAGCTCTGGAAGCGGATGAACGCCACGGGTATGCCGGAAACAAAGAAGTACCGGCCTGGGAAGCCGAGTTGATCGATCCAGTCAGCAAATTCGTTCTCTCCCATGTGCAGGGCAGGCGCAATGAAGAAATGATCCGGCGCCTGCTCACAGATGGTGCCAGTCGCCTGGCTGACCGTCACGATCTGGTGCTGTTGACTGACGGAGATGCCAGCTACGCTACCTTATTCCCGGCGATCTTTGGACAGCCTTACCGTCCCAGCCGAAACGGCGATCGGGGGCGATTCCCCAATGTGCGCTTCCGGATTCCACGCCGCCTGGCCCACGTACAGGTCATCAAGCACAGACAGGGTATGCGTGTCGTCAACATCGAACTCCGCTACAGTCACGGCAGTCGGAAACGGGTCAATGAAGCGCTCGACAAACTCGGATACGCAACACCGAACACCTCGGCTATCGAGCGATGCAACGGTACGGCCCGTCGCATGAATGCCCACCAGGTGCGCAGGTCTCTGGCTTTCTCTCGGCGAGCAGACACCAAAGCAGCCCTCGGCTGGTGGGGCGTCACCGTCTATAACTGGTGTCGACCGCATCGTTCTCTCCGCCAGCAAATGGCGGAACCTGTGGGCAAAAAAAGTTCCAGCAACGGACACCTGCCATGATTCTTGCGCTAGCCAATCGTATTCTTTCTGTCAGAGATGTTGCCCTCACTCCCGTCTACCCAGGCAGAGCTATGAGATAATCTCATAGCACTACCGGAGCAGTCTTGGCGGACAAAAATTCGGCAATTTCCACTTGCTCTTTGACGGGAGGTAAGCAGCAGACCAAGTTGCCTATCACCGATGAATCTACTGCAGGATAGCTAACACCCGTAGACAGAGCACATATCCTATTCACGATGTTATCCGACGCAAGCAGATAATAGGCAGACTTGTCATGAAGCGTTCCTTTGGAGTCATAACAGCGAATCCAGTCGAGGCAATTACGTCTGAGATGCTGCCACCCATATAAGCTACAGCTTTGAGATATGTCCGAACAGTTGAAATAATCTAGTTCTGGCATTTTCTG
>Ga0073899_10000497_pt1 | contig 36218 bp, 22 predicted proteins | sample KloWWTmetaKNB5Ph_FD_88975 | JGI IMG/M metagenome (GOLD analysis project Ga0073899, IMG submission 88975) | Active sludge microbial communities from Klosterneuburg, Austria, studying microevolution and ecology of nitrifiers - Klosterneuburg... | ecosystem: Engineered > WWTP > Aerobic digester >... | reverse complement strand
TGCCGTCAGGTCGCCACCCTTCTTTCTTCTTCCTCCTTTCACCTTGATCCTTGATCCCTCTTCCCTCCGCGCCCTCCGCACCTCTGCGTGAGGCCACGTCCACCGCTGCCGTCAGGTCGAAGGGAGATCGCCACGCATCCCTTCGGGCTGCTCGCGACGACGGTGCGGAGGAGCTGGGTCGCTTTACCGATCATTTCCAGCCCGTCATCGCGAAAGCGGTCTTCCGCCTGAAGCGATCTCCCCTCGCGCGCCGAGGTCTTTGCGAAGGCGCCCCGCAGCCGGAAGCTCGAGGCTAGAGGCGAGCGGCTGGTGGCCGGAGGCTAGTGGCCAGAAGCTGGAGGCCACGTCCACCGCTGCCGTCAGGTCCCCTCAGACTCCCGACTCAGTGGACTCAGCGGACTCCCGACTCCCTCCGCCTCTCTGCACGAGGCCACGTCCCCCGCTGCCGTCAGGTCGTCGCCCTTCTTTCTTCTTCCTCCTTTCACCTTGATCCTTGATCCCTCTTCCCTCCGCGCCCTCCGCACCTCTGCGTGAGGCCACGTCCCCCGCTCCCGTCAGTTCGCCACCCTTCTTTCTTCTTCTTCCTTGATCCTTCTTCCTTCACCGCACCACCACCTTCGCCCCACTGATCCACCGCGTGGCATCGCTCAGGTGCAGGTGGTACAAGCCGGGGGCCAAGGCTGAAAGTGAAAAGCTGAACGGGGAACCGCCCTGCGGCACCGACTCTTCCTGCACCAAGCGCCCCTGCGCATCCGTCAGCGTTAACCGAAGCGGCCCTCGTGTAACGAACCTCTCCGGCAGCTCGATCGCAACCTGCACCTGCCCCTGCGCCTGCCCCTGCCCCTGCCCCTGCCCCTGCACGGGGTTCGGCCACACCCGCAACACACTCCTCAAGTTCGTGATCTGCGTCCCCACACCCGTCACCACATGGCAGCCCGGCTCCAGGCAGCCCATACTGTCCACCTTCACCACCCAGGTGTCCTGTCCGTAGATCGGCGGGTCGTTCGGGTTGTTGCTTGAATAGGCCGTTCCGACAGCAATGAACGAACCGCTAGATGTTGGTATCACATCCCTGATCTGTCCACGACCAGCTGACCATACCGTATCGTAATAATGATAGTACCGCAGCCACAAACTATCTCCAAGCGCTGTGGTCCGCAATAGAACTCCTTGTCTGTAACCTGGTACATAGCTGACCCCACCAGCGATCAGGTCTCCACCTGGTGATACCTCCTTGACAGAATAGAGTACGGAACCAAAAGCTGGTGTATCGTAAGCATTAGACCATATTGTCGTGCCTAAACTGTCGATTTTTGTAAGTCCCAATTGATAAACGTTGCTATTATTGTAGGCCCAACCAGCTGCGAAGACCGCATTGCCATCAGCAGTGCTCGTCAAGTGTGCGTTCGGCCCTTCGTCATAGGGCGTACCATAGTGTGCATCCCAAATTACCTGGCCATTACTATCAACCCGTAGAACCCACTGTTCATCATCAAAACCTACGACAGTCTGTTGTCCCCCCAAATAATATCCGCCTGATGGACCGATATCGACAGAAACCAAGAACTCATCTACTGATGCTGAGCCATATGTCTGTACCCACTGCTGATTTCCCGCGCTGTCTAATCGCAGCAGAAAACCATCTAGGCTTGTTCCATGCGTATTTGTTTCACCTACGATTATATAACCGCCATCCGGGGTTTGCTTGGCACTGCGTCCTATCCAATCTTCACCAGGCGCCCCATAGGTATACATGGTATCGAGCTGTCCAATACTGTTGAAGAGATATAATACAGGTCTATCAGTTCCCGTTGTATCGACACTGCTACCACCAACGACTACCCCACCATCTTGCCGCAGATCAGAAGAGTTTGCCCACCCCGGATAGGTGTTCAAATATGCTTCGAACGCAAGGATAGTGTCTTGTGGTTCTCCAGTGGCATCAATGCATAATCCCGCGACAACAGAACTGTAGACGAAGGCATCGACCTGTTTCTGCCCGTTCAATACAATGAACCAAGTACTATCACCTAATTGCTCCACAGCCCATCCTGACTCCGGTCGGTTCTGTCCAAGCGCGTCATATCGACGCACGAGATTTTGGGCTGACCCATCGGCTAACCCAAAAATGAACAGCATGGGTAGGTACTTGATGCCTCTCCTCATCGCACCAACTCGAACTTGGCCACACCGATCCGGATGCCATCAGCCTCCAGCATGGCGGTGTACAGCCCGGTAGCCAAGGTACGGGTCGAAGGGGAAGGTGATCGTGTCCGCATCAGGGAGATCCTCGCCGGATGAACGCCCCTCCTGCGCGTGGATCGCTCCACGCGCCGGGCAAGGAGGGCCCGCCGTCGCTTCGCTATGGCGGACAAAGTCGGGGGAGGTGGCAACCCAGTCAAACCAAGTACCCGTCCACCTCTGGGAGACTGCCAAGGCGCCTTTCGCACAACCCACCGCACGCGCCACGCAGTGACGGTCCGGAGAGGTTGGGCACCTGTACCGATCATGTTCCCCACCGTCATCGCGAAGGCGGTCTTCCTCCTGAAGCGATCTCCCTCGCGCGTCGAGGACTTTGCGAAGGCGTCCCGCAGCCTGAAGCTGGCGTCCCGCAGCCGGAAGCTGGAGGCCGGAGGCGAGCGGCTGGTGGCTGGAGGCCGATGGCTGGAGACCACGTCCACGGCTGCCGTCAGGTCGTCTCTACTTTCCTCTTTCAGCTTTCCTCTTTCAGCTTCCTCCCGCCGCTCCCTATCTTGCTCCACCCGTGCGCCACGCCTGCCTTGCTTCCTTGCTGCTGCTGGCGCCACCGGCCCTGGCGCAGGACGGCACCTTCCAGATCCTCAAGGGCGGCAAGCCCGTCGGCCGCATCGAGGTCAGCCGCACCGAGGCCGGTGGCCGGGCGGTGTACCGCATGACCTCGCGCTCCTCCATCGTGGTGTTGTGGACCCACGACGTGCGCAGCGACCTCTCCACCGTGTATGAGGGCGACCGGGTCACCCGCTGCCACAGCACCTACCACGTGGACGATGAGCTGCGCGACAGCAGTTCCATGTACACCGTCGGTGGGCGGCCCCTGTGTTACGTGCACCCCAACAAGGTCTTCGTGGGCCGCACGGACAACCCGTGGACCATCGCCCGCATGTACTACGAGGAGCCCGTGGGCCAGGACAGCATCTTCGTGGAAAGCGAACTGCGCGACTGCCCCCTGCGCGCGGTGGGCGACGGGCGCTACATCCTCACCATGCCGGACAAGGGCACCAACCACTACACCTACCGCGACGGTGTGCTCCACGAGGTGCTGGTGGACCGCACGCTCTTCAACCTGCTCTTCCGCCGCACCTGATCACAATCCCACGCGCTGGGCCAGGTAGCGGTGCACCTTCGCCACGCGTTCCACCTGTCCCTTGGCGGCGAAGCGCTCGTAGAAGCCCTCATCGCGGAACTCGCGCGCCACCTCGCCCCACGGGGCCAGGCGCTGGGCCCAGCGGCGTTCGCGGTTCTCGTCGGCGTGGTCGTCCGCCAGGGCCAGGTCAGCGCAGACGCGCAACATCGCCTTCAGCGTCACGGGCTTGGTCACATGGTACTTGGGGTGGCCCCAGGCATCGCCCCAGGCGCTGCGGGCCGCGCGGAGGAACTCCTGCACGGTGCGGTAGCGTTTCTCCACGGTGCGGGCGCTGGCGTCCACCGTCTCCCCGCGCTTGGTGCTGCGCACGATCCAGCGGTGCACCTCGTTGAACAGCTCGGCCTGCATGATCCACTTCTCCTGCTTGCTGCGGTTGCCCAGCCGGTTGATGCGGTAGCGCAGCGGGCTGTCGGGGTCGCCGTAGAGGCGCTCGATCACCTTCGCGGCCAGACGCTTGTCGGGCTTCTCCCAGCTCACCTTCTCGTACAGGTCGATCAGGTGGCTCTTGTTGATGCGCGTGGGCGTGCTGTTGATGATCACGAACATCTCCGCGGCGAAGTCCTCGCTCTGCCCGTCGAACACCACGCAGGGCACGTGGATGCTGCGCGCCTCCTCCGGGTGGCTGCGGAAGAAGAACTCCAGCGCGGCCAGGCGGTGCTGACCATCGATGATCAGGTACTTCTCGCGCGGCTCCTTCAGGTCGCCCACGTGCTGGTACACGCCCAGCGGGCTGAAGTCCAGTGTTTCGCTGGTGAACAGCAGCACGGTGCCGGGGATGGGCGGCTGGGTGACGGCGGTCTCGTAGAAGTTGCGGATGGCCTTCACCTTGGCCTTGCTCATGGCGCGCTGGAAGGCGGCGTCGCTGCGCTCGATGCGGCCGATGAAGCCGGCCACCTCATCGTCCTTGGCCCCGGGATCGGCCGCGATGGCCGCCTCACCCTCCGCGTAGTACCGGCTGATGAAGCGCACGCGCCGCAAGAGGTCCTCGGCCGGGTAGCTCACGAAATAGAACCGGGCGTCCTTCTGGGGGATGCGGGTGGCGATCATAGCCCCGAAGGTAGATCGGCCCCAAGCGTGCCGGCAAGGGGGCCCGCCGTGGAGCCTTCGGCCCGCGCCACCAGGCCCATCCTGCCCCTGGCAAGGCGGCCGGCGGCTGGAAGCTGGTGGCCGGTGGCTGGTGGCCGGAGGCTGGTGGCCGGAGGCTGGAAGCTGGTGGCTGGAAGCTGGTGGCCGGTGGCCGGCGGCTGGTGGCCGGTATAAATGAGGACGGGCCCCCGCATCGCAGGAGCCCGCCGCTCGTCCAACTAACCCCCCTACCCTATTTCGATAGCACCTTGAACTCGGTGCGGCGGTTGCGCTGGTGCTCGTCCTCGCTGCACTTCTCGCACACGCACTTCTCGCTCGGCAGCGATTCCCCATAGCCCTTGCTCGTCACCCGGTCCTTGGCGATGCCCTTGCTGATGAGGTGGTCCACGGCGCTCTTGGCGCGCTTCTGCGACAGACTGAGGTTGTAGGCGTCCTTGCCGCGGCAGTCGGTGTGGCTGCTCAGCTCGATCTTCACCGTGGGGTTGTCGTTCAGCGTCTGCACCAGCTTGTCCAGCTCGAGCGCCGCGTCCGGGCGGATGTTCCACTTGTTGTAGTCGTAGTAGATGTTGTCCAGGCGCACCACCTGGTTCACCTCCAGCGGGAACAGGCGGAAGTCCGTGTGGATGATGGCGCTGGGCTTGCCCTTGGTGCTGATGCGCGCGCTCTGCTTGAAGAAGCCCTCCTTCTCCACGCGGATGCGGTAGTCGCTCTCGGGCTTCAGGGCGAAGGCGTACTTGCCCGTGGCGTCGGTGGTGCGCTCCTCCAGCAGCTGGTCGTTGCCGTCGTACAGCATCACCTTGGCGCCGCTCAACGGCACTTCGGTCTCGCCGTGCATCACCACGCCCTCTGCGGCGTAGTCGTACTTGGTCATCTCCACCACGATGTCCTCCAGCGGGTCGCTGTCGGTCATCACGCTCACCTCCTGCTGGAAGTAGCCGTTCTTGGTGGCCACGATCACGTACTTGCTGCGGTACTCGGCGTCGATCTTGAACTTGCCGCCGGGCTCGGTCTCCAGCTGGTACCGCTTCACGTGCTCGTTCCGCTCGTCCTTCAGCAGGATGGTGGCGCCCTCGATGGGCTGGCGGGTGGCCTTGTCGATCACGATGCCGGCCAGGTACATCATGGGCGCGCGCACGGTGCAGCCGTAGATGTCGTCGCTGCCCACACCGCCGGGGCGGTCGCTCACGAAGAAGCCGGTGCTGTCGTCGGCCAGCAGCATCAGGCCGAAATCGTTGAAGCGCGTGTTCATCGGCGCCTTCAGGTTGAACACCGTGCCGGGCCCGGCGGGCAGCAGCTTGGTGCGGAACAGGTCCAGCCCGCCCAGGCCGGGGTGGCCGTTGCTGGCGAAGAAGAAGGTGCTGTCGCGCCCGATGAAGGGGTACATCTCGTTGCCCGCGGTGTTCACCTTGGGGCCCATGTTCTGCGGCGCACCCCAGTTGTTGCCCAGGTTGTCGCAGAACCAGATGTCCGTGCCGCCCTGTCCGCCGGGCATGTCGCTCACGAAGTACATGCGGCGCCCGTCGTGGCTCACGCAGGGGTGGCCCACGTTGTACTGCGCGTTGTTGTGGTCGAAGGGGATCAGGTTGCCCCATTCCTGGTTGCCGAACTCACCCGTGGTGATGTCGGTGAAGAAGATGCCGAGCTTCAGCTCGCCGTCATCGGCCAGGTCCTTGGTGCCATAGAAGAAGTTGTTGCGCGTGAAGTAGAGGCGGTCGGCCAGGGAGTCGAAGCTGGCCGTGCCGTCGTGGAAACGGCTGTTCACGTCCTTGCGCATCACCATCGGCTCCTCGGCGGTCTGTCCCTTCAGCAGGGCGCTGTACAGGTTGAGGAAGGGCTGGTCGTCCCACTTGTAGGTGGCCTTGCCGCCGGTCCCTTCGCCCCTCGCGCTGCTGAAGAGCAGCAGCTCCTCCAGCACGGTAAGGCCCAGGTCGGCCTGCGGGCTGTTGATGGGCACCGTGCGGATGCTGGCGCTGCTGCTGTCGCGGTTCAGGCGGTCAAAGAGGTCGGCATGCTTCACATAGGCCTCGGCACGGGGGTCGCCCGGGTTCTGCTCCAGGTAGCGGGCATACATCTGGTTGGCCTCGGTGTACTTGCCGTTGGTGCGCAGCACCTCGGCATGGTCGAAGAGGTCCTGGGCGCTGGGCGTTCCGCTGGTGAGCTGGGCGTAGGTGGCCTCCGCCAGGTCCATGCGGCCCATGCGCTTGTAGGCCATGGCCAGGCGGCGCAGGTCGGTGGCGTCCGCCTTGCCCTTGTCGGCCAGGTCCTGGTACACCTTGGCCATCGCGGGGTAGTCGAAGTCCTCGGCGTAGCGGGTGGCGATGCGCTCCTTGAGCTTCTGGGCGCCGGCGGCCAGGGGCAGCACGGCCAGCAGCAGCAGGCCGAGGGTGCGTGCGGTGGGGCGGTTCATCGGTCGGTGGGTCTGCGTCATGGCTCAGAAGTAGCGCGGTGAGCGGATGCCCTTCATGCGTTTGCCGAAGTCGAAGCCGAGCATCACCTCGTGGCTTCCGCCGCTGTAGTTGCGCAGCGGGCTCACCGGATAGTCATAGGCGTAACCGGCGTAGATGCCGTCCGTGAAATAGTACTGCGCCAGCGCGCCCACGGCGTCCTCGTGGCGGTACATGGCGCCCAGCCAGAACTTCTCGAAGAACAGGAAGTTGGCGCTCACATCGAAGCTGATGGGGGCGCCCTGCACGGCCTTCACCAGGAAGGTGGGCTTGAACTTGTGGTACATGCCCATGTTGAACACGTAGCCGCCGGTGAGGAAGTAGTGCGGGCGCTGGCCCTGCTGCCACGCCGTGCCGGTGGTGTCCACCGGTGCGTCCTTGAAGAACTCGGTGCGCAGGAGCTTGGGCGTGCTCACGCCCAGGAAGAAGCGCTCCCCGTAGTACATCATGCCGAAACCGAACTGCGGGTCCAGCTTGGTGTTCACGTTCTGCTGGAACACCTGGTCGCCGCTCTGCAGGGGATTGAGCTCACCGAATCGGCCCTGCACCAGGGTCATGCCGCCCTTGAGTCCGAAGGCCAGCTTGCGCTCGTTGGCGAAGTGGATGCGGTAGGCCAGGTCGATCATGAAGCCGTACTGGCTCACCGGGCCATGCTCGTCGCGCATGATGGTGCCGCCGATGCCCACGGTCTCCCGCGCCAGCGGGGCGTGCACCGTCAGGGTCTGCGTGCTGGGCGCGCCCTCGAAGCCCACCCACTGGTGGCGCGTCAGGGCCTTGATGCTCACCCGCTCGGCGGCACCGGCGTAGGCCGGGTTGATCGCCAGCAGGTTGAACATGTACTGCGTGAACTGCGGGTCCTGCTGGGCGGCCACGGGTGCCGCGAGCACAAGGGCCAGGAGCAGGGCTTTCCAACGGGAGGCCATGGTCGCCATGGATTGAACGCCGGAGGGCGCGGTGTTTCGGGGTTGGGTCCTCGGGGTGCGCATGATCAGCGGCGGATGTAGATGTAGCCGGTGAAGGGTTCCTCACCGTTGCCGAGGTCCAGGATGAAGTAGTAGGTGCTCTCGGGCAGCTCCTCGCCCCAGTTGAGGCTGTTCTCGCTGCGGCCGTTCCAGTCGTTGGTGTAGGGCGAGCGGTCGAGCACCTTCGCGCCCCAGCGGTTGAACACCTGCAGGCTGTTGTCCGGATAGCTCTCCAGGTTGTGCACCACATAGGTGTCGTTCACCCCGTCGCCGTTGGGGCTGAAGGCATCGGGCACGATCACCGTCAGGCAGTCCTTGAGGCGCACCAGCACCGAGTCGCTCGTGGTGCCGCACACCCCGTTGTTCACCGTCCACACGAACCAGGTGTTGCCCAGGGCCAGCCCGCTGGCGAAGGCGGCCGGGTCGGCCGGGTCGCTCAGGGTGGCCGTACCGCTCACCAGCGTCCATGCTCCCGTGGCCAGGTCGTCGAACACCGGTTCGGCGTCCAGCGCGGTGCCGGTGAACTGGTGCTGGCAGAACTCCTGGTCCTCGCCCGCATCGGCCGCGGCCAGTGCGCTGTTGAAGACGAAGAAGCTCATCTGGTCGCTGGTGCTGCCGCACGCGCCGTTGTCGATGGTCCACTCGAACACCGTTTCACCCAGGCCCAGGTCGGTGACCGCGGTGAAGGGGCTGGTGGGGTCGGCCAGCGTGCCGGTGCCGCTGATCAGGGTCCAGAGGCCGAGGGCCGGGGCTACGGGTGAACTGGCGAACATGGTGGTGTTGGGTGCGGGTGAACAGAAGCTCTGGTCGTCGCCGGCCAATGCGGCGGCGGCGGTGTTGTCGAAGACCTGGATCAGCACCGTGTCCGTGGTGATGCCCGGGGTGCAGGGTCCGTTGTCGATGGTCCACAGCAGCGTGGTGGTGCCCGGGGTCAGGCCGGTGATGGGGCTGGTGGGGCTCGTCGGATCGGTCACCGTGCCACTGCCGCTCAGCACCGTCCAGGTGCCGGTGGCCGGGAAGATGAGCGCGTTGCCGGCCAGCGTCGTGCTGCTGGTGGGCGTGCACAGCTCCTGGTCGGGGCCTGCATCGGCCGCATCCTGGGCCGCGTCGAACACGCTGATGGTCACCTGGTCGGTGGTGGTGCCGTTCGGGCAGGGCCCGTTGCTCACCGTCCACTCGAACACGCTCACGCCCACCTGCAGATCGGTGATGGTGGTGGTGGCGCTGGTGGGGTCCGTGATGGTGCCCGATCCGCTCACCAGCGTCCACTGGCCGGTGGCCGGGTAGGTGGGATCGCTGGCCGCCATCGTCACCGTGTTCGGGAAGGTGGGCACGCAGATCTCCTGGTCGGGGCCGGCGTCGGCCGAGGCGGAGTTCTCATCGAAGAGCGTCACCTGCATCGTGTCGGTGGTCACCGCATTGGGGCAGGGTCCGTTGTCGATGGTCCACACGAACACGTTGTCGCCGATGCTCAGGTTGAACACCGCCGTGTTCGGGTCGCTCGCATCGGCCAGGGTGCCGCCGCCCTGCAACACCGTCCACTGGCCGGTGGCCGGGAAGATGGGGTCGTTGGCCGTGAGCACCGCACCGGTGGTGGGCGTGCAGAGCTCCTGGTCGGGACCGGTCTGCGCGGGCGGCTGGTTCTCGTCGAAGATGAACACGTTCACCGTGTCGGTGCTCGGTGGGCCGAAGCCGCACTGACCGTTGTAGATCTGCCACACGAACACGTTCTCACCCACGGCCATGTCGGTGATCATCGTGAAGGGATTGTTCGGCTCCACGATGGTGCCGCTGCCACTGAGCAGGCTCCAGGTGCCCTCACCCGGGAAGGCCGGGATGTTGCCCTGCATCATGGTGTTCACCTGTGGCGTGCACAACTCCTGGTCGGGTCCCGCGTCGGCCGTCGGCGCGGTGGGGTCGTACACATAGATCTGGATCGTGTCGCTCATGATGCCGTTCGGCGGGCAGGGACCGTTGTCCAGGGTCCACACGAACGTGCTGATGCCCACGGTGAGGTCGGTGATGGCCGAGGTGGGGCTGGCGGGGTCCACGATGGTGCCCGAACCGCCGATCAGCGTCCAGCTGCCGGTGGCGGGGGCCTGGGGGGGTGCGGCGGCCATCACCGTGCTGGTCAGCGGCAGGCACACCTCCTGGTCCGGTCCTGCATCGGCGGCGCTGGTGCTGTCGTCGTACAGGATGACGGTCACCTCATCGAAGGTGATCGGGTTGGCGCAGGGACCGTTGTCCACCGTCCAACGGAAGGTGTTGACGCCGATGCTCAACGTGCTCACCAGCGTGCCGGGGTCGCTCGCGTCGGCGAACACGCCCGTTCCGGCGATCACCGTCCAGGTGCCCGTGGCGGGGAAGATCGGTGTGTTGCCCGCCAGAAGGGTGCTGTCGGTGGGCACGCACAGTTCCTGGTCCGGTCCGGCATCCGCCTGCGGGTTGTTCGGATCGAACACGAAGATGCTCACCTGGTCATCGCTGATGCCGCATACGCTGTTGTCGATGGTCCACTGGAAGATGTTCTCACCGATGGTGAGGCCGGTCACTTCCGTCAGCGGGTCGTTGGCATCGGCGAACACACCGTTGCCCTGTACCAGGGACCAGGTGCCGACGGCCACGCCCACGGCGGTGTTACCCTGGAGGAAGGTGCTGCTCGTCGGCGCGCAGAGGTCCTGGTCGGGGCCCGCATCGGCCGGCGGCGCGTTCTCATCGAAGAGGTTGATCGCCACGTTGTCCGTGGTGGTGCCGTTGGCGCAGGGGCCGTTGTCCACCGTCCAGGCGAACTCGTTGAGGCCGATGCCCAGGCCGGTCACCGTGGTGTTCGGGTCGCTCGGATCGGTGATGGTGCCCTGACCGTTCACCAGGGTCCATTGACCCGTGGCTGGGAAGGTCACCGCACTGCCGCTCAACGTGGCGCTGGTGATGGGCGTGCAGAGGTCCTGGTCGGCACCCGCGTTCGCATCGGGGTTGGTGTCATCGAAGATGAGGATGCTCACCGCGTCGCTCGTCACCGGGTTGGCGCAGGGCCCGTTCGTCACGGTCCACAGGAACACGTTCTCACCCACCGTCAGACCGGTCACGGCCGAGTTCGGATCGGTCGGGTCCACGATGGTGCCCGTTCCGCTCACCAGGGTCCACAGGCCCGTGGCGGGGAAGATCACCGCACTGCCGGCCAGCGTGGTGGTGGTGTCGGGCGTGCAGCGCTGCTGATCGGGGCCGGCGTTCGCCACCGGGTTGTTCTCATCGTAGAGCAGGATGGTCAGCGTATCACTGGTGAGGCCGTTCGCGCAGGGGCCGTTGTCCACGGTCCACACGAGGATGTTCTCACCCACGATCAGGCCGCTCACGGTGGTGGCCGGGTCGTTGGCATCGGCGAAGGTGCCGCCACCGGCCGCCACGGTCCATGTGCCCACGCTGGGGAAGATGGTCGCGCTGCCCGCCAGGGTGGCGCTGGTGGTGGGCGTGCACAGGTCCTGGTCGGGGCCCGCGTTCGCATCGGCGCTCAGCGGATCGAAGACCTGGAGGCTCACCTGATCGGTGGTGATGCCGTTGGTGCAGGGGTCGTTGTCCACGGTCCACTCCAGGATGGTCTCACCCACCACGAGGTCGGTCACCACGCTGTTGGGGTCGTTGGGGCTCACGATGGTGGCCGTACCGCTCACCACGGTCCACGTTCCGGTCGCGGGGAAGGTCACCGCGCTGCCGCTCAGGGTCACCGTGTTGTCCGGCGCGCACAGCTCCTGGTCGGCGCCGGCGTCGGCCACCGGATCGGCATCATCGAACACGAAGAGGCTCACCACATCGGTGGTGATCCCGTTCGCACAGGGCCCGTTGTCCATGGTCCATTGCAGCACGGTCTCACCCACGCCCAGGCCGCTCACCGCGCTGTTCGGGTCGTTGGGATCGGCGATGATGGCACTGCCGCTCACCACGGTCCACGTGCCGATGGCCGGGAAGATGGGCGCGTTGCCGGCGAGCGTGGTGGTGCTTGTCGGCGTGCACAGTTCCTGGTCCGGGCCCGCGTTGGCGTTGGCGTTGTTGGCGTCGAACAGGAAGATGCTCACCGTGTCGGTCGTGATGGGGTTCGTGCAGGGGCCGTTGCTCACGGTCCACACCAGCACGTTCTCACCCACGCCCAGGCCGCTCACCACGGCGTTCGGGTCACCGGGATCATTGATGGTGCCGCTGCCGGCGATCAACGTCCAGGTACCGGTGGCCGGGAAGATGAGGGCGCTGCCCGCCATCGTGGCGTTCACGTTGGGCGTGCACAGCTCCTGGTCGGCCCCGGCGTTGGCCGGCGGGTTGTTCTGATCGAACACGAAGATGCTCACCTCGTCGAAGGTGATCGGGTTCGCGCAGGGGCCGTTGTCCACCGTCCAGCGGAACACGTTCTCGCCCACGGGCAGGCCGGTGATGGCGGTGGTGGGACTGCCGGGCGTCACGATGGTGCCACCGCCGCTCACCAGCGTCCAGGCACCGGTGGCCGGGGTGATCAGCGCGCTGCCCGCCATCACGGTGCTCGTGTTCGGCGTGCACAGCTCCTGGTCCGGGCCCGCGTCGGCCGGGGGGTTGTTGGCATCGAAGACCAGGATGCTCATCTGGTCGTTCGTGTTCCCGTTGATGCAGGGACCATTATCCACGCTCCATTGGAAGGTGTTGATGCCGACCGTCAGGCCATCGACGGTGGTGTTCGGGTCGGTGGGATCGGCCAGCGTGCCGCTGCCGGCGATCAGGGTCCAAAGACCGGTCGCGGGCGGCAGCAGTTCGCTGCCATCCAGCACCGCGGCATCATCCGGGGTGCAGTACTCCTGGTCGGGCCCGGCGTTCGCGATCGGGTTGGTGTTGTCATACACCACCACGCGCAAGGTGTCCACCGTGAGACCGTTGGCGCAGGGCCCGTTGCTCACGGTCCAGGTGTACACGTTGGTGCCGATCGAGAACCCGCTCAGGTTGGTGAAGGGCGCGTTCTGATCATCGAAGGTGCCGCTGCCGCTCACCACGGCCCAGGTGCCGGTGGCCGGGAAGGTCAGCGGACTGCCGTTCACCACGGTGAGGGTGGTGAGGATGCAGAGCTCCTGGTCGGGGCCGGCGTTCGCCACCGGGTTGTTCGCGTCGAACACGAAGAGGCTCACCTCGTCGAAGCTGGGCGTTCCGCACACCCCGTTGTCCACGGTCCACCGGAGCACCGTCTCACCCACGCCCAGGCCGGTCACCAGGGTATTGGGGTCGTTGGCCGACACGATGGTGGCCGAGCCGCTCACCACCGTCCACGTGCCCACGGCCGGGAAGGTCACGGCGCTGCCGGCCAGGGTGGTGCTGCTGGTGGGCGTGCACAGTTCCTGGTCGGGGCCGGCGTCCGCAGCGGCGTTGTCACCGTCGAACACCGTGATGCTCACCTGGTCCGTGGTGGTGCCGTTCGCGCAGGGTCCGTTGTTGATGGTCCACTGGAACACGTTGACGCCCACGCCGAGGCCGGTGACCACGGTCAGCGGGTCGTTCGGGTCCAGGATGCTGCCACTGCCGCTCACCAGGGTCCAGGTCCCCGAGGCCGGGTAGGTGATGGGGTTGCCCGCCAGGGTCACCTGGTTGGGCACGTTGGGAATGCAGATGCTCTGGTCCGGTCCGGCATTGGCGTTCGCCTGGTCGGCATCGAAGACGGTCACCGTCATCACGTCCGTGCTCACGCCGCAGGCTCCGTTGTCGATGCTCCACTGCAGCACATTGGTGCCCACGCTGAGGCCCGTCACCGAGGTGGTGGCGCTTCCGGCGTTGGCGAAGGTGGCCGTGCCCTGCAGCACGCTCCAGCTGCCGGTGGCCAGGCCTGTGGGCGTGTTGCCGGCCATGGTGATGCTCGTCGTCGTGCTGCAGATCGTCTGGTCAGGTCCCGCCTCGGCCGGTTGGGCGTTGCCATTGAAGAGGTTGATCGTCACCTGATCGCTGGTGATCGGGTTGGTGCAGTTGCCGTTGCTCACCGTCCACTGGAACACGTTGGGACCAAGGCCCAGGCCGGTCACCTGGCTGTTCGGGTCCCCCGGATCGACGACGGTGCCACTGCCGCTGATCAGGATCCAGGCGCCCGTGGCCGGCACGATCAGCGAACTGCCGCTGAGCACGGTGCTGGTGATCGGTGTGCAGAGGTTCTGGTCGGGGCCCGCGTTGGCCACCGGGTTCGCCGCGTCGAACACGAACACGGTCATCTGGTCGTTCGTAAGCCCGTTCGCGCACACCCCGTTGCTCACCGTCCAGCGGAACACGTTGATCCCCACCGTCAGGCCGGTCACCAGGGTGTTCGGATCGTTCGGGTCCACGATCGTGCCCGTACCGCTCACCAGCGTCCAGGTGCCCACTGCCGGCGGGATCACCGCACTGCCGGCCAGGTTCACCTGGGAGGGGAAGGTGGGGATGCAGATCTGCTGGTCGGGACCGGCGTTGGCCACCGGGTTGGCGCTGTTGAAGAGCGTGATGCTGACCTCATCGGTGCTGGTGCCCGCACAGGGACCGTTGCTCACCGTCCAGCGGAACACGTTCACGCCCACACCCAGACCGGTGATGCCGGTGCTGGCGCTGTTGGGCGAGGTGATCGTTCCCGAACCGCTCACGAGCGTCCAGGTGCCGGTGCCCGGGAAGATCACCGCGCTGCCGTTGAGCGTCGTGCTGTTGGTGGGCGTGCACAGCTGCTGGTCGGGTCCTGCGTTCGCCGCCGGCATCGACGGATCGAACACGGCCACAGTCACCTGGTCCGAGGTCGGTGCACCACAGGCCCCGTTGTTCACGGTCCACTGGAACACGTTGTTGCCCACCGCAAGGCCGGTCACGGCGCTGGCGGGATCATTGGGCGTGCTGATGCTTCCACTGCCGCTCACCAGGGTCCACGTGCCCGTGCCTGGCGCCGTCACCGTGTTGCCGGCCAAGGTGGTGCTCGTGGCCCCGCACAGCGCCTGATCGGCCCCGGCGCTGGCGCTCGCCTGGTTGGCATCGAACACCGTGATCGTCACCAGATCGGAACTGATCGGGTTCTGGCAGGCGCCGTTGTCCACCGTCCACTGGAACACGTTCGCGCCCAGGCCGAGGCCGGTGACGATGCTCGCCGGGTTGCCCGGTGACACGATGTTGCCACTGCCGCTCACCAACGTCCACACGCCGGTGGCGGGGAAGGTGGGCGTGTTGCCGCCCAGGGTGATGGAGGTCGTCGTGGAGCAGATGGACTGGTCCGGGCCGGCGTTCGCGGCGGGTGCGTTGGCGTCGAACACACGGATGGTGACCTGGTCGTTCGTCAGGCCGTTCGCGCAGGGTCCGTTGTTCACCGTCCAGCGGAACACGTTGTTGCCGATGCCCAGGTTGGTCACCTGGGTGGTGGGGTCGTTCGGGCTCACGATGGTGCCGCTGCCGCTCACCAGCGTCCACGTACCCACCGCGGGCGCGATCGGCGTGTTGCCCTCCAGTTGCGTGCTGTTGGTGCTGCTGCAGATCTCCTGATCGGGTCCGGCGTTCGCCGACGGTGAGGCGCTGCTGAAGACCGTCACGCTCACCTGGTCCTGGGTCACCCCGTTGGCACAGGGGCCATTGTTCAGGGTCCACTGGAAGATGTTGGCGCCCAGGCCCAGGTTGGTCACCAGGGTGCTGGGGTTGTTCGGCGAGGAGATGGTGCCTTGTCCGCTCACCAGGGTCCACGTGCCCGTGGCGGGCGCGATCGGCGCGTTACCGGTCAGGGTGATGCTGTTGGGTGGCGAGCAGAGGGTGAGGTCTGGACCGGCGTTGGCGTTCGGGCTGTTCTGGTCGAAGACCGTCACGGTCATTTCATCCTGCGTGCTCGGTGGCGCGCAGGGCCCGTTGCTGATGGTCCAGCGGAAGCGGTTCACACCGATGCTCAGGCCGCTCACACCGCTGGTGGGGCTGTTGGCGTTGGCGAACACACCACTGCCCTGCACCACCGTCCAGGTGCCCGTGGCCGGGAAGATCACCGCGTTGCCGGCCAGCGTGGTGGTGGTGGTCGGCGTGCACAGCTGCTGGTCGGGGCCGGCGTTCGCAGCGGGCTGCGCGTTGTTGTACACGAAGAGGGTCACCTCATCGGTGGTCGGCGCACCGCAGGGCCCGTTGTTGATCGTCCAGCGGAAGGTGTTCGCACCAACGCTCAGACCGCTTACCGAGCTCGTGGGGCTGTTGGGGCTGGCCACGGTGCCGGTTCCGCTCACCAGCGTCCAGGTGCCCACCGCCGGGGCCGCAGCGGTGTTGGCGGCCAGGTTGGTGCTGTTCGCCGGTAGGCACAAGGCCTGGTCGGGCCCCGCATTGGCCGCCGCCTGCCCGGGGTTGAAGGAGGTGATCGTCACCTGGTCGGTCGCGATGCCGCAGGTGCCATAGTCCACGTTCCACTGGAACACGTTGGCGCCCTGCGAAAGACCGCTGACCCCGCTGGTGGCGGAGTTGGCGTTCGCGAACACACCACTGCCGCTCACCACGGTCCACGTGCCCGTCACCTGGCTGTAGGGCAGCACACCGGCCAGCGTGGCCGAGCCACCGCAGACCTGTTGGTCGGGACCGGCGTTCGCCGGTGTGAACGGCGGTGTCACGATCACCGAGTAGCCGAAGTCGTTCGTGCCAATGAGCGGACACGCGTCATCCGTCACGGTCACCGTGAAGTTGTTGGTGCCGATGTCCGCCACCGTGGGCGTCCAGTTGAAGGTGCCCGTGGGGAAGGGCAGACCGGCTGTGGTGAACGTCGCTCCGGCGATGCCGGCGTTCCAGTTCATCTGCACCGTTTGCCCGGCGTTCGCATCATTGGAATTGACGGTGAACGTGATCGGCACTCCGGCACAGACCGAGGTGGTGTAGTTCGCCGATCCGTTGATCCCGCTCGCGGTCGGGGCGGTGTTCCCCGCGCACGGACGCACCACCACCTGCACGTCACGCGTCACCGACCCGATCTGCACCCCGTTGCGGAACTCGCGCACGCGGTAGGTCACAACGGCCACCTGCAGCTGGTTGGGGATCACCGTCATGGTGCCCGTGGTGGCGTTCAACTGAACGGCACCGGCACCACCGCCGTTGCGCACCGGCTGCAACGCGCTGTAACCGGCGGCGTAGGTGAGGTTGGCGCCGTTCGCTCCGCGCGCAGCGATCAGCTCGTAGGTCAGCTGGTCGCCATCGGGGTCGACCGCACCGGGGTTGTAGCTTACGTTCTGGCCCAGGCAATAGAACGGCGTGGGATTGGTGAGGAAGTCGGCCGAGCTGTTGCACGGGGTCACCGTGTTGTTCAGCGTGGCGTCCAGATAGAGGTTCTGGTTGCCGGGGTTCTGCAGGGAGGTCACCGCGTTGTTGCGGCAGCAGAGCGACCAGCTGAACACCCAATCCGTACCGCACCCCGCCCACTGGCTCAGGTTCACCAGGCGCGTGTAGGTGTACTTCTCCACCCCATAGACCCCGTTGGGATTGAGGCAGCGGTCCGTCTCACTGGCGCAGATCGGCGTGATCACCTGGACGCCCTGGAAGGTGAAGCACTGGTTGAAGTTGGCGCCGCACTGCGTGCTGCGCACGTTGAAGCTGAGCCCGTTGTTGCAGTTGGTGGGCGCGGCCACCCCGTTGCAGTCGCGGTAGAAATCCAGTGTCACCAGGTACTGGTTCGGAGCCACACAGGTGTAGCTGATCTCACCGCCCATGGCGTGGGTGGCGCGGGCCTCGTGGCTCCAACCCAATGCGGCCATGACAGCCAGGGAGGCCAGGGATCGACGGAGCAGGGAAGTGACGCGCGGTGCGAAGCGGGAGCGTAGGGTTCGGGTCATGGACCAGCCGGTTGTGGCCCTTGCGGGAGGCGCGGCGGAAGGACCGTCCTTCCCGGGCGCAGCGCAGGTTCACTCCGTGTGAACCAGATCCGCTTCGCTCCGCGGACCCGTGGTCTGCAACGCGCCCATGCTCCGTTAAGGTGCCGGGCAAACCTAGCCGCCACCCTGCCGCAGGGTGGATGCGCTGCGGCCGCAGTTGTCAACACGACAATGTTCGGTGACCGCGCGGCTCTAGGTCCGCACGCGAAGCATCGCCGTTGCGCCGCAGCGGCTCAGTGCTTCACGATACGTTCCGACCTTCGGGAACCGTCGGACAGTTCGATCTCGATCACACCGGGGCCGGATGGCAACCCGCGCAGATCGACCGATGCACGGAGGGGTGCGACGAAGCGGCCCCTGGACAGCTCGCGCCCCTGCGCATCCCGCAGCACCCACGCCTCCAGGCCTGCGCCCACAGGGGCATCCACGAACAGCTCATCACCGGCAGGTACGGGATACACGCGCGCAGCGGGCACGCGCTCCTGCGCGACACCCACATTGCCGCCCGACAGGTCCACATCATCCACCCACAGCACCGAACCCGGGTTGGTTCCCGAGAACAGGGTCAACAGCAGGGTGTCCGGCGTGAACATCTGCACGGCCGGGGCCGATAGCAAGGTCCAGCCCGTGGTGGCACCCGTCACCTCCGCGTAAGCGGAACCGACCGGCGCGCCTCCGCTCAGGAAATACGCCAGGATCCGCGCCGTGTCCTGGCCGGTGGGCTGATACTGCACCCAGGCGTTCATCATGCCGGGCATATCGGAGTACGGCAGGCCCCCGCCCACCCCGAACGGGCTCACCGTGCCGTTCGTCAGGATGCCTGGAATGGTGTCGCTGCCCACGCCCAGGGTGGTGACGCGCGCGGAAAGCGCGCCGCTGTGCGCCTGGGTGGAAGGGATCACCGAGGAGAGCTGGTAAGGCGCGAGCAGTGCGTTGAAGGAGCTCCACCCGTCCGGATCCTCGCTGGTCACCTCATCCCAGAGTTCGAACTCATGATTGGGCAGCGCGTCCGGCGTGGGTGTGATGAAGGAGGTGAGCCGCACGGCGTCCACCTCGAACCAGGAGCCTTCGGCGATGCCCGATGGGGCAAAGGGGTCCGAGCTCGCAAAGGCCACCACCACGCTGTCCGGTGCGATCGGCACGCCCTGGTTCACGGGCAGGTCGAACGCGGTCCAGGTGGACTGCGTCCCACCGATGGTGTGCACGTCCAGGACCGCGAGCACCCCGAAGCTCCAGATGCCCACCAGCACCACGGCCGAATCGCCAGGCTGCAGGTCGTACCGGTAAAAGCCCTCGATGGCATCGATGGCGGTGGTGAAGGGTACACCGGCCACCGGCAGGTCATCGTCGATGTTGCCCAGCAGCGCGAAACCGAAGGCGGTGTCCGTGCCCAGTACCACGGTCTCCATCCGCACACCGTACGTGCCGGATGCTCCGGCCACGCGCGTGGTGTTGTTCAGACCGGGTGCTTCCGAATTGCTGGTCCGCCAATCGCTCAACTGTTCGAACTGGACGCTCGTGCTCCACGACTCAAAGCCGCCGTTGGTGACACCCTGCGCATGCGCCGTACGCGCGAGAAGCAGAAGACAACAGGGAAGCAGGGAACGCAGGCACATGGTCCGGAGGTTGATGTGCGAAACTAACCGCCCCTCGGCGAACGGCCTCAATCACGGACGAATCGGGCCGTCCGCTGCCTGCCCGTGGCCGCGTCCGTATGGCGGACCAGGTACAGACCCGGCGGCAGGAAGCCGACAGGGACCGATGCACCGGCCAGGAGCCCACTGCTGATGTGCTCGCCGGTGGGTGTCAGGATCTCCACGAACCCACCCGGCTCAACACCCTCCAGCACGAAACGCTCGCGCACCGGGTTGGGATGGATCCGCAAGGTGTACGAGCCCGACCGATGCACGGCCACGGACGGACCCACGGTGATGGTCCCGTCCTGGTCCACCTGCCGAAGCCGGTAGTAGCTCAGCCCGGAGAGCGGCAGGTCGTCGGCAGCGGCGTAGGTCAGCTGGTGCTGACTGTCCCCGGCGCCCTCCAAGCGCACGAGTTCCTCGAACTCCAGGTCATCGCCGGCACGGTCCACGATGAAGGCGAGATTGCCCTGCTCGGATGCGGTGCTCCAGCGCAAGTGCACCGACCCGCCCACCGGTTCGGCGGTGAAACCGATCAGCTCCACAGGAAGGACGCTGAAGCCGCATTTGATGTCCTGCGATGGGATCCCAGGGCCATGGATCTCGATGCGCACGCTGGTGCACCCCAGCGACGCGGGCGTCGCAGTGGCGCAATTGGTGCTTGAGGTCCAGTCGTTCGAGGAAAGTACCGAACCGGACCCGCCGTTGTTGGGCAGGTCGAAGAAGATGCTCGTGCTGCCACAGGTCACGCGCCCTTGCAAGGTCCACAAGGAGCCGGGGATGTTGGACCCGGAGAAGGTGATGCTGTACCCCATGCGCACCCGGTAGTTGTACCCCGAAGGGCAGCTCATCGAGGCGGGCACGATGGCCTGCGGGTACACGCTGAGGTGCACCGTGTAGCCATCGCTGGAGTTCACGGTGCATTGACCGATGGCGTCAGCAGAGGCCGCACCGGTCAGGAGGGCCAGACAAAGGGGAACGGTGTGGCGATGCATGTCCTTCCCGGCTGTTCCAGGAGGGCGCTTCTACGTCGCTGCCTCGACGGGGTTGTCCTTCACCAGCACCTTTGCGCCATGACCTCCATCCTCCTTGGGTCCATCGTGGCGGTGGCGCTGGCCTCCACGGGCCTGGGCCTGTTGCTGGTGGGCTACCGCCGTCGGGCCGCATGGCTCCTCATTCCGGGCGTGCTCTGCCTCATGGCATCCACGGTGTGCGCGGGCGTGGTGGTGGTGAAGGCCGTGGAGCACACGGCGGAGCGGACCCGGGACGCGCTCGCACCACGGCCCGGCGCCGGGATCTACGCCGCGCTCTTCGGCAAGCCCGAAGCGTGCGTGCAGGTGATCGATGCCCAGGACCAGCTCATCCCGAAGCTCGACCCAGCCATCCGCCTGCGCGTGAACACCTGTCCCGCCGAAGTGCGGCGCGTGCTGCGGCAATACACCTATGAGCTGAAGATGGAAGCCGCTGACCAGGACAGCACCGACCGATTCGCTGCGCACACCTTAGGCGACAGCGTGCTCTCCTTCACCACCACCATCGTGGAAGGACGCAACAGGCGCTCGTTGAAGATCTCGCGCGACAGCACGCGCATGATCGTGGTGGATGCGGCGGACTAGAGTCCCAACAGCACCTCCCCCGGATCCTTGCCGCCGAACACGAGCTTCGTGGGATCCTCGATCATCTCCTTCACCTTGTACAGGAAGCTCACCCTCTCCTTGCCGTCGATGATGCGGTGATCGTAGCTCAGCGCCACGTACATGATGGGGCGGATCACCACCTGGCCGTTGACGGCCACGGGACGCTCCACGATGTTGTGCATGCCCAGGATGGCGCTCTGCGGCGGGTTGAGGATGGGCGTGCTGAGCATGCTGCCGAACACGCCGCCGTTGGTGATGGTGAAGGTGCCGCCCGTCATCTCGTCGATGGTGAGCTTGCCGTCGCGCGCCTTCACGGCGAGCTCCTTGATCCTCGCTTCGATCTCCGCCAGGCTCATGCGCTCGGCGTTGCGGACGATGGGCACCATCAGCCCTTTCGGACTGCTCACCGCGATGCCGATGTCCGCGTAGTCGAAGGTGACGATCTCGTCGCCCTGGATCTGGCCGCCCACCGTCGGGAACAGGCGCAGCGCCTCGGTCACCGCCTTGGTGAAGAAGCTCATGAAGCCGAGGTTCACACCCTTCTGCTCCTTGAACTTGTCCTTGTACTTGTCGCGCAGGGCCATCACCGCGCTCATGTCCACCTCGTTGAAGGTGGTGAGCATGGCCGTGGTGTTCTTCACGCTCACCAGACGCTCGGCCACCTTCTTGCGCAGGGTGGTCATCTTGGCCCGGCTGTCGTTGCGCGTACCGCCCCAGCCGTTCATCAGCCTGCCACCGGCGTCCACGCCACCGGCGATGTACGCTTCCACGTCGCTCTTGGTGATGCGGCCGTTGGGACCGCTGCCTTTCACCTTGCTCGGGTCCACGCCCTTCTCATCCAGCATCGCCTTGGCGACCGGGGTGGCGTGCGCGGCCGCCGTGACAGGGGCAGGCGCAGCAGCTGGGGCAGGGGCGGCAGCGGGCTTTTTCGCCTCCGGCGCGGGAGCCTGCGCCTTGGGCTTGGCCTCGGCCTTCACACTGGTATCGATCTTGGCCACCACATCGCCCACGTTCACCGTGGCATCCGCGGCGGCGAGCAGCTCGATGCGGCCTTCGGCCTCAGCGCTCAGTTCCAGCGTGGCCTTGTCGCTGTCGATCTCTGCGATCACCTGGTCCTTCTCCACCGTATCGCCGCTCTTCACGAGCCATTGCGCGATGCGGACCTCACTGATGCTCTCTCCTGGGCTCGGGACCTTGATGTCTACGGTGGCCATCTGGGAAATGTGGAAATGAGGAAATGTGTGAATGCGGCGCTTGTTACTTGACCCTTGTCACTTGTTCCTTGTCACTTGACAATTGCTCCTTGTCACTTGCTCAGGCACGGGCCTTTTTGGTCGTGGGCGCTTTCGTACCGGAGCGGCCCGCCCCGAACGCCTGTTCGATGATGGCCACCTGCTGATTGGCGCTGCGCTTGCTGCTGCCGGTGGCGGGCGCACCGCTCGCCGGACGGCTGATGCACTCGAGCCTCACGTCGAGCTCCGGCTGCAGCTGCGTGAGGATGTGCGTCCACGCGCCCATGTTGCGCGGCTCCTCCTGCACCCAGAGGAAACGTTCGGCCTTGGAATAGCGGGCCAGCGCCTCTTTGATCGCGTCCACGGGCAGCGGATGCAACTGCTCCACGCGCAGCAGCGCGGTGTCCGTGATGCCGTTGGTGTCGCGGTGCTCCAGAAGGTCGTAGTGCACCTTGCCCTGGGTGAGGATCACGGTGCGCACCTGTTTCGGATCGGCGGAAGCATCGTCGATGAAGGGCTGGAAGCGGCCCTTGGCCAGCTCGTCCAGGGTGCTCACACACTTCGGATGTCGCAGCAGGCTCTTCGGCGTGAAGACCACCAGCGGCTTGCGGAAGTCCCACGCCAGCTGGCGACGCAGCACGTGGAAGAAGTTCGCCGGCGTGGTGCAGTTCACCACCAGCATGTTGTCGTCGGCGCAGCTCTGCAGGAAGCGCTCCATGCGCGCGCTGCTGTGCTCGGCACCCTGGCCTTCGTACCCGTGGGGCAGCAGCACCACGAGGCCGTTCTGCGTGTTCCACTTCTCCTCGGCGCAGCACAGGTACTGGTCCAGGATGATCTGCGCGCCGTTCACGAAATCGCCGAACTGCGCTTCCCAGATGGTGAGCGTATTGGGGTTGGTGAGCGCATAGCCGTACTCGAACCCTAGCACCGCGTACTCGCTCAAAAGCGAGTTGTAGATCTGCAGCAGCGCCTGCCCTTCCTGGATGTGCTTCAGGTGGATGAACTCCTCCTCGCTGTCCTCCACCTTCACCACCGCGTGGCGATGGCTGAAGGTGCCGCGCTCCACGTCCTGGCCGGTGAAGCGCACGGGCTTCCCTTCCACGAGCAGCGAACCGTAGGCGAGCAATTCGGCGAGGCCCCAATCGAGCACCTCGTCGTTCATCATCCCCTTGCGATCGTTGAGGATCTTCTCCAGCTTGCTGAAGAACTTCCTGCTGTTGGGGTGCAGCACGGTGAGCTTCTCCCCGATCATCTTCAACGTCTCCTTCTTCACCCCTGTGGCCGGTGCGCTCAGCATGTCCTGCACAGTGGCGCGGCGGAAGCCCTTCCAGCGCTCGGCCATGAAGTTGGTGATCTTGCCCACGCGCTGCTGCTTGGCCTCGCTGAGGCGCTCATCGAGCATGGCGGTGAAGCTGCGCTCCATCTCCGCGGCGAGCTCCTTGGCCCCCTCCACGCCGCTGTCGATCAGCTTCTGCGTGTAGATGGCGCGCGGGTCGGGGTGGGCGGCGATGGCCTTGTACAGCACGGGCTGCGTGAACTTCGGTTCGTCGCCTTCGTTGTGGCCGTGCTTGCGGTAACAGAGGATGTCCACCCAGATGTCGGTGCCATACTTCTGGCGGTAGTCCATCGCCAGCTTCATGGTGAAGGCCACGGCTTCCGCATCGTCGCCGTTCACGTGGAAGATCGGGCACTGCGTCACCTTGGCCACATCCGTGCAGTAGGTGCTGGTGCGCGCGTCGATGTAGTTGGTGGTGAAGCCCACCTGGTTGTTCACCACGATGTGGATGGTGCCGCCGACCTCGTAGGCCTTCAGGCCCGCCATCTGCACCACCTCGTACACCACGCCCTGGCCGGCCACCGCCGCATCACCATGGATGAGGATGGGCGCCGTGATGCCCATCTTGAACTTGTCGTCGTGCTCGATGATGGCGCGGCTGATGCCCTGCATCACGGGGCCCACGCTCTCCAGGTGGCTGGGGTTGGGTGCCAGTGTCAGGCGCACCTCCTTGCCGGCATTGGTCTTCAACACGGAGCTGTAGCCCATGTGGTACTTCACGTCGCCCTCCACGAGCTCGTCCTCGTAGTCCTTGCCTTCGAACTCGCTGAAGATCTGGTCGTAGCTCTTGCGCAGGGTGTTGGCCAGCACGTTGAGGCGGCCGCGGTGGGCCATGCCGATCACGTACTCGGTGATGCCCTGGCCGGCGCCGTGCTCGATCACCGTGTCCAGCGCGGGGATCAGGGCCTCGGCGCCCTCGATGCTGAAGCGCTTGGCGCCGATGAACTTCTTGCCGAGGAACTTCTCGAAGACCACCGCCTCGTTGAGCTTGGCCAGGATGGCCTTCTTCTGCTCGATGGTGAAGTCGGGCGTGTTGCGCGACCCCTCCATGCGCTGTTGCAGCCACTTCACCTTCTCGGGGTTGCGGATGAAGCGGAACTCGGCGCCGATGCTCTGGCAGTAGGTCTGGTCCAGCAGGGCGATGATGTCGCGGAGCTTCGCGGCACCCAGGCCCACCTCGCTGCCAGCGGCGAACACGGTGTCCAGGTCGGCCTCACTGAGCCCGTAGGTGGGCAGGTCCAGGGGCGGGCTGTACTTGCGTCGCTCGCGCACCGGGTTGGTGCGGGTGAAGAGGTGGCCGCGCTCGCGATAGGCGTTGATGAGGTCGATGACCTTGAACTCCTTGGTCATCTGCTCGGACCCTGCGGCCGTGGATGTGCTCACCCCGGGGAGCAGGTCGTGCTGCGTGCGGGCCAGCTCGAAGCCCTCGAAGAAGCGGGCCCAGCCCGGGTCGACCGAGGCGGGGTCCTTGAGGTATTGCTGGTAGACGGCGTCGAGCGCGGCCGGGTCGGCGTTGCTCAGGTAGGAATGCTTGTCCATTCAGGCGGCGGACCGGGGTGGCAAAGGTAGCCAGCGGACCGGGCCGCTGTACGACTTTGACCCTCAGGAGGTTACTTCCCCGCCGATCGCGCCGCATACCGCATGCGGGTCAGCACCTTCTGCAACGCGCGCAGCACCAGCTGACCCGCGAGCTCGGACAGACCTCCCGCCGCCATGCTCCGCTTGGCATGGGCCTCGGGAAGGTCCACCCGATAGAGCACCACGCCCAGCGCATGCTGCCCCTGCCGCTGCCGATCCTCCACCACGGGCAGCACCTGGGCGCGCAACGCCTCGAAGGCCCCCTCACCCACCGCGGGCACCTCGAGCTCCGGGGCGTTGAGGTCCTTGCGCAGTTGCACCACGGTGGCCGCCAGCACCTCCGCACGGTCCAGGCCGTGCAGCAGCCCCCCTCCCGTTGTTGACAGTTCGCGGCTCATCGTGTCGAAAACTACGCCGAAGCCCGCAGGAACGTGGCACTATTTTCGTCGCCTGCCGGTACCGACCAACACCGACCCTCAACCGCACGAACCCACCATGCGAACCCGCTCCCTCAGCCTGCTCCTCGCGTTCTGCACCCTCACGGCCACCGCCCAGTACGGCACCTTCGACGCCAACGCGGTGAAGGACGCCACCACCACCACCACCCTGGTGGTGCTCGACGCGGGCGACAGCCCGTACAACCGGGCGATGATGGACGCCGTGAAGGCGCACTGGACCTTCACCAAGAGCGTGGACTTCATCACCGTGAACGACCTGGCCACGCAGCCGCTCGGCGCCGACAAGACCTACCTGGTGAAGACCCTGCGCAACGACCCGGAGAAGTTCACGGGCACCTTCCTGACGCTGATGCGCGGCTGGAAGCAGAAGAAGGGCGAGGTTCTGGAGGTGACGGACAACGCCATCGTGAACCTGCCGCCTTCACAGGACGTGGCCTTCCTGCAGATCGACCCGGCGGGCATGGCCACGCACGGCACCTCGGCCTTCCTCAACCTGTACCTGAAGGCCATCCAGGACTACCTAAGCAGGTGTCCACCGGCAAGATCACCGACAAGGCCACGGCCGACCGGCTGTATGCCGGCCGCAACCGGCTGCTGCGCGACGAGCTCGACCTGTGGATCGCCAAGGAGCATCTGGACAAGAGCCTGCCCGATGCCGCCGCCGTAAAGACGCACTACACGCACAAGGCGCAGGTGATGGACCTCATGCAGCTGAACGCTGCCGTGAGCAAGGGCGAGGGCGGCGTGGCCGTCACCGACGTGCTGCTCACCGGCGAGCACAAGAACAAGCACTGCTTCAAGCGGGTCTTCAAGGTCAGCACGGGTGAACTGATGTACCTGCGCGACGATGCGGCCATCTTCGGCAAGAAGGAAGGGCTGCTGGACGAGGACCTCAAGGCCATCGAACGCGCGCGCTGAGCGCGACCCGGCCACGATGGAAAGGCGCCTGCGGGCGCCTTTCCCGCTCCGGCACCGAACATTCCGGATCGACCGTCGTTGCTGGAACATGGGCCGACCGCCTCTCGCGGTGCATGTGACCACCGCCGTGCTCTGCCTCAACATTGCCCTGGGGCTCTTCGGGGGCCCCGCATGGCTCATCGGCGGGCTCATTCTTCCGGGACCCGCCCTGGTCCTCTGGCTGGTGTGGTCGGTGCTGCGCGACCGATCGGTCCCCATTCGCGACCTGGGGCCCCGGGAGCAATGGGGCTACCAGGACCGGCCCGACCTGCGCCCCATGGACGAACGGTGATGGTGAAGGATCGGTCAAAGCGTCAACGAAGTGTGAACACGGTCGGCTGCTGAACAACTGCATGTTCCCTTTGCACCATGAGCACGATCCTCATCACCGGTGGAAGCGGACTGATCGGTTCCGCGCTCACCGCTCACCTGCGGCAGGGCGGACACGAGGTGCGCTGGATCGGCCGTGCGGCCAGAAGGTCGAACGGTGTCTCATGCTTTGCCTGGCATCCACAGCTGGGCGCACCCGACGAGGCGGTGCGGGACGTGGAACATGTGGTGCACCTGGCCGGCGCGCCGATCGCGGACGAGCGTTGGAGCAAGGACCGCGTGCGGGAGCTCACCACGAGCCGGACGGCCGGCCCGCAGGCCCTCTGGCAGGCGGCCCAGCGCACGGGTTGGCGACCGCGCAGCTTCGTCAGTGCATCAGGGTCAGGGTGGTACGGCGCAGGCCGCTGGAACACCCCGCTCGCCGAGGAGGCACCGCCCGGCCACGATGTCATCGCCAACATCACCACGGCCTGGGAGGACGCAGCGGACCGATGGTCGACGCACGCACGCGTGGTCAAGCTCCGCACACCGGTGGTGCTGGCGCGCACAGGTGGCGCCCTGCCCCGGCTGGCCCGGCTGGCCCGCCTCGGACTGGCCGCCCCACTGGGCGATGGGCGGCAGGTGATGACCTGGGTGCACCTGAACGACCTGGTATCCGCCTATTCGGCCGCGCTCTTCAACACGGACCTGCGTGGAGCCTACAACGTGGCCGCATCGGAGCAGCCCGACAACAGGAGCTTCATGCGCACCCTCGCGCATGCGCTGCATCGCCCCTTCGTGATGCCGGCGGTACCGGGTTTCGCGCTGCGCCTGGTGCTGGGTGACATGGCCGATGTCCTGCTGGGCGGTGGCCCGCTTCGTACGGAACGCCTGGGGTCGACCGGCTGGCGGTGTACGCACCCCACGCTGGAGGCTGCACTGCACGATCTGCTGCGGTAGGACCGATCTCAAGAATGCTTTTGGAAGCGAGCCGGTGGGATCTCGCGATCCAGCCGAGGCGCGAAACCTGCGCATGGCCGGGCGCTATGCAAGGGTTGAGCAACGAAGGCTGGGCGCGCAAAGACCCCGGCGCGGTCCGAAGGGTATTGTTGAGATAGGTCCCAGGGTCAGTGCACGCGGTCGAGCAGGGCCTGGGCAAGCTCCCGCAGCGGGGTCTTCCGAGCATCGGCGACGTCGATCGTCTCCAACGCATCCAGGGCCATGGCATGGTGGCGCTCCACCTCGGCGGCGGCATCGGCTTCCACACCGAGCTCCTCCAGCACACGCAGCATCCGCTGCACGTCGCGCGCCTCAGGCGGCTTGTCCAGTTCCTCGCGAAGCTCGGTGCGGCCGGCCGCATCGCTCTTCTCGAGCCCGCGGATCAGCAGGAAGGTGCGCTTGCCGGCGCGCAGGTCGCCGCCCCGTTGCTTGCCCACCTTGTCGGGATCACCGAAGGCGTCGAGCAGATCGTCGCGCAGTTGGAACGCGAGACCCAGGTGTTCGCCCATGGCACCGATGCGCATGCGCTCGGCGGAAGGCGCCTTGGCGAGGGTGGCCCCCACCTGCAGCGCACAGCCCAGCAGCACGGCGGTCTTCAGGCGGATCATCTCAGTGTACTCGTCCACGTGCACGTCGGCGCGATGCTCGAGGTCCATGTCGCGCTGCTGGCCTTCACAGACACCGAGCGCGTAGTGGCTGAAGAGACGGAGCACCTCGGGGTCGCGCGCCATCAACTGATAGGCCTTCACCAGCATGGCATCGCCGCTGAGGATGGCCGTGTTGACGTTCCACTTGGTGTGCACGGTGGGCATGCCCCGGCGCAGCGGCGCCTGGTCCATGATGTCGTCGTGCATCAGGGTGAAGTTGTGGAAGAGCTCGATGCCGAGGGCCTCGTCGAGCACGTCGTCCGGGTCATGGCCGAAAAGCTCGGCGGCGAGCAGCACGGCGCCGGGGCGCACGCGCTTGCCGGGCAGGCGCATGAGGTAGGCCATCGGGGCGTAGAGCGGATCGTCGGGCAGGCCGGCCACCCAGCGGTCGATGCGCTGTTCGATGCGCGCGCGGTGCGCTGCGGGTATCCCGGTGCTCATCCCTCGGTGAGCCGCATGAGGTATTCCCCGTAGCCGCTCTTGATCAGGGGACGCGCGAGGGCGTGCAGTTGTTCGGCGGTGATGTAGCCTTTCTTGTAGGCCACCTCCTCGATGCAACCGATGCGCAGGCCCTGCCGCTCCTCGATCACCTGCACGAACTGGCCGGCCTGCATCAGGCTTCGGAAGGTGCCGGTGTCGAGCCAGGCGGTGCCGCGGTCCATGATCTCCACCTTCAACCGGCCCTGCCGCAGGTACTCCCGGTTCACATCGGTGATCTCGTACTCGCCGCGCGCGCTGGGCTTCAACGCGGCCGCGATGTCCACCACATCGTTGGCATAGAAGTACAGACCGGGCACGGCGTAGTTGCTCTTGGGCCGCTCGGGCTTCTCCTCGATGCTCAGCGCGCGGTTGTCGCGGTCGAACTCCACCACGCCGTAGCGCTCGGGATCGCTCACGTGGTAGGCGAACACCAGGCCGCCATCGGGGTCGGTGTGCTCGGCGAGCATGCGGCCGAAGCCGCGGCCATGGAAGATGTTGTCGCCCAGGATCAGCGCCACGGGGTCGCGCCCCACGAAGTCACGGCCGATCACGAAGGCCTGTGCCAGTCCGTTGGGCACCGGCTGCTCGGCATAGGAGAAGCTGCAGCCCAGCTGGGCGCCGTCGCCCAGCAGCTTGCGGAAGCTCGGCAGGTCGTGCGGGGTGCTGATGATGAGCACCTCGCGGATGCCTGCCGCCAGCAGGGTACTGAGCGGGTAGTAGATCATGGGCTTGTCGTACACCGGCATCAATTGCTTGCTCACGGCGAGCGTCAGCGGGTGCAGGCGGGTGCCGGATCCCCCGGCCAGGATGATGCCTTTCATTCGTCGTCGGTGGTGCTGTCGGTGGCCAGTGCCGAGGCGTTGTCGTGTCCTGGCTCCAGCTTCAGTTCCATCAGGTCGATGTCCTCCTCCTCATCGAGGATCTCCAGCAACGGTTCCTCGAAGGCTTTCGTCATCAGCGCCTTGTTGAAGGAGATCAGCAGCGAAGGCAGCACCAGGAGATTGGTGAACATGGCCACCAGCAGGGTGAGGCTGGTGAGGATGCCCAGCGCCTGGATGCCGCCGAAGTGCGAGAAGGCGAACATGCAGAACCCGGCCAGCAGCACCACGCTGGTGTAGATGATGCCCACGCTGACCTCGCGGGTGGCCAGGTCCACGCTGCGCTTCAGGTCGTGGCCGGTAAGCCGCAGCTCCAGCCGGTAGCGGGCCAGGAAGTGGATGGCGTTGTCCACCGCGATGCCGAGGGCGATGCCGAAGACCAGGATGGTGCTGGGCTTGATGGGGATGTGGAGGAAGCCCATGAGGCCGGCGGTGACCACCAGCGGGATCAGGTTTGGGATGAGCGACACCACCAGGATCCGCAGCGAATTGAACAGCAGGGCCATCATGCCGACGATGAGGACCACGGCCCAGAAGAGGCTGATCACCAGGTTGCTCACCAGGTAACTGCTGCCCTTCAGGAAGACCACGCTCGTTCCGGTGAGGGTCACCTTGTACTGATCGGCGCTGAACAGGCTGTCCACCTGGGTGCGCAGCCTGCCGAGCACGGTGTCCATGCGCATGGTGCCCACGTCGGCCATCTGCACGGTGATGCGGGTGGTGCTGCGGGTGCTGTCCAGGAAGGCCTTGGCCATGCCCTGCTTGCCATCCAGCGCATCCAGGTACGGCGCGATGAAGGTCTTGTCCGTGGAGGTGAGCAGGCCGTATGCCGCGGGATCGCCACCGTAGAAGGCCTGGCGGGTGAACTTGACGGCGTCCACGATGCTGAGCGGCCGGCTGAACTCCGGGTGCGTGGCCAGCGTGTCGCCCAGGCGGTCGATGCGCTTGAGGGTGGCGTCCTTGAACACACCGTTGCGCTTGCCGGTGGACACCAGGATCTCCAGCGGCATCACGCCCTTGAAGTGCCGCTCGAAGAAGCGCAGGTCGGTGAGCACGGGGTTGTCCTCCGGCAGGTCGTCCACGATGCGGCTTTCGTCGCGCAGGCGCAGCATGCCGAAGAGGGCGAACACGAACACGAAGGCGGTGATGGCATAGATCAGCGGGCGTCGGTCGCGCACCGTGCGCACGATCCACTCCACTGCGGCATCGAGCCAGCGGCGCTCCAGGTGCTTCAGATGGCGCGGCTTGGGCGCGGGCATGTAGCTGAATAGCACGGGGATCAGCAGCATGCTGAGGGCCCAGAGCACCATGATGCCGATGGTGGCGATCCAGCCGAACTCCTTCAGGGTGTCGCTGTAGGTGAAGCAGAAGGTGGTGAAGCCCACCGCGGTGGTGGCATTGGTGAGGAAGGCGGCCGCGCCGATGCGGCTGATGACGCGCTGCAGGGCCTTTATCTTGTTGCCGTGCCGCACGTACTCGTAGTGGTACGCGTTGATGAGGAACACGCAGTTGGGCACACCGGTGACGATGACCAGCGGGGCGATCACGCTCATGAGGATGGTGATCTTGTAGCCGAGCAGGCCCATGGCGCCGAAGCTCCACACCACGCTGATGGCCACCACGCCCATGCAGATCCACATCACGCGCCAGCTGCGGAAGAAGAGCAGCAGCAGCACGCCGCAGAGGAACATGCTCAGGGCCATGAACAGGGGCATCTCGGCCTTCACCATGCCGGTGCTTCGCACGCGGATGTAGGGCAGGCCGCTGAGGTGCACCGGCAGCCCCTGCTCGGCCTCGAACCGGCGGGCGTGGGCCTCGATGCGGTCGACGACATCACCGCGCCGTTCGCTGTTGAAGCGCGCCGCGTCCACGAACACCATCATCAGGCTGGCCTTGGCGCTGTCGTTGTAGAGCAGGTCGGCGTAGAAGGGCAGCGCCCGCACGCGGGCGCGCAGCGAGTCCATGGCCGCCTGGTCCGCCGGAGGGCCCTGCCACAGCTCGCGCAGCTGGAAGCGCTTGAGGCTGTCGTCGCGCAACAGTTCGAAGAGGTGGGCCTCGCTGAACACCGAGTCGACACCGTCCTCCTGCTTGAGGCCGTCGCCCAAGGCACGCCAGGCGGCGAAGGCCTTCGGGGTGTACAGTCCATCGCCCTGCGTGCCGATCACCAGCACGTTGCCGTCCTCGCTGAACTGCGCCAGGAAGCGTTCGTACTCGACATAGGCACTGTCGGTGCGCGGCAGCAGGCCACCGTGCTTGAACTGCATGGCCACATGGGTGGCCTCAAAGCCCATCCAGCCGGTGAGCAGGGCCACCATGACCAACACCGCGATGCGGTTGCGCAGAATCCTACTCGCCAGCCAGGCCCACATGGGTTCGGACAAAAAGGCCCCGGCCATGCCGGAGCCCGGGCAAAGGAACGAGATCCGGGGCAGAGCGCCGGCCCAACCCTCAGAGGATCAGGGACAAGGTGAGCTTCACGGCCGCATCATCCTCCAGCGTCCCCGTGGCGTAGGCACCCACACGGATGGCGCCGAGCACGCCGAGGCCCACCACGCCGCTGCGCAGCACCTGGTCCAAGGCGAGGCCCACTTCCTCATAGCCCAGCTCCGGGGCGGCGAAGGTCCAGCCCACATGACGCTCCGGATGGTCCAGGGCGCCCACCGCCCCGGAGGCGATGAGCACGGGCAGCGGCCGGGACAGGCGATGTCGCCACAGCACCGGGCCCAGGCCGAAACGCAGATGCAGCGCCACGAAGCGGTCGGCCACGAAGCTGTTCGGGGTCATGGTCTCGAAGGCCCACGGCGTGCCGACCGCCAGGTCATCGGTGGCCGTGCCGCGGAGGTTGAAGAGGAAGGGGGCCGGCGCGAGCGGATCGGCCATGCCCGCCACCACCCGCCAGGCCAGGCTGCGCACCGCCCCGCGATGCACATCACCGAGCTGCAGCACCACCCGCCAGAGGTCGCGATCGCCGGCCCACAGGCCATCCAACGCGCGCCAGGCGCTCACCTGCAGCTCGGGCCGCCCCGCGCGGGTCACCGCATGACGGCCGGGCAGCTGCGCGGTGCGCTCGCCCGGGGCATAGCGCAGGCCGAAGGTGAGCGCGCCGGTCACGAAGCGCCGGTCGTACAGCGTGATCCCATCGCCCACCGCCGTGGCGTAGCGGTAGCCGGTGCGGTCGGTGCGCTCCGCGCGTTCCGTGCCGACCCACAGCTTCATCCCCTCCAGCACGCGCACACCCATGGTGGCCTCCACGCGGTCCACGGCGTCCATGCGGGTGATGTAGAGCAGGCGGTATCCCTCTTCGCTCAGGAGCGTGGGGGCGCGCTGGAAGCCCCAGCCGCCGGTCTCGGCCACGTCGCGCTGGGCCGCCACGCGCAGGTCGTGGTCGCGGCCGTTCCAGGGGCGCACCGTCAGTTCGCCTCCGAACTTGGTGGCGCGGTCGCTGAAGCCGTAGGCCGCGTAGCCGCCGAGCGTGAACCGTCGGCTCACCCGGGCGTTGGTGCGCAGGCCAAGGCCCACGCGGAACCCTTCGTAGCCGTTGTAGGCGACCAGGTGGTCCAGCGGCAGGTCCACCGGGCCCCAGGGGATGGCGCCGCGCAGCAGGGCGTCCAGCCCGCGCACCGTGCGGTCCAGGCGCTCGGCGCGGCCCAGGCTGTCGATGGTGCGGTAGGTCGTGCGGTCCTTGGCGTCCAGCGGCGCCGTGCGCAGGCTGTCCCACAAGGCGGCGTCCGTGCGGATGTTCATGCGGTCGGCCACCAGGTCGGCACCGCGGAAGGCCGAACGCGGCAGGTCCGGGTCGAGCTCGATATCGGTGAGGTCCACGCGCACCCGGCCCACCAGCGCATAGGAGCCCACCTGCAGGGTGTTCAGGAGCAGCGTGCTCTCCACCTGTTCGGGGAACCAGGTGTCGCCCACGGGCCGGTGCAGCTGCCGCATGCGCATGCCCAGCCCGTTGCGCTGTTCCACCGGTTCGGCCGTCACATGGTGCACGGCATGGTCGCCGGCGTGGAGGCCCAGCACGCCCTGCAGCCCATCGAAGCGCGCCCCGGCGCGGGGAAAGAAGCGGATGGTGAACACCGTGTCGCCGGCCTGCACCAGCGTGTCCTCCAGCACGTAGCGGTAGCGGTCGGTGGCACCGGGAGCGATGGGGCTGGGGAAGCGCCGTTCATTGAGCTCGATCAAGGGTTCGTACACCGACCAGCTGCGGCTGCTGGCCGCCGCGGCCAGCAAGGCCGGGTCCTGCAGGCCGCTCACGCGCAGGGCGAGCACTTCCTCGGTGCGGTGCCCGGGCGGGCGGGCGGTGCAGCGCGTGGCGCTTTCCATCAGAAGCACGTGCTGGCGTTGGGCGAAGCGCACCGCCTCGCGGTCGCTGGAACCCAGGGCGGCGATGCGCGTGGTGTCGGCCAGCAGGGCGCTGTCCACGGCCAGGGTGAACACGGTGCGGGCGTAGGAGCGGTAGCGGTGGGCGCGATGACCCAGGCCGTGATTGCGATCGCGGCGTGCGATGGCCCCTTCGATGAGGGCGATCGCTGGGTTCACGCCCGGGCGGATATCCACCGCAGGCAGCTGTTCCACAGCGGGCTGCAGACGGATGACCAGGTGGTCGTCCTCGGATACTGCCACCATCGCTGGCCGAAAGCCGATGCAGCTCACGCGCAGCGTGTCCACATGGCCCTGCACCTCCAGCGTGAAGCGCCCGTGCAGGTCGGAGCCCGCTCCACCCTGTCCGTCACGCAGCTGCACCGCGGCGAAGGGCACCGGGTCGTCGCTGACCGCGTCGAGCACAAGGCCGGTGACCACGCGCTGGGCCTGTGCACGAACGCAGCAGGCCATCAGCACGGCCAATGCGGCGGAACACAAGAGGGGAAGTGTGCGCATGGGTCCGTCGACGGGACGGGGTTCGGCGCGGAAAGTAACAGGCGGAAGGTGCGTGGGGCCTGTACCTTGGCGGCATGGCCCTTTCGCCCCTGGCCCCGGCCCGCGATGCCGCGCTGTGGGCCCGCTCGTTCACCGGACGCCGGGCCGCGAACGCCTACCGCATCTGGAGCAGCTTCCGCCGGGCGAGCCGCACCAAGGACCCGCGCATCGACGGACTGCCGATCCACATCGCCATCGAGCCCACCACCGCCTGCAACCTGCGCTGCCCCGAATGCCCCAGCGGCCTGCGCAACTTCACCCGCCCCACCGGCAACCTGCGGCAGGAGCTCTTCACCCGCGTGATCGACGAGCTGGCGCCCGACCTGTGGGGCCTCACCTTCTACTTCCAGGGCGAGCCCTACATCAACCCCGGCTTCCTGGACATGGTGGCGCACGCCCGCAGCAAGGGGATCTACACCGCCACGAGCACCAACGCGCACTTCCTCGATGAGGCGAAGGCCGAGGCCACCGTGCGCAGTGGGCTATCGCGATTGATCATCTCCCTCGACGGCACCACGCAGGAGACCTATTCGGCCTACCGCAAGGAAGGGGACCTGGCCCAGGTGATCGCGGGCGCCGAACGCATTGTGAAGTGGAAGCGGAAGCTCAGGAGCAGCACGCCCCATGTGGTGTTCCAATTCCTTGTGGTGCGCCCCAACGAGCACCAGATCCCCGAAGCCCGCGCCCTGGCCAGGAAGATCGGGGTGGACGACCTGTGGCTGAAGACCGCCCAGGTGTACGACCCCAGGGACGACCACCCGCTGATCCCCACGCAGGGCAGGTACTCACGCTACCGCCGCAACACGCGCGGTGTGTGGGAGGTGAAGAACGCCCTCGACGACCGCTGCTGGAAGATGTGGCACAGCTGCGTGATCACCTGGGACGGACGCGTAGTGCCCTGCTGCTTCGACAAGGACGCGCACCATGTGCTTGGCGACCTGCGCACGCAGAGCTTCCGCGAGGTGTGGACGGGTGAGGCCTACACGGCCTTCAGGCGCGATCTGCTGGCCGCGCGCAGCAGCATTGAGATGTGCCGGAATTGCAGTGAGGGGAGCCCGGTGTGGGCGTAGGACCATGTGCACATGGGCACATGGGCGCATGTGCACATGCCCTACACCTTCATGATGTCCTTCTCCTTGGCCTCGATGAGCGCCTCCACCTTCTTGTTGTAGCCCGCGGTGAGCTTCTCCACCTGGTCCTGACCGTCCTTGATCACATCCTCGGGAAGCTTGGAGCCCTTGATCGCCTCCATGGCCTTCTGGCGCGCGCCCCGGATGCTCACGCGCGCGTGCTCGCCCTCCTTGTGCGCGGCCTTCACCAGGTCCTTGCGGCGCTCCTCGGTGAGCATGGGCACGTTGATGATGACGCTCTCGCCGTTGTTGCTGGGGTTGAAGCCCAGGTTGGCGGCCTGGATGGCCTTCTCGATGGCGTCGATCA
>Ga0073899_10000495_pt1 | contig 36274 bp, 31 predicted proteins | sample KloWWTmetaKNB5Ph_FD_88975 | JGI IMG/M metagenome (GOLD analysis project Ga0073899, IMG submission 88975) | Active sludge microbial communities from Klosterneuburg, Austria, studying microevolution and ecology of nitrifiers - Klosterneuburg... | ecosystem: Engineered > WWTP > Aerobic digester >... | reverse complement strand
GCCCAGATGGTCAGCGGCATGCGCGTCATCTTCATGCCCTTGGTGCGCAGGTTCAGCACCGTCACCACATAGTTCAGGCCGCCCAGCAGGGCGCTCGCGATGAAAATGGCCATGCTCACCAGCCACAGCGTCATACCCGCACCCGAACCCGGGATCGATTGCGGCAGCGCGCTCAGCGGCGGATACACCGTCCAGCCCGCGCTCGCGGGACCGCCCTCCACGTAGAGGGAGGCCAGCATCAGGACGCTGCTGAGGAAGAAGAACCAGTAGCTCAACATGTTCAGGAAGCCGCTCGCCATGTCGCGCGCGCCCACCTGCAGGGGGATCAACAGGTTGCTGAAGGTGCCGCTGAGACCGCCCGTCAGCACGAAGAACACCATGATGGTGCCGTGGATGGTGACGAGGCCCAGGTACATGTTGGGGTCGAGCACACCGTTGGGCGCCCATTTCTCGCCCAGGAAGAAGCTGGTGAAGGCGAAGCTTTCACCCGGCCAGGCCAGTTGCAACCGGAAGATGATCGACATGATCACCGCCACCACCGCCATGACGATGGCCGTGATCAGGTACTGCTTGCTGATCATCTTGTGGTCCTGCGAGAAGACGTACTTCGACACGAAGCTCTCCTCGTGGTGGTGCGCGTCGTGCGCGTGCCCGGCGTGGGCGTGGGGGGCGGTGGCTACGGATCCCATGGTTCGGCGGCTCGTCGGTTCAGGGCTTCAGGGCGGCAGTGGCGGTGCTGTCCACCGTGGTGGACGTGCTGTCGGCGGTCGGGGCAGCGGCGGGCGGCGCAGGAGCAGCGGCCATCGGCGGGGCCTGGAAGGGCTTCTTGCGCGCCTCGGCGTACCAGGCGTCATAGGTGCCCTGCTCCTCCACCACCAGAGGCATTTGCATGTTGTAATGGCTGGCGCCGCAGATCTTGTTGCACAGCAGGATGAAGTCGAAGGCCTCGTCCTTCATCACCAGGCGCATGCTGTCGGTGCTGATGGTGGGCACCATCTTGAAGCTCGTCGTCATCCCCGGCACGGCGTTCATCTGGGCGCGCATATGCGGGATGTACGCGCTGTGGATCACGTCGCGGCTGCGGATCAGCAGGTTCACCTCCTTGCGCAGCGGGAGGTGGAACTCCTTGATCACCACGTCATCGGCGCCGTGCGCGTAGGCGCTCGCGTCGCCCTTCTCGGCCATGTCCTGCTCCATCATGGTGCGCAGGTTCACGATGCGCGCGGCTTGGCGGTCGATCTTGGCCATCTGCGCGTGCAGCTCGTCCACCTTGCCGTCCGGCAGGATGGCGTGGTGCAGCGTGGAGTCGATCTCCGCCTTGTCCGCGGCCAGCTCGGCCAGTCGCTTGGTGATGCTCTCCTTGGTGACGATGCCCAGCGGGTTGTCGCCGTTGATCAGGCGGAAGTCCGTGGCCCCCAGGATGCCGTCCTCACCGGGGTAGCGGGCCGTCCAGTCGAACTGCTTGGCGTACAGCTCCACCTGCAGCGCATCGGGCGAGGCCGGGCCGGTGATGTCCTGCCAGGTGCGCAGACCGAAGATGATGATCACCGCCAGGAAGGCCGCCGGCACCACCGTCCAAACCAGCTCGAGCTTGTTGTTGTGGGCGTAGTAGTACGCCTTCCGGTCAGCGCGGTAGGCATACTTGCCGGCGAACCAGAACAGCAGCGTGTTGGTGATGAAGAAGACGATGAAGAGGATCACCCAGTTGAAGTTCAGCAGGGCGTCCAGGGCCACGCCATGCTCGCTGGCGGCCACCGGCAGCATCTTGTCACCGTAGGCCCACATCAACCAGAAGAAGAAGGCGTAGTACACCACCATGAACACCCACCACAGGGTGGCGTTCATGCGGTTGTCGGCCGGGGAGATGTCCTCCTCGCGCTTGCCGCGCAGCTTCGAGGTCAGTTCATAGACCCGCGCCAGCTGGGCCACCGCCAGGATGGCCAGGACCAGGACCAGGAGGATCAGCAGCTTCGTCATCGTTCGCCTATTGGAATACCCTCAGGGGCGGGTGTTTGTTCGTCAGATGGAATGGTGCACGGCCTCCTCCAGGTAGGGGTGCTGCACGGGGGTCAGCGGCGCCTTGGTCAGGGTGGTGAGCACCGTGTGGATCAGCAGGCCGAGGAAGGCCAGGAACATGCCCACCTCCAGGAGGCCCACCCCGTGGAAGTGATGGCCCAGCGCGCCGGGCATCACGATCTGGATCACGTCCAGCCAGTGGCCGATGAAGATCACGGCCCCCACCCCGATCAGGAAGCGCGGATTGCGCTTCGCATCGCGGCTCATGAGCATCACCATGGGCACGGCGAAGTTGATGAAGAACATGGTCCACAGCAGCCCGGGGTGATGGTCGATCCGCGTCTGGAACCAGGTGACCTCCTCGGGGATGTTGGCGTACCAGATCAGCATGAACTGGCTGAACCAGAGGTAGCTCCAAAGGAAGCTGATCGCGAAGACCCACTTGCCCATGTCGTGGATGTGGCTGTTGTTCACCTGGGGCAGGTAGCCCTTGCGGCGCAGGTACAGCACCAGCACCACCGCGGTGATCATGGCGCTCACCCACATGCCGCTGAACACATACCAGCCGAACAGGGTGCTGAACCAGTGCGCATCGATGCTCATGAGCCAATCCCAGGACAGGATGCTGCTGAACACCGCGAACAGCACGAGGAAGAGGGCGCCCCGACGGTACATCAGCAGGTGGCGCTTCACCAGGGCCTCGCCGCTCAGCTCGTCCAGCGCCAGGCTCTGCTTGCGGAACCAGCGGGCGAACAGGATGAAGGTGGCCATGTAGGCGATGGCACGCACCCAGAAGAAGGGCAGATTGAGGAAGGAGCTCTTGCCGGCGATGAGCGCGTCGTAATGCTCGGCGTTGGTGGGGTCGGTCACGCGCGGATCCATCCAGTGCCAGATGTGGTGCAGGCCCAGACTGCCGGCGGCCAGGCACAACAGCACCACGCCGGCGCCGATGGGCAGGAAGCCCAGGATGCCCTCATAGACCCGCTTCACCATCACGCTCCAGGCGGTCTCGGTGGCGTTCTGCAGCGCATAGAAGAAGAGGGTGCCCAGGGCGATGCCGAAGAAGAAGAAGCCGTTCACGAAGAGGCTCGCCCAGGTGCGCTGGTGGTGGTCGGTGTGGTCGCCGAGGATGCCGATGACGGCGGCCACGGCACCGATGACCATCAACGCCATGCTGATGGTGCGGGCCCGTTTGCTGAAGGTGAAGTTCATCGCTGATCCGTGTTCGTCCGGGTTCACTTGGCGGCGGTGGCGGTGCTGTCGGCGGCGGGTGGCGGCGTGCTGCGCGTGAGCTTGCCACCGTTCTGCAGGAACTGCACATAGCGGGTCACCTGCCAGCGCTCCTCCTTGTTCAACTGACCGGCATGGCTGCCCATGGCCACGTTCTTGCCATACACCAGGCTGTGGAAGATCTTGCCCTCGGGCAGGTCCTTCAGTGCGGCGGTGTAGCTGGGCGGCTGCGGATAGTTGCCGTTCTTCACCACGCTGCCATCGCCCTCGCCCTTTGCGCCATGGCAGTGCTGGCAGAACTTGTCGTACACCACCTTGCCCTGGTCGACCACGGCCTGCGTCATGGGCAGGGGGCTCTTCAGCTCGAGGCCGGCCTGCTCATAGCCCTCGGGGGTGCCGGGGTACGGATAGGGGAAGTTGAACGCCGCCTTCGACGGGTCCATGCTGAAGGGCACCGTGCCGGCCACCGGCAGGCGGGCGCTCTGCGTGGATCGCTGAGCGGCGGCCTTCTCGTTGCCCACATAGTACGGGTCCTGGCCGGGGTCCACATAGGCCTCCACGGCCGGGCTGCGGTACATGTCGGGCATGTACTCGATGCCGGGGCTGTTGGGGTCGCCCCCGCACGACGGCAGCAGGGCCGCGGCGAGCAGGGCGGGGATGGCGGTGATCGGGTGCGGCTTGCGCATGGCTCAGCGTTCGCGTTCGTTGATCTCCAGGGCCGGCGTGCCGCGCAGCAGGTCCACGATGGCCTCGGCGCCCAGGTGGTTCTCCTCGGTGCGCACCTCCATGATGAACTTGTCGTCGGTGCTCCGCGGGTCGGGGTTGCGCGCCGGCATGCCCGGCAGCGTCTTGTTGCGGATCAGGTAGGTGATGGCCATGCCGTGCGCGGCGCAGAACACGGTGAACTCGAAGGCCACCGGGATGAAGGCCGGCAGGTTCTGGTACAGCGTGAAGCTCGGCTTGCCCCCGATGTTCATGGGCCAGTCGTGGATCATGAAGTACCAGAAGCCCAGCAACGCCAGGCTCGTGCCCGTGATGCCGTACATGAAGGCGGCGATGGCCAGGCGTGTGCGCTTCACGCCGATGATGGGATCCAGACCGTGGACGGGGAAGGGACTGAACACGTCGCGCACCTTGACGCCCGCGCTCACCAGCGTGCGCGCGGCGCCCTTCAGCACCTCGGGGTCATCGTAGACCGCGTATACGACCTTGTTGGCCATGGGCTCAGTGATGGTGATGTTGGGCCTGCTGCTTGTAGCTCTCGCCGCTCAGCTTCAGGATGCTCTTCAGCTCGTTGAGGGCCAGCACCGGGAAGAAGCGTGCGAACAGCAGGTACAGGGTGAAGAAGATGCCCAGCGTGCCCACGAAGATGCCCACGTCCACCCAGGTGGGATGGAAGAGGTTCCAGGCGCTGGGCAGGTAGTCGCGGTGCAGGCTGGTGACGATGATCACGAAGCGCTCGAACCACATGCCGATGTTCACCACGATGCTCATGAAGAAGGTGAAGGTGAGGTTCGTGCGCAGCTTCTTGAACCAGAACACCTGCGGGCTCACCACGTTGCAGGTCATCATGGCCCAGTAGCTCCACCAGTAGGGGCCGGTGGCGCGGTTGATGAAGGCGTAGCTCTCGTACTCCACCCCGCTGTACCAGCTGATGAAGAGCTCGGTGATGTACGCCACCCCCACGATGGAGCCGGTGACGATGATCACGATGTTCATGTACTCGATGTGCTTGATGGTGATGTAGCTCTCGAGCTTCATCACCTTGCGCATCACCAGCAGCAGGGTCTGCACCATGGCGAAGCCGCTGAACACGGCGCCGCTCACGAAGTAGGGCGGGAAGATGGTGGTGTGCCAGCCGGGGATCACCGAGGTGGCGAAGTCGAAGCTCACCACCGAGTGCACCGAGAACACCAGCGGGGTGGCGATGCCGGCCAGCACCAGGCTCACCTCCTCGAACCGGGTCCACGCCTTGGCGTTGCCGGTCCAGCCGAAGCTCAGGATGCCATAGGCCTTCTTCATGCCCGGGCTCTTCACCTTGTCGCGGATGGTGGCGAAGTCGGGGATCAGGCCGATGTACCAGAACACCAGCGACACGGTGAAGTAGGTGCTGATGGCGAACACGTCCCACAGCAGGGGGCTGTTGAAGTTCACCCACAGCGACCCGAAGGTGTTGGGCAGCGGCAGCACCCAGTAGGCCATCCACACCCGGCCCATGTGGATCACCGGGAAGGTGGCCGCCATGATCACGGCGAAGATGGTCATGGCCTCGGCCGACCGGTTCACGGCCATGCGCCACTTCTGGCGGAACAGCAGCAGTACGGCGCTGATGAGGGTGCCCGCGTGGCCGATGCCCACCCACCACACGAAGTTGGTGATGTCCCAGGCCCAGTCCACCGTCTTGTTGAGGCCCCATACCCCGATGCCCGTGCCGATGAGGTACAGGATGCAGCCGATGCCGTACAGGGCGATCAGGCTGCTGATGGTGATGAGGACGTACCAGGCGCGCGGGGCCTTGTTCTCGATGGGCGCCACGATATCGTTGGTGATATCATGGTAGGTCTTGTGGCCCAGGATGAGCGGCTCGCGGATCGCGGATTCGGAATGCATGGGGTCCGGTCTGTTTTCCTTACGCGTGATGGGCTTCGGCGGTCTCCTCGGTGTTGCGCACCTTGGCCAGGTAGCTCACGTTCGGCTTCACGCCGATCTCCTCCAGGGCCATGTACGCGCGCTCCTCGCCATGGAGCCTGGCCACGCGGCTCTTGCTGTCGTTGAGGTCGCCGAACACGATGGCGCCCGTGCCGCAGGCGGCGCTGCAGGCGGTCTCCACCGCGCCGTCCGCCACCGGCACGCCGGCCTTCTTGGCCTCCAGCTTGCCGGCCTGGATGCGCTGCACGCACAGGCTGCACTTCTCGATGACGCCGCGGCTGCGCACCACCACGTCCGGGTTCAGCACCATGCGGCCAAGCTCGCTCCAGGCGGGGTTCACGTCGGCGAACTTGTCGGTGACGTAGTTGAACCAGTTGAACCGGCGCACCTTGTAGGGGCAGTTGTTGGCGCAGTAACGCGTGCCGATGCAGCGGTTGTAGGCCATCTGGTTGAGGCCCTCGTTGCTGTGCGTGGTCGCCGCCACCGGGCACACCGTTTCGCACGGTGCGTGGTTGCAGTGCTGGCACATCATCGGCATGAACACCACACGGGGGTTGTCGCTGGGCACCTCCATGTCCAGGTACATGTCGATCTTGCCCAGGCCTTCCTCCTTCGCGCGCTCCTTGGTCATGTCGGAGCTGAAGTAGCGGTCGATGCGCAGCCAGTGCATCTCGCGGCTGCGGCGCACCTCGTCCTTGCCCACCACCGGCACATTGTTCTCGCTGGTGCAGGCCGTCACGCAGGCCCCGCAGCCCGTGCAGGTGTTCAGGTCGATGCTCAGGCCCCAGCGGTGGCCCACGCCTTCCACGGCATGCTCCTCCCACAGGTCGAACTCCTTCACCGGCAGGCGGTCGCGCGCGTCGATGGCGCCATCCTCGTTCACATCCTCGTGCACCGCCAGCTCATGCTGATGGTTGTAGGTGCCTTTGGGGTCGTGCTTGCTCCAGGTCGCCAGCGTGGTCTCCTTCACCACACTATGGCGGTCCATGTGGGTGAGGTGCGTCTGCGTGATGGCGATCGGGTGCGTGGTGCCCGTCGGGGTCACGGTCACGTTACCGACGGCCATGCTGGCGGTGCCGTTCACCAGGGTCACGAAGGGCCAGGCGTTGCGACCCACCGGGGTGGTGGTGCCGTCGTCATTGGGCAGGCAGGCCGCCTTGCCCACCTTCTCGCCGTTGGCGCCGCGACCGTAGCCCAGGGCGATCGCGATGGTGCCGGCCTTCTGGCCCGGGGCGGGCACCACGGGAAGCTGCAGTTCCACGCCGTTGGCCGCCACCGTCACCACGCTCGCCGGGCTTTCCTGGCCCAGGTAGGTCTGCAGGCCCAGACGCTTCACGTCGCTCGGGGCCATCAGCACATAATTGTCCCAGGTCACCTTGGTGAGCGGGTCGGGCATCTCCTGTAGCCACGGGTTGTTGGCGTGGCGACCGTCGCCGATGCCCTCCTTGGTGTACAGCACCAGTTCCCATTCGCCACCAGCGCCGGCGTTCTTCTTCGCCATGGCGACCGCGGCGGCTGCATCGCCCGCGAACGGCACCGCAGTGTTCGGGTTGGTGTACGCCTCATACACCCCGTTGTGCAGGCTCGTCTGCCACACCGTGGCGAACGGCGGTGCGGTGGCCGCATCGGCCCGGGCGGCCAGTGCGCCCTGCCAGGTGGCCTTGATGAGGTCGTGGTAGCTGCCCGTGCCGCCGGACCAGCGCACGAGGCTCTCCTGCCACTGGCGCGTATCGAACAGCGGGCTGATCACAGGCTGGCTGAGCGCATACCGGCCCACCTTGGGCATGTGGTCGTCCCAGGCCTCCAAGTAGTGGTGGTCCGGGCACACCCACTGGCACAGGCTGGCGGTCTCGTCCGCGTGGGTGCTCATGCACACGGTGAGGGCCACCTTCTCGAGGCCGGCCTTGAACTCGGCCGCGTTGGGCAGGCTGTAGGCCGGGTTGGTACCCGCGATCAGCAGGGCGCCCACCTGGCCGGCGTTCATGTCCTTCACCAACTGGGCAGCCGCAGCGTCATCCCCTTGGAAGAACCAGGTGTGGTTGGCCAGGTCGATCGTGCTGCCATAGGCGCCGAGCAGGTCGTTGATGCGGTTCACCACCACCTGCACGGACTCGTCGTTGCTGCCGCAGAGCACCAAGGCCTTGCCCTTGGCCGCCCAGAGGGCATCGGCGGCGGCGGCGAGCTGGGGATGGTCCATTCCACCACCGGCGGTGGGAGCGCCGGCCTTGCGGGCCACCGCATCGTGCAGGGCGATCACCGCACCGGCCACTTCGCTCGGCTTGATGGCCAAACGCTCGTCGGCGTTGGCGCCCGTGATGCTCATGCGCGTCTCGAACTGCCAGTGCTTGCTCATGGCCCCGTCCTCGGGACGGCGCCGGCTGGCGTACTGCCAGGCATGCTCGGTGGTGCTGCCCCAGCTGCTCAGGAAGTCACAGTCCACGGACACCAGCACATCGGCCTTGGTGAGGTCGTAGGACGGCATCACCCGCAGGCCGAAGCTCTTGAGGTTGGCGCCCGTGACGCCGGCATAGCTGATGCTGTCCACCTGCACATGGTCCACCTGGGCGCCGCCTGCGGCGGGCTGACCCTCGGCGGCGGGCTTGGCGCCATACCGGGCGCGCAGTTGGGCGATGGCGGCCTTGGCGCTGGGGCTGATCACCGTGGGCGTCAGCACCACGATGCGCTTGCCTCCGGCGCTCAGTTCGGCCAGCTTTCCGCTGATGGCCTTGTCGGCATCTGCCCAAGACAGGTCTTCCCACGTCCTGGCACTGTCGTTCAGCTCATTCTTACGCGGTCCCTTCAGCCGCTCGCCGTCGTACAGCGAGAGCACCGAGCTGTTGATGCGGGCGTTGATCGTGCCCTTGTCCAGCCTGGGGTTGCGATTGAGGCCGTGGCGCGGGTTGCCCATGATGTGGATGGGGCGGCCTTCGCGCGTCTTCACCAGGATGCTGGCGTAGTCCTGACCGTCGTAGTAGGTGCTGGCGTACCAGGTGGGCACGCCGGGCACGATCTCCTCGGGCTTGTTGACGTAGGGGATGCTCTTGATCACCGGCGTCTCGCAGGCCGCGAGGCTGGCGGCGCCCAGGCCGAAGCCCAGGAACTTGAGGAAATCGCGGCGGCCCGTGGTGGCTCCCGTCAGACCCTTGTCCGCCAGCATCTCATCGATGGGCAGCGGGGCCTGGAACTCGTTGTCCCGGCCTTGGATCGCTTCGCTGGCCTGGTCCAGTTGGGCCAGGTCCTGCCAGTAACGCTTGGTGCTCGACATGCGGCGCGGCGGTGTTCTTAGTAGTGGCACTTGGCGCATTCCCAGCCGCCAAGCTCCTTCACGGTGATCTTCTCGTCCTCCAGGTACTCCTTCAGCTCGCGGTGGCCCAGCTTCTCGTTCTTCTCCAGGCGGGCCATCACCTCATCGTAGTAGCCGTTGCCGGCCATCTTCACCTCCTTCTCATTGTGGCACTGGATGCACCAGCCCATCGTCAGGGGGGCCCACTGTTCGGCCACGTCCATCTTCTCGTCGATGGGACCATGGCACTCCTGGCACTCCAGCTTTCCCACCGCCACGTGCTGCGCGTGGTTGAAGTAGGCGTGGTCGGGCAGGTTGTGCACCTTCACCCACTCGATGGGCTTCGGTGTGCCGGTGTAGGCCTTGCCGTCCCACCCGGTGGCGTCATGGATCTTCTTGATCTCCGCGGTGCTCCACGGATTGCGCTGCGACTCGCCCACGGCCTGGTGGCAGTTCATGCACACGTTGGCGCTGGGGATGCCGGCGTGCTTGCTCTTCTCGGCGCTGTTGTGGCAGTATACGCAGTTGATGGCCAGGTTGCCCTTGTCGGCCTTGCCCGCATGCAGGGTGTGGTCGAAGCGGATGGGCTGCTCGGGCTTGTAGTGCTCCACCGTGTCGCCGCCGTACACCCCGATGGTGAGGGCCCAATCCCAGGCCGACACGATGCCCCAGGTGAGCAGCAGCAGGCCGAGCACCGAGGCGAAGGTCTTGTTGTGCCACGCCCAGTCCTTGAACGACCGCCAGGCCGAACGGTCGGGCACGGGACCCTGGCCTTCCGTCTCGCGCACGGCATTGGTGAGGCTCTTGCGCACCCCGCCGAGGCTCAGCGCCACGACCAGCAGCAGCAGGCCGATCACCAGCATCCAGGGCCAGAAGGCCACATCCTGCGGTTCGCCGGCAGGAACGGGTTCCTTGCCCGGAGGCGGTGCGGGAGGGGCGTAGTTGTCGGCGTAGTACAGCACCGCGTCGATCTCCTCGTTGGTGAGCGCCATGGGGGTCATGACGCTCTTGTTCCACTTGGTGAAGAGCTCGTTGGCGTAAGCGTTGCCGCTCTTGATGACGTCGGTGCTGTTGCGCACCCAGGCGTAGATGTCGCCCTTGCCCTCCCAGCGGGCGCGCGCATCCTTCAGCGCCGGGCCGGTCATGTCCTTGTCCGGCTTGTGGCAGCTGGCGCAATTGCCTTTGAAGACCTTTTCCCCGGTGGCGTACAACGCAGCGTCCGCCGGCTGGGCCATCACGGGCGCAGCAGCAAGCGAGAGAGCAAGGACGAACAGTGCGTGGAACAGCCCGGGCGATCGGAAGGAGAACCTTGATGGACGCGGCATTCCGGACGTTTTAGGAAGGGGACCCCCCTTTTTGGACCGGCGCAAAAATAAACGGCGGAGCGTACGCGGGGCAGGTGGTTGATGGGGAACCCTGAGGTGTGCTGTTATTTAGGATCGTTCTAAACATGGTCCCGCCGCTGCCGGCGCCGATACCTTCGCCGTGCGATGAGCTTCCGTCACCTGCTTCCCTTTGTGCTCCTGTCATGCATCGGCCCGGTCGCTGGTCAATCGACCGCCGATAGCAGTTCGGTGCGCTGGTTCGGTGATGCACGCGCCCTGGAGTTCATGGCCACCTACCCGACGATGGACCGTGTGATCGAGGGCTACCGGGTGCAGATCCACCTGGGCAGCAAGACCGATGCGGTGAAGGTGCGGCAGACCTTCCTGCAACGCCATCCGGAGGTGCCCGCCTACCTGAGCTACCTGGCCCCCAACTTCCGCATCCGGGTGGGCGACCTGCGCGACCGGGTGGAGGCGGAGCGGCTGCGGCAGGAGCTGCGTTCAGAGTTCCCCGGCTGTTATGTGGTGCAGGACCAGATCGAGCCCCCTGCGCTCCCCAAGGCCGAGCTGCCTTCGGCGCCGTAGGCCGCGGTTCGGACCGGATCACTACCTTGGGCACCCCTATCGGGACCGTTGCAACGGTGGCGGACCCCGTGCGTCGTGCGCGGGCCCAAGTCCCTTGCGCCCTTCCCGAACGGACCTGTCCGCATGCGGAACGCAGTGCTCGCCCTCAGGATCATGCTCCCGGCCATCACGGCCGTGCTGTGCGTTCCCTCCTCTGCCCAATACTTCCGCACCACCGACTATTGGAAGACCCACCGCAACGAGGTCACCATCGGTCTGGGGGCCTCCAACTTCCTCGGCGAGCTGGGCGGGCGTGACCAGATCGGCAGCTCCTTCATCTGGGACCTGGAGGTGAGCCAGACACGGCCCGCCTTCAGCCTGGGCTGGCGCTACTACCTGCGTGAACGCCTCAGCCTGCGCACCCAGCTCGGCTACGGCGTAATGGCCGGCAACGACAACCTCACCGAGGAGCCCGCGCGGAAACGGCGCAACCTGTCCTTCCGCTCGGACCTCTATGAACTGGCGCTGATGCTGGAGGTGCACCCCTTTCTGGAGGAGCTGGGCCACCTGTACGACATCCGGGGCGTGAAGGGACAGAAATCCTCGCGCATCGGCCTCTACCTCTTCGGTGGTGTGGGCGGCTTCTACTTCAACCCGAAGGCCAAGTTCAACAACGCCTGGGTCGAACTGAAGCCCCTGCGCACCGAAGGCCAGGGCTTGGAGGGCGGGCCGGACGAGTACAGCAACTTCAGCCTGTGCATCCCCATGGGCATCGGCATCCGCAAGCAGCTCAGCAAGGTGCTCAGCGTGGGCCTGGAGATGCAGTACACCAAGACGTTCACGGACTACATCGACGACGTGAGCGGCAACTACTACGACAATGATCTGATCGCCGACGCCAACGGTGGCATCGGTTCGGAGTCCGGCGAGCTTGCGGCCTTCCTCGCCGATCCGCAGCCCGAGGCGCTCCGCTACAGCGAAGGCGAACAGCGCGGCGATCCCGACGACCTGGACGCCTACCTCTTCCTGCGGGCGCAGGTGCACTACAAGCTGTACAAGTACAAGACGCGCAGCAAGAAGTACCGCACGCGCCTGCGCCGCCAGAAGATCGTGTTCTAGGCCCGGTCCGGCCCGACAGCCAGGATGCGGCGCGCTCCCCTGCTGCTCCCTGTCCGCGGCGAACGCCGTGTTCCGCACGACGCATCATCATCGACCGTCAGAGCCATGGTAGGGCGTGCGGTCGGGAGCTTCACATCGGAGCGTGGAAACCCATCGGATACTGGCTGCGCCGCGGTCGCACCTCCCACAAACGTTATCATGGTCGGCACATCGTGGCGGCGGTCGATCGTCGGTGCCCCGGATCAACGACCCGGTTCCCGGCAGGGTATGGGGTTCAGCCGCTCCAGCCGTTCTTGCGCGGAAGTCAGGATCTGGAACTGTGGTAAGGCGGTCGGAACCTGCGGACGGTTTCCGAACACATGTATGGCCATACATACTTCCTGTGCCTGTGCTGTAAGGGTTCCGGGTCCGACGCAAGCCGCGCGCAATGTCGACCACGATGCTGGTCAGGGGGCCTCCGGCCTTGCCACATCCATCTAGCCGTGATCCCGACCAAGCGCGGTTGGCAGAAAATATAATACGCTCAAAAACAAGGGAATAGAGGGGTCCTGGCCGTCAACGGCCTTCGGCTGAAGTATGTATGGCCATACATACTTCCCGCCCCCAAGCGTCGCGGAGACCCCGGCCGTCGATGACCGCCATCGCCCGTGATCGCGTCACCGCTTGAACGACGCGGGGCCGCCCGATGGGCGGCCCCGCGTCCGGCGGTGCATCGCACCGGTCAGTCGTTCAGCGTCTGCTTCACCTCCACCAGCTCGAAGGCCTCGATGTGGTCGCCCACCTTGATGTCGTTGAACTTCTCGACGTTGAGGCCGCACTCGTAGCCATGGGTCACCTCCTTCACGTCGTCCTTGAAGCGCTTCAGGGTGCCGAGGTCGCCGGTGTACACCACGATGCCGTCGCGGATCACACGCACCTTGTTGGTGCGCTTGATCTTGCCGTCGAGCACGAAGCAGCCGGCCACGGTGCCCACCTTGCTGATCTTGAAGGTCTCGCGCACCTCGGCGGTGCCCACCACCTTCTCCACCTCCTTGGGGGCCAGCATGCCCTCCATGGCCTGCTTGATCTCCTCGATGGCGTCGTAGATGATGGAGTACATCCGGATGTCGATCTCCTCGGTCTCGGCCAGCTTGCGCGCGCCGGGGGTGGGTCGCACCTGGAAGCCGATGATGATCGCGTCGGACGCGGTGGCCAGCAGCACGTCGCTCTCGGCGATCGGGCCCACGGCCTTGTGGATCACGTTCACCTTGATCTTCTCGGTGCTGAGCTTCAGCAGCGAATCGGTGAGCGCCTCCACGGAGCCGTCCACGTCGCCCTTCACGATGATGTTCAGTTCCTTGAAGTCGCCGATGGCGAGGCGGCGGCCGATCTCGTCCAGCGTGATGTGCTTGTGGGTGCGGATGCCCTGTTCGCGCTGCAGCTGCTGGCGGCGCGTGGCTATCTGCCGGGCCTCGCGCTCATCCTCGAGAACGTAGAAATGGTCTCCGGCGTTGGGCGCACCATCAAGGCCCAGGATCGACACCGGCGTGGAGGGCCCCGCGTCGTTGACGGCCTGCCCGCGCTCGTTGAACATGTTGCGCACGCGACCGCTGAACTGGCCGGCCAGCAGCACATCGCCCCTGCGCAGGGTGCCGCCCTCCACCAGGATGGTGGTCACGTAACCACGGCCCTGTTCCAGCGTGCTCTCGATCACCACGCCCATGGCGCGCTTGGCCGGGTCGGCCTTCAGGTCGAGCATCTCGGCTTCCAGCAGCACCTTGTCCAGCAGGCTTTCGATGCCGAGGCCCTTCTTGGCGCTGATCTCCTGGCTCTGGAACTTGCCGCCCCACTCCTCCACCAGGATGTTCATCTGGCTGAGCTCCTCGCGGATCTTGTCGGGGTTGGCCCCCTCCTTGTCGATCTTGTTCAAGGCGAAGACCATCGGCACGCCGGCGGCCTGTGCGTGGTTGATCGCCTCGCGCGTCTGTGGCATCACGCTGTCGTCCGCGGAGATCACGATGATGGCGATGTCCGTCACCTGGGCGCCACGGGCACGCATGGCCGTGAACGCCTCGTGGCCCGGGGTGTCCAGGAAGGTGATGTGCTTGCCGTTCTTGAGCTGCACACTGTACGCACCGATGTGCTGCGTGATGCTACCGGCCTCACCGGCCACCACGTTGGCGTTGCGCACATAGTCCAGCAGCGAGGTCTTGCCATGGTCCACGTGACCCATGACGGTGACGATGGGCGGGCGCGGCACCATGCGGCGCTCGTCGTCGGCTTCCATGGGGATGTTCTCCTGCACCTCGGCACCCACGAACTCCACCTTGAACCCGTATTCATCGGCGATCACCGAGAGGGTCTCGGCATCGAGGCGTTGGTTGATGCTCACCATCAGGCCCAGGCTGAAACAGGCCTTGATGATGTCGGTGACGGGCACGCCCATCATGGAGGCCAGTTCGCTGGCGGTGACGAACTCGGTGACCTTGAGGGTCTTGCCGGCCAGCTCGCGGGCGGCCTGCTCCTCCTCGAAGCGTTGGAAGCGCTCGGCGCGTTTGTCGCGACGGATCTTGGCCCCCTTGCTCTTGCCACCGGTCAGGCGCGCGAGGGTCTCGCTCACCTTCTTCTTCACCGCGTTCTCATCGAGTTCGCCGGGGCGGCCACCGGGGCGGCTGGCGGCGTCGCGCTGCTCCTGCTGCACGGCACGGTCCACGTTCACGGGACCGGGTTTCACGATGCGCTTGCGCCGTCCGCGCTCTCCGCCCTGGTCGCCGCGATCGGCCGGTTTGCGCTCCCGCTCCACGGGCAGCTCGATCTTGCCCACGGTCTTCGGACCCGTGAGCTTTTCGGCGCGTGCCCGGATGAGCTGCGGTTCGGCAGGGGTGGGCGGCGGCGGGGCCGCAGGCGCGGCAGGGGCGGACGGTGCCGCGGCGACGGGGGCCACTGGCGCCGGGGGCGCTTCCACCGGGGTGGCGGGCGCAGCGGGGGCCTTCTTGCGCGGTGCGAGGTCGATCTTGTCGAGGACCTTCACGGCGGGCTTCTCCACCTTGGCCTTGATGGTCTCGGTGGCCGGCTTGACCTCCGGTGCGGCCACCGGCTCGGTGGCCACAGGTGCCGGGGCGGCCGCGGGTTCCTCAGCCACCGGACGGGCCGAGGGCTTTTCCGGCACCAGGCTGATCGTTTCCCGCTCCTGGCGCAGCTGCACGGTGGCCTTGCTCTGCTCCTTGATGGCCTTGTCCGAACCGAATTCGGCCAGCAACAGCTCATAGAGGTCCCCGGCGATCTTCGTGTTCGGGTTGCTCTCCACCTTGTGGCCCTTCTTCTCCAGGAACTCCACCACGGTGTGGAGCCCGAGGTTGAACTCGCGGGCCACCTTGCTTAATCGCACGCCCTTGTCCGCTGCTTCGCTCATTCAGTTCGCGTTGTCCGTTCGCCGTTCTCCGTGCGGTCCCCGGCTCAGCCCTCCAGCTCGGCCTTCAGGATCCGCACCACTTCATTGATCGTCTCCTCCTCCAGGTCGGTGCGCTTCACCAGCTCCTCCACCGGGATGTCCAGCACACTGCGCGCCGTGTCGCAACCGATCGACTTCAGTTCGTCGATGATCCAGTGCTCGATCTCGTCGGCGAACTCCTCCAGGTCCACATCGTCGGTCACCTCGTCGGTCTCGCGGTACACATCGATCTCGTAGCCGGTGAGGCGGCTGGCGAGCTTGATGTTGTGTCCGCCCTTGCCGATGGCCAGGGCCACCTGATCGGGTTTCATGTACACCTCGGCGCGCTTGTGCTCCACGTTGAGCTTGATGTTGCCGATCTTGGCCGGGCTCAGCGCCCGTTGGATCAGCAGCTGCTCGTTGCCGGTGAAGTTGATCACGTCGATGTTCTCGTTGCGCAGCTCGCGCACGATGCCGTGGATGCGGCTGCCCTTCATGCCCACGCAGGCGCCCACCGGATCGATGCGGTCGTCGTAGCTCTCCACGGCCACCTTGGCGCGCTCGCCCGGCTCGCGCACGATGCGCTTGATGGTGATGAGGCCATCGGCCACCTCGGGCACCTCCTGCTCGAACAGCTTGGCCAGGAACTCCGGCGCGGTGCGGCTCAGGATCACCACCGGGGTGTTGTTGCGCATCTCCACCTTCCACACCACCGCCCGCACGCTGTCGCCCTTCTTGAAGAAGTCGCTCTTGATCTGCTGGTCCTTGGGCAGGATCAGCTCGTTGCCCTCGTCGTCAAGGATCAGCGTCTCGCGCTTCCACACCTGGTACACCTCGCCGGTCATGATCTCGCCCACCCGCTCCTTGTACTTGTTGTACAGGTGATCCTTCTCCAGCTCAAGGATGCGGCTCTGCAGGTTCTGCTTCAGGCTGAGGATGTTGCGGCGGCCGAAGTCGGCGATCTTCACCTCCTGGCTCACCTCCTCGCCCACCTCGAAGTCCGGCTCGATCTTGCGGGCCTCGGTGAGCTCGATCTCCAGGTTGTCGTCCTCGCTCATGCCGTCCTCCACGATGATGCGGTTGAGCCAGATCTCCAGGTCGCCCTTGTCGGGGTTGATGATGATGTCCACGTTGGCCTCCTCGCCGAAACGTTTCTTCACCACCCCACGGAACACGTCCTCCAGAATGCCCATCATGGTCACCCGGTCGATGTTCTTGATGTCCTTGAATTCCCCGAAGGATTCGATGAGGTTCACGGTGCTCATGGCACGGTCATTTGAACTTTAGGCTGGCTTGTGTGGATCGGATGTCGGCGAAAGGCAGTGCAAGCACGTCGTCGTCCAGCTTGTCGGGCCTGCCCTTCACCTTGCTCGGGATCAGCGGTCGCAGGCTCATGGTGGCGGCGTCCATCGCCTCCAATCGCCCCTCCAGGGCGCGGCCGTCGGCGAGCTTCACCACCACCAGGCGGCCGGTGTGCTTGGCGTACTGGGCGGGCACCTTGAAGGGGCGGCCCATGCCCGGGCTGCCCACCTGCAGCTCCAGGTCGAGCCCCTGGGCGTCCAGGTCGGCGCGCAGGGCGCGGTTCAGCGCCACCAGTTGCTCCAGGGTGATGGCCTGGGGGTCGTCGACCTCCACCACCACCTTGTCGCCGGGGCGCACCTCCACGTCCACCAGGAAATGACCGGTGCCCGCCAGATGGCGTTCCACCATTTCCCGCATGTGCCCTTCAGTGATCATCGTGCCTGACCGCCGGGGAACAAAAAAGAGGGGCGGTCCCCTCTTCCTCGCTCAACCGACTGACGGGGCAAATGTACGCATCAGCGGCGAACGGCCAAGTGGGGGTCAGTCGAAGGCCTGCATGTCGCACAACCGGCGATAATGCCCGCCCGCGGCGTGCAGGTCGGCATGCGTGCCGCGCTCCACGATGGCGCCGTCCACCACCACGCAGATCTCGTCGCAGTGCTGGATGGTGCTGAGGCGGTGTGCGATCACCAGGCTGGTGCGCCCCTCCATCATCCGGAAGAGCGCATCCTGCACCAGCCGCTCGCTCTCGGTGTCCAGGGCGCTGGTGGCCTCGTCGAGGATGAGGATCGGGGGGTTCTTCAGCACCGCCCGGGCGATGGCCAGGCGCTGCTTCTGGCCCCCGCTGAGCCGGTTGCCCATGTCGCCGATGCCGGTCTGGTAGCCCTGGTCGAGCCGCATGATGAAGTCGTGGGCGTTGGCGATGCGCGCCGCCCGCTCGATGTCGGCCGTGGCCACCCCCGGCTGCCCGAAGGCGATGTTGTTCGCCACCGTGTCGTTGAACAGGATGCTGTCCTGGGTCACGATCCCCATCAGCGCCCGCAGGTCCCTGAGCTTCAGGTCGCGCACATCCTGGCCGTCGATCAGCACGCGCCCGCCGGTGACGTCGTAGAAACGGGGCAGCAGGCCGGCAAGCGTGCTCTTGCCCCCGCCGCTGGTGCCCACCAGCGCCACGCTGCGCCCCTTGGGCAGCACCAGGTCCACCGTCCGCAGCACGGGCCGCTCGTCGTAGGCGAAGCGCACGCCCTCGAACACCACCCGGTCGGTGAAGGCGGCGATGGGCCTGGCATCGGGGCGCTCCTTCACGCTGTTCTCCACGGCCAGCAGCTCGAAGATGCGTTCGGCGCTGGCCCCGCCCTTGCGGATCCAGTAGTAGCCCGTGGTGAAGCTCTTGGCCGGCGCCAGCAACTGGCTGAACAGGATGATGTAGCCGATGAAGGCGCCACCGCTCAGGCTGGGATCCTGCCCGATCACCAGGCTCCCGCCCAGGTACACCAGCGTCACCATCACCAGCGCGCCCAGGAACTCGCTGAGGGGCGAGGCCATGTCGCGCCGGCGCAGGGTGAACACGTTCAGCTTGTTGAGCATCTCGTTCTCGCGCCGGAACCTCCGCCGCATCTGCTCCTCTCCATTGAAGGCCTTCACCACCCGCATGCCGGTGAGGGTCTCCTCCACGGTGCTCAACAGGTCGGCGGCCTTCTGCTGCGCCCGCAGGCCCTCCCTGCGCAGGCTCTTGCCGATCCGGCCGATCAGCAGCCCGCTCAACGGCAGCAGCAGCAGCGCGATGAGCGTGAGCTTCCAGGAGATGCCGATCATGAGCGCCAGCGACAGCACGATGGTGATGGGCTCGCGGAACACCATCTCGATGTAGTTCATGATGCTGAACTCCACCTCCTGCACGTCCTGCGTGATGCGCGCGATCGTGTGGCCCTTGCGCTCGCCGGTATGGAAGCGCATGGGCAGGTCCAGGATCTTGTCGTACACCTCGTTGCGCAGGTCGCGCACCGCCCGGTTGCGCAGGATACCGATGGCCCAGAGGGCGAAATAGCGGAACAGGTTCTTCAGCAGGAAGCACAGGGCCACCACCACGCAGATGAAGACCAGCCCACCCATCTGCCCGTGCTCCTGGATGTAGGCCGCCATCCGCCAGTTGAAGAGCTCGGGCAGCCGCTTGAGGCCCTCCAGGCTGAGGTCCACCGCGGGCCGTGCGCTGGGCGGAGGCGCCTGCCCGAAGAGCAGGTTGAGGAAGGGGATGAAGACCAGCAGCGAGGCCAGGTGGAACACGGTGCTCGCCAGGTTGAACACCACGTTGAGCACCGCGTAGCCCCGGTAAGGCCGCGCATAGCGCAGGACGCGGAAGAAGTTGCGCATGCCTGGATCCCTGCTTCCACAGGGCGGGGCCAAAGGTAGCCGCCCACGCCGCGGCGACCGGGTATCTTCGCCGCCGATGGACAGCATCCGACAGAACAAGGTGAACAGCCTGTTGCAGGAGGAGCTCGCCGCGGTGTTCCAGACCGAGGGGCGACGCCTGCTGCCCGGCAGCCTCATCACCGTCAGCGCCGTGCGCGTGAGCCCCGACCTCGGCGTGGCCAAGGCCTACCTCAGCCTCTTCCCCGTGAAGGACAAACAGGCCGCCCTCGACCGCATCCGCGACGACGCCCATCATCTGCGGGGGCTCTTGGGCCGACGCATCGGCCGGCAGATGCGCGTGGTGCCCGAACTGCTCTTCTACGTGGACGATTCGCTCGACCGGGCCGAGGAGATCGACAAGCTGCTGAAGAAGTAGGATATGGAAATGTGCAAATGCGGAAATGTGAGAAGGTGGTAATGTGGAGTCATTTCGAACTGGATCGCAGCCACGCATGACGAACGCCACATTCGCCACATTACCACATTGGTAATTCCAGAAGGGTAATGCAATACGACCCCGTCAAGCGCCAGCTCGGCTCCGTCTTCAACCGCTCGCCCTTCCTGCGCCGGCTGTTCTACCGCCTGCTGGACCTGCTGCTGCTGCGCGCCTGGCATGTGCACCGGGAGCTGAGGGGCTGGGGGCGGGGCGCGGGCGACAAGGCGCTGCACCTGTACGACGCCGGCGCCGGATACGGCCAATACAGCTACTGGCTCAGCGGGCGCCTGCCGAAGGCGCGGATCACCGCCATCGATGTGAAGGAGGAGCAGGTGGCCGACTGCAACGCCTTCTTCCGGGCCATCGGCCGCCCGCAGGTGAGCTTCCAGGTGGGCGATGTCACGCGTTTCCAGCAGCCCGACAGCTTCGACCTCGTGGTGTGCGTGGACGTGATGGAGCACATCCTGGAGGACGAGGCGGCCCTGCGGTGCTACAGCAGCTCGCTGAAACCCGGCGGCATGCTCATCATCAGCACCCCGAGCGACCAGGGCGGCAGCGATGTGCACGACGAGGGCGAAGGCTCCTTCATCGAGGAGCACGTGCGCGACGGCTACAACATCGACGACCTGAAGGCGAAATGCCTGCGCAACGGCTTCAGCCGGGTGGAGGCGCGCTACAGCTACGGCACCCCGGGCAAGATCAGCTGGAAGCTGAGCATGAAATGGCCGTTGTCGATGCTCAACACCAGCAAGCTCTTCTTCCTCATCCTGCCGGCCTACTACCTCATCACCTATCCGATCGCCTACGTGCTCAACTGGCTCGACGTGTCGATGAGACACCCCACCGGCACGGGGTTGATCGTGAAGGCGTGGAAGTAGTGGAACTATGAAACAACCTTTGCTTCTCGTCCTGCTCACTTTGTGCCTCACATGCTGCAACGAGGAAAAGGCGTCCACGACCACGGCGGAGAATGTGACCGTCTCGACCGAGACCCGGGCAACATGCCCGCTTGATCCATCCCTTGTTGAGGTGCTTCCCTACGAGGAGTGGCTCGGCCTTCGGGATTATGTTGCGGACACACTTCGACCAATAGTCCGGACGGACCTAGAGGCTACAGAGTGCATCCTCATTGAGGTTGCTAAAGGCAATTCACATGAGGAGTTAAGCCGAGGATTAGACCGCTACATACGGCAGTATTGCGCGATGACCGATAGTGCAGGACATCGACTCATCTATCTGAATGCGCTGTGCTTCAGCGGTGAGCAGCCGACCAAGATGTTCGGTGGATGGCAGATCATCGCAGATGGCGGGGATTGCTACTTCCAAGCACTGTTCAATCTCACGACCGGAACGATCGTGTTCTTCTCAGTGAACGGTGAAGCGTAGGTGCCCATGAACCTCCCCCTCCTCTTCGCCCGGCGCTACCTGCTGGCGTCCCGCAAGGCGGCCGGGCGGCGCACCAACGCCATCAACCTGATCACCTGGATCAGCATCGTGGTGGTGGCCGTGGTCACCGGGGCCATGGTGGTGGTGCTCAGCACGCTGAACGGCATCAACCAGCTGGTGGATTCCATCTACAGCCCCTTCGACCAGGACCTCACCATCACACCGGCCCGCGGCAAGACGCTGTGGCGCGACAGCCTGGACGTGGAAGCGCTGCGCACGGCCGCCAGGGCCGAACGGGCCAGCTGGGTGATCGAGGAGAACGTGCTGCTGCAATGCAACGGCCAGCAGGCGGTGGCCACCCTGAAGGCGGTGGAGCCGCAGTACCTGGCCATGAGCGGCATGGAACGCCACCTGTTCAGCGGCGAACCCCTGCTGGAGGGCGTGCAGGGGCCCACCGCCCTGCTGGGGCTGGGCCTCAAGATGGACCTCGGCGTGCCCCTGGACGACGGCATCCTGACGCCCCTCCGCATCAGCGCTCCGGTGCGCGGCCGCAAGCTGAGCACCTACCAGCGGCGCGCCTTCGAACAGGCGGACGTGGCGGTGAGCGGCACCTTCAGCATCAACATGGAGTTCGACACCCGCTACGTGCTGCTGCCGCTGGAGATGGGTGCTAACCTCCTGCACTACGAGCGCGAAGCCAGCGCGGTGGAACTGCAGCTGCCCGAAGGGGCCGATGCCGACCGCGCCGCCACGATCCTCAGCAGCGCCCTGGGCGACCGCTACAGCGTGCGCACGCGGCACCAGAAGAACGCCCTGATGTACAGCACCAACGCCAGCGAGAAGTGGTTCACCTTCGTGGTGCTGAGCTTCATCGGCCTCATCGGCGCCTTCAACATCATCGCCTCGCTGACGATGATGATGATCGACAAGCAGGGCGACATGCGCACGCTGATGGCGCTGGGGGCCGATGAGCGGCTGGTGCGGCGCGTGTTCCTGATCGAAGGCCTGCTGATCGTGGGCGTGGGCGCCGTGGCCGGTCTCGCCCTGGGGCTGGGGCTCTGCTGGGCCCAGCAACGCTTCGGGCTGCTCACCCTCAGCGGCTCGGTGGTGGACAGCTACCCCGTGCAGGTGCTGCCCGGCGATCTGCTGCTGGTGATCGGCGTCGTGGCCGTGATCGGGCTGCTGACGACCTGGCTGCCGCTGCGCGCGCTGAGCCGGCGGTTCCTTCACGCCGCCACGGAACGCTGAACGGCCTCGAGCGCCTGCATCACCACCCCACAACGCGCCCTCTGCCGATCACCTGCGACTGCGCATCCAGGAAGTGGTAGATGCCCACGCCTTGTTGCGCGATGACGATCACATCGCCATCGCGCACCGACCGCTCTTGGAGCTGCCGTCCCGATGCATCGAAGAGCGTGAACTGTACCGACCCCTTTGCGGCAGGTAGCTGTGCCTGATAGGCACCATCACCGAGCGGCACCAAGCCCGCATCCTGTTCTGCGGTCGCTTCGGACACCGCCAGCAAGCTCTCGCAGGACCAAGCCTGGATGCGCTTGTAGCTGACCACATCATCGGTGTAACAGCGCAGATCACGGCCTTCATCACCATCCAACGCGGCATTGCAGGCCTCGTGTGGTACGAAGTATCCGGTGGTGTAGCCCATGCGTTCGATCACCGTGTCGGCTTGGACGAACCACTCGGCGCCATCCAAGATGTAGTGCCGCTCAACGGCCAGCCAACGCAGGGGCACCTCATCCACTTCGATGGTGCCGGTATCCAGCACCTGCACAAAGCTGGCCGTGTCGCAGACGTGCCAGTTGTTCGGCAAAGCCATGGTCCATTGATCCCCCGGCACGGCGTTCATATCGTACAGCAGGGTGAATGCGTTGCGCCCAGCCTCCCAAATGCGCACCAGGCCGCCGTTCTCGTGAACAATGAACGGGCTTCGCGGGGTAACGTCCACGGCATGCGGTGGCGATAGGGACGCAGCCATGGTCACGCGGCGCAGTACACGCGCCTGCTCGCCTCCCAGGATCGTATCGCCATCTGCAACCATACGAGTGTAGCCGACAGTGGCACCCACGGGCGAGAACTCATGCTGCCAGGTGGCACCCTCGGGGAACCAGCTTTGGGCAACCCCAGGCAAAGCCTCCAGCAAAGTGATCAACAGCACCAGGATGCGCATGTCTTGAAGTATTGAATCCGATCGTGGCTGTGCCCACCACGACCACCAGTGGAAGTTGAAGATAAGACAGGACAAGGACCGTTCACGCTGCTCGGGCCAAAAGGCACTTACGCCACCTCGGCCGCAGCGTACATGACCTTCACCTCATCCAGGATCGCCTCGATGTTCGCCGGTTCGCGCTCGGTGCACAAGCGCAGCCGCACCTCCTTCACATTGGGCAATCCCTTGAGGTAGTTGCCATAGTGGCGGCGCATCTCCACCACGCCCTCCCACGGACCCTTCCACGCGATGGAGGTGAGCAGGTGCTGGCGGGCGGCCTCCACGCGATCGGCCACGGTGGGCGGTGGGCGGTGCGTACCCGTGGCCATGTAGTGCTTGATCTCGTTGAAGATCCACGGATGGCCGATGCTCGCGCGACCGATCATCACACCGTCCACGCCGTAACGGGCGCGGTTCTCCACCGCCTGCTCGGGCGAATCCACATCGCCGTTGCCGAAGATGGGGATGTGCATGCGCGGGTTGTTCTTCACCTCGCCGATCAGCGTCCAATCGGCCGGGCCTTTGTAGAGCTGGGCGCGCGTGCGGCCATGGATGCTCAAGGCCTGGATGCCCACGTCCTGCAGGCGCTCGGCCACTTCAATGATGTTCCGGGTCCTGTCATCCCAGCCCAGGCGCGTCTTCACCGTCACGGGCAGCTTCACGGCCTTCACCACCTTCTCGGTGAGGCGCACCATCTTGTCCACGTCGAGCAGCAGGCAGGCGCCGGCGCCCTTGCTCACCACCTTGTGCACGGGGCAGCCGTAGTTGATGTCGATGAGGTCGGGACCGGCCGCCTCGGCGATGCGTGCGGCCTCCTCCATGGCGTCCTCGCTGCCGCCGAAGAGCTGGATGCCGATCGGGCGCTCGGCCTCGAAGATGTCGAGCTTCTTCAGCCCCTTGGCGGCCTTGCGGATGAGGCCCTCGCTGCTGATGAACTCGGTGTACATCAGGTCGGCCCCGTGCTGCTTGCACAGCGCGCGGAAGGGCGGGTCGCTGACGTCCTCCATGGGGGCCAGCAACAACGGGAACTCCGGCAGCTCGATGGGACCGATGCGGGGCATGATGGGAAGGCCGGCAAAGGTACGGGAGGGGGAGGGGGGCCATTATGAAGAAGCCGCCCTTTCGGGCGGCTCTCCACTTGGCGGAGAGAGAGGGATGGCTGCGCATCCCGTCAGGGGGAGGCCTCAAGCCGCGCCCGCTGCGCGGGCTGGTGTTCGTCCCGGCCAGCTCGGCCGAGCAAGCTCGCTTCACCGTCCGGAACGAACACGCCCCGCTGTCGCGGGGCGGCTTGGCGGAGAGAGAGGGATTCGAACCCCCGATACCCTGTTAAGGTATACGCACTTTCCAGGCGCGCGCCTTCAACCACTCGGCCATCTCTCCAAAAAGGGCCACGAAGGTACGAAAGGCGCTCTTCCTTAACCCGCGCTCACCTCCCCGCACAGCGGCCGCTGGAAGCGCTCGCGCACCAGGTCGTCGCTGAGGCCCTGGCCCAGCAGGAACATGAGCTTGGTGACGGCGGCCTCCACCGTCATGTCGTAGGCGCTGAGCATGCCCATGTCCACGAAGGCGCGGCTGGTCTGGTAGCGGCCCTGCTCCACCCGTCCGCCGACGCACTGTGTGGCGTTCACCAGCAGTACACCACGCTCCGTGGCATCGCGCAGGGCATCGAGGAAGGCCTCGTCGGTGGGGCCGTTGCCGCTGCCGAAGGTGGTGAGCACCACGGCGCGCAGGTCGGGCGTGGCCAGCGCGTGCCGCACCCAGTCGGGACGGATGCCTGGGAAGAGCCGCAGCACGCCTACGCGGTCGTCCACGCCGGTGTGCACGGTGAGCGGTCCGGCGCGCAGGGGCAGCACGGCGTTGCGCTCGTAGCGCAGGTGCACGCCGGCCTCGGCCAGACGCGGGTAGTTGGGGCTGCGGAAGGCCTCGAAGCGCTCGGCATGCACCTTCACCGTGCGGTTGCCGCGGTAGAGGCTGTACTCGAAGTACACCGCCACCTCGGGCACGATGGGCCGGCCGTTCTCGGCGGCCGCGGCGATCTCGATGGCGGTGATCAGGTTCTCCTTCGCGTCGGTGCGGATGGTGCCGATGGGCAGCTGCGATCCGGTGAGCACCACGGGCTTGCCCAGCCCCTCAAGCAGGAAGCTGAGCGCACTGGCCGTATAGGCCATGGTGTCGCTGCCGTGCAGCACCACGAAGCCGTCGTAGCTGTCGTAGTGCGTACCGATGATCGTCGCCACGCGCACCCAGTCAGCCGGGCGCATGTCGCTGCTGTCGATGGGCTTCTCGAAGGCCACGGAACCGAGCTTCACGCCCACGCGCTCCAACTCGGGCACCTGCTCCTCCAGATGCTCCAGGTCCATGGGGCGCAGGGCGCCGGTGCGCGGGTCGGCCCACATGCCGATGGTGCCGCCGGTGTAGAGGATGAGGACGGAACGCTGGCTCATCGGCCGAAGAGGTTCGTTGCGTTGGCGGTGGTGATGCGCGCGATCTCCTCCACGCTGCGGCCGGTGGCCTTGGCCAGTTCCGCCGCCACCAGCGGGATGTAGGCGCTCTCGTTGCGTTTGCCGCGGTGGGGCACGGGGGCGAGGTATGGTGCGTCGGTCTCCAGGACGCAGCGCTCCGGCCCCAGCTCGCTCATCACCTGGGCCAGGCCGCTCTTCGGGTAGGTGATCACGCCGCCGATGCCGAGCACGAAACCGTCCAGTGCGAGGATCCTCCGCCCCTCCTCCACCGTGCCGCCGAAACAATGGAACACGCCTCGCAAGTGCTCGTCCTTCTCCTCCTCCACGATGGCGATGGTCTCTTCAAAGCTGTTGCGGCAATGGATCACGATGGGCAGCCGCAGCTCCTTCGCCCAGCGGATGTGCTGGCGGAACACCTCCTGCTGCTGGCCAAGCCATGTCTTGTCCCAGTACAGGTCGATACCGATCTCGCCCACCGCGAAATAGCGGCCCGTGCGCAGCTCGCGCTCCATCACGGCCATCACCTCATCATTGTGTTCGCCCACGGAGCAGGGGTGCAGCCCCATCATGGGGAAGCAGCGACCGGGATGCGCCGCGGCAAGCGCGTTCATGCCGTCGATGCTGTCGCGATCGATGTTCGGCAGGTAAAGGCGCTCCACGCCGGCGGCCAGGGCGCGGGCGAGCATCTCCTCGCGATCGCCGTCGAACTGCCTGCCGTAGAGGTGGGCGTGGGTGTCGATGAACATCGGGGCGAAGTAAGGGCATCCCGCCTTGGCGGTACAGGTCGTGACCCGGTGGTCGTGGCCGGTGGACCAAGCGGGGATGCCCAAGACCCTACCTTTCGGACCCGCTCATGGGCGCATGAAGGTCCTGGTCCTCCGCTTCTCCTCCATCGGCGACATCGTGCTCACCAGCCCGGTGTTGCGCTGTGTGAAGCAGCAGGTGCCGGGCGCCGAGGTGCATGTGGCCACCAAGAGCGCCTTCGCCGACCTGCTGCGCTTCAACCCGCATGTGGACCAGGTGCACGAGCTCGGGGATGATCTCGAGGGGCTGATCCGGCAGCTGAAGGCCGAACGCTTCGACCGGGTGATCGACCTGCACCACAACCTGCGCACCGCACGGATCAAACGGGCCCTCGGCGTTCCGGCCCGCAGCTTCAACAAGCTGAACGTGGAGAAGTGGCTGCTGGTGAACCTGCGCATCGACCGACTGCCACGCGTGCATATCGTGGACCGGTACCTGGCCACCGCGGCCGACCTGGGCGTGAAGAACGACGGCTTGGGCCTTGAGCTGCACATCCCCACCGAGCGCCGCGTGGCGCTGGACATCCTGCCCGCCGGCCACCGCCACGGATACACCGCCCTGGCCATCGGCGCGGCGCACGCCACCAAGCGGCTGCCCCCGCACAAGCTCGTCGCGCTCGCGAAGGCCATTGAAGGACCCATCGTGCTCATCGGTTCCGAGGGGGACAGCGCGGTGGCCCGGGCCATCGGTGACGCCGTCGGCGCCCGGGTGTACGACGCCACCGGCCGCTTCGACCTGCTGGGCAGCGCCTCGCTGATCGGTTCCGCACACAGCGTGATCGCGCACGACAGCGGCGCCATGCACATCGCCTGCGCGCTGGGCAGGCCCGTGGTCAGTGTGTGGGGCAGCACCGTGCCCGCGTTCGGCATGGGGCCCTATCAACCGATCCTTCCGCAGCAGGCCCACGTGGTGGAAGTGCCGGGGCTCGGCTGCCGGCCGTGCAGCAAGCTGGGCTTCGGCCATTGCCCCAAGGGCCACTTCCACTGCATGGAGAAGCAGGACGTGCAGCGGATCGCGCAACTTGCCGCACCGTGAGCTGGGATATCTACATCCAGGACCTGCCGGAGGTGCGCTCGGCGAACGAGATCCCGGAGGACTTCCGCCCCCGGCCGATCGGTGATCGGGACCTGCTGGCCGATCGGATCCGCAAGGTCTTCCCGATGGCCGAGCCGCAGGACAGTGACTGGTTCTTCGTGAAGGCCCCGGACATGGACCTGAGCCTGCAGCTGCATCTGGAGGATGCCACGCAGGTGCGCTACATCCTGGTGCACGTGCACGGGGGGCCGCAGAGCGCGGCCGGGATCGCCGCCCTGCTGCGCGAGCTCGGCCTGCGCGCGCTGGACACCGCCACCGGCGACCTGTTCGACGCGGCCACGCTGGAGGACGGGCTCTGAGGGTGCGGCTCCGGACCTACTCGTGCTCGAAGAGCGCCTTCAGTTCGGTGGCCTCCCCCGGCTTCATCTTGCCGCTGAGGATGAGGCGCAGCTGCCGCCGGCGCAAGGCCCCATCGTACCGCTTGCGCTGCTCGTCGTTGCCCGGCACGGCCTCCGGAACGGCCGTGGGCTGGCCGGCCTGGTCCACCGCCACGAAGGTGTAGATGGCGCTGTTGCACTTGATCTTGGACCCGTTGATCTGGTCCTCGACCCACACATCGGCCCACACCTCCATGCTGGTGCCGAAGGCCCGGCTCACGTTGGCGCGGATCGTCACCAGGTCGCCCAGCTTGATCGGGCGGTCGAAGCTCACGTGGTTCACCGCCACGGTGACCACCACCCGCTTGCAGTGCCGGTGCGCGCTGATGGCACACGCGATGTCGAGCCACTGCAGCAGGCGCCCGCCGAACAGGTTGCCCAGCGTGTTGGTGTCGTTGGGCAGGACGAAGTGCGTGGTCTCCGCCAGGCTTTCGTCCACCGGCCTGCTGCCGAGCGCATTCATGGGCGGTCGTAGAAAAGGACGCGCCCGTCGTCCGTGCCGGTGACGAACTGCGCATCGGTGAACAGGCAGGGCGCCCGGTGGTGCTGGTCCTTGTTCTCGGGGAAGATCAGCTTCTGCACCACGTTGCCCGCCGCATCGCGGAACTCCACACCGCCTTTCTCCGCCGCCCGCGCCGTGATGTCGCCCGAACGCGCCTCCAGCTGCTGGTAGAAGCGGTCGAAGGTGCTGTTCTTCATGTCCAGGCCCATGGCCTTCACGGCGCGCGGGTCGGGGATCCAGGTGTGGCCCTGCAGCGTCTTGTCCACCTTGCCGCTCTTCACGTCCCACACCTCGCGCTTGCCGCTGTGGCCGATGAGCACCACGAACTCGCCGTTCGTGTTGAACGAGGCGTGGTACACCGCGGTGCTGCCGTCCTCCGCGTACGGGAAGGCCTGCACCCGCTTGCCGCTCTCGATGTCCCACAGTTCGGCGCCCTTGTCGGTGCCCACCAGGATGCGGTCGCCCTTGGGGGCCAGGGCCAGGCAGGTCACCTCGCACTTGGCCAGTTTGAGGGTGCGGGCCGCAGGCTCCTTCACCACCTGCGCGGTCACGGGAAGGGTGGCGGCCCACAGGACGGGGATCAAGAGGGTACGCATCAGGCGGGATCGATCAGGTGATGATGCTGCCGCAGCCAGTCCAGGGCCCTCTCCTTGTCCGGGAACATCTGGATGGGCCGCGTGGGCTTGTGGTGGCGCACGAACACGTTGGCGGCCAGCTGGTGGCTGAAGTCGCGCACGATGATGGCATCCGCGGCCACATAGACATTGCTTTCCGGACTGCTGGCGAAGGCGCGGGCCTCATTGGACATCGTGGTGCCCACGCCCACGCTCACCAGCAGCAGCACTTTGCGGCCTTTGCGCTCGGCCTCCAGGGCCTCGAACATGCGGTGCACCTCCTCCACCTGCACCGTCCGCCCATCGCGGAAATGCACATGCGCCACATCACCGTCGAGCAGGTCGATCGTGCAGGCTTCGAGCTCCAAGCGGGGCATGGTCCGGGGGCGGGGGCGGCAAATGTAGTGCGGTGCCCTGCGGCCCCGACACCGGTCAGTGCACGAGCAGCCAGGCGCCCTCGACGGCGCCCTGCTTCAGCTCCGATACGGCCTCCACCGCCGCCGAACGGTCGGAGTAGCTGGCCACCGCCACGCGGTACAGGCCTCGATGCACGTCGATCACACGCGCCTGGAACCCGCGCCGGGCCATGTCCGCGATGTAGCGGCCCGCATTGCCCTCGATGCTGAAGCAGCCCCCGATCACATGGTAGCGCGCCTCCGGCACCACGGGCACGGCCACATGCGTGGAATCGACCGCCGCCACCGGACCCTCGCCGAGGTGCACCGGTACGGGGTCATGGCCTTCGCCCAACAGGGGCAGGGACAGCACACCGGTCCCTTCGGGCACCGGTACATGAAAGGCCGTGTCCGGATCGGTGCCGAGGGTCGGAACCACATCGCGCTTCACGTACCGCGCCGGCTCTCCGCTCCAGGGCACCACGGCGCTCAGCTGCGGTGCGTCCCACGCGTGCCGTACCATGATGCCTGCGCCCAGCAGGAACACGAGGCCCGCCGCAGCGGCCGTGGCCCACACCAGGGGGCGGCGCCCATCCTCGGGTGCCGCCTCCGCACGGGGCAGGGCGCGCACCACGGCGCCGGGGGGCGCTATCTGTTTGCGGGGCACGGGAACGGCCGCCACCGGCCTCAGACCGTAGGCATCGCGCAGGTAGTTCACCCGGCGGTCGGGATCGAACTGCAGGTTGCCCTCCGCGTCGGTGAAGAAGGTGCCGATGCGCGGCAGTTCGATGCGACGGTCCCGGGCGATGTGCTCCTGCCAGCCAGTGACCTCCTCCGCGATCCGGCCCGAGGCCTCATCGAAGCCCACACCGGTGCGACGGGCCAATTGGTCGGCCAGCAGCCCGTCGTTGCGCACCAGGTGCCGGTTGAAGCTGAGCTCGCGCGCAGGAGGATGCACGAGCTTGTGCGCCTCGTCCAACCGGGCCGGGCGGTAGTGGGCCAGAAAGCCACCGAAGCGCGGCACGATCACGCAGTCGTGATGGTGCAGCAGGTCGTGGATGTCGCGCTCGATGGCCATCAGGGGCCGGCCAAATTACGATGCCGCCGCGCGCCGTCTGGCCTCGGCGAGGTCGGCTTCGGTGTCCACGCAGAAACTGTCGTGCTCCGTCAGGGCCACCGTGACGCGGAAGCCGTTCTCCAGCCAGCGCAGCTGCTCGAGCCGTTCGGCCTGCTCCAGCGGACTTGGCGGCAACGCCACCAGCTGCTCCAGCACCTCGCTGCGGTAGCCGTAAACGCCCACATGCTTCAGGAAGGGGAAGGCCCTGTGCCGCGGTCCGGTCGTGCCGTCGCGCAGATAGGGGATCGCCGCACGGCTGAAGTACAGGGCGTTCAGGTCCTTGTCCACCACAAGGTGGGCCTCTCCAGGGTCGTTCAGCTCGCGGTCATCGGTCACCGCCTTGGCCAGGGTGGCCACCTGCACGCCGGGCCGAAGGAGCGTGGCGCACACCAGGTCGAGCTGGGCCGGGTCCAGGAAGGGCTCGTCACCCTGGATGTTCACCACCGCGTCGAAGCGGTCGCGGCCCACGCGTTCCAGGGCCTCGTAGCAGCGGTCCGTGCCGCTGGGATGGTCCGGGGAGGTCATCACCACCTCGGCAGCGAGGCCCCGCACGTGCCCGGCCACGCGCTCATCATCGGTGGCCACCACGACCGCGGCCAACCCGGGGCACCGCCGGGCCTGTTCGATCACGCGGGCGACCATGCTGCGGCCACCGATGTCGAGGAGCACCTTGCCGGGCAGCCGGCTGCTGCCGAACCGCGCGGGGATCACGCCCAGGATGCGCACGGCTTAGATGCTGCGGCTGAACTGCAACTGGAAGGTGCGCGGGGCCTCCACGCTCAGCGGGCGGATGGCGTAGGTGAGGTTGGTGAGGTTGTTCACCACCACGGAGACCCGGTTGTTCTCGCCCACCCGGACACCCACGCGGGCGTCGAGGACGGTGTCGCCGCTGCGGCGCGTGGCCATCCACTCACCCACCCCGGTGCGCAGGGCGGTGAGCTCCACGGCGCTCTCATCCAGGTCCACGAACACCTTGTCGATGTTGCGCACATGGCTGTTGTATCGCACGCTGAAGCCGGCGCTGAGGCGGCGCCACTCGGCCTGCACATCGGCGCGGAACAGGTGCTCCACCCGGAACTTCAGCAGGTCGGCGCTGGCGTCGTAGCTCGTGTTGCTGTAGGTGGAGGGCGGGTAGCCCTGGATCACGGGCTGCGCGTACACCTCGTCCGGGGTGGTGGTGATGGGCTTGGACCAAGTGTAGCCGGCCAGCACCATCAGCTCCACGGCCCCGACCTTGCCCTTGCCCGCCAGTTCCAGCTCCACCCCGCTCACCCGCGCGTTGCCGGTGTTCACCGACTTGAAGCCCAGGCCGGCGAAGTTGGTGAAGGTGGGCACCGCCCACTGTCCGAAGGTGAACTCGATGTAGCGGCTGTACTCCTGCTGGAAGTACACCACGTCGAAGTAGCCGGTGAAGCCGCCGATGCGGAAGCCCTGCTTGATGCCGGCCTCGGCGTTCCAGCTCTCCTCGGGCTCCAGCTCGGGATTGGGGTAGATGTTGAGCTGGCCCACGTTGGTGCGGATGAAGCGCTCGCCGATGGTCGGGAAGCGGAAGCCCTGCCCATAACTGGCCCGCACGAAGGTGCCCTTCAGCACGCGGAACGTTCCACCCGCACGGAACACCGGCACGGCCTGCTGGTCCTCGTTCACCGCGAAGCTCTCGTAGCGCACACCGGCGCTCAGCGCCAGACGCTCCTTGATCAGCTTCTTGTCCACCTGCAGATAAGCGGCCGTGTTGGTGGCCGTGTTCTCCGCATCACCGTCGGGGTTGCCGCTGTACAGCAGGGCCACCGACCGGGTGCGCTGGGCCACGACCCCTCCCGTGAGCACCGTCTCGCCCCAGATGTCCAGCCGCTGCTGTGCCTGGTACTCCCCGTAGAGGAAGTGGCTGGCGTTGCTCTGGTTGCCGCTGTTGTCGAACTTCTGGTTGAAGTAGCGGCCCCGCAGGCTGTGGCGCGTCTGCTTGTCGCTCAAGTAGTTCACATAGGGATCCACGTAGTACTGCATCCCCTGTGTATTGGTCACCGTGCCGTTCTCCGCGCGGTAGATGTTGTCCCCTGCATCGTCCCAGATGAACACGCTGGTGTTCTCGGCGCGGATCGCGTTGGCATTGATGCCGTAGTTGAGGCCCTTGACCTTCTTGTGCCGGTAGCGCACCCCGCCGTTCACCCGCACACGGTGGTCGTAGCCCGCCGGCGTACTGTACTTCGGGTCGTCCCGGTTCAGCGTGTCCTTGCCCACCGACTCGGGGCCCAGGAACCCTTCGTCCCACACCAGGTTGCCGCCCAGCACCACGTCCCATTGCCCGAACCGCTGGCTGTGGAAGAAGTTGGTGCCGCCCAGGAAGGTGTTCCGGTCCGAGCGCGGACGGGCCGCCTTGTTGCGCGGGGTGTCGTACATGCCGGCGAACACGTTCACCCGCGTCATCGGCTCCTCGCGCGGATAGGCCGTGCGCACGTTGATGACCCCGCTGAGCGCCGCGCTGCCGTAAAGCACGCTGCTGGCGCCCTTGATCACCTCGATCTGCTCCACGTTCTCCGTGGGCACGATGCTCCATGAGGTGCGGCCGATGTCGCCGCTCAGCACCGGCAGATCATCCACGAGCACCATCACGCGGCTGCCGGCCCCGTAGCTGAAACCGCTGCCGGCACGGATCTGCGGGTCCTCATCGATGATCACCACGCCGGGAACCTGCCCCAGCACCTCGTTCACGTTGGTGATGTTCTTGTTCTGGATCACCTCGGGCCGAAGCACACTGAGGCTCTGGCTCACCTCCCCCACACGCTGCTCGAACTTGCCCGCGGTCACCACCACCATGTCCAACTGCGTCGCCGAGGCCCGCATGGCCAGGTCCAGACGGGTCTCCTGCCCCCCCACCAGCACCACCGTGCGGGTCTCGTTGGCATAGCCCAGCAGGGTGAAGGTGATGGCACGCTCCCCGGCGTCGAGCGCGAGGCGGTAGTCGCCATTGGCGTCGGTGGCGGTGCCCTTCCCGGGCCCGGCCAGCACGTTCACACCGATCAGGCCGATGCCCGAAGCGGTGTCGGTGATGCGGCCCTGCAGGACGGCCTGCTGTTGGGCCTGCGTGCCGGCCCCGATCAGCAGGGCAAGGCAGGCGAAGCGGTTCCTCATGGGTCTGGTGGCGGGTCGAAAGTAGCCAAACCCGCCGGCGTGCCCCTGCGGCCGGCGCACCGATCCTCCACGATCGGGTGTGCGGTTATCTTGGGCGGGACCACCATGACGCGAAGCCCGTCAGCCATTCCCGTGGACGACCGCACCTGGGTGCACCGCATCGCCCTGGCCATGCTCAAGGGCATCGGACCGGTGAACGCCCGCAACCTGGTGGCCTATTGCGGTGGGGTGGATGCCTTGTTCACCGACCCCAAGGTGAAGCGTTCCTTGGAGAAGGTCCCCGGCATCGGGCCCAAGCTGGCCGCCAGCGTCACCGATCGCCGGGTGATCCCCGCCGCCGAACGGGAACTGGCCTACGTGCACAAGCATGGTCTGCGGCCCCTCTTCTACCTGGACCCGACCTATCCGCGCCGGCTGGCCCAGGCCGAGGACGCCCCCGTGCTGCTCTACGTGCGCGGGCCCGCCGACCTCGACGCCCAGCGCATCGTGAGCATCGTGGGCACCCGCACACCCACCGAGCACGGCAAACGGTTCTGCGCCGAGCTGGTCGAAGGCCTTCGCGCCGTGAACGCCACCATCGTCAGCGGCCTGGCCTACGGCATCGACATCGTGGCCCACCGCACCGCCCTCAAGCAGGGCCTGCCCACCGTGGCCTGCGTGGCGCATGGTCTGGACAAACTGTACCCCGCCGAACATGCCGCCACGGCCCGGGAGCTCGCCGAACACGGCGCGGTGGTGAGCGAGCTGCCCAGCGGTTCGCCCTTCGCGCCCGGCAACTTCCCCGCCCGCAACCGCATCATCGCCGGCCTCAGCGACTGCACCGTGGTGGTGGAGAGCGGCCCCAAGGGCGGCAGCCTCATCACCGCCGACATCGCCGACAGCTACGACCGCGAGGTGATGGCGGTGCCGGGCAGGCCCGGCGATCCGCGCAGCGAGGGCTGCAACCGGCTCATCCAACAGCACAAAGCCGCCCTGATCACCAGCGCCGCCGACCTGCTCACGCGCATGGAGTGGAACACCAAGGCTCCGCGGCGGAAAGCTCCGGTACAACAGCCCCTCTTCGCCGACCTGGGGCCCGAGGAACAACTCCTTGTGGATGTGCTGCGGGCCGGTGGACGCGTGGGCATCGACGACCTGTGCCTGCGCAGTCGGTTGCACCCCGGCAAAGCGGCCACCCTGCTGCTGAACCTGGAGTTCAGCGGCGTGGTGCGCAGCCTTCCCGGCAAGGTCTACGAACTGCACTAGGCCGCTCCTTGCGGGTGCGCCACCCCCATCTACCTTTGCCGCGCTTTTCCCGACGAAGAGCACAACCCAACCACGCCGTTCCGCCTTCGCAGGCAGGCGGCCCAAACCAAACCAGCGCTGCGGCGCACGACGAATGGCAAAGTCGAACAAGGCTGTGGATGCCTTCATGGCTGAGGTGAAGAAGCGCAACGGCAACGAGCCGGAATTCCTCCAGGCCGTGCACGAAGTGGCCGAGATGGTGATCCCCTTCATCGAGGCGAATCCCAAGTACAAGGGCAAGATGCTCCTGGAGCGCATGGTGGAGCCCGAGCGCACCATCATCTTCCGCGTGCCTTGGGTCGACGATAAAGGCCAGACCCAGGTGAACCGCGGCTTCCGTATCGAGTTCAATAGCGCCATCGGTCCCTACAAGGGCGGCCTGCGCTTCCACCCCAGCGTGAACCTCAGCATCCTGAAGTTCCTGGGCTTCGAGCAGACCTTCAAGAACAGCCTCACCACCCTGCCCATGGGCGGTGGCAAAGGCGGCAGCGACTTCGACCCCAAGGGCAAGAGCGACGGTGAAGTGATGCGCTTCTGCCAGAGCTTCATGACCGAGCTGTGGCGCCACATCGGCCAGTTCACGGACGTGCCCGCCGGCGACATCGGCGTGGGCGGTCGCGAGATCGGCTTCATGTACGGCCAGGACAAGCGTCTGCGCAACGAGTTCACCGGCGTGTTCACCGGCAAGGGTGCCACCTGGGGCGGCTCGCTGATCCGTCCGGAGGCCACCGGCTACGGCTGCGTGTACTTCGCCGAGGAGATGATGAAGCACAACAAGACCGGCTTCAAGGGCAAGACCGTGGCCGTGAGCGGCAGCGGCAACGTGGCCCAGTACGCCATCGAGAAGGCCACCCAGCTGGGTGCCAAGGTGGTGACCGCCAGCGACAGCGACGGCAGCATCCACGACCCCGCCGGCATCAACGCCGAGAAGCTCGCCTTCCTCATGGAGCTGAAGAACGTGAAGCGCGGCCGCATCGAGGAGTACGCCAAGAAGTTCAAGGGCGTCACCTACAAGAAGGGCGCGCGTGTGTGGGACGTGGTGGCCAAGTGCGACGTGGCCCTGCCCTGCGCCACGCAGAACGAGCTCGACGGCAAGAACGCGAAGGACCTGGTGAAGAAGGGCGTGAAGTACGTGGCCGAGGG